>Ga0114931_10001749_pt1 | contig 27592 bp, 27 predicted proteins | sample 2SBtaG_FD_89579 | JGI IMG/M metagenome (GOLD analysis project Ga0114931, IMG submission 89579) | Deep subsurface microbial communities from Kolumbo volcano to uncover new lineages of life (NeLLi) - 2SBTROV14_V59a metaG | ecosystem: Environmental > Aquatic > Marine > Volcanic | place: Kolumbo... | reverse complement strand
GGGGGATGAGATTAAATTCTTTACATCTTGAGGAAAGTAAAAGCTTATAATAAGAAATTCTGAGGAAGGGGATGATTGAGCTGATCAAGCCTTTCCTACGTAATTAACTTACTCTGGCAAAGGGGAAGACATGAGACAATTGATCCAATGCTTACTGCCAATGTTGTTGCTGTTTCCTGCCACCAGTCAGGCTGGTTTCTTTGATTTCCTGGAAAAAAGTCTGTCTGGTTCAAGTACTACAGCTGACACCGCCCAAACCGTTCCGGAATCGGCTTCTCAGACCACCGCGGCGGCTCCGGCTGCCACCACAGGATCGCTGGTGGATGTGCTGGTCCAGCAGCTGGGGGTAACCCCGGCCCAAGCCCAGGGTGGCGCTGGTACGCTCTTTCAGGCTGCCAAAAGCCGGATGACCGATGAGGCCTTTCAGCAGGTCGCCCAGGCGGTACCCGGTATGGACAGTTTACTGACGGCGGCTAAACCTGCCGGGGAGACTTCCAGTTTGACGCAAGGCCTGGCTTCCCTTGCTGGGGATCAGGCTGGAAACGTCAACACGGCGGCGTCGCTGATCAACTCGTTCAAAGAGCTGGGGTTGTCGGGCGATATGGTTTCCAGATTCGCGCCGGTGATGGTCGACTATGTCCGCCAGAATGGTGGTGAGGTTGCCGCCAATCTGTTGAGCTCTGCCTTGTCGGGCGTCTGAGGTAGAACGTCTCAACCTGAGGGGGGAGTCTACGGACTCTCCCCCTGGGTTCAGGGGTTCAGTTTTCCAGCCGGAAACCCACCTTCAGAACCACCTGGAAGTGGGCGACCTTGCCGTCCTGGATGTGGCCCCGGGTTTCCACCACCTCGAACCAGTTGATGTGTTTGAGCGTCTTCGATGCCCGCTCGATGGCGTTGCGGATGGCTTGATCCGAACTTTCGCCGGAAGACCCGACCAGCTCGACGATTTTGTATACATGATCCGACATTGCTCTTCTCCTTATCATTGCAACCCGTATTGGGGTTCAAGGATAATAGCGCATCTTTGGTTTCTCAACTCAAGGGATCTATGAAAGCACATTTGCAGGGTTTGCTGGAACAGGCGCTGGATCGTCTAAGGTCACAGGGGGAGATTCCTTTCGACGTCAATGCCCAAATCAGGGTCGAGCGGGCGCGAGACAGGGCTCACGGGGATTATGCCACCAATCTGGCCTTGGCCTTGGCCAAGCAGGCAGGGCAGGCGCCCAGACAGTTGGCGGAAAAAATCGTGGCGGCGTTGGTCGATGATCCGGTGGTCGTCAAGGTGGAGATCGCAGGTCCCGGTTTCATCAATTTCTTCATCGATTCGTCGGCCCAGTTCGGGATCATCCGCCAAATCCTGGCCCAGCGTGAGCGGTTCGGCCGCAGCCAGAGCGGACAGGGACAGCGCGTTCACATCGAATTCGTGTCCGCCAACCCGACCGGCCCCTTGCATGTGGGGCATGGACGGGGGGCGGCTTATGGCGCCTCGGTGGCCAATCTGCTGGCTGCGATCGGCTGCGAGGTGCATCGTGAGTATTATGTCAACGATGCCGGCAGACAGATGGATATCCTCACGGTCAGCATCTGGGTGCGCTATCTGCAACGGTGCGGTGAGTCCCTTCCTTTTCCGGGCAACGGTTATCGCGGAGACTACATTGTGGATATCGCCGAGGCCCTTCATGCCGAGGTCGGAGAGCAAATGCGCCGGGACGCTCAAACTGTTCTCGAAGACTTGCCGGCAGATGCCCCTGCAGGTGACAAGGAGGTGTATATCGATGCTCTGATCGGGAGAGCCAGGGCACTGTTGGGAGAGGAAGACTATGAAAGAATCTTCCAGACTGGCCTGAGGGCGATTCTCGGGGACATCCGCGAGGATCTCGAGGCCTTCGGGGTCCATTACGATGAATGGTTCTCGGAGCGGCAACTGGTCGGTTCCGGCAGGGTGCAGCAGGCCCTCGAGCGTCTTAAGGAGAAAGGATGGCTGTATGAAAAAGAGGGAGCCACCTGGTTTGCCTCCGGCCGCCTGGGGGACGAGAAAGACCGGGTGGTGGTGAGGGAGAATGGTCAGACCACTTATTTTGCCTCGGACATTGCCTATCACCTGGACAAGCTGGAGCGCGGCTTCGATCACCTGATCGATGTCTGGGGCGCCGATCATCACGGTTATGTTCCCCGTCTCAAGGCATCGATAGGGGCTCTGGGAGCAGACGCCCAGCGTCTGGAAGTGCGCCTGGTCCAGTTTGCGGTGCTCTATCGGGGCAAGGAACGGGTCCCGATGTCCACCCGGGCCGGGGAATTCGTGACTCTGCGGCAGCTTCGCGAAGAGGTCGGCAAGGATGCGGCGCGTTTTTTCTATGTGATGCGCAAGGCCGAGCAGCACATGGATTTCGATTTGGAACTGGCTGTCTCCCAATCCAACGACAATCCCGTCTATTATGTACAGTATGCCCACGCGCGGGTATGCAGTGTCTTCAGGCAGCTGGAGGAGAAAGGGTGGTCGCGGGACATCGAGCAGGGGCTGGCCAATCTGGACAGGCTTGGGGAAAACCACGAACAGGCCCTGATGACTACCCTGGCACGTTATCCGGAGGTGGTCGAACGCTCGGCCAGCCTCCGCGAACCTCATCAGCTCACCCATTACCTGCGCGAATTGGCGGGAGAATTCCATACCTACTACAACGCCCATACATTTCTGGTGGAGGATGCCTCGTTGCGTGATGCCCGCCTCAATCTGATCGATGCCGTTCGTCAGACCCTGGCCAACGGCCTGGGTTTACTGGACGTGTCAGCTACCGAGGCGATGTGAATGGCGCGACGTGGTCCCACCCGCCGCAAGAATCCTTCCCGCGCACGGCGTGCCCCTCGACAACTGCGGCGCCCGGCCCCGTGGTGGCAATGGGTATTGGGCCTGGTAGTAATATCGGGTTTCGCCTATTTCCTCTATTGGCTGTCGACGGATACGCCGTCCAGTCCGGTTGCAAAGCCGCGCCCTCCAGTGGCGGCCAAATCCCCGTCTGAAAAGGCGCAGAAGCCCAAGGAGGAACCCCGTTTCACTTTTTACACGATCCTGCCCGAAAAAGAAGTGATCGTCCCTGAGGCCGAAGTGAAGGTTCGTAAACGTCAGGAACGCCTGGGCCAGAGGCTACGGGGCCGTTACTTCATCCAGGCCGGTTCTTTCCATACCCATGGCGATGCCGACAGGCTGAAGGCCCGGTTGGCGCTGTTGGGAGTGGAGGCGCGGATCGAAAAGGCCAAAGTGAAGGGGATCTTGTGGCATCGGGTGAGGATGGGGCCGTTTTCCAGCATGAACGAAGTGGAGTCTATCCGTTCCCGCCTCAGGAAACACCATATCGACAGCGTTGTGCAGACCGCAAGCCGCTGATTATCGTCTTGCTTGCTGGCAACCAGACAAAACCGTCGCTTCTTTCCAGTGCCGAACATGAAGGCCCATGGGGGTGATGCGCTGCCTTTTGGGTTGCGCAATCGGTCAATAAAAGCTGGATGACCTTGTTGTTTGGTGGCAATTCACCTACACTGACAATGTCCTTTGTGAACATTGTCTCACGCACGATGTCAATGGATAGCCGCCAAAGAGGCGGCTGTTTTTTTCTGATTTTGGATAGTTTCACTTATGTTATATGGTTTTTTCCAACTCCCCTGGTGGGGTTATGCGCTTGTTGCGCTAGCCCTGACCCATGTCACCATTGCCTCGGTAACGATTTATCTCCATCGTTGTCAGGCCCACCGCGCTCTTGATCTCCATCCCCTGGTTAGTCATTTCTTCCGTTTCTGGTTGTGGTTGACCACTGCCATGAAAACCAAGGAATGGGCGGCCGTTCACCGGAAACACCACGCCAAATGCGAAACCCCGGAGGATCCCCATAGTCCCCAGATTCTGGGTATTCGCAAGGTTCTCACCGAAGGTGCAGAATTGTATGCCCAGGCCCGCAAGGACAAGGATCTGGTGGAACAATATGGCTGGGGCGCTCCCAATGACTGGATGGAGCGTCACGTTTATAGCAACCCAAGGCTGGCGCCGTGGGGGTTGGGTCTGATGTTTCTGATCGATGTCTTGTGCTTCGGGGTTCTGGGTATCACCATCTGGGCGGTCCAGATGATGTGGATCCCGATCTGGGCGGCCGGTGTCGTCAATGGTCTGGGTCATTACCTCGGTTATCGCAATTTCGAGACCTCGGATGCCGCCACCAATCTGGTTCCGTGGGGAATCCTCATTGGAGGTGAGGAACTCCACAACAACCACCACGCCTATCCTTCATCCGCCAGGCTCTCCAACAAATGGTGGGAATTCGATCTGGGCTGGTTTTATATCCGTGTGCTGTCCCTGTTCCGCCTGGCCAAGGTCAAGCGTATTGCGCCCAAGGTCAAGGTGGAAAGAAGCAAACTGGTCGCCGATAGCGAAACCGTTCGTGCCCTGATGCGTAACCGCTTCCACGTGCTGACCATGTATGCCCGTACTGTGATCCTGCCGGTGTGGAAACATGAACGCAAGCGTTCGCCGGGGGAGGTGTCCAAGGCCCTGAAAAAGGCCAAGCCGTTACTGGTGCGCGAGGATATCCGTCTCGATGCAGAACGCCAGCGGGTGCTGGACAAAGCGATTTCCGCTAGCGAATCCTTGGAGACCGTGTATCAGTTCAAGTGCCGTCTCAAGGAGATCTGGGGAAAACATATGCCCCATCCCGAAGCCCGCCTGCAGGAACTGGTGGCCTGGTGCCAGGAAGCCGAACAGAGTGGTATCGAAGCGTTGCAGGAATTTGCTGCCCTGCTGCGGGGCTATACCCTCAAAACCACCACCGCCTGAACTCTCCTTTCCCCTGGGGGGAAGGGGTGGTCAAAGCAAACTGAGTGCCGCTCATCCGGCAGGGATGAGCGGCATTTTTGCTGGTTCTTGCTTGCTGTCGTCGCGCCCGCTATACTCACCTACGCTTAGCGTGGAGAGCTGAATTGTTCTACATCCGAATCCTGGCCATCCTGTTGCTCGTCCTGCCCCAGGCCTTTGCGCCTTTGGTGCACGCCCATGTGGGGGCGGACGTGTCGCCACCGGGTGTGCATCTTCCCGGGCTGGATCTGAAGACAGATCCGCAGGATGGCATGGCCGGCACTTTCCTGCCTCTTCAGGACGAAGGGATCGTCGTCAGCGCGGATGATGGTGTGCGCCAACCCGTCGATGGGTTGTTTCCGCAGTCCCATCTCCTGTTGCCGCACAAGCAGACCCTGGCAAAACCCAGCGAGGGTGACTCGTTCTCTTTTCCCTGGCCCCAGGCGCCACCGCTCACTCCTCCGCCTTCCCACGCTCCCTGCCGCGCTCCACCCGCCTGATTTCCTGAAACGGACCAGGCTATTTATCTTTGCGCTAGTGTGGCGCAAGGACTTTTTTCGTGGAGTGACGCCATGTATCTATTGTTATCCAGACTGTTGCTGATATGCCTGCTCTTGCTTGTGGGAATGGTATGGGCGGGGGAGGACCTTCTGGTTCCTCATGTCGATGAATTGCGCTATGACCCCAATCTTTCGCTGGGTGAAGTGGTGGAGGCCGCGCTGCTCAACTTTCCCCGGACCCGTCTGGCGGATGCCTACCAGGAACGGGCAAGGGCCTGGGATCGGCGTTCAGGTGGGATTCTGGCCGGCCCGGTCATGTTGGGGGCCAGTTACAATGGTGACCAGGTGGGAGATGATAGCGGCAATTGGGGCATCGACACCGAACTGACCTTCATGATCTGGAAATGGGGCCAGAAACAGGCCGCATCCCAGGTGGCCGAACAGGCGACCCGTTTCGCCGGGCAGTACCACAGAGCCCTGGCCCTGCAGGTGGCGGGGTTGGTCAGGGAAGCCCTGTGGGATCTCAAGAAGAAACACTCCGACTACGAGATCCTGCGCAAGGTCTATCGTTTCAGCGATCAATTGACCGAAGCGGTCCGCAAAAGGGTTGAGTCGGGGGACCTGCCTCGCACCGATCTGCTGCTGGCCGAAACCGACCTGCTCAAGCACCGGGCCGAAGCATTGTCCGCGGAGGCCGAGTGGATGCATGCAAGGCGCCGTTATTTGAATCTGACCCGGCTGAACAAGGCGCCGGAGGCGTTTGAGGAAACTTTGAGCGACATCAACGCCATCAATGCGGATCATCCATTACTGACCGCCGTCAGCGCCAAGATCGAGGAGCTGACGGCGCTGGTCCGCTGGAGTCGCTACGAATCGGATACCGGCAACCAGCAGATCTATTTCACCATCGGGAGCTTCCACCAACACGCCCAAAAGGGAGGCCCTACCACTCACGGCCTCAGCGCCAGCCTGACGATTCCCTTCGGGGGTGGCGGTTACCAGGCGCCCAATGTCGCCGAACATAGCGTCAGTCTGGCCGAGGCCGAAGTCGAAAGAGGGGAGCTCAAACGACGCCTGGAACGGGATCTCCACGAAGCCGAACACAATCTACAGGTGGACCGGGTGCAGCTGGAGGCGGCGGAGACCCGCCGCCAACTGGCGCGGCGCAACCTTGACCTGGCGCACCAGGCGTTCAGAGCCGGGGAGATGAGTCTCATCGACCTTTTGAAGCTCCAGGTGATGACGCAGACAGCGATCAGGGATGCACGGCGGTGGCAGATCCAGGTCAAGCATGACGTCGCCCGCTACAACCAAGCAGTGGGAGTGTTGCCGTGATGTTTTCATGTTTTGAGGGGAAAAAGGATTTCAGGCAGTTGACTGGGAAAAAAATGGCCCCCCATGCGCTGTTGCTCCTGCTTGTCTCCGGCATGGCCGGTTGGGCCCAAGGGACGGACAGACTGAGAATCGAGGACCCGCAAAGAACGAAGTTGGGTATCGAAACCCTGCACCCAGAAGCGGTCACTTCCGTACCTGTGGGACTGGTTCCGGCCCGGGTGGTGGTGCCGCCAGAGAACGAGCGTGTTATCAGTGCTCCTCTCGAAGCGCTGGTGGAAAGGGTGATGGTCAGTGAAGGCGATACCGTTCAGGCCGGACAGTTGCTGGTGCGTCTCGATAGTCCTCAGTTGTTGTTGCATCAACAGCACCTGCTGGATGCCTGGAATGAATACCAGGTTGCCGAAGCGCGGCATACCCGGGAACAGCGACTGTTCCAGGCAGGAATCATCGCCAGGAAACGCTGGCTCGAAACCGAAAAAGCCTGGCGCCAGGCCCGGATAGCACTGTCCCAGGCGAAACGCGAGCTACAGGTCATGGGACTGAACTCGCGGACCATCGAACACCTGTTGGCGAGCGGTCGCCTGGACAGCCATCTGTCTCTAAGGGCTCCATTCGACGGGATGGTGACCCGTCTGGACGCGAGTGTGGGGGCGCGCCTGATGCGGGGCGAGCACCTGTTGACGGTGATGGCCCCGGATCCTTTGTGGCTAAGATTGGCGGTACCGGTGAAGGTGGCCGATCAGTTGGTGGCTGGGTCTCAAGTGGAGGTGGAAAGCCAGCACGCCAGAGCAGTCGTCAAGACGGTTGCCGGGACCGTGGACCCAGATACCCAGACCGTGCTGGTGCGTGCCGATCTGACCGAGCCCAATGGACTCCAGCCGGGACGCAAAGTGACTGCCCGTCTGGTCGTCCCGGGGGGGCAACTGTTGAAATTGCCCCGCCAGGCCCTGGTCGAGTATCAGGGAGGCAGCTATCTCTTTGTCGAGACGCCGGAGGGCTTCGAGGTGCGGCCGGTAAGTGTGCTCAGGACGACCAGCGATGCCGTCTACCTGGACAAGGGGTTACGCCCAGGGGAAGCGGTGGCGGTCAAAGGGGTGGCGGCGCTGAAGGCCACCTGGTTGGGTATGGGCGAGGGAGAGTGACGTGGGTTCCCTGATTCAGTTTTCCCTGACTCAGCGACTGTTGATGCTGTTGCTGGCGGTGGTGCTCGCCGGCCTGGGGTGGCAGGCGGCGCGCCAGCTGCCCATCGATGCCTTTCCCGATGTCTCCACCCCGCAGGTCAAGGTCATCGTCAAGGTCCCCGGGATGACGCCCGAGGAGGTGGAGGCGCGCATCACCCTGCCGTTGGAGTTGGAACTGCTGGGGCTGCCTCATCAAAAAATGCTGCGTTCTATCGCCAAGTATGCGCTGACTGATATCACCATCGATTTCGACGAAGGCACCGACATCTACTGGGCGCGCCAACAGGTGGCCGAACGTCTCAACGGGGTGTGGGGGGATCTCCCCGATGGGGTGGAGGGTGGGATTGCCCCATTGACCACCCCTTTGGGCGAGATGTTCATGTTCACCATCGAGGGTGACACTCTCGATCTGATGGAAAAACGCCGCCTCCTCGATTGGGTGATCCGGCCCGCCCTGCGGACCGTCCCCGGGGTGGCCGATGTGAACGTGCTCGGGGGATTCGTGCGCTCCTTCGAGGTGGTGCCCGACGCCGCCAGACTGACCTCGGTGGGAGTGACCTTGGACGAGCTGGCTGCCGCTCTGGGCGCCAACAACCGTAACGATGGGGCCGGGCTCCTGGAGATCGGCGAGGAGTCCTTGGTGGTGCGGAGCCGCGGCCGCATCGAGACTCTCGATGATGTGCGCAGGATCGTGGTGGCTGACAAGAAGGGGGTGGCGTTGACGGTGGGTGACCTCTGTCAGGTGAGGATTGGTTCTCTGACCCGCTATGGCGCCTTGAGTGAGAACGGACAGGGAGAGGCGGTGGAAGGCCTGGTGCTGAGTCTGCGTGGCGCCAATGCCCGGCAGGTGGTGGCCGGCATCCGGGCCAAGTTGGCGCAACTTGCCCCCGGATTACCGCCGGGCATCGAGGTGAACCTGTTGTATGACCGCGGCAAGCTGGTGGACCGGGCGGTGCACACGGTGGTCAAGGCCTTGGTGGAAGCTACGGTACTGGTCCTGATTCTCCTCATGTTGTTCCTGGGTGATGCGCGGGCGGCCCTCACGGTGGCCCTGATTCTGCCGCTGGCGGCTTTGTTCACATTCTTGCTGATGCGGCGTTTTGGCCTCTCCGCCAATCTCATGAGTCTCGGTGGGCTCGCCATTGCCATCGGAATGCTGGTGGATGCGGCGGTGGTGGTGGTCGAGAACATCGCCACCTACCTGGGTCATCCTGACAGGGCTGCCCGCCTGCCGAAGCTTCATCTGATCTATCGGGCCGCCAGAGAAGTGGCGGCCCCGGTGACTTCCGGTATTCTCATCATCGTCATCGTCTTTCTTCCGTTGTTGACCCTGCAAGGGCTGGAGGGAAAACTGTTCAGGCCGGTGGCGCTCACCATCGTGTTTGCTCTCCTGGGATCGCTGCTGCTGTCGTTGACCGTGATTCCGGTGTTGTCCTCCTATTTCCTCAAGGCGTTGCCTCACCAAGAACCCTGGCTCCCCAGGCTGCTGCATCGTCACTATGCGCGTCTCCTCCAGTGGAGTCTCGAGCACAGCCGGCTGGTCCTGGCAGGGGCGGCGGTGGCCTTGGTGCTCAGTGGAGTGGTTTACACCTTCCTGGGTAAGACATTCATGCCGGTGATGGATGAAGGGGACATCGTGGTCCAGACCGAAAAACTCCCCTCCATCAATCTGCGCGAGAGTGTGCGCCTCGATCTGGCGATCCAGAAGGCGATCCTGGCCCGGGTCCCTGAAGTGGAACGGATCGTCAGCCGGGTGGGTTCGGATGAAATCGGCCTCGATCCCATGGGCCTCAACGAAACCGATCACTTCCTGGTGCTGAAGCCCAGGGAGCAATGGCAGGTCGATGACAAGGCCGGGGTGATCGACGAATTGCGTCAGGTATTGAAGGGCTTTTCCGGGATCGCGTTCGGTTTTACCCAGCCGATCCAGATGCGGGTGACTGAAATGCTGACGGGGATCCGCGGCGATGTGGCCATCAAACTGTTTGGCAGTGATCTGGCGCGCCTCAACCGGACCGCGCAGGAAATCGCCGCTGTGGTTCGTGAGATCCCCGGCGCTGTGGATGTGATGACGCGCCAGAATGAGGGAGCGCAATATCTCGAAGTGGTCGTCGATCGGTTGGCGGCAGGGCGTTTTGGTCTCACTGTGGATGAACTGTCCCGGTTGCTGCGCAGCCAGATCGAGGGGCTGCGTTTGGGAGTGGTGCAGGAAGGTATCCAACGGACTCCCCTGTTGTTGCGGGGGCCTGCCGATCCGGATCGCCTGGCGGCGCTGCAGATCAGCCTGCCCGATGGCAGGGCCATTCCGTTGACTGCGGTGGCGGCGTTGGAGAAACGGGAAGGGGTGGTGGCGATCGAGCGTGAGCGTGGCCTGCGCTTTACCGTGGTGCGGATCAATGTGAGGGGCCGGGATCTGGTGGGGTTTGTGGAGGAGGCGAAAGGCCGGGTGGCGGAACGGGTCCAGTTACCCAGTGGCTATTTCCTGGAATGGGGCGGTCAGTTCGAGAATCAACAACGGGCGGCGCGCCGCCTGGCCCTGGTTGTGCCGGGGGCGCTGGGACTGATTTTCCTCCTGCTGTTTTCCACCTTTCGTTCCGTCCGCCAGGCCCTGCTGGTTTTGTGTAATATTCCCCTGGCGCTCATCGGGGGCGTGATCGGCTTGTGGATGTCGGGGGAATATCTTTCCGTTCCGGCCTCGGTGGGATTCATCGCGCTGCTGGGAATCGCGGTGCTCAACGGGGTGGTTCTGGTGACTTATTTCAATCAATTGCTTGCCCTTGGCAAGCCCATGGCGGAAGTGGTACGGGAAGGGGCGATGCGGCGGCTGCGTCCGGTACTGATGACTGCCAGCATCGCCGCCTTCAGCCTGGTACCGTTGCTGTTTGCCACAGGTCCCGGATCGCAGATTCAAAGGCCCCTGGCCATCGTGGTGATCGGCGGCCTGGTCACTTCCACTGCTCTGACCCTGATCGTATTGCCCATCCTTTATCGCCGTTTCGGAGGGGAACAGCAATGAATGAACTGTTTCTTTTGACCCTGATTGCCGAACCGGCGCTGGAGGAACCCATGGTGGATTGGCTGCTCGAAAATGAGACCCGCTTCGGCTTCACCAGCAGCAGGGTCGATGGCCACTCGAGTCAATTGGAGGGGCTGACGCTGGCGGAGCAGGTGGCGGGACGCAAGCGCCAGCAGCGATTTCAGCTTTGTGTTGAAAAACCGGTTCTGGACAGGTTGATGGAACGGCTCAGAATGGATTTTTCCGGCACTGGCATCCGTTACTGGATCATTCCCGTGATCGAGGAAGGGGAAATCTAAGGGAAGCGGGGGAATGGGCGGGAGCCAGGGTTTGTGGATTTAGACTTTGGAAAATTTCCCTGATAAGGGTAAAGTAATGGGATCTCACCTGGGAAAAGGTTAACGGAGAAGGCCGAAATGACGCCAATACGAATCGCGGTCACCGGAGCGGCAGGTAGGATCAGTTATTCCTTGTTGTTCAGGCTCGCCGCAGGGGATCTGCTGGGGCCGGACCAACCAGTGATATTGCAATTGCTCGACATCGAGCCCATGGCCAAGGTGCTCCAGGGGGTGGCGTTGGAACTTCGTGACTGCGCTTTCCCGACACTTCACGATGTGGTGGTCAGTCACGATCCCCATCAGGCGTTTGCCGAAGCGGAAATCGTTTTCCTGGTCGGTGCCAGGCCCCGGGGACCCGGGATGGCGAGAAAAGATCTGCTCAAGGTCAATGCTGGAATCTTTGCTGAGCAAGGGAAGGCCTTGAACCGGGTGGTTTCCAGTGATGCCCGTATTCTGGTGGTGGGAAATCCGGTCAATACCAATACCCTGATAACGATCAGGAATGCGCCAGATCTGGATCCCCGCCACTTTGCCGCCATGACCAGGCTCGATCACAACCGCGCCGTGAGTCTGTTGGCCGGCAGGTGTCAGGTGGCGGTGACCGAGGTGCGGCGGATGACCATCTGGGAGAATCATTCCGCAACCCAGTTTCCCGATCTGACCCATGCGCTGGTGCAGGGCCGCCCGGCCCTGGAATGGGTGGATCAGGAGTGGTATGAAAACGATTTCATTCCGGTGGTCCAGCACCGCGGGGAAAACGTCATCGAACTGGAAGGTCGATCGAGCGCCGGTTCTGCCGCCCACGCCGCGATCGAGCATATGCGCAGCTGGATCTTCGGCACCCCCGCGGATGATTGGGTCAGCATGGCGGTGCTCAGTGATGGGAGTTACGGCATCAGTGAGGGTGTCGTCTTTTCTTTCCCCGTCACGGTCAAGGAGCGAGAATTTGAGATCGTCCCGGGGCTGGAAATCGACGCCTTCTGCAGGGAAAAACTGGCGCTGACCGAACAGGAACTCCTGCAGGAAAGAGAAGCGGTCAAAGCCCTATTATAATTTTACTTTTTGGAATTCGATCATTCATCAAGGGGGAGTGAAACAGCAATGATGTGCAAGAAGTGGTGGACGGGTGTGATGGGAGTTGCCATGCTGGCGGGAGCCTCTGTCTCCATGGCTGCGGGGGATGCGGCGGCCGGCAAAGTCAAGTTCTTCACTTGCAAAGGTTGTCATAGTATTCCAGGGTATACCAATGCTTATCCCGCTTATCACGTACCCAAGATCGGGGGGCAGTACGAGCCTTATGTGATCAGCGCCCTGAAGGCGTACAAGGAAGGTTCCCGCAAGCATAGCAGCATGCACGCCAATGCCGGAACGCTGAGCGATCAGGACATGGCGGACATCGCTGCATATCTGGCGGGCATCGAGGCAACCGGGCATGAAGGACCCGTCACCGGCGATACCAAGACGGGCAAGCAACTGGCGGGGAAATGTGCCAGCTGTCATGGCGAGGATGGGAATGCTCCGGCACCGAATTTCCCTCGTCTGGCAGGTCAGTACGAGAGCTATCTGATCAAGGCCATTCAGGATTATCAGTCCGGCAAGCGTAACAACCCGGTGATGCAGTCCATGGTCCAGGGCCTTAGCGAAGACGACATCGAAAACCTCGCTGCCTGGTATGCCAGCCAGGTGGGATTGAGTGTCCTCGATCAATAAAACGAATTCGTTGCAGCGAATCTGCATTAGGCGCCCACCGGGCGCCTTTTATTTTTCCGCGGTCTTCAGGTAACGGCGCAGGAACAGCTCTGGATCGACCTTAGTGCGGTTGAGATAGACGTTCATGTGGAGGTGGGGACCTGTCACCCGCCCGGTCGCGCCGACTGCTCCCAGGATGTCGCCCCGCTGTACTGTCTGGCCGGGTTTGACGGCTATTTTCTGCATGTGGAAATAACCGCTGATCAATCCCTGTCCGTGGTCGAGAAAGACTGCATTGCCGGTAAAGAAGAAATTGCCGGTGTCGATGACTTTGCCGGTTGCCGGGGCCTTGATGGGGGTCCCGGCAGGGGCGACCAGATCCAGACCGCTGTGGGGATTGCGGGGTTCGCCGTTGAAATAGCGGCAGAGGCCAAAGGGGCTGCCGACCCGTCCCTTGACCGGGAGATGGAAGTCGGTGTCCACCTGGGGCGTCTCCCTCCAGGTGGAGAGAATCCTTCCGAGAATTTTGCCTTCCCGTTTGATTCTTGCCAGATCTTCCGCAGGAGGGCTGACGTAGCGTTCCTTGCCTTTGGGAAGCTTGATGTATTGGGCAGGATATTCCTTGCCCTGGACGACGATCGTGATCCGTTCCTTGTCTCCGGCGCGGGTGACTTCAACGGTATGGTTGCCGGGTTTGGTTTTCAACGGAATGCCGACCACCGCGGTCCATCGGTCGTCATTGGCGATCACCATCACCTGTTTCCCCTGAAAGCGAACCTGGGGTTTAGGGGGGTGACTGGGGCCCAGTTCGAGGATCACCACACCACCAGGTACCGGACTCTCGACAGGCAAGGGTTGGGCCACCAGGGCAGCTGGATGAAACAACAGCGCCCAGCAGAAGAGCAGCGATGGTAGCCATACCCACCCAATGCCCCTCTCCCTGGTTGGGGTGGGCTTTGCAATGGCCGTTTTCACATTTTGCAGACATGCCGTGGATGTGGCTGGGAACAATCGCCTATTCATCATGCACCTCATTGATTTCGCACTCGAGCCGGCCTTTCGCCAGTCTTATCTGGATCGGGTCACCGACCTGGACCTGGCTGGCCTGGGTGACGATCCTGCCTTCCTGGGTGCTAACGATAGCATATCCCCGGTCAAGCGTGGCCAGGGGGCTGACAGCCTCCAGCGCCCGGCCGAGCTGCGCCAGCCTCAGGGCGCTGTTTTCCAGCTGGTGTCTCAGGGCTTTTTGGAGGCGGGAATCCAGCTGCCCGACGCCCCTTGCCGCTTGATCCAGGCGGGTTGCCGGGTGGTGGCGGTCAAGTTGCGCCAGACGGCTGGCCAATTGGTGGTGGCGGATCTCCAGTAAAGCCGTCTGGGCCCGCTCGAGGCGGCCTTCCAGTTCATCCAGGCGCAGCATTCTATCGCTCAGTTGGCTCGCAGGGTGGGTGCGCTCCAGTCTTTGCTGCAGCCATGAAAATTGGCGCCGGGCCTGGCTCAATTGATGACCGATCCAGTTATCCAGACGGGCTTCCAGGCTTTGTATCCGCTGTGACAGCGCCCCGCCGTCGGGGCTGACCGTCTCGGCAGCCGCCGACGGTGTGGGAGCGCGATAGTCGGCGGCGAAATCGGCGATGGTAAAGTCGATTTCGTGTCCGATGCCGGTCACCACGGGGACTTTGCTGCTGCGGATGGCACGAGCGACGATTTCTTCATTGAAGGGCCACAGGTCTTCCAGGGAACCGCCTCCCCGGGCCACGATCAACACTTCGCAACGGGCGTGGCGATTGGCCTGTTCCAGGGCCTGGACGATTTCGTATCGGGCGCTTTCACCCTGCACCTGACAAGGGTAGACAATCACTTCGAGGGCCGGAAAGCGGCGTTTCAATACCGTGAGGATATCGCGTAGGGCTGCGGCGGTGGGGGAAGTGATGACTCCGATACTGCGGGGCCAGGGAGGCAGCGGCCGTTTGATTTCGGGGGCGAACAGTCCTTCTGCTTCAAGACGTTTCTTGAGGGCCTCGAACGCCCGCCACAATTCGCCGTCACCCGCCTCTTCCATGGTGTCCACGATCAGCTGGAATTCTCCCCGTGCTTCGTAGAGACCGACCTGGGCCCGGACCAGGACCTGGATGCCGTTTTCCGGAGTGAAATCCACCCCCATGTTCTGCCGCCGGAACATGGCGCAACGGACCTGGGCCTCGTTGTCCTTGAGGGTGAAATACCAGTGCCCCGACGACGGCCGCGACAGATTGGAGAGTTCCCCTTCGATCCACAGTCTTGGAAAGCTGTCACCAAGCAGCCATTTCACCTCGCGGTTGAGTCGCGACACGGTATAGATGTCGCGATCCCGGAAGCTGTCGATCACCGCGGCCATCAGTCGATCGCCCGCTTGAAACGGTGGATCTGGCGGCGCTGCTTCTTGTCCGGCCGCCGCGGCGGTTGTCCACTGGCTTCCTTTGACGCCCGCCGGCGGGCCACTTCCTGCTGCCGGCGTTGGTGGCTTTCCGGGGTTTCTTCATACAGCAGCACGGCTTCCTTGGCCGGTCTGCGCTGGACATTCAAGGCGATGACAGTGACTTCCCACGAATAGGGCTCTTTGGTGATTTCCAGCTTGCTGCCGATGGCGATTTCCTTGCTCGGTTTGACCCGCTGTCCATCCACATGAACCTTGCCGCCTTTAATGGCTTCGCTGGCCAGGCTGCGGGTCTTGAAAAAACGTGCGGCCCAGAGCCATTTGTCGAGCCGCATTTTGCTTAAATCTTCGTTCATGACCAGTCCGTTGCAATACGGGAGGTCTCCATTATTGCCCTGCCGGCGTGGACTGGCAATGGTCATTGGGATGTTCGGCCGGGTTCCGTCATCTATGAGGGCCGGGGCAGGTGGTCTGCTTAGGAGAACGCCGCCAGGTGACGCTGACATAGCGAATGATTGAGAGCGCTTGTATCATTGGTGCGAAACGGGGGGGCTGGCGGGCCGGCCATCCCCTGGTGAGTAAAGAAGGGGGAGTGGTACAGAGAAAACGACTCCCACTGGCAACGAACGTTAAGGGGGTGATATGAATCTGGAAAAAGTCATCTTTGGCTTTTTTATCGTGATGGCATTGACGCTCAATTTCGGTTTCTTTCTGGGAGAGATGGACAATCCGCAATACCATAATGTTTACGAATTGTTTATCGTGATTGTGGTCAATCTGATCGCCACGGGCCTCAAATTGGGGGATCGTACCCAGATCGGCGCCATTTTGTTGTCTACCAGTCTGGTGGCCGACCTGCAATTGATCGCGGCTGCTCTGTACTGGACGCTGGTGGTGCATGTGACCAAGACCGGTCTGACGCCCGACGTCACTGCCAGTATCGTCTCCCTGAATGGTGGCGCGATGGTGGCCAACATCGTCTCGGTGGTCATGGTGGTGGCCGAGACCCTGATGCTGCGTCGTTGAGTCATGGCAAACCCCCGCTCCGGCAATCCCGTCGTTTTCATCGTTCTGCGCGAGATGCGCACGCCCATTCTGGTGCTGATCTTTGTCTATGCCCTGGCGATCTTTGGAATGGCGCTGATTCCGGGGCGCAATGGCGAGCCGATGAGCCTCTTTCATGCCTTCTATTTCGTCATGTACACCGCCACGACCACCGGTTTCGGCGAGATCCCGGAAGAATTCAGTGATGCCCAGCGGATGTGGGCAATTGTGTGTCTTTTTTGCACGGTGGTGACCTGGCTATATTCCATCGGTGCGATTATTCGTCTGCTGCAGAACCAGTTTTTTCAGCGTGCCATGGAAGAGCTGTATTTCATTCGTGCGGTCCGCCGCATCAACAAGGGATATTACATACTCTGTGGTTTTGGTGATACCGGTAGTATTTTGGCCAGAGGATTGAGCGATAGCGGGATCCCCGGGGTGGTCCTGGATATCGACAAACACCGCATCAGGGCTCTGGATCTGCGCGACTATACGGTCCCCATGCCGGGGTTGTGCTGTGACGCCAGTGAGCCCAGGTTTCTGATCGATGCGGGGGTGAAATCGCCGCGTTGCCTGGGGGTGATTGCGATGACCCGGGACGAGGAAGTCAACCTCAAGATCGCCGCCGTCTCGAGGCTGCTCAATCCCGGGATCAAGATCATCGCCAAGTCCGCCTCGGCCTTCCACGAAGAAACCCTGGCCACTTTGGGGAGGGATACTCACGTGGTCGATCCCTTCAAGGTTTTCGCCAAGGGGTTGGGGGCGGCGATTTACAATCCACGGCTCTATATCCTCAATGAATGGCTGTCCCGGGCCAAAGGCATCACCCTCACCACACGTCTCAGGTTACCGCCACCCGGGCGCTGGATCATCTGTGGTTATGGAAGGATGGGAAAAGAAGTCTATCGGGTGCTGGTGGGCTTCAATGTGGATACTGCGGTCATCGATTCCAGGAACCATGAGGACGATATCGACATTTATATCCATGGCCGCCCGACTGCCAAGACTTTGAGGGCGGCCGGCATAGATAAGGCGGTGGGGGTGGTCGCCGCCAACGATGATGACGGGAGGAATCTGAGTATCATCATCAATGCCCGCAGCCTCAATCCAGGGGTGTTCATGATCGTCCGTCAGAACAAAAACCAGAATGAAATCGCCTTCAGCGCAGCCAACGTCGATATCATCATGCAACCCTCCCTGGTGACCGCACGAAAAATCCTCTTCCTGCTGATCGCGCCGCTGTTGAAGTCTTTCTTCAGCTATCTGGTGAAAAAACACTGGCAGGATCCGCGCTTTACCGGGCGGCTGCTGAAGCGGCTCCACAAGACCCTGGGGGAAGCAGCGCCGCAATTGCTCACCCTGGAACTCAGGGAAGACAGGGTCCATGCGCTCTATCGGGCCTGGTCGCAAGGGGGTGAGATTCGCCTTGGGGATATCCTGCGGGATCACCGGGAACGGGAAGAAACTCTCCCCATCGTCCCTTTCGCCATCCGCAGCGTGGATGGGGCCCTGTGTTTTCTCCCCGATGACCAGGTGGTTCTGCGGCCGGGAGACGAATTGCTGCTTTGCGGGAGTGAAACGGCGCTCTGGATACTCGATGCTACCTTGAACAACGAGTATCTCCTTTACTATGTGGTCACGGGTCGGAACCTGCCGCGGGGTTATTTCATGCGCTGGATCAGACGCAAACTGGAGGGCGACGAGGCCCTTCGTTGGCCCCGTCGTCCTGCGGTTGTATAGCCACTTAGGCAGTTTTTTTCAGCCCCTTGGGAATGGAGAAAGTCACCATTTCTTCGACACCGGGGGTTTCTTCTGCTGTTTTTCCGCCCCATTCCCGCAGTTTGGCGATAACCTGCTGAACCAGAATCTCGGGCGCCTAGGCCCCGGCGGTGACGCCCACAGTGTTGGCCCCGTCGACCCATTCACGTTGCAAGTGGGCCGCATCGTCCAGGAGATAAGCCGGCTTTCCCAGTTTCTCGGCGATCTCCCGCAGACGGTTGGAGTTGGAACTGTTGGGAGAGCCGACCACCAGAACCACGTCACAGGACCGGGAGAGTTTCTTGACCGCATCCTGGCGGTTCTGTGTGGCATAGCAGATGTCCTCTTTTTTTGGTCCTGCGATGGTGGGGAAGCGATTCTTGAGCGCTTCGACAATCGCCTGGGTGTCGTCCATGGACAAGGTGGTCTGAGTGACATAGGCGAGGTTGTCGGGATCGTTGACCTGGAGTGTTTCCACGTCTTCGGGCGTTTCCACCAGGTAAATCCCCCCCTTGGGGTTGTCGCTGTGGTATTGTCCCATGGTGCCTTCCACCTCGGGATGGCCGGCGTGGCCGATGAAGATGATCTCCTTGCCCTGGGCGGCGAGGCGGTGGACTTCGATGTGGACTTTGGTGACCAGGGGGCAGGTTGCGTCGAAAACTCTCAGGCTGCGGGCCGTGGCTTCCTTCTGAACCTGTTTCGAAACGCCGTGGGCGCTGAAGATCAGAGTTGCGTCCTCGGGGACTTCGGCCAGGTCCTCGATGAAGATGGCCCCGCGCTTACGCAGATTGTCCACCACATAGCGGTTGTGGACCACCTCGTGGCGTACGTATACCGGGGCGCCGAAGGCATCGATGGCCCGCTCGACGATTTCGATGGCGCGGTCTACGCCAGCGCAGAAGCCTCTGGGATTGGCAAGAAGAATTTGCATGTTAGGTACCTGTTCCTGAATGTCTGACATGGTGGGTTAAGGGATGAAGGAACGGTTTTTGTCAACCAGCCCATGCTCGGGGGTGGTTGCGGCCGCTGTCCCATTTGGGGGAACAAAAGCATTGAATTGTTTCACGAATTTCCTCAAGGACATAATAAACTACCTTCTTCCAGGTTGTCTATGATAAAGGTGATTAGCCAATTTGGATAGAATCTGATTTAATACGCAACTATCCCCTTGTGTTCCCAGCGGTCGCCGAGCCGAAGTGCCGGAATGAAAAATAAGGAGAATGAGGATGTCTAAGGGCCAGAATTTACAAGATCCATTTTTGAATACCCTTCGCAAGGAGCATATACCCGTGTCTATTTATCTGGTCAATGGGATCAAGCTGCAGGGCAAGGTCGAATCTTTCGACCAGTATGTCGTGATGCTCAAGAATTCCGTCAACCAGATGGTGTACAAACACGCCATTTCCACCATCGTGCCCACCCGGCCGGTGCGTATCCCCCATGGTTCGGACGAAAGCGAAAGGAACGAGTGACCTTTCGCGGCCATTCCCGAAATTCCATGCAACTGTTTGACCGTCCCGGCGCCGGTGAGCGTGCTGTTCTGGTCCACATTGCCACGACTTTCGATGCTGAGGATCTGGCTGAGCTGGAGGCCCTGGCTTTGTCTGCAGGGGCAGAGCCGGTGGCGATCCTGGAGGGCAGCCGGCGCCAACCCGACCCCAAGTTTTTCATCGGCAAGGGCAAAACGGAAGAACTGGCGGAGATGGTCAGCGCGCTCGAGGCTGAATTGGTGCTTTTCAATCACGCCTTGTCCCCCAGTCAGGAAAGAAATCTGGAACGCGCCCTGGGGGTGCGGGTGGTGGACCGTACCGGCCTGATCCTGGACATCTTTGCCCAAAGGGCGAGATCGTACGAAGGTAAATTGCAGGTCGAACTCGCCCAGTTGCATCATACCGCTACCCGGCTGGTGCGGGGGTGGACTCACCTGGAACGGCAGAAGGGGGGGATCGGGCTGCGCGGGCCTGGTGAAACCCAGCTGGAAAGCGACCGCCGCCTGATTGGCCAACGCATCCGCCAGATTCAGCAGCGTTTGCGCAAGGTGGAGAAACAGCGCGCCCAAGGCAGGAACGCCCGCAAGAAAGCAGACCTTCCCACGGTGGCGCTGGTGGGATATACCAATGCGGGAAAATCCACGCTGTTCAACGCCTTGACCGATGCCAGGGTCTATGCCGCCGATCAGTTGTTTGCGACCCTGGATTCGACCCTTCGCCGGATCGAACTGGGCAGTCATGCCGCCATTCTGGCAGACACCGTTGGCTTCATCCGTCATCTCCCTCATGAGTTGGTCGCGGCCTTCCGCTCCACCTTGCAGGAAACCATGGAGGCGGAGGTCCTGCTCCATGTGATCGATGCCAGCAGTCCTCAACGCCAGGACAACGTCGAGGCGGTGTATGCGGTGCTCGACGAGTTGGGTATCGAGCGCCAAAAGGTCCTAGAGATTTATAACAAAATCGATCATCTGGAACGTCAGCCCCGCCTGGAAAGGGACGAAAATGGGCGCCCCCAGCGCGTCTGGTTGGCGGCCAGGACGGGGCAGGGTTTTGATCTGCTGCGTGAGGCGTTGGAAGATTTGCTGGCGGCCGAGACCGTGCGGGCGAAAGTTCATCTGTTGCCCCGTGAAGGGGGCGTCAGGGCAAGGCTGTTTGCCCTGGGGCGGGTGATTAGTGATGAAGTGGACCCCCAGGGAGGGTGGCACATGGAAGTGGAATTGCCCAATCGCCATAAGGGCGTGTTGGACGCTATCGCCGATTTTCGGGTGTCCTGAGGCTGAATTTGACACAATACCCATCCTGGTCCCCGGACTAGGATATCTTTTTGAACCATTGAAATAACGTAGGAGCGAATCCATGTCCTGGAATGAACCGGGTGGAGGCAAGAAAGATCCTTGGAGCGGACAGCAACAGCCGGGCGGCCCCCCGGATCTGGAGGAAATCATCCGTTCGATACAGGAGAAGTTGGGCGGCCTGTTCGGTGGTGGCGGTGGCGGCGGAGCCGCTGCCTCGGCTGTCGTGATCTGGTTGATCGTCGGAGTCGTGTTGTTCCTTTGGGTGATGACCGGATTCTACATCGTCAACGAAGGGAACCGCGGGGTAGTGACGCGCTTTGGGCGTTACACCGACACCACCATGCCGGGCCTGCACTGGCATCTACCCTATCCGGTGGAAGCGGTCGACATCGTCGACGTGGAACATCAACGGTTTCTCGAGTTGGGTTATCGTACCGGCGTGGGAACGGTCCCCCAGGAAGCATTGATGCTGACCGGAGACGAAAACATCGTCGATGTGCGCCTGGCGGTGCAATACACGATCCGGAGCGCGAAGGAATTCCTGTTCAATATCAAAGAACTGGAAAAGACCTTGCGTGAAGTCACCGAGAGTTCTCTGCGGGAGGTGGTCGGCCGGCATACCATGGATTTCGTACTCACCGAGGGACGCAGCGAAATCGCGGCCGAAGTCAAGAAACTGGTGCAGCAGATCACCAACAATTATGGTTCCGGGATTGCCATCGAAACGGTCAATCTGGTGGATGCCCAACCTCCGGAAGAAGTCCAGGATGCCTTCGAGGATGCGATCAAAGCCCGCGAGGACAAGCAGCGCTTCATCAATGAGGCCCAAACTTATGCCAATGGCGTGATTCCCAAGGCCCGCGGGCAGGCGGCAAGAATTCTGGAAGAAGCCCAGGGTTACAAACAGAAAGTGGTTGCCAAGGCCCAAGGGGATGCCAGCCGTTTCGATCAGATTCGTCAGCAATACGAGCTGGCCCCCGAGGTCACCCGTACCCGTCTGTATCTGGACGCTTTGGAATCGGTGTTGAGCCGAACCGATACCATCATGGTGGATGTGAAAGGTGGCAACAATCTGCTCTACCTGCCTTTGGATAAAATGCACGGTGGAAATCACGGTTCACTGAGCCCCAGGCCGCCAGTGGAGGGATTATCAGGGCCGGAAGCGGCTCAAAGGATGTTGCAACGGCGAACGCCATTGCGCCACACTGTTCGCGGACGTGAAGGGAGGGGACGTTGATGGTACAGTCCAAATACACACTCTGGATCCTGGTACTCCTGCTCATCTTCGGCTACGGTTCGATGTTTACCGTTCACCAGACCGAGAAGGCGATCAAGTTTCGCTTTGGTGAGATCGTCCGTTACGATTATGAGCCGGGGCTGCATTTCAAGATTCCGGTACCAGTCTGGAACAGCGTCAGGAAATTCGATGCCCGGATTCTGACTCTGGATTCGAAGCCGGAACGTTTCCTGACCTCGGAAAAGAAGAATGTGATCGTCGATTCTTTCGTGAAGTGGCGGATCAAGAACGTCAAGGAGTTCTATATCACCGTCAGCGGTGACCCGCGCCAGGCCAATGTGCGTCTGGACCAGATCATCAAGGACGAACTGCGCAGCGAGTTCGGTAAACGCACCATCCGGCAACTGGTTTCCACCGACCGTGAAGCGATCCGGGAGCTGTTGTTGAAAGCCACCAAGCCGATTGCCGAGAAGCTTGGGATCGAGATCATCGATATCCGAATCAAGCGGATCGATTTGCCGCCCCGGGTGTCCAGCTCGGTGTACGAGAGAATGCGCTCCGAACGGGCCCGGGTGGCCAAGGAATTCCGCTCGCAGGGGATGGAAGCGGCCGAAAGGATCAAGGCCGATGCCGACCGTCAGCGCGAGGTGATTGTCGCCGAGGCCCAGCGGGATGCCGAGAAGATCCGTGGTGAGGGGGATGCCGTGTCTTCGGACATCTACGCCAAGGCGTATGGCAAGAACAAGGAGTTCTTCTCCTTCTACCGGAGCCTCAACGCCTATCAGCGGACCTTCGAGAATGAAGGGGATATGATCGTCCTCGATCCCACTTCCGACTTCTTCCGCTACTTCAAGCGCGAGCATAGTCCCCGCTGAAGTCAACGCTGAAGTCTGGCCATAAGACCCGGCCCTGCGAGTTATCGCGGGCCCGGATTCGTGTTCGAAACCAACTTTTCTGATTCTACTCATGCCTGAACAAGGTTATCCCACCGCCCGCTGGCTGCTTCCCGATGGTATCGGGGAACTGCTGCCTGAGGATGCCTCGCGTCTCGAGGCGCTGCGCCGCAGATTGCTGGATACCTGCGCCAGCTGGGGCTATCAACAGGTCGTGCCGCCCTTGATCGAGTTTCTCGATTCTCTCCTGACCGGAGCCGGTCACGATCTGGAACTGCAGACCTTCAAGCTCACTGACCCTCTGAGCGGCCGCCTGCTCGGGGTGAGAGCGGATATGACCCCCCAGGTGGCCCGCATCGATGCCCACAATCTGAAACAGGAACAGCCAACCCGTCTCAGCTATGTGGGAACGGTGTTGCGGGCTTTCACCGATCCCCTGGAAAAATACCGCAGCCCCGTTCAGCTCGGCGCCGAACTATACGGTTATGGAGGGATGGAAGCGGACCTGGAGGTCATCCGCCTGATGTTGGAGGTCCTGGCTCAGGCGGGGGTGCTGGAGGTCCATCTGGACCTGGGGCATGTGGGTATCTATCGGGGGTTGGCCGCCCAGGCAGGGTTGAGCAGGGAAAGCGAGGCCGGGTTGTTCGAGATCCTGCAACGCAAATCCAGGCCCGACCTGGAGGATTTTCTTGCTCACTGTGATTGTAGCGAGAGTGGCAAACAGGCTCTGGCTTCCCTCCTGGATCTCAACGGTACTTTCGAGGTGGTGGAGACTGCACAGCAGCTCTTGAGCCATGTCGGGGCAGGGGTGTCGGCGGCGCTTGAGACCTTGCGCCAGGTGGCTGAGCAGCTGCGTCGTCAGTATCGCAATCTGCCAATCCATTTCGATCTGGCGGAACTGCGTGGTTATCACTACCATACTGGCCTTGTCTTTGCCGCCTTCGTGCCAGGTCATGGACGTGAGATTGCCCGTGGTGGCCGCTACGACGATATCGGCAGGGCTTTCGGGCGGGCAAGGCCGGCGGTCGGTTTCAGTACCGATTTGAAGCAACTGTTGCGGTTGGGACAGTGCGACTCGCCTCCCACGGTGAAGCGTGTGATGGCGCCGGCGGGCGAAGCGGAGTCCCTTCTCGAGACCATCCGGCAATTACGCACCGAAGGCTGGATGGTCGTGCAGTTGTTCCCGGGGCAAGCGGATGAGCCTGAAAAACTGGGTTGTCACCATCGGCTTGAATTTGAAAATGGGCGCTATCGAGTGAAACCGATAGGGTAAAATCCCGGGTCGGCGATGGCTGGCAGGTACTATGAATTTTTGGAAAAAACATGGCTAAAAACGTCATTATCATCGGGACTCAATGGGGTGACGAAGGCAAAGGCAAGATCGTCGACTGGCTGACCGATCGGGTCAGGGCGGTGGTCCGTTTTCAGGGGGGGCACAACGCCGGCCATACCCTCGTGATCGATGGCAACAAGACCGTCCTGCATTTGATTCCTTCCGGGGCCCTTCACGAGGGGGTGGAATGTCTGATAGGCAATGGTGTGGTGCTCTCCCCCGAGGCGTTGCTGGAAGAGATCCAGACCCTGGAAAAGGCCGGGGTCGATATCCGCAACCGCCTCCGGATCAGCGCGGCCTGTCCCTTGTTGTTGCCGGTACATGGGGCATTGGACCAGGCCAGGGAGGTGGCCCGGGGTGCCAAGGCCATTGGGACCACCGGTCGTGGAATCGGTCCTGCCTATGAAGACAAAGTGGCGCGCCGCAGCCTGAGGGCGGACGACTGGTTCTACCCGGACAAACTGAGCGACAAATTACGGGAGTTGCTGGAATATCACAATTTCATCCTCACCCGCTTCTATCAACAATCGGCTATGGACACTGAACAGGCGCTGGAACAATTACTGCAGTGGGGTGAGGTGTTGCGACCCATGGTGATCGACGTGGGCGCCAGGCTGGATGAGTTGCGCCGCCAGGGGGCCGATCTGCTGTTCGAAGGGGCTCAGGGGGCGCTGTTGGATATCGACCACGGAACCTATCCTTTTGTCACCTCCTCCAACACCACCGCCGGTGGAGCAGCGTGCGGAAGCGGGGTGGGACCGATGGATTTCGACTATGTGTTGGGAATTACCAAGGCTTATTCCACCCGGGTGGGTAATGGTCCTTTCCCCACCGAACTCCAAGATGACGTTGGGCGTCATCTGGCCGAAAAGGGGAACGAGTTCGGGGCCACGACTGGACGTCCCCGCCGCTGCGGCTGGTTCGATGCGGTCGCGATGCGGAAATCCGCCCGCCTCAACAGCCTTTCGGGAATTTGCCTGACCAAGCTGGATGTCCTCGACGGCCTGGAGGAAATCGCCATCGCCAGCGCCTATCGGCTCGACGGCAAGATGTATCAGCAGGCGCCCCTCAGTGCCGAGGACTATGTGCGTTGTGAACCGATTCTGGAAACCCTCCCGGGGTGGCGGGAAAGCACCTGCGGGGTGACCCGCGTCGAGGATCTGCCCGTCAATGCCAGAGCCTATATCCGCCGCATCGAGGAGTTGTTGGAGGTGCCGGTGTCCATTCTCTCCACCGGGCCCGATCGCCACCAGACCATCGTGTTGCAGCACCCGTTCGATTGAATCCCGGTAGGAAGCCAAACCTGGCCGGCGTCCCCAATTTTCCGGCTGCCCCGGGGGCCTACCACGGCTCCCAAGTTGGCCTTGGCCATTCTCCACGCCTTCCAGGGCCGGGCCGTCGAATTCCTGACAACCCTGCCCAAAGGAGTCCGTGACGTTACGCTTTGGTCGATATTCGGATCCTGGGGGTTCTCTGCCTTCCTCGATAAAACGGCCGCCTTCGCTACGGTGAGGAGTCCGGCTTCCTGGCGGATATCCCCTGAGTGAACTTTGTCCCGCTGCCTGGATCCATAGTTTGATCATGGACACATATGCAAGGCGAGACCCAATGCCCTTGACGCTCGACGCCCTGGCCGCCAGTTACCCCCCAGCGGAGGCGGCCGGCCTCCACCGGGCTCTGGAATGGATCCAGACCTGCCGGGACTTTCCCAGCGACCGGCCCGATCCGCTCGCCGTTGCCCGGAACCTGTGGCAGCTCCATGCCGATGCCACCACCCTGCAGGTGGCCCTGCTAGCCGATGCAGGCCCGCAAAGGGCGGCAGTCGAAGCCGGGGCCGAACCTGGGGTGGCCGGTCGGTTGTTCCGGCTTTGCAGGTCCAGGGGGAAAGCAATCTGCTGACCCGCTTGGCCCGCTGCTGCGACCCGGCTCCGGGCGATACCGTGATCGGTTATCTGACCATCCATCACCGCATTGCCATCCACCGGCGGGAATGCCCCAACATCGCCAACCTGCCGCCGGAACGGCGCCAGCGCCTGTTGGAGGCGGATTGGAAATAGCCAGTAGATAAGGGTCTAGCTAGGGGTCAGGTCGCCCATTGGGTCTAGCTAGCACACATAACGAGGGGGTCAGGTCGCCCATTGCACAGATTGAAAGGGGATACAGTATGAATCTTCTTTTTCACTGTCATCGGGAAAGATGTGATAGCGAGACCTTTACGCAGCGAATTTGCTGGATACATCAGCGAAGCAGACGCCGTTCGAGTAACGACTGCATGTCCCTGCGGCCATCAAGGACGCAATGAATGAATACGTTCTGCCTGATGACTTCATAGATGACGCGATACGGCTTGAAGTGAATCTCCCGAAAGTTTGTCACGCCGATTCGATCCAGCTCGGGTGGAACATGGCCCCGCTCAGGTAGTTCGGTAAGCCGTGAGCAGAGCGACTCCAACTGGTCCAGCACGTAAGCGGCTTTCTCTACGGAATTGTGAAGCGAAACGTAGCGGTAGATGTCGATCAGGTCCTGCTCTGCGTCCTCGGCAAGCCGGACGCGGTAGCGTTTCACTCAGCGAGTTCCCTGACGTGCCTGCGGACATCCTCGAAAGCCTTCTTGAAGGGCTTGCTGTGGCCTTCTTGGATGCTCTTGGCGCTTTGGGCCAGCATCTTGAGCAGCGCCAGGGACTCCTGGGTCTGTTCGTAACTGGCAATATCCTGGAGCACCGCCTTGGCCTCGCCGTGTTGGGTGATCACCATAGTGCTTCGCCCCTCGCTGACGTCCCGTATTGCCTCGGCGGTGTGGCTTTTCAGGTAACTGATGGGTTTGACCGATTCACTGAGTTTCATGACGTGGGTCGCTTCTTCAGTTTCATTATGTGCTAAATATAGTCCATATATGGGTCCAGTGTAAAGGTGCGATAAACGGTCCGGTTTCTCTTTCGTAGGCCGGCTGCCGAGACAAGGCCAGCGCCCGCAACCAGGGCAAGATCCTTCTCAGATATACATCAGCCCGGCGCTGGAGCCCGGAGATTTCCCTGCTATCCATTGACCGAAATGGATGGACAGGCAAAGAAGCACTCCAGGACCTTGATCAAATAGGTATGGTCCACCACCCCGGCGCTCTCGCGAATGCTATGCATCGCCCATAGCGGATTGCCCACGTCGATGCTGCGCACGCCGAGACTGGCCGAGGTCATGGGGCCGATGGTGCTGCCACAGGGGAGGTCGGTGCGGTGG
>Ga0114931_10001748_pt1 | contig 27599 bp, 22 predicted proteins | sample 2SBtaG_FD_89579 | JGI IMG/M metagenome (GOLD analysis project Ga0114931, IMG submission 89579) | Deep subsurface microbial communities from Kolumbo volcano to uncover new lineages of life (NeLLi) - 2SBTROV14_V59a metaG | ecosystem: Environmental > Aquatic > Marine > Volcanic | place: Kolumbo... | reverse complement strand
GCCGACCACAGGTGGCCGTTCACGAGCATCGCCTGCTTCATGCCGCTGTCGTTGGTGGCGATGCCGCCTTCCTGCTGACGATGGGGCGCCTTCACCCCGAAGAACTCCTGGGACAGCTTGCCACTCGCCAGGTCGGCGAGCGGAACGTCGCCGCTCTGCTGCGGAGCTTCGGGCGGCGGGTCGCCGTAGGCGCCCACGGGGACCCGCACGCTGCTCAACGTGAGCGACGGGGTGGCCGTATTGAGCGAGTCCGTGCCGTCGAGCGCCCAGACGTCGATCTCGCTACCCGAGGCCTGGAAGACCGTGGTCGCACTGGTGAAGTACTCCGTACCATTCGCGGTCGGCGTCTGCGGACCAACCGGGATGGCGGGGGCCACCGAGTAGCCGGGCACGCCGACCGCGTCGACCATCGCCATCGCCACGACCGGAACGGTACCGCCGTTCACCAGCTTGTCCTTGCCGAGCGCGTAGACCCGCGCGCCGTTGTAACCGGCGTCGAAGAAGGGGAAGCTGTCGGTGGTGATGTACACGCCGTTGGCGTCGACCGCGAAGTGCGGGTAGTCGCCGAGGTTGTAGGCGCTGGCGCCGTCGTGCGTGACGTCGAGGTGGTAGATGGTCCAGGCGCCCGTGGGGTCGCCGGAGTTGCTGACCGCCAGGTCGATCGTGTTCTGGCCCGTAAAGGCGTAGCTACTCGAGGTCGAATCGAACTCCTGCTGGAGCGTGAGCACGGTCAGGAACCAGCGGCCCGATGCCGCGTCGAAGTGGCACGACGGGTCGGTCACGAAGGGCCCCTGCGCACCGGTGCCGCCCGTTCGGTCGATGGCGCTGGGGTACTTGAAGAACTTGTCGAGCGACACGATGCCCTGTGGGGTGTGATCGGACGCAGTGTAGACCTGCGCCACATCGTTCACGGCTTCGACCACGTAGCCGTTGCCGACGCAGAGACCCTGATCGGGCGGCTCGACCGTGAACTGATTGCCGCCGTCGGCGAGGACGCGCTGATCGAAGAGGTTCAGACCCTCGAAGGTCGACCCCGACGGCGCCCCCTGCACGATGCCGAGTTGGCTGGCCGATGACAGGGCGGTACCCACCCGGCTCTTCTGCGGGATGCGGTTGACGACGCGTCCGTTGGGCGCGCCGGCCGCCGCGTCCTGCTCGGCCATGGCCGGCGGGAACTCGGTCTTCTGGATGCCCGACGCGGTGCCGGTGGGGCTGGCGACGAACTGCGAGGTCCCGGCGGGCACGAGCGTCCGTACCGACCCGGAGACGCCATTCGTGCCCAAAGCGGCGGGCGCGTTGGGCGCAACCTGCGAACAGGCCGCGAGCGCAGCGACGACAGCGACGACGGATGCGAGTCGCAACCAATTTCTCATGCTTCTCCCCATCTCTCCTTCGTGTCTTGCGGGTGGCCTCCGGGTCTCGTGCGGGCGCTTGCCTCCCCCTCTCCGAGCCGCTCCGACAACGACGCGCCGCCGGCCGCCTCGGACGGTCCGAACGCCGCGGGCACGGCCTTGCGCCGTGCCGACCCACGAAATGCCTGCCCGCACATCTTACCGGCCGGAGGGAACGGGTGGGTGAAGGCGTCACTGTGCAACCTGCGCCGGCGTGCCTCGGCCCGGCACCGGTGCGCTCCAGGGCCGCACGCGCGCAGCGGTGGCCCTCCGTGACGGGTCGCCTGGCATCGGACGCGCGCTAGCGCCAGAATGCTTGCAGTGGCGCCATTTCGGCGCTACGCTTCGGTCATGCCGAGCATCCAGGTGAAGGACGTACCTCCCGACGTGCACGCGGTGCTGCGGCGGCGCGCCGCCGACGCGGGCATGTCCCTGCAGGAGTACCTCCTGACGCGCCTCGTGACGGAGGCCCGTCGCCCGACGCTGGATGAGGTCCTGCGCCGGGCGGGCGGACGCTCCGGCGGCTCCCTGCCACTCGACTTCTCGGTCGATACGCTGCGCCGCGAGCGCGAGCACCGTTGATCGTCGTCGACGCGTCGGTGCTGACGCCCGCTCTGGCCGACGACGGGCCGGACGGCGACCGCGCGCGTCTGGGAGCTGCGCGAAAACCTCACGACGTACGACGCGGCCTACGTGGCCCTGGCCGAGGCGCTCGACGCGGTCCTGCTGACCGCCGACACGCGGCTCGCCGCGGCCACGGGTCCCCGCTGCCGCATCGAGACGTTGCGGTCGGGGGCGTGAGCCCGGCCGCGTGAGCCCCGTCGCGTGAACCTTTCGGCGTTGGTGCCACCGAACGCCCTCTCATGAGCGCCGGGACTATGGTGGAAGCATGGCCGCGAACGACACGGCTCGCCAGAGCCCTCCCACCCTCTTCGTCATCTTCGGCGCCACCGGCGACCTGGCCGGCCGCAAGCTCATCCCCGCGCTCTACAACGTGGTGCGCCGGGGCCGCCTCGACGGCTTCCACGTGCTGGGCGCGGCGCTCGACGAGCTCGACGACACCACCTTCCGCCAGCACGTCTTCGAGCGGCTCGCCGAGCGCGATCTCGACGCCGAGAAGCTGAAGTCGTGGTGCCAGGACCGCCTGCACTACCAGACCATGCCCGACAGCTCGCCCGGGTCCTTCTCGAAGCTCGGCAAGCGCATCGAGGACCTGGAACGCGCGCTGGGCCTGCCCGGCAACCGCGCGTTCTACCTAGCGCTGCCGCCCGGCGCCGTCCCCGACGTCATCGACGGGCTGGGCGAGCAGGGGCTGAACGAGGCGCCGGGGTTCGCGCACGGGCGGGGTTTCGCCCGCATCGTGATCGAGAAGCCCTTCGGCACCGACCTTCAGAGCGCCAAGGCGCTCAACGAGCGCGTGCACCGGCACTTCGCCGAGGAGCAGGTCTACCGCATCGACCACTACCTCGGCAAGGACACGGTGCAGAACCTGCTCGCCTTCCGCTTCGCCAACCCCATCTTCGAGCACGTCTGGAACCGCGACCGCGTCGAGCGCGTGGAGATCACCGTGGCGGAGACACTCGGGGTGGAGCACCGCGCGTCGTACTACGACCGGGCCAGCGCGCTGCGCGACATGGTGCAGAACCACATGACGCAGGTGGTGTGCTTCACCGCCATGGAGGCGCCCGCCGCCTTCGACGCCGACAGCATCCGCCACGAGAAGGTGAAGGTGCTGCGCTCCATGCGCCCGCAGGGCGTGGTGAAGGCGGTGTTCGGGCAGTACGACCGCGGCGACATCGACGGCAGCGGGGTGCGCGGCTACCTCGAGGAGGACGGCGTTCCGAACGACTCCTCGACGCCCACCTACGTCGCGATGGAGCTCGGCGTGGCCAACTGGCGCTGGCAGGGCGTGCCGTTCGTGCTGCGCACCGGCAAGCGGCTGCCCAAGAAGGTCACCGAGGTGGCGGTGGTGTTCCGCAGCCCGCCCACCGAGTTCTTCCATCCCCTGCACGGCGCCGGCGACCCGCACAGCGCCCCACACGGCGACGTGCTGCGCATCACCGTGCAGCCGAACGAGGGCTTCCACCTGTCGTTCGACGTCAAGGCGCCCGGCCCCAGCTTCGAGCTCACCAAGCAGTCGCTCGAGTTCCGCTACGCCGACGCCTTCGAGCCGCTCCCCGACGCCTACGAGACGCTGCTGGTCGACGTGGTGGAGGGCGACCAGACCCTGTTCGTGCGCGCCGACGAGGTGGAGGCCTCCTGGGCGCTCTACACCCCGCTCCTCGAGGATCCGCCCGAGGTGCACCCCTACCCCGCCGGCACGTGGGGGCCGAAGGAGGCCGACCGCGTGCTCGCCGAGGAGCTCTGGCACGCCGGACGGGACTGACGCGGCCGCGTTGAACGGCCGCGGGGCGTAGGTGGCATCGCTCACGCCGCCCTCGCGCCGACGGTTACGAGGGCGGCCATCCCGACGCCATCCCGAGGCCATCCCGATGTGCCGCCCGCCGGGCGCGCTCCCTCGACCACGCGACCCCTAAGAAAGTCGAAAGCCGATCCCTGCCAGAGTACGAGCGTGGCAGGGGTAGCCTGCGGGGCCACCGCAGGCACGTGCGGAAGTCGCCGCACGCTGGGAGGCCCGAACGTCAGGGGAGCTTGCCCGGCCCCGCGCGGGCACCGCACGCCGCTGCGATCCGTCCGCGGCCTCTCGCCTTCCTGCGGCCACGACCATGCGTCAGCGCAACTCACCCACCGGCATCCGCGCGCTCGAACGGCTACGCGCCACCCTGCGCGCCCAGCTGCGCGGCGTCTTCGCACGCCCGAGCGGCAGCCACACCTCCATCCAGGCGGTGGTGGCGGACGTGCAGGGTGTGGAGCGCTTCCGCTGGATCCTCACGAACATGCTGTGGTTCGGGCTGGTCGTGCACGTGCAGTTCATGGCGCTCTTCTTCGGGCTGCGCGTGTGGAGCCTCGGCGTCGTCAACGTCGCCAGTGTCCTGAGCTACCTGCTGGCGCTGCTCATGCTGCGGCGCGGGCACGACGGCGCGCCCTTCGCCATCGGCGGCGTCGAGGTGGCGGCGCACGCCACCCTGGTGACGCTGGTGCTGGGCATCCGCCCCGGCTTCTTCGTCTTCCTGCCGCTGCTGACCGTGCTCACGTTCCTCAACCCCACCACGCGCCTGCGCACGAAGATCCTCTGGGGCGCGGCCCAGGCGGCGACGTTCATGGCGGTGGTGGCCGCGGCCGAGACGTTCCCGCCGATGCTGGCGCTCGACCGGGGCGCGCTGCGGCTGCTGATGGTCTTCAACGCCGCGCTGTTCGTGGGCAGCCTGTCGTTCCTGATGCACGTGGCGAGCGAGGCGGCACGCAGCGCCGAGCTCGACCTGCGCGCGGCGCTCGGCCGCCTCGATGAGCTGGCGCGCACCGACACCCTCACCGGCCTGCTCAACCGGCGCGCCATGAGCGAGCTGCTCGAGGCCGAGGCCAAACGGGTCGAGCGCCACGGCCGGCCGTTCGCCGTGCTCGTGGCCGACCTCGACGATTTCAAAGGGATCAACGACGCCTACGGCCACCCGGTCGGCGACCACGCCCTGCGCTCCATCGCCGCGCGCCTACTGGGCGCGGTGCGGGCGCAGGACCAGGTGGCGCGCTGGGGCGGCGAGGAGTTCCTGCTGCTGCTCCCCGAGACCGATCGGGAGACCGGCCTGCGGGTCGCCGAGCGGCTGCGGCAGGCGATCTCGGACCCGCCGCTCGAGCTCGACGGCGTGACGTTCCGCGCCACCGCCACCTTCGGCGTGGAGATCTGCGAGCAGGGCAGCACCGTCCTCGCCACCATCCGCCGCGCCGACCGCGCGTTGTACGCAGGCAAGGGGCACGGCAAGGACCGGGTGGTGACGCCGCCGTCGTAGGCGGGAACGGCGGCGGGTGCGGCCGTGAGGCGGCCGGTGCGACCGTGAGGCGGCGGGTGCGGCCGTGAGGCGGCGGGTGCGGCCGTGAGGCGGCGGGTGCGGCCGTCCGTCAACCCGGCGTTCGTCCACGCCGCGACCACAGGGGCCTAGCACAGGGGGCTACCACAGGGGTCTAGCACAGGGGCCTAGCACAGGGGGCTAGCACAGGGGTCTGGGGGGGTTCGCGAATTGCCTCTTTCGAAGGTCAAGGCTGGCTTTCGGCTCTACGACGGCCGCGCTGGACCCAGACCGTGCTACTACGTCACCGACGCGCGCGCGGCGAAGGCAGCCGTAGTGACTCGCTGGACGTGCCGACGCCCCACGGATGTTCAACCGGCCTTTACGTTCGACCCAAGGGGTTTCGACCACCCCCCCCCGCAGACGCATCGCCCCACCCCCGGGCCGAGCCCGGCGGTGACGCCGATCGGCACCAGCGACACCGCCTCCTACCGGGCGCCGTCGGCCAGGCGGCGGCCGGACATCGGCCCCTTGGCGCGGAACCCCACCCGGGTATAGGCTGGAGGTCCGTTCCGATCGCTACGTCGCGTGACGGGCCGCCGGGGGGCCGTACCGACACGCGGAGCGCGCCTACTGGGGGGGTGGCGAGCATGGCTCGCACGACACGTTCGACGTTCTCTCACGACCTCCGACGATCGCCCGTTGCGTTCCCGCGCCTGCTGCCGGGGCGCCAGCACGGCCGGGGCTCGTTCCAGTGAGCGACCCGACCGAGGCCATGCTCGGGGAGCTCTTCGAGCAGCTCCCCGACGGCTGCTTCTTCGTCCTCCTGGACACCGCAGCGACGCATCCGCCGGGCGCCGATGCGCTCGTCGATCACCTCCTGGTACAGGGCAGGGTCGTACGCGCCAACGCGGCGCTGGGGCGCCAGCACGGTGTGGCGCGCGCACGGTTGCTGGGCAAGCGCACGCACGAGCTGCCCGTCTTCGCGGGCTCCGAAGGGCGCGCGCAGCTCCGCACGCTCCTCGCGCACGGGGACGCCCATCTGGTACGCCGGGTCCGGTCGCTGGCCGGCCGCGAGCTGTGGATCGACGGGCGCTACCGTGCCCTGTACGACGGCGGCGGGCGGGTGCTCGGCTTCCTTGGCGTGCAGCGCGACATCACGCATGTGCGGCACCTGCAGGACGAGCTCGAGGCCCGCGCCTCCACCGACCCGCTGACCGGCGTCGGCAACCGTCGCCAGCTCGAGGAGCGCTTCGCGGCCTACACGGCCGGTGGCGCGCAGCGCATCACGCTGCTGTACGTGGATCTCGACGACTTCAAGCGCGTCAACGACCGGCGCGGCCACACGATCGGCGACCTCGCGCTCGAAGGCTACGCCGCGCGCCTGCACGGCGTGCTGCGCGAAGGCGACACGCTGGTCCGCGTCGGCGGCGACGAGTTCGTGGTGCTGGCCCCGCACGCCTCGCCCGAGGACGACCGCGTGCTCGTGGCCCGGCTGACCGCGCCCGCCACCGTCGAGGTGCCGGGCTCGGACCCCGCCTGGCTGTCGTGCAGCGTGGGGGTGGTCCACTTCCCCGGCGACGGCACCGACTTGAAGGGGCTGCTCGAGCTCGCCGACCGGCGCATGTACCTCGCCAAGGGGCGGAGCGCCGGCGTTCGCCGCGGGGAAGGTTTCGACCCGCGGCGGAGCTAGCGCACGGGCCCGGCGGCGGACCCGGCGGCCGACCCGGTCGCGCCCCGCGCCCCGGCCGCCCGTCCGCGCCGTCCGTCCGCGCCGCCGTCCGTCCGCGCCGCCCGTCCGCGCCGCCCGTCCGCGCCCCCGTCCTCCGCGGGACCCCCGTCCTCCCTCCGCGGGTGCATACTTGAGCCATGAGAGCCGTCCAGGAGGGAAGAAATCCTAGCGCGACGGTCGGAGATGGATCGTCCCGAGTCGGTCCGCGGCTCCCGGAACCGACCCGGCGCCGGACCCGACGCGACACCGAATCCGACCCGGCCCCTTGGATTTGAAATCGGAATGATTCCGAGTTAATATCCTGCCATGACCTCGTCCGCCCAACGCCTGATGGAGGAGATGCGCGCCGAGCGCGCGGCGCTCCGCGTCAACATCGTCCTCACGGCGCTGACGGCCGGCGGCCTGTTGGCCGGCGTCATCGCGACCTTCACCCACGCGCCCACCGCGCCGACCTACGGCCTCTTCGCCGTGGCCTACCTGGCGGGCGGCGTGCCCGCGGGCTGGGAGGCGCTCAAGGCGCTCCGCCGCGGCCACCTCGACATCGACCTGCTGATGGTCCTGGCCGCCCTCGCGGCGGCCGCGGTGGGCGCCGTGCGCGACGGCGCCATCCTGCTGTTCCTGTTCAGCCTCGCCGGCACCCTCGAGGACTACGCCATGGGCAACACCAATCGCGCCGTGGTGTCGCTCATGAAGCTCCGCCCCGACACCGCCAACGTGCTGCGCGACGACGGCAGCGTCGAGAAGATCGAGGTCAGCCGCGTGCGCGTGGGCGAGCGCGTGGTGGTGAAGCCGGGCGAGCGCCTGCCGGTCGACGGCCGCATCCTCCAGGGCGGCAGCGCCGTCGACCAGTCCCCCATCACCGGCGAGTCGGTCCCCGTCGACAAGGTCGTCGGCGACGACGTCTTCGCCGGCTCGATGAACGGCCACGGCGCGCTCGAGCTCGCCGTCACGCGGGAGGCGAGCCGGTCCACCCTGGCCCGCATGATCGAGCTGGTGACCGAAGCGCAGGAGCAGCGCTCCCCCAGCGAACGCTTCAGCGCCTGGTTCGGTCAGCGCTACACGCTGTTCGTGCTGTTCGGCTCGGCCGCCGCGCTGGTGGTGTTCCTGCTGATCGGCCTGCCGCGCTGGGAGGCCTTCTACAAGGCGGCCACCCTGCTGGTGGTGGCGAGCCCCTGCGCCATCGTGATCAGCGTGCCGGCGGCGGTGCTGTCGGCGCTGGCGGCCGCGGCGCGCATGGGCGTGCTGTTCAAGGGCGGCGGCGCGCTGGAGGACTTCGGCTCCACCGGCGTCATCGCCTTCGACAAGACGGGCACCCTCACCGAGGGCAAGATGCACGTCACCGACGTCGTCGGGCTGGCGGTGAGCGAGCGCGAGGTGCTCGCGGCGGCGGCGGCGGTCGAGCAGACGTCCGAGCACCCGCTGGCGCGCAGCATCCTCGAGGAGGCCCAGGAGGAGAACCTCGAGGTGCGCCCCGTGAGCGACACGCTGGCCGTGCCCGGCAAGGGCATCGGCGTGACGCTCGCTGGCGAGCGCTTCTGGGCCGGCAACCGCAAGCTGGCCGCCGAGGTCGGGGCCGACGTCAGCGGCGCGGTCGAGGACGCGGTGCGCGAGCTCGAGGAGCAGGGCAAGACCACCATCCTTATCGGCAAGGGCGGCAACCACGACGGCGCCCACGACGGCGCCCACGACGGCGCCCTCGACGGCGCGCACGGCGACGCCCCCACCGGGCCCGCCGTCGTGCTCGGCGTGATCGGCATCGGCGATACCGTCCGGGCCAGCGCGCGCGGCACCCTGCAGGCCCTCACGGCCGCCGGGGTGGGCCGCATGGCGATGCTCACCGGCGACCACGCCGCGGTGGCGCGCAACGTCGGCGCGCAGCTCGGGTTGAGCGAGGACGCCATCCACGCCGACCTGCTCCCCGAGCAGAAGGTCGAGCGGGTGCGCGAGCTCGACCGGCACGGCCGCGTCACCTTCGTCGGCGACGGCGTCAACGACGCCGCCGCGCTCGCCACCGCCTCGGTGGGCGTGGCGATGGGCACCGCCGGCTCCGACGTGGCGCTCGAAGCCGCGGACGTGGCGCTACTGTCCGACGACCTGCGCAAGCTGCCGCAGGCCTACACGCTGGCGCGCAAGGCGAACCGCATCATCAAGCAGAACCTGGTGTTCGCGCTCTCGATCATGCTGGTGATGGTGATCGTCACGGTGTTCTTCTTCCTGCCGCTGCCGCTGGGCGTGCTCGGCCACGAGGGCGGGACCATCCTGGTGGTCGCCAACGGCCTCAGGCTGCTGGCCTTCCGGCCCACGGAAACGCAAGGCGCCCGCGCACCGGCCGGCGAGCCGGCACGCGGGCTGGCCACCGAGGGCTGAGGGGCCGCGTGCGCCCGCCGGCGGGGCCGCGCCCCGCGGCCGGCAACGCGCGCCGCGTCACAGCGACGGGTGGGCGAGGTCGACCTCACCGCCGCGCCGCAGCAGCGCGCTCGCCGCGTCCACCTTGCCGAAGGTGTTCCACAGCAGCACCCCGCGCAGCCGCCGGCCGTCGTGGTAGTACACGATCCCCTTGCGTTCGGGCCCGTCGGCGGGATCGGTCCAGTCCTCCACCGTCTGCAGCTCGCCCCCGAGATCGCCGACCGCCTCGTAGCCGTTGTCGAACAGGTCGCTGAAGAAGAACGGCACGTGGTCGTAGGGCTCCTCCACGCCGGCCATCACGCGGCCGGCGTGGTGGCCGCTGGCGGTGGCGTTGTCCTCGTGCTCGACCCGCACGCGTCGACCCAGCGCGGGGTGCTCGAAGGCCATGGCGTCGCCGCAGGCGAAGATGTCGGGGCGCGCCGTACGCAGGAAGCGGTCGACGTGGATGCCCCCCTCGGTCTCGAGCCCGAGCTCGCGCGCCAGCGCGACGTTGGGAACGGTCCCGATGCCGACCACCACCAGGTTCGCGCTGAGCTCGGTGCCGTCGTCCAGCGCCAGCTCGACGGTGTCGGCTCCGCCGTGCGCCCGGCGCACCGTGCGGCCGCCATGGACGCGCACGCCGCGGCGCTGGTAGTCGCGGTCGAGCGCTGCTGCCAGGCCCTTCGGGAAGCGCCCGGCGCCGAGGTGCGGCTCCGGGAAGACCATGCTCACCTCGGCGCCGGCGGTGCTCAGGCCCGCCGCCATCTCCGAGCCGATGAACCCGCCGCCGACGACCACCGCGCGCCCGCCGTCCGCCACCAGCGCGCGCGCCTGGCGGTAGTCGTCCAGCGTGCGGTAGCTCAGCACGCGCTCGCTTGGCGCCATGCCCGGCAGCGGCCGCGGCGTGCCGCCGGTGGCGAGCAGCAGCTTCCCGTAGCCGACCACGGCGCCCCGCGCGTCGGTGATGGTGTGGGCCTCGGCGTCGACGGCAGTGACGCGGCGGCCGAGCCGCAGCTCGACGCCCTCGTCACGGGTGCCGAGGTCGACCTCGTCCTCACTCTCGCCCCCCATCCACAACCCCTTCGAGAGCGGCGGGCGCTCGTAGGGATGGTGCGGCTCCTCCCCGACGAGCAGCACCGAGCCCTCCTCGTCGACGCTGCGGATCCCCTTCACGGCGGCATCGGCGCTCTGGCCGCCGCCGACGATGACGTAGTCGAAACGCTCCATGAGGACCTCCCTTCGTACGAAGGTACGCGCACCGGGGCATCGCGGACGTCCGCCGCGCCACGCCACCCAGCTCATCCCGGACACGAAGACGCTCATCGGGCAGCGCCTATACTCGCTGCGTGACAGGCGCATCCGCCCCCCTCGTGATCGACGTCCACGGCCTCGTCAAGCGCTACGGTCGGCGCGCCGCGGTCGACGGCCTCGACCTGGCCGTCGAAGCCGGCGAGGTGTTCGGCTTCCTCGGTCCCAACGGCGCGGGCAAGACCACCACCGTGCGGATGCTGCTCGGCCTGGCCCGCCCCAGCGGGGGCGGCGGGCGGCTGCTGGGGCGGCCCCTGGGCGACCCGGAAGCGCGCAGGGAGGTCGGCTACCTGCCGGAGAACGTGCACTTCCCGGGCTGGTTCACGGGGATGGGGTTCCTGCGCTACCACGGCGCGCTCTACGGCCTGTCCCGCCGCGAGGTGGAGGCGCGCGCCGGCGAGGCCCTGGAACGCCTCGGCCTCGGCGGCCGCGGCGAGGACCGCCTGCGCGGCTACAGCCACGGCATGCTGCAGCGCCTCGGCCTTGCCCAGGCGCTGCTGGCGCGCCCGCGGCTGGTGTTCCTCGACGAGCCGACCTCCGCGCTCGACCCGCGCGGGCGCCGCGAGGTCCGCGAGCTCCTCGACGAGCTGCGCGCGGCGGGCACCACCGTGTTCCTCAACTCCCACCTGCTCAGCGAGGTCGAGCGCACCTGCGACCGCGTGGCGATCGTCGCCGACGGGCGCACGCGCTACCTGGGACCGACCGTCCCCGACGCGGATGCGAGCGAGGTGGACGTCGTCGTGGAGGACGCGCCGGCCGACCTCGCGCGCCTGCTGGCGGGCGTGGCGACGGTGCACAGCGCGCAGCCCGGGCGCTTCCGCCTGAGGCTCGCCGCGCCGGACGCCGCGCCCGAGGTCGCGCGCAGGCTTCTGGGCGCCGGCGCGCGCCTGCACGCGCTGACACCGGTGCGGCGCGAGCTGGAGGACCTGTTCTTGGAGCTGACCCGCAAGGAGCTGGCGGCGTGAACGTCCTGACCATCGCGGGAGCCTCGCTGCGCGAGGCCTGGAACCGGCGGCTAGTGCTGGCGCTGGCGCTGCTGAGCCTGGCGTTCCTGGCGCTCTACCTCTTCGGTGCGCACCTGCTGAACACGCAACTGCTGGCCCGTGCCAAGAGCATCGCGGCGCGCAGCGGCGGCGGCGTGACGCTGGCGCGCCATCAGATGGAGCTCTTCGGGATGTACGTGGTCGACTTCCTGGCGTCGTTCATGGCGATCTTCGCCGGCGTCGGCGCGATCGCCGGCGACCTCGAGGACCACAGCCTGCAGCTCGTGCTGGCCAAGCCGGTCCGGCGCTGGCAGGTGATCGCCGGCAAGGCCCTGGGCAGCGGCCTGGTGAGCGTGGTCTACGCCACCGCGCTGGCCGTGGCGCTGCTGCTGGGCAGCCGCGCGGTGCTGGGCGTGTCGCCGCCCGGGGCCGTCCCCGGCATCCTGCTGATGGACCTGGGGGTGCTGGTGCTCTCCGGCCTCACGCTCCTTGCGAGCAGCGTCACCCACACGCTGACCGCCGGCGTGGCGATGGTGATGGCCTACGGCCTGGCGTGGACCGGCGGGGTGCTGCACGCCCTCGGCGACCTCACGAACATCGACGTGCTGGCCGCCCTCGGCCGCGACACGCGCCTGCTGGTGCCGAGCGACGCGCTCTGGAAGGCGGGCTCGTACTACCTGCAGTCGCCGGTCATGCGCGCGCAGGAGGGCCCCAACCCGCTGTTCGGCGTCACCGCGCCCGACCCCGCGTTCCTGATCTACGCCGGCGTGTACGTGGTGGCGGCGTTCGTGGCGGCGGGGCTGGCGTTCCAGCGGCGGGACCTGTAGGGAGGGTCCGGGGGCCTGCGTTCGCGGGGGGTCGGGTTCCGGGTTTGTGTTGGGGTCGCCTCGGCAGTGGGAAGCGCGGAGGGCAAGGGGGGGGGTTCGCAATTGGCTAGGGTCGAACGTCAAGGTTGGCTTTCGCGTTCGCCCGCCCGCGGCGCATGGAGGGCTCTCCCGCGCCGCGGCCGCAAGATTCGTCGCATCAGCCTTTACATCGAACCCAAGGGAATTCGGACACCCCCCTGGGGGGTCCGGCCCATCGTCGAGGCCGCGCGCCCACGCCGCGCGCCCACGCCACACGCCCACGCCCCACGCCCACGCCCCACGCCCACGCCCCACGCCCCGCCCGGCCGGCGCGACGCTCGCGCACCGGCTCGGCGCGCCGAAGGACCGCCAGGTGCCGGCTGATGGCGGGCTGGGAGTGCGCAGCGGGAGTCGTGGGCTTGGGGGGTCACGGGGATCTCGGGTGCAGGAGGGTCGCGCGAGCGAGACATGTTCGACCGTGCTTTACGTTCGACCCTAGGGTATCGGGGAACCCCCCCGGGGCCCTCCGCCCCGAGGGGCCTCGCACCCGGGCCTCACAGCTCCACCTGGATGCCGAGCTCCACCACGCGGCCGGGCGGGATGTGGAAGAACGCCGTGGCGCTGCGTGCGTTGCGTGACATGAGCGCGAACAGCCGCTCGCGCCACAGCGCCATGCCCGGCAGCTTCGTGGGCAGCAGCGTCTCCCGGCCCAGGAAGTAGCTGGTGTCCTCGGCCTCGATCCCGCGCCCTCCGACCTCGAGCACCGCCAGGTCGCGCGGCACGCGCGCGGTCTGCATGAAGCCGTAGCGCAGCACGATCTGGTAGAAGCCCCGCCCCAGGTCGGTGATGGTCGGGCGCTCGTCGGAGTCGATGCGGGGCACGTCCTCGGTGCGCACCGACACGAACAGCACGCGGTCGTGGAGCACCTTGTTGTGCCGCAGGTTGTGCGAGAACGCCGGCGGCGTCGTGGCCGGGTCGCCCGTCATGTACACGGCGGTGCCGGCCACGCGGGCGTAACCGGAGGTGTCGATCTCCTGCAGCAGCCGCTACAGCGGTCGCGCCGCGCTCCGGAGGCGCTCGCCCACGATCTGCCGTCCGCGCCGCCAGGTCGTCATCAGCGTGAACACGCCCGCCGCCATCACCAGCGGGAACCAGCCTCCGTCGGGCACCTTGAACAGGTTGGCGCCGAAGAACGACAGGTCGACCAGGAAAAACGTCCCCGTCAGCAACGCCGCCTTCCACGCCGCCCAGCCCCAGCGTTGCGTCGCCACCACGAACAGCAGCGCGGTGGTGATGACCATGGTCATGGTGACCGCCACGCCGTAGGCGGCGGCCAGGTTGCCCGAGCTCCGGAACCCCAGCACCAGCCCCACGCACGCCACCATCAAGAGCCAGTTGATCGACCCGACGTAGACCTGCCCCATCTGGCTCTCCGAGGTGTGGCGGATGTCGAGCCGCGGCAGGAAGCCGAGCTGCACGCTCTGCATCGCCAGCGAGAAGGCGCCCGAGATCAGCGCCTGCGAGGCGATGACGGTGGCCGCGGTGGCGATCAGCACGACCGGGTAGAGCGTCCAGCCGGGCGCCATGCGGTAGAAGGGGTCGGCGACGGCCGTGGGGTCGCGCAGCACCAGCGCGCCCTGCCCGAAGTAGTTGAGCAGCAGGCCAGGCAGCACCACGGCGAACCAGGCGAGCCGGATGGGCCGCCGCCCGAAGTGCCCCATGTCGGCGTAGAGCGCCTCCCCACCGGTGACCACCAGGAACACCGAACCCAACACCAGGAAGCCCTGCCCGCCGTTGCGGAGGAAGAAGCGCACCGCCTGCAGCGGGTCGAGCGCCCACAGCACGGAGGGATCTCGCACGATCTGGCTCACGCCCAGCACGGCCAGGGTCACGAACCACAGCAGCGTCACGGGGCCGAACACCCGTCCCACGCCGCCGGTCCCGCTTCGCTGGAACAGGAACAGTCCCACCAGGATGCCGATGGTGATGGGCAGGACGAAGGGGGTCAGGGCGGGGGTGGCGACGTCCAGCCCCTCGACGGCGGAGAGCACCGAGATGGCCGGCGTGATCATGCCGTCGCCGTAGAGCAGCGCCGTGCCGAACAGGCCCAGCAGGAGCAGCAGCCCCAGCCCGCTGCGGCGCCTGGCGTGGGTCGGGACGACCAGCGACGTCAGCGCCAGGATGCCGCCCTCGCCGTTGTTGTCCGCGCGCATGACGAACACCAGGTACTTCACGGTGATGACGACCAGCAGCGACCAGAAGATGAGCGACAGCACGCCCAGCACGTTGTCGTGCGTGGGCCCGACCTGGTGGCGGAACGACTCGCGCAGCGCGTACAGCGGGCTCGTGCCGATGTCGCCGTAGACCACTCCCAGCGCGGCGAGCGACAGCGTGGCGAGCCGGCGGCCGCGGGGCCGGTCCCTGCCCTGGCCGTCCTGGCCGCTGTGGCCGTCCTGGCCACCCGGGCCACCCTGGCCGCCGTGGCCGCCGTGGCCGTCCTGGCCACCCTGGCCGCCGTGGCCGCCGTGGCCGTCCTGGCCACCCGGGCCACCCCGGCCACCCGGGCCACCCCGGCCGCCCGGGCCACCCTGGGTCTCGTCGGGATCCGGCACCCGCCGATTATAGGTGCGCGGGCGGGCAGCCCACGTACTCCGGTTGCCCTCCGAAGGCCCCGGAATGTGCCATGAGACTCGACGTTATCGAGGCCGCGGAGCTACCATGATCGGACGTCTTCGCGCGGGCCCGGAGCCCGCGCCGGTGGAGGAAGCCATGCGTGTGCACGGCGTGTGGAACGTGGATCGGGCGCAAGCGGCGCTCAATGTCTTCGGTGGCGCGGCCTTCGCCGTCGGCAGCCTGCTGTTCTTGAACAGCGCGCTCGAACGGTGGGGGATCGTCCTGTTCGTCGTGGGCAGCTTCGGCATGTTCGTCGGCGCCCTGGCGGTGTGGCACGAGCGCTATGGTCCCCGGCGCCTCCCAGGCCGCCACCCAGGCCGCCACCCGGCCGCCACCCAGGCCGCCACCCACGCACCTGAGCCGGTCACTTCACCAGCAGCACCGGGCAGTCGGCCAGCAACCCTACGCGGTGACTGATCGTCCCCCATCCCCTGGTGGGCTCCTCGCGGTCGATGCGGTGCGACTGCAGCACGATCAGATCGTACGCGCGCTCCTCGGCCACCCGTAGGATCTCCTCGACGCGGCGGCCGAACACCACCACCGTCTCGAACACGGGAGCCCCGTCCACGGGAGCCCCGTCCACGAGCCCCCCGTCCACGACCCTCCCGTCCACGACCCTCCCGTCGTCGTACGGCCTCAGCAACGCGTCCATCTCGCTCTTCGCCTGCGCCGCGAGGGCGTCGTAGAAGTCACGGTAGTCGTCGTAGGTGGTGTCCTTGATGATCTCCACGACGTGCAGCAGCGTGACGCGCGCGCCGGGCTCGTGACGCGCCAGCTCGAACGCCGCCGCGACCGCACCCGCCGCCCGCTGGGAGCGGTCGACCGGAACCAGGATCATGCGGTACATCGTGCTTCCAGTATGCGCCCCTCAGGACGGTAGGGGGGCCCGCTCCACCAGCTCGAGGAACACCTCGGCCAGCTCCGGGTCGAAGTGCGCGCCCGCGAGGGAGCGCATCTCCTCCACGGCGGCCGCATGCGTCCAGGCCTTCTTGTACGGGCGCCTGCTCAGCAACGCGTCGTAGACGTCCACCAGCGAGAACATGCGCGCCATCAGCGGGATGGCGGGGCCGGCGAGGCCGTCGGGATACCCGTCGCCCCGCCAGCGCTCGTGGTGGTTGCGGATCAGCGAGCGCGTGGCGCCGGGAAGGAACGGGATGCCGCGCGTCATCTCGAAGCCGTAGACGGTGTGCTTCTTGATGACCTCGAACTCCTCGCGGGTCAGCTTCCCCGGCTTGAGCAGGATGTCGTCGGGGATGGCGATCTTGCCCAGGTCGTGGAGGTACGCCCCCCACTGCAGCGCCTGCAGCTCGGCACCCTCCATCCCGAGCGCGCGACCGAACGCCAGCGCGAGCTCCACCACCCGATCGGTGTGCCCCTTGGTCTCGTAATCGCGGTACTCCAGCGCCACGCCGAGCGCCCGGAAGGTCTGCTCGCGGGTGGTGGTGAGCTCGTGGACGTACTCGACGCGCTCGAGCACGTTCTCGAGGCGCTTCACGAAGCTCTCGGCGACCAGCCGGTCGTCGTCGTCCAGCTCGACCGTGCGACCGAACGACGCCAGGCTGATGACGCCGACGGTGACGCCGCGGCGGCTCACCGGAAGGGTCAGGGTCGTGCGCAGGCCGAGGCGCGCGTAGCTCTCCAGCGCGCCCGGCCAGCTGGGGTAGTCGGTCACCAGCTGGCCGTGGCCGCTGGCGCCGACCGTGCCGACCAGCCCCTCCCCCAGCGGCATCGCCCCGGCATGGAGCTCGGCGAGCCCCTCCGGCGCGTCCCCCCAGGAGCGCGTCACGTGACAGGCGCCGTCGGCCAGAACGCAGTAGATCCCCAGGTCGACGCGGAGCTGGCGCACCAGGTCCTCCAGCCCGGCATCGAGCAGATCGTCGATGTCGTGGATCCGCTCGATGCGCGCGCCGAAGTTGGCGAGCCGCCGGTAGGCGGCCGCCGTCTCCTGCAGCGCGACGTTGAGCCTGCGTGCGTGCTCCATGGCGCGCCGGCGCTCGGTGACGTCGGCGATCGAACCGATGGTCCCGACGATGGCTCCCGCGGCGTCGCGCGACGCCGCCGCGCTCAGGTGCACCCAGCGGCGCTCTCCGTCGGCGCGCACGATCTCGGTCTCGTACTCCTCGGAGATCCCCTGGAGGCGGCGCTGGTTGCGCTCCTCCTGGGCGGGCCAGTGCTCCTCCGGGATCAGCAGCCGGTACGCCACCGCCCCCTCGAGCTCCGCCACGCTCCTCCCCGTCAGCTCGGCCATGCGCGGGTTGGCGTAGAGGATGTGATCGTCCAGGTCGGTGAGGATGAGCCCCTCCCCCATGCTCTCGACCACCGCGCGGAAGCGCAGCTCGGAGCTCTCCAGGCTGGCGCGCTCCTCGCGCCGCCGGCGCGCCTCGGTGAGCTCGCGCTCCACCGCCGGGCCCAGGCGCGCCCAGCGACCCTTCACCAGGAAGTCCTGCGCCCCCGCCTTCAGCGCGCCGACCGCCGCCTCCTCGCCGATCTCGCCCGACACCACGATGCAGGGCGTGTCCGGCGCCACCTCCCGGAGGATCGCCAGGCTGTCCAGCGCGCTGAGGCTCGGGACCTGGTAGTCCGTGAAGATGATGTCCCAGGGACCGTCCGCGAGCGCTTCGCGCAGCGCCCGTGCGCCGTCGACGCGCCGGCCCTCGACGGCGTACCCCTCGCGCTCGAGGTACATCAGCAGCAGATCGGCGTCGTCTTGGTCGTCCTCGACGACCAGGGCGCGCAGCACTCGGTGCTCCATACGCTAGCGCCCGCGAGCCCCGACGTTGAGCACCAGCCAGTAGAGCCCGAGCTGCCGCGTGGCCTCCACGAACTCCACGAAGTCGACCGGCTTGCGCACGTAGCTGTTCGCGCCCAAACGGTAGCTCTCGACCACGTCGCGCTCCTCCTGCGAGGAGGTCAGCACCACCACCGGCAGCAACGCCGTGCGCTCATCGCGGCGCAACGCGCGAAGCACCTCGAGGCCACTCACCCTGGGGAGCTTCAGGTCGAGCAGGACGAGCTGCGGGTCGTCGGCACGGTCCCGCCCCTCGTGCTCGCCGCGCGCCAGCAACAGATCGAGCGCGGACGCGCCGTCGCGCACGACCCGCACCTCGTTGGCGATGTTCGAGCGCTCGAACGCCCGCAGCGTCAGCTCGACGTCGTCCGGGTTGTCCTCGACTAGCACGATGGTCTTGGTCCCGTCCCCACGGGTCATGACGTCCCCTCTCCCAGCGTGAAGTGGAAGGCGGCCCCCCGACCGACCTGGCCCTTCGCCCACACACGCCCCCCGTGCTTGCGCACGATGCGCTGCACCGTGGCCAGACCGACGCCGGTGCCCGGGAACTCCTCGACGGAATGCAGACGCTGGAACGGAACGAAGAGCTGTTCCGCGTAGCGCATGTCGAACCCTGCGCCGTTGTCCCGCACAGTGTAGGCCATTTCGCCGTCCTGTCGTTCGACGGCCAGCTCGATGCGGGCGCCTTCGGTCCTGGCGGTGAACTTCCAGGCGTTGGTGAGCAGGTTGTGCAGCAGCACCGTCATCAGGTTGCGGTCCGCGGCGACGGGGAGCGAGCGCGGCACCACCACCTCGACGGCGCGCTCGGGCTCGAGCTCCTCCAGCTCCTTCAGGACGCCGCGCGCGATCTCCGCCAGGTCGACCTTGCGCCGCGCCAGCTCGGCTCTGCTCACGCGCGAGAGCGCCAGCAGGTCGTCGATGAGCATCGCCATGCGCCGGCTCGCTGCGCGCACCCGATCCAGGTAGTGCCTGCCGCGCTCGTCGAGAGCGGCGCCTCCATCCTCCAGGAGCGCCAGACTGAAGCCGTCGATGGCGCGGAGCGGCGCCCTCAGGTCGTGCGAGACGCTGTAGGTGAAGCCCTCGAGCTCGCGGTTGAGGTCCGTGAGCTCGGCGGTGCGCTCGGCGACCCGGCGCTCCAGCTCCCCTGCCAGACGCTGGAGCTCCGCGCGCCGCCGCTCCTCGTAGCGCTCGGCCCGGAGCTCCGGCCCGATGTCCCGCACCACCACCAGGCGCGCTTCCCGCCCTTCGAACGTGGTGGCGTGCGAGGTCACGTCGACGTCCAGCGTGCGGCCGTCGGCGGTGAGGTGGCGCCAACGGCCCGAGTGGTTCAGCGGCGGGCGCTCCGAGCGCACCATGGCGAGGAGGGCCATGCGGTCCTCGGCCGGCCGGATGTCGAGGATGGTGCGCTCCAGGAACGCCTCGCGGCTGAAGCCGTAGAGGTCGATCGCCGCCTGGTTGGCCTCCAGGAACGCGAGGGTCGTCGTGTCGAACACCCACATCGGGACCGGGTTCGCCGCGAAGAGCTGGCGGAAGCTCTCCTCGGTGGCCACCAACAACGCATGCTCGCGCTTGCGTGCGTAGGTTCTGGACGCGGCGCTCGAGCAACCCCGCCGCCTGCGCGGCCGCGGCGCGCATCAGCCGCAGGGCCGCCTCGTCGCGCGGCCGGACCTCGGTGGAGAAGAACAGCAGCACGGCCAGCGTGCGCTCCTCCGCGACGACGGGCACCAACGCGGCCGAGCGCACGCCGTGGCGCCCCGCGGCCTCGAGGCGGAGGAAGTCGAAGGGCCCGAGCGCCGACAGCTCCTCGTACCAGGCGGCGCGCCGGGTCTCCCAGGCGCCCCGGACGATGCCGCGGTCGGGGTGGTATCCGTGCCCGGCGGCATCGCTGACGAACGGGGCGAGCGCTTCGTCGCGGACCCAGCAGGCCCCGACCTCGATGGTCCTGCCGTCGCCGGCGAGCACCCATGCCTCGCCCACCGCCCAGCCCTGCACCCGGCCGAGGCCCTCCACCAGAACGCGCAGGGCCGGCTCGAGCTCATCGGAGCGCTGGACGCCGTCGGCGATGTCGAGAAGGAAGTTCAAGGGATCGGACACGAGGCCCCCTTGCTCGTCCGGGGTCACGAAGCCTGCCACGGAGCCTGCCACGGAGCGCGCCGCGGGGGCGGGTTGAGCCCATCGGCCGCCACCCCCGACAGGGACGGCCGATGGGCGCGAACGCCCCTCGGTCCACGTGGGCACATCTGGGACCAGTCTAGAACCAGGGGGTGCACGGGATCGGCACTCCGGGCGACGGCGGGGGTCGGCGCGGGCGTCGGCGCAGGCGTCGATGCGCGGGCCGGGGCACGTCCGCGGGCGTCGGGGCGTGCCCGGACTTGCGTCTCCGGCGCGACGGGCGCGAGGCTCCGGCGTATCATGGGCCCAACCGCCCCACGCCTCCACTGGACCGCCGATGGAAGGGGGACCCATGCACGCTCCCACCGGATTCGACCCCTGGCAATGGTGGACGACGCTCCAACCGCAGGGCCGTCTGCTGGCCGGGCTGTTGCAGATCGTCGTCGGCCTCGCCGTCACCTTCTACGGGTTCCGCCTCTTCCGGGCGCTGCTCGCGCTGGCCGGCTTCCTGATCGGCGCCTCGTTCGGCCTGTCGCTGGGCTCGGGCGCGACGGTGCCGGCCACCGCCTGGCTGCTGGCGGTGGCGCTCGGCCTCGCCGGCGCCCTGCTGCTGTGGGCCCTGTTCCGCGTGGGCGCGCTGCTGGCGGGCGCCGCGCTGGGCGTCGCGGTCGCCGGCGGCGTCGCCGCGTCGCTGCCGGCGACCGCCAACGCGCAGTGGGACTGGCTGTTGCTGCTGGTCGGGCTGGTGCTCGGCGCGGTGGTGGCGTGGCGCCTGCAGCGCCCGCTGATCATCGTCGCGACCGCCCTCGTCGGCGCCTGGGGAGCGCTGGTCGGCCTGGCCATGCTGCTCGGGCGCGTCGCCCCCGCGCAGGCGGTGCCCGCAGCGCTCGGCACCGACGTCTGGACCCTGGGCCTGCCCCATGCCTGGAAGGGGGTGGGCGGGTTGTGGCTGCTCGGGACGCTGGCGCTGGCGATCCTGGGGACGGCGTTCCAGCTGCGCGACACGCTGCGGCTGCGCAACCGGCTACGGTTCTGAGGCCCAGGCGCTCCGCGCGGGGCCGGGCGCGGGGTCGGGCGCGGGGTCGGGCGCTGGGTCGGGCGCTGGGTCGGGCGCTGGGTCGGGCGCGGGGCCGGTGGACCCTTGGGGGGGTTTCCGAAACCCCTCTTTCGAAGGTCAAGTGTGGCTTTACGTTTTCGCGCGATCGGCGCGCGACGGGGCTAGACGGGCCGCGGTCGGGGCTCGCTCGTGCCGGCTCCCGGGCCCCGGGATGTAGGCCGGCGCGCCCCGCGTGATCCAAGCGGCGATGAGGGGGGCGACCGACGCACGCCGGCCGGGGCGGATCCCGCACGTCTGCGTGCAGCCATGGCGAAAGTCCACCTTATACGTCGCACCCCGGAGTTGCGCCACACCCCCCGACCCCCGCGCCACCCCGCGGCCATCGCGAAAGCCCAGCTTTACATCGCACCCCGGCGTCACGCCACACCCCCCCCGACCCAGCACCGACCCGATACGCGGGCATCGCGAAAGCCCACCTTTACATCGCGCCCCGGCGCTACGCCACACCCCCCCGACGCCCTGCCGCGGGCGGGAGCCTACGGCCCGGCCTGGTAGCGCAGCACGCGCACGTTCTCGACGGTGATGAGCCCCCCGCCCTTCAGCAGCCGCTCGAGCCGCTCGATCAACGAGTCGATGCGCTCGGCGCGGTCCACCACCTCGATCACGACGGGCAGGTCGCCCGAGAGCCTCCAGGGCTCGGGCCGGTGGACGACGCTGTCGGCGCCGTAGCCCATCGACCCGTGCAGGACGGTGGCGCCGGCCGTCCCCAACTCGCGTGCGGCCTCGACCACAGCCCGGAACGCCGGCGCGTCCCCCACGCGGTCACGCTCGCCCAGGAACACGCGCAGGAGCCGCGCGTTGGGAGGCTCGTCGCCCAGCTTCACGGTGGCCGTCATGCTGGCTTCAGCCTATAGCACCGCCGACCCGGAGCACGCCCGTAAGGAACGCACCCACGAACGACGCACCCACAGACGACGCGCCCAGCCGCACGCCCAGCGAGATCCCGGCCGAAGACGCGCCGCCCCTCGCCTTCCCCTCAGGACGACGATCCGTACGGCCGCGGCCGCGTCCCCAGGGCCCGCCCCGCGAAGTTGATCGCCCAGGTGCCGGCCCGACGCAGCTCGCCGTGGAGGATCGCCCCGGGCCCTTCCGACGCCATGAAGCTCGTCGGCGGGCTGATGACGTGCGCGCCCTTGCTCCGCAGGCGCTGGGCCAGACCGTTGGCGGCGGACCCCATCATCCACTTCGCGCCGGGCCGCCAGGTGTCGAACGCGACGGCAAGCTTGCCCTCCAGGGCGCCGGGCGGAAGCCGCTCGATCAAGCGCTGCAGGTGGTGGACATTCTCCAGGTGGCCGTGCGTGGGCGCGCCGACGACGATCAGGTCGGCCTCCAGCAGGGCGTCGCGCTGCGCGAGGAAGGCGCCGTGGAGCACCCGTACCGGGCCGAACGGCTCGAGCGTCCGGGCCACGGCCCGCGCGACGTGTCCCGACGTGCCGCAGGCCGCGTCGTACAGAACCACCGTCTGCATGTGTCCCTCCAGGTCCGTTCCCCCAGGGCCCGAGCGACGGAGCGACGACTGCGTCGCCCGCGCACGGAGAGCGGCGACCCCCTACGAGCTCACGCGAGATTTGCAGGAGTGTAGGCAGGCGGTAGGAGAGGGCGCAAGGGCACATTGTCCCGCACGCGCTTCAAGGGCCGGGGCCCGGTCGGCACCATGCGGTATGACTCTCGGCATGAGTGCACTCAGGCTACCCGCAACGGCCGCGGGTCGTCCGTGACCGACGCCCTGCTCCAGGTCGGGCTGCTGATCGGTCTAGGCTTCGTGCTGCGGCGCTCGCGCTTCCTCGAACCCGGTTTCTGGCGCAGCTTCGAACACATGGTCTACTTCGTGCTGCTCCCCACCCTGGTGTTCCAGGTGCTGGCCGACGCCACCGTCGACGGCGCGGTGGCCGCGCGGCTGTCGGCGGCGGTGGCGCTCTCCATCCTGCTGCTGGCGATGGTGCTGGTGCTGGTGCGAAGGCGCATCGGCCTCACCGGTCCTGCCTTCACGTCGGTGTTCCAGGGCAGCGTGCGGTTCAACAGCTACGTGGCGCTGGCGGTCATCCCGGCGGTGTTCGGCAAGGGCGGGCTCGAGCTGCTGGCCGTCCTCATCGCCGTGGTGGTGCCGCTGGTGAACGTCCTCAGCGTGCTGATGCTCGCGGTCTTCGCCGGAGGTCCCTCCCCGACGCCCTGGCGCGTGGTGCGCTCGATCGCGGCAAACCCCCTCGTCGTGGCGAGCGTGCTGGGCATCCTGGCCAACGCCACGCTCCACGGCCTTCCGGGAGCGCTGGACGGCGCGTTGGGAGTGCTCGCGCGCGCCGCCCTGCCGTCGGGCCTGATGGCGGTGGGCGCCGCCCTCGTTCCCGGCGAGTTCCGCACCCACGCCCGCGGCCTGAGCGTTTCGCTGGTCGCGCGCTTCGCGTTGTTGCCCGTGGTGTCGTTCGCCGTCGGGACCGCGCTCCACCTGCCCGCCGAGGCGCTGGGGGTGCTGGTGCTGTTCCAGGCGCAGCCCACCGCTACCTCCGCCTACCTGCTCGCCCGCCAGCTCGGCGGCGACGCGGAGCTGATGGCCAGCATCATCACGGGGCAGACGTTGCTCGCGTTCGGCGTGCTACCCGTTGTGGTGGCGCTGTTGCCAGGCTGATCGAGCGGGGCGTGACGCAAAACGGCGCGTCGCCCGGCGCTCAGCGCCACTCCCCGGCGTAGTCGAGGCGCAGCGGCTGCACCTCACGCCCCCAGTAGTCGTAGTGGAGCTTCGTGATCTGGCGGACGTGGAACAGGTCGTGGGCCACCCACGCCGCGAGCAGCTCCCCGGCCGTGCGGCCCGACGGCGAGGCCGCCTTCAGGTCGGGCGAGGCGAGGGTCTCGAGCCACGCCAGGCTTGCGCGGCGCTCGGCCCGGAAGGCCTCGATCGAGGTGCCGAGCTGGCGTTCGTTGTAGCGGCGTTCGACCGCCCACCGCGGCGGGTCGATGGGGGCCACGGGCTCCTCCGGGTGCTCCAGCAGGTTGCGGAAGCGGTGCCGGAAGTCCTCGCGTTCCTCGTCGTACAGGTGGTTGACCACTTCCAGGATCGACCAGCGCTCGGGGCCCGGCTTCCAGCGCGCCTGCGCGTCGCTCACGCCCTCCACGAGGTCCTGGATGACCCGTACGCTGGCGGCCAGGCGGGCCGCGGCGCTCTCGACGGTCACAGGCATCGTGGACGCAGTCTAGCCCGGCCGGCCGGCCGGCCGTCGAGCGAGACGAAGGCCGTGGATGCCAGGGTGCGCATGTGCGCCCTCCTATGGGCACGGGGCCACGCGCAAGCCTGGCAACTTCGACGCCTTCGACCTCACGGCCGGTTCCTCCGGTACGTCCGGTGCTTCTGAACCAGGTCGCGTTATGCCGGGAATCAGGCGGAGGTATGCCCTGAGTACCCAGAACGGTGCGAACACCTTGCGTACGGGGCATTCGTCCCACTATGGTTGGGGGGTATCTAAAACCTTAAGGCTCGATGAAGCCGCGAACGGGAGGCAATCGATGGCTGACAAGCGGACCCCCGATCCAACCGGTCTCGACGTGCTGTGGCGGGAGGAGGACTACTTCTACCCGTCTGCCAAGTTCATCGGACAGGCGAACCTCACCGATCCGTCGATCTTCGAGCGTTTCGCGCTCGAGAACATGCCGGATGCGTTCCGCGAGTACGCGGACCTGCTCAGCTGGGACAAGTACTGGGAGAAGACTCTCGATACCAGCGACCCGCCGTTCTGGAAGTGGTTCGTCGGTGGGCGACTGAACGCGGCGTACAACTGCATCGACCGCCACCTGGCGACGCAGCGCAACAAGACCGCCATCCACTTCGTGGGCGAGCCCGAGAACGAGGCGACCGAGCACATCACCTACCAGGAGCTGTGGGTGCGCGTGAACGAGTTCGCCGCCCTGCTCAAGGACATGGGGCTCAAGGCCGGCGATCGCGTCACCATCCACATGCCGATGGTGCCCGAACTGCCCATCAGCATGCTCGCTTGCGCCCGGCTGGGCGTCATCCACTCGGTGGTGTTCGGCGGCTTCAGCGGCAAGGCCGCCGGCGAGCGCGCCGATGACTCCCAGAGCCGCCTGCTCATCACCATGGACAGCTACTGGCGCGCCGGCAAGCTCCTCGACCACAAGGAGAAGGCCGACATCGCCTACGACGAGTCGGAGAAGGCCGGCCACAAGCTCGACGCAGTGCTGATCTGGCAGCGCTACCCCGGCAAGTACTCCAGCCCCACCACCCTGGTCGAAGGCCGCGACGTCGTGGTCAACGACCGCCTCACCTCCTTCCGCGGAAGGCGCGTCAAGCCCGTTTCCATGCCCGCCGAGGCGCCGCTGTTCCTGATGTACACCAGCGGCACCACCGGGCGCCCCAAGGGCATGCAGCACTCCATCGGCGGCTACCTCTCCTACGTCACCGGGACCTCGAAGTTCATCCAGGACCTCCAGCCCGAGGACGTCTACTGGTGCATGGCCGACATCGGCTGGATCACCGGTCACTCCTACATCGTCTACGGGCCGCTGGCGCTCGGCGCCTCCACGGTGATGTACGAGGGCGCGCCGACCTTCCCCGACCCCGGCCGCCCCTGGCGCATCGCCGAGGAGCTGGGCGTCACCATCTTCCACACCTCCCCGACCGCCGTGCGCTCGTTGCGTAAGGTGGGCCCGGACGAGCCCGCCAAGTACACGTACCACTTCAAGCACATGACCACCGTGGGCGAGCCCATCGAGCCCGAGGTATGGCGCTGGTACTACGACGTGGTCGGCAAGCGCGAGGCGGTCATCGTGGACACCTGGTGGCAGACGGAGACCGGCGGCTTCCTGTGCAGCACCACGCCGGCGCTGCACAAGATGAAGCCCGGCAGCGCCGGCCCCGCCGTCCCCGGCATCCACCCGATCATCTACGACGATGACGGCAACGTGGTGCCCAAGGGCTCGGGGCGCGCCGGCAACATCTGCATCCAGAACCCCTGGCCGGGCCTGGCGCAGACCATCTGGGGCCAGCCCGAGCGCTTCGTGGAGACCTACTTCGCGCGCTACTGCAAGGACCGCAGCAGCACCGACTGGCGTGACTGGCCCTACCTGGCCGGCGACGCCGCGGTGCAGGCCGAGGACGGCTACTTCCGCATCCTGGGCCGCATCGACGACGTGATCAACGTGGCCGGTCACCGGCTCGGCACCAAGGAGATCGAGTCGGCCGCGCTGACCGTCAAGGAGGTCGCCGAGGCCGCGGTGGTGCCCGCCAAGGACGAGATCAAGGGTGTCATGCCCGAGCTCTACGTCTCGCTGCACCCGGGCTACGAGGCCACCGAGGCGCTGCAGAAGAAGATCGTCGACGCCGTAGCCACCGAACTCGGCCCGATCGCCAAGCCGCGCCACGTGTGGGTCGTGCCGGACATGCCCAAGACCCGCTCCGGCAAGATCATGCGGCGCGTGCTGCGCTCGCTCAGCGACAAGGGCGACGCCGGCGACGTCACCACTCTGGCCAATCCCGAGGTCGTGGACGCCATCCGCAGCCAGGTGGAGAACTGACCGCTGTGACGATGAGGCTCGACATCTGACCTCGGTGATGGGGGCGACCGCCGCGCCCAGCGGAGGCGCCGTAAGGAGGCGGATCGGATGAACGCAAAGCTCGCCAACCCTGCACCCCTAGGACTCGCCGGCTTCGCATTCACGACCTGGATGCTCAGCATGATCAACGCCGGCTGGTTCGACGCCAAGAGCATGGGCATGGTCATCGCCCTTGCGATGGCCTACGGCGGTACCGCCCAGCTCGTGGCCGGCGTGCTGGAGTTCCCACGCGGCAACACCTTCGGGACCGTGGCCTTCTTCTCGTACGGCGCGTTCTGGTGGTCGTTCGCCCTGTTCGTGTTCTTCTTCGGCACCGGCGTCTCCGGCGCCTTCGTCGGCTGGTACCTGTTCGTGTGGGGGGTCTTCACCTTCTACATGTGGATCGCCAGTTTGAAGGCGAACACCGCCCTGATGCTGGTGTTCCTCGCGCTGTGGATCACCTTCGTGCTGCTGGCGCTCGGTAAATGGGGCATCGGCGGCTTCTACACGCTCGGCGGCTACACGGGCCTGATCACCGCCGTGCTGGCCTTCTACCTGTCCGCCGCCGAGGTCATCAACGAGTCCTTCGGCCGCACCGTGCTGCCCATCGGGGCGCCGTCGGCCGGCAGCTGAGCCCGGGTATCGCCGGTCGCGGAAAGCCCGTCTGGCCCCCGTCGTCGGAGGCGCGTGATGGTCCCTCGTAACGAACCTGACCACATCCCCACCCACGATGGGGTATCTTGCGGGCTGCCTCCCTCTGTGGAGGCCCCCAATCGATGGCCGCGGTGGCAACAGCCCCCGCACCATCAACCACCCCCCTTCTAG
>Ga0114931_10001747_pt1 | contig 27624 bp, 25 predicted proteins | sample 2SBtaG_FD_89579 | JGI IMG/M metagenome (GOLD analysis project Ga0114931, IMG submission 89579) | Deep subsurface microbial communities from Kolumbo volcano to uncover new lineages of life (NeLLi) - 2SBTROV14_V59a metaG | ecosystem: Environmental > Aquatic > Marine > Volcanic | place: Kolumbo... | reverse complement strand
GCTGGTCCAGCGCGCATCGCCCGCCAGCGCCAAGGGCAGGCGTCTGCCGCCCGGCGCCCTGCTGCTCGCTGCCGCCATGCTGGTCGCCGGCATCGGCGTCGGGTGGCTGCTGCGCGCGCCGCCGCCGGCCGCCTCCGAGCCGCCACAGGCGATCGCCGCGTACCGTGCGGCAAGCGTCCAGCTCCATGCCGAGCTGCTTGCGCGCAGCGCGGATTTCGATGCTTCGACCTTGCAGTGGGTACGGCGTGATCTGGCCTTGATCGATGGCGCGATCGACGAACTCGAACGCGCCATCGAAAAGGCCCCGCAAGCGCCCGGACTCAGAAACCACTTGCTGGCGCGCTACCGCCAGCAGATCGATCTACTCACCCGATGGCTACCGGCCGCTTCGCGCGCGCCGGGACCGCGACCGCGAGGAGCCGCGTCATGAAGAGATTGACACCGATCACCCTCGTCCCAGGCTGCCGCCAGCGCTGGGCCACCACCACACTGCTGATGCTCATGTGGGCGTGGCCCGCGATGGCCGAGCGGCCGGTCGATGAACGCGTCGAGGCCCGTGCTGCTGGCGTGGTGGAGATCTCCAACCTCGCGGGATCCGTGGTCATCCGTGGCTGGGAGCGTACGGAGATCGTGGTCGAAGGCACCCTCGGCGACCACGTCGAGGGCGTGGAGGTGACATCCCGCGGTGATCGCACTGTGGTCGAGGTCAAGCTGCCCGACCACACGCGCGGCCGGCACGATCTGGCCGCTGAGCTGAGCGTTCATGTGCCGGCAGGAAGCAGCCTCGAGGTGGAGACCGTGAGCGCAGCGATCGACGTCGACGGTGTGCGCGGTACGCTCGAGCTGAGCTCGGTCAGCGGTGCGCTCCAAGCAGCGGGGGAGCCGGCGCGCATCGAGTGCGAGACCGTCAGCGGCGCGGTCACCCTCGAAGCCGAGACCGGCGAGCTCCGCGTGACCTCGGTGAGCGGTCCTCTGCTTCTCGAAGGCCGCGCCCGAGAGGTCCGCGCCAGCTCGGTGAGCGGCCCGGTCGAGCTCACCACCGCGGGTATCGAGCGGCTCGAGATCCAGACCGTGTCGACGGATATCGATCTCGAGCTCGACCTCGAGATGGGTGCGCGGGTCGAGGCCAGCAGCCACAGCGGCGATATCGTCGTGCGTCTTGAAGACGCCTCGGCCGAGATCAGCGCCTCGAGCTTCAGCGGTGACATTGTCAACCAGCTCGGTCCGGCTGCCGAGCGTCCGCACAGTGGTCCGGGATCAGAACTCGACTTCACCCTCGGTCGCGGCGATGGCCGCATCGAGCTGAGCACCTTCAGCGGCGACGTGCGCATCGAAGAACGATAGGCGCCGCAGCCTCGGCTCAGTGTGTCGAGGCGTGTGCCGCGGGCGCGATCACCACCGGTCGCCGCGCGCCAGCGGCCGGTGGCCAGTCGATCAGCAGGCCGCCGCCAATACCCGTGGCGACCGCTGTTGCATAGAGGTGGTCGACCAGGTACATGGCGGCTTGGTAGCTGCGCACCCCGCCCTCCGAGGTGATGCGCGCGCCATCGTGCACAAAGCTGACGCCGCGGCGCACATCGATCGCAGGGAACTGGCCAGCAAGGGCGTCTTGGTCGCCCGGGAAGGTGGTCGCGGCGTAGCCGTCGAGCAGCCCGGCCTTGGCGAGCACGAACGCGCCCCAGCATAAGGAGACTACGAAGCGCGCCTTTGAGCCCGTGTCGCGCACCCAGGCGATGAGGGCTTTGTCCTCGAGGTCGGTGTCGCGGCTGTGCATGGCGCTGGCCACCACCAGGATGTCAGCGGCCGGTGCGTTCTCGAAGCTGTGGTCGGCTTGAATGACCAAGCCCTCGGCGGTGGTCACCGCGCCACCGTCGTGCGAGACGGTGAACACCTCGATGCCTGGCTGGGTCTGGTACTGCACGTGGTCGAGCACGTCTAAGGGCGCGATCAGCTCTGTGTTGTAGACCCCGTCGACCAGCAGGAAGGCGGCGCGCAGCGGGCGATCGGCCGGTAGTGGCTGGTCACGCACGATCCGTGGCCAAGCGCCTTCGTCACCGGCCGCTGGCGTGCTGGCCGGTTCCTTCGCAGGCTGCGGCGTTGGAACGCAAGACGCGATCAACACCGTGGCCAGCACCAGCGCCACGGCGCGGGGCGAGGCAGTGGTCGGATGGCGGCGTTGGCTGCGGGTGCGGCAAGGCTCGGCGGGCATGGCAGCAGATCTCCTCTCGGGGTCGCGTTGGGTCGTGGGGCCGCGGGTGACGGTAGCAGATAGAGGTTGGCCGCTGGTCGCTGTATGCGCCATACTGCCAGCCGCGATGAAGCACCCCGGATCGATGACGCGCTGGCGTCGGCGGCTTGGCGTGCTGCTGGTGGCGGCGTCGCTCGCCATCGCCGGGCTGGCCCTTCGGCGCTGGCGGCTCGAGCACCTGGGCGCGCCCATCCCGATCCGTGCCGGCCTCGTCATGGGGCCTGCGATCGCTCGTGGGTTGGCGCAACCTGCGCCACCTCGGCCCGCCGCCGCGATGGTGACCCGAGACCCGGTCGGTGATGCGAACGGCGGCGTTCGCACGCCCACCGCGGCCGAGCTGGCCCGGGCGCGCCAGGCCATCGCCGATGAACTCCGAGCCCTGGCCCCCGGACCCATCGGGCGCGTGCCGACCACCAGCGGCGTCGGCTTCACCCTCGGCATGCGGGGCGCCAGTGTGGCGCTCGTGTGGCCACCGGCGGACGGCGGCTTCGCACTGCGCTGCACGGATGCGCCGGCGCGGATGCCGTAGCATGCAACCACCTGCCTACGCTTTGGTGCGATCGCTGGCATCGCTGCTGCTGGTGGCTTTGCTGCTTCCCGCATCGGCGGCGGCAGGGGCACATTTTTTCATTCTCAACGTCAATATCGGCCCCGTGGGCTTCAACGATCCGACACCCGTGCAGCCGGTGGGCGGCAACACTGGACGCACCCTCGGCGCCCATCGCCTGGCGGTCTTCGAGCGCGCTGCCGCGCTGTGGGGACAACGCCTCGAGAGCGAGGTCACGATCGTCGTGCAATCGCAGATGAATCCGCTCTTTTGCCAAGGTGGTGCCGCCATCCTGGGAACCGCTGCAGCCTTTACCGCCGTGCGCGACTTCGACGGCGCACCCTTGCGCAACACCTGGTACCACGCGGCGCTGGCGCGCGCCCTGGCCGGGGAGGATCTGGTCCCCGGCTATCCCGATATGTTCGCGGTGTTCAGCACCAGCATCGACAGCGGCTGCATCCCGGGCATCCAGGGCTGGTACTACGGCCTCGACGCTGCGCCGCCGCCGGGCACCATCGAGTTGCTGCCCATCGTGCTCCACGAGATCGCCCATGGCTTGGGCTTCGCCAACCTGGCGCGGGAAGAGGATGGCTCCTTGTTTCAAGGGGTGCCAGACATCTTTACGCGTTTCACCTTCGACCGTGTGGCGGGTCAGACCTGGGCCGACATGGCGACGGACGCCGAACGCGCGGCCTCGGCGCTGCGCTGCTCGGCAGTGAGCTGGAGCGGGCCGCGGGTGCAGGCTGAAGCAGCCGATTTTTTGGCCGCCGGCGCGCCCGTCCTGACCATCGAGGGGCCCGTGACGCTGGCCGGAGCGCTTCGCGTGGCGCGCGCGCGCTTCGGACCGCCGCTCGAAGACCCGGGCATTTCCGCTCCGGTGGTGCTGGCCAACGACGGCGTCGGCACCACCAGCGATGGTTGTGAAGGTCCGGTGACCAGCGGCACACCGTGGGCCAATGCCGCGGCCATGGCGGGCGCCATCGCGCTGATCGATCGCGGTACGTGTTCCTTCACCGACAAGGTGCGCAACGCCCAGGCCTCGGGCGCGCGCGCCGCCTTGATCGCTGACTCGTCTCCCGGATGTCCACCCTTCGATCTCACCGGCAAGGATCCCGCGGTGGCGATCCCGTCCGGGCGCATCCCGCTCGAGGATGGTGCGCGCCTGCGCGCGCAGCCTGCCGGCACCGTGGTCGTGCGCCTGGGCATCGACGCCAGCCGCCTCGCTGGTACCGACATTGCAAGCGGCCAGGTGCTGCTCTTCGCCACCGATCCGCTGCTCCCCGGTTCGGCCATCTCGCATTTCGACACCGCGCCCTTTCCCGATCTCCTGATGGAGCCTTTCGCCAACCTTGCGGGTCGCGAGATCGACCTCACCTTCGCCTTCCTGCGTGACCTGGGATGGCCGCGCATGAGGAGCATTCTCGAGATCCCAACCCTCGGTTGGCGCGTCCTGGCGCTGCTGGCCGGGGCGCTGCTGCTCGCCGGCCTGGCGCTGCTGCGGCGCAGCGGTTCTTCGGTCAGTTGTTGATCCGGGCAGGTTTTTCTGCGTCTATGGCGTCCGATCGTTGAATCGGCGTAGCACGCTGAGCAGGGGGTCTTCGTGCTCTTGGCCGATCAACAGCAGGAACGACTCGTTTTTGCGGTGGTAGGCGTGGCTCGAGAGCTTCCACCAGAGGATGCCGTCGAGCGGGAAGGCGAGCTCACGCCGGACCTTCTCGAGGGCGGCGACCGCCAGGGTGCGCTCCTCAAGATCCACGGGCTGCTCGCGCCAGACCACCAGCTCGGTGTCATCGGGGTCGCTGCGGAGGCTTCGACGCACCGCGCCAAAGCCGGAATCGGCCCAGGTCTCGATGGTGCTGTTGCGGCGGGGCGTGAACCCCATTTCGGTGAACATCAGCGGCTGCTCGAGCCCCCAGAGTGCCCGGAAGGCATCGATCTCCCCCAGCACCCGGCGCCAGCCCTGGTCGAGAGCGAAGGCGAGGGCTTGGCGATCGCCCTCGGGAACCAGGTAGTCGCGCAGCTTGAAGTAGGCGTTGATGCCGATCACATCCAGCCGATCCCAGAAGGAAACCTCCTGATACTGGTCAAAGTTGGCTGCGTAGCCCAAGCGGCCATGGTAGATGCCTCGCACGCAGTCGATCAGCGCCAGCCAGTGACGCTCGAGCGCTGCGCGACGGGCGTTGAGCCGGGCCACGGCCTGCTCGGGCGTGCCGCTTGTTTGGGCATGTGCCCACGCGCGCTCAGCCGCGATGCGCGCATCCAAGTAGCTGCCGACATCGGTGAGCGGCTGCTCGCTGTTTTGCCACAGGTGCTCGGCTGGCACGCGATGGGCGGCAGCCACGGCACGGGCGCGTCGCTGCCGTTGCTTGGCGTCATCGAGCAGCCAGTCCTCGAGCGCTGGCACGGTTGAACCGGCACGGTCGAGGTCAGGGCATTGAGCTCGCTGCCGATCATCAACGCATCGATCCCTTCGCGTTCTGCAACCTCGGCCCAGGCGCGAACGAAGGTCTGGTAGCGGGCGAACCAGCGGCGCAGTTGCTCATCGCTGGCGGGCATGATCATGCCGTGCCACAAGAATCGGTTGCGCGGGAAGGCACGGTCGAGCGCCAGGCGCAGCACCAGCACCACATGCAGGCCGCGATCCTTGGCGGCACGGATCTCGGGCAGCAAACCAGGATTCGGGTCCCACCACAGGTTGGCGCTGTCCCAGTCGCCCTGGTGCGCGTAGTCGGTGACCGCCACGGTGTTCATGCCCGCGGCCTCGAGCGCGCCGAGCCAAGGCTCGAGCTGGGCTTCGTTGACTTGGATACCGCCGAGCAAGAAGGGGCCCGGCGTCTGCTCGGCACCGTGCTCGCGCGCTTCGTGCTCGGATGCCCCGGGCGCGGGTGCGCGGGCGCAGGCCACCAGGCCGGCCAGCAGGACGATCGTGGCCCAAGTCCGGCAGGTACCGCGGCGTAAGCGGCGTAAAGAGGGGTAGGAGATCATGAAGCGGCGCCGGTGTTGACCCTCCGCTGGCGGTCAAAGCCATCCGAGATCGAGCGAAGATCGTATGATGTCCCAAACCACGGCGTGCCTTCCGAAATCCACCAGCCGATGCCGGAGGCCCGAACCCCCGAAGTCACCCGATGGAGAACCACGACATGCTCGAGCATCCCAGTTTGCTTTCTCATCGTCCCCTGCGCGCGCTGGCGATCAGCGCCGTCGCACTGATCGCCGGTGGCTTCGCCGCGGCTGGCTTCGCCTCCGGCGGTGGTGCCTCCTCCGCCCCGCAGGCGACAGCCCAGCCCGAGGATCCCACGGTGGTGGCTGCCCGTCACTACAACACCGCCGTGCGCTATCGCGAGCGGGCGGTCAAGCTGGAGAAGCAGCTTCCAACGGTTGAGGAAGCGAAAAAGCGCGCCAAGATCACCAAGAAGATTGCTGGATCCTACCGTAACGCCGAGCACGAGCTGCGCGCGGCGCTGAAGATCAAGCCGCGTTCCCACCAGGCCCTCAGCGACCTCGGCTTTGCGCTGCGCAAGCAGGGGCGCTACGACGAAGCACTCGAGGCCTACGATCAGGCGCTCGGCTTGGCGCCCGGCTATCCACAAGCGATCGAGTATCGCGGGGAGGCCTTCCTCGGCCTCGGGAGGGTCGAAGACGCCAAGAATGCCTACATGGCCCTGTTCGCCGGCAACCGTGCACTCGCCGAGGAGTTGCTCACGGCGATGAAGCAATGGCTGATCGAGCGCCAGGCCGACCCGGGAACGCTCGATGCGACGGCGGTCGAAGCCTTCGGCGAGTGGGTCGCCAGCCGTGATCAGGTCGCCCGCCAGGTGCCGCCGCTCGCGGAGCAGCAAGCGCGCCTGTGGGGCCGTTAGCCAAGCCTCCCGGGATCGGTGCCGAGGACATGCCGGCGAAAGCTGGTGAGAGTTGGCTGATGCGTTGCATGGGCCGCGGAAAAGAGCAGTCACGTGTCGGCCGGGACCCTTCGGGCCAACGCCACCAGCGATGGCTGCTGCGGGGGCATCGGGGTTTTCTGGGCCTGCTATCGCTCGGCCTGCTGGCGTCTGGGGTGGTGGCCCCGGTGGCGGCCGCGGCCGCAGAACCTCCGGCAAAGGCCGTTGGTAGGCCGCCGGCCGCCTGGCGATTCGACCTGCCGCCGGGTTTTCCCGCGCCCCGCGTGCCAGCGGCGAATCCGATCAGCGCGGAGAAGGTGGCGCTCGGTCGCGCGCTGTTTTTCGATCGTCGTCTCTCGGGCACCGGCAACTTCGCCTGCGCCTCCTGCCACCAGCCTGCGTTGGCATTCACCGACGGCCGCGCACGCGCCGTGGGCGCCACGGGCCAACAACATCCGCGCAGTGCCATGTCGTTGGCCAATGTCGCCTACAACGTCACTCTCACCTGGGCGCATCCGGGTCTTGTGGCGCTCGAGGACCAGGCGCTGGTACCGATGATGAACCAAGCTCCGATCGAGCTGGGAATTCGCGGGCACGAACAAGAGGTTCTGGCCCGCCTTGCCGCTGTACCTGGCTATCGCCGCCGATTCGCCGCCGCCTTTCCGAGCGAGCCCGACATGCCCAGCATGCGCGCCATCACCCGCGCGCTCGCCAGCTTCGAGCGGACGCTGATCTCGGGAACCAGCCCCTACGATCGCTATGTCTACCGCGATCAGCGCGACGCGCTTTCCGAAGCGGCGGTGCGCGGCAAAGATCTCTTCTTCTCGCCGCGCCTGGGCTGCAGCGGCTGCCATGCGGGTTTTACCTTTTCCGGTCCGGTGCAGTGGGCCGGCAGCCGCGATCGCCCGCCGGTGTTTCACAACACCGGCCTGTACAACCTGCGCGACGCTGGCGGTCGCCGCGGGGCCTATCCGGCCGACAATCCCGGTCTGATCGCCCACACCGGCCGTATCAAGGACATGGGGAAGTTTCGCGCACCCACACTGCGCAACATCGCCGTAACCGCGCCCTACATGCATGACGGCTCGGTCGCCACCCTCGGCGCGGTCATCGACCACTATGCCCGCGGCGGGCGCGCACGCAGCAAGCGCACCAGCAAGCGCCTTCACCGCTTTGTGTTGAGCGCCGGGCAGAAGCAGGACCTGATCGCCTTTCTCGAGAGCCTGACCGACGAGGCCTTTTTGCATGATCCACGCTTTGCCGATCCCTGGCCCGGCGCGGCTCAGGCGCACATCGTCGCCCAGGCCGCGGGGCAGAGCAGGTAAGCTATCGACGATGAACGGAATCGATCGTGTGACCTTCCCGGCCTCGCTGACCGCCTGGCTGCTGGTCGGCGGGATGCTGGTTGGCAGCGGCCGCCCGGCGGCCGCTGCCAACCAGCATCCCGAGGCAGTCTCCAAGACCATCCTGTCGCGCACCTACGAGATCGATCGCAAGTACCGCTCGATGATGGGACCATCCAGCCAGGAGAAGCTGCGGCTGATCGAGCCGGCACCCGGACAAGCATGGGACGCGCAGGAGGTGCTGTGGATCACGGGCTACAAGGCCGTGATGGTGGGGCAAGACGGCATCTCGCCCAAACGCCAGGAGTTCATGTGCCACAGCAATCTGGACATCGATCCAGTGGCCCATCGTCGTGGCTGGCGCACCACCGCCTCCTTCAGCTCGCGACTCTTCACGCTCTCTCAGGGCCAGCAGACTGTGGCCTTTCCCCCGAGATTCGGCATCCCGATTCACGCCGCAGAGTCCTTGTCACTGACCACCCAGGTGCTCAATCTGAATATTGAAGGGGAGCATTTCGATGTTCGTCATCGGGTAACCATCGACTTTGTTCGGGGCCGCGACCTGGCCGCGCCACTGATCCCCTTGTTTCCTACCAGCGCCTATGGTCTCGAGCTGGTGACGGGCAAGGATGGCTACTTCGGTCTCGAGCAGGCCGATCCCGAAAAGCACGGCCCGGGCTGCTTGGTGGGGGCATCGGCGAGCGGCAACACCTACGATGACCCCCAGGGGCGGTCGTTCACCGGGCATTGGGTGGTGCCGCCGGGTCGCGAGGTCAACCACACCCTCGTGACCCAGCTCTTACGAATTCCCTACGACACAACCGCCCATTATATTGCCGTTCACCTGCATCCCTTCGCAGAATCCCTCACCTTGCGCGACCTGACTTCGGATCACATCGTATTCACCAGCCAGGCACGCAACTTCCCGGATCGCATTGGATTGGCCGAGGTGCAGTCCTTTGCCAGTGTCGAAGGAATAGAAATGTTTGCGTCTCATGAGTATGAACTAACCAGTGTTTACAATAACACAACGGATGATCCGCAAGACTCCATGGCAGTTATGTACATTTACCTGCGCGACCATGAACTCGAAGCCGAATTTGCCGCATCGCGGCAGTGATCTCGTCTCTGCTAGCATAGAATTCAAGGATGGGTTGGTATTGGTTCCAACTTCTCGTACCATTACTGAAAGGGGCTACGCGAACGCCGTAGGGAGAGGCGGGGTCGGTCCTTCTCGCGGCCAATCACACCGTTGCATTGGGAAGAATCTTCCGTGCATCGCCCCGCTGGAGCTCGGATGTTCACTGTTGGCGATGTCGTCCGTGGTCGCTATCGTGTCGAGCGCACGCTTGCGCACGACGATAGCTGCGCGCGGTTCGCGGTCCTGGATCTCGAGACCGGGCGCATGTTGGCGCTCAAGACCGCGGCGCGCGAACGCCTGGGGAGCGAACAACTCGCCGCGCGCTTTCGGCGCGAATGGTTGCTTTCGCAGCGTGTATCTCACCCCAACGTGCTGCGCGTGGAGAGCGTCTTCGAGCTCAAGGTCCCTGGCGTGGAGGAGCCCCTGCCATGTGTGCTGAGCGAACTGGTCGAAGGCCAGAACCTCGCCGAGCGCCTGGCACGCGACGGTGCCATGGCGCCCGAGGAGGCTCTGCCGCTCGCCTGCCAATTTGCCGAAGCCCTGGCGGCATCCCATCGCGCGGGTGTCGTGCACCGTGATCTCAAGCCCGAGAACGTCATCCTGGCCACGGATGAGGGCGGACTGCCGCGGGCGGTGCTGGCGGCGTTCGGGGTCGCGCGTGGCACGGTCGAAGAGCCAGCCGACGAAGACACCGATGCGCTCACCGCCACCAACGTAGTGCTCGGCACGCCGGTCTACATGGCTCCCGAGCAGTTGGAAGAGCAATCGGCTACCCCTGCAACCGACATCTACGCACTGGGCTTGATGCTGTTCGAGATGGTCACCGGGCGCCTGCCGTTCATGGCACCGTCGACCTTGCAAGCGGTGTTCAAGCGTGTGCGCGAGGATCCTCCCTCGCCACGCTTGTTTGCTCCGCAGCTCGATGTCAACTGGGAGCGCGCGATCCTCGGCTGCCTGGCGCGCGAGCCCGCGCACCGCTACCGCGACGCCGATGCGGTGGTGCGAGCGCTGCGCGGGGATTGGGTCGCGCCGGCCGGGGCCGCCGCGGCCCGTCAACCGCGCAACCACGCCTACCTCGGCTGGCTGTTGGTCGCAATGCTGCTGGCCGCTGCCGCGGTCGTGGTGCTCACTCTCTGAATCGGTGGCGGGCGCGATCAAAGCGCAGTGCGGCGCAAGCGCAACGCGTTGGCAATCACCGACACCGAGCTGAAGCTCATGGCGGCTGCGGCGATCATCGGGCTGAGCAAAAGGCCGAAGACGGGGTAGAGCACGCCAGCAGCCACGGGCACACCAAGCAGATTGTAGATAAAGGCGAAGAACATATTTTGTCTTATATTAGACATCGTTGCACGACTGAGACGACGTGCGCGAACGATCCCGCGCAGGTCGCCCTTGACCAGGGTTACGCCGGCACTCTCCATCGCCACATCGGTGCCGGTGCCCATGGCGATGCCGACCTCTGCTCGTGCCAAAGCTGGGGCGTCATTGATGCCATCACCTGCCATGGCGACGATGCGGCCGGCATCTTGGAAGCGTCTGACGGCGTCGGCCTTCTGGTCCGGCAGCACGTCGGCCACCACATCATCGATTCCCAGGGTGCGGGCCACCGCCTCGGCGGTGGCTTGGCTGTCCCCGGTGAGCATGACGATGCACAGCCCTTCGGCATGCAGTGTGCGGATCGCCTCGGGGGTCGTGGTCTTGATCGGGTCTGCCACGCCCAGCAGGCCGGCGGCAGCGCCATCGACCGCCACCAACATCACGGTCTGTGCTTCGGCGCGCAGGGCATCGCCTTGGGGCACGAGTGCTTGGAAGTCGACACCGAGATCGCTCATCAGGCTCGGATTGCCGAGCGCTACGCGATGTGCACCGACGGTGCCTTGCACTCCCTTACCGGTCAGCGAAGCGAACCCGCGGACATCGCCGGGGGTTATGCCGCGGGCGCTGGCACCGCGCACCACCGCCTCTGCCAGGGGATGCTCGCTGCCGCGTTCGAGGCTGGCCGCGAGAAAAAGGAGCCGTCCTTCATCCATACCCGCGGCCGGAATCACGGTCACCAGCTTCGGTCGGCCCTCGGTCAGGGTGCCGGTCTTGTCGACCACCAAGGTGTCGACCTTGCGCAGGAGTTCGATCGCTTCGGCGCTTTTGAACAGAACGCCGAGGGTGGCCCCCTTGCCCGTTGCGACCATGATCGACATCGGTGTGGCTAGGCCGAGGGCGCACGGACAGGCGATGATCAAGACAGCCACCGCGTTCACCAGCGCGTAGGCCATGCTCGGCTCTGGCCCGAGCCAGCTCCATAGCGCGAAGGTGAGCACCGAGGCGGTGATCACGGCCGGTACGAAATAGCCGGCGACCACATCGGCGAGGCGCTGAATCGGCGCGCGGCTGCGTTGGGCTTCAGCGACCATGGCGACGATGCGTGACAGCAGGGTCTCGGCGCCTACCTTCTCGGCGCGCATGACCATCGATCCGGTGCCATTGACCGTGGCACCGATCAAGCGGTCGCCCACTTGTTTGGCGACCGGGATGGGCTCGCCGGTGACCATCGACTCGTCGACCACACTGCGGCCATCGAGCACCGCACCATCGACCGGAACCTTTTCGCCGGGCCGCACGCGGAGTCGATCACCGGCGGCCACGGTGTCGAGGGGTACATCGTGCTCACTGCCGTCTTCCCACAGTCGCCGGGCGGTCTTCGGTGCCAGACCGAGCAGCGCCTTGATCGCCGCGCCGGTGCGGCTGCGCGCGCGCAGCTCGAGCACCTGACCGAGCAAGATCAGGGTCACGATCACTGCTGCAGCCTCGAAATAAACAGCCACACCACCACCGGCTCCGCGGAAGGATGGCGGGAAGATCGCGGGGGCCAAAGCGGCGACCAGGCTGTAGAGGTAGGCGACGCTGACGCCGAGACCGATCAGCGTGAACATGTTCAGGCTGCGGTTCTTGACCGATTGCACAGCGCGTACGAAGAATGGCCAGGCGGACCACAAACAGACCGGAGTGGCCAGAGCCAGTTCGAGCAGCGTTCGCCCTCGCACCGACAGAAGGCGGGAGACTGGCTAACCGGGCAGCATGTCGCCCATGGCCAGGAACACCAGTGGTGCGGTCAGTACGCCGGCGAAGACGAAACGCCGGTGCATATCCTCGAGCTCGGGATTCTCCTCCTCCGCGGCGGTGGGTGCACGGGACTCGAGCGCCATGCCGCAAATCGGGCATTCGCCCGGTGCTTCGCGCACGATCTCGGGATGCATCGGGCAGGTGTACTCGCTGCGGCTTGCGGGCGCCAGCGGCGTCTGTGGCTCGAGCGCCATGCCGCATCGCGGGCAATTGCCCGCCTGGTCCTGGCACACCTCGGGGTGCATCAAGCAGGTGTAGCGCGTCGCGACAGTCTCCGGGGCGGTCGCCGCAACCACGGGTTGTGAGCTTTCTGCCCGCACCGCCTCGAGGTACCGCTGCGGGGCCTCGGCGAAGCGGCGCTGGCATCCGGCGCTGCAGAAAACATGCTCGATTCCCTGATGTCGCAGCCGATGGCGGCTGGTTGCCGGATCGACCTGCATCCCGCAGACCGGATCGATCGAGGGGTGAGCGGCGCTTTGGGCCGGCGCCGGCTGGTGGCTTGAGGGCTCTTGGCTCGAGGGCCGCGAATCGGTGGTGGACATCGGAGCGTCTCCTGCTGGCCGCGGAAGTCTCGGCCGAGGGGGTGTTGGTGGCTCGAGGTGAAGATCAGGCTGCCGGCTCTTACCTCGAAGTATGCGCGTCGTCATGATCCGGGTCTTGAGGATCCGGGTCTTCAGGGCCGAGGTCGGCGATCGCGAGCGCTTCGGGCGCCGGGTCCAACGCCATCAACGGCGTCTTCTGGAGGCCGATTCCTCGCCACACAAAGTAGATGGCCGGGAACACCACCAGCTCGGCAATGAACGAGGTGGCAACGCCGCCGACCATGGGGGCGGCGATGCGTCGCATGACGTCGGAACCGGCACCGGTCGCCCACAGGATGGGTACCAGTGAGAAGCTGATCGCAGCGACAGTCATCATCTTCGGACGTATGCGCTGCACTGCACCATGATCGACCGCCTCGCGAAGATGGGAGAAGGTGCTCATCCGCCCGCGTGCTTTCCAGCCATCGTAGGCGATGTCGAGGTAAAGAAGCATGACCACACCCGTTTCCGCTGCCAGGCCCGCCAGCGCGATCATGCCGACCATCACCGCCACCGACCAGTTGTAACCGAGGAAGTCCATCAGCCAGATCGAGCCGACCAGAGAGAAGGGAATGGCCGAAAGCACGATGGCCGTCTTGATGATCGAGCGGGTGTGGAGGTAAAGGATCAAGAAGATCAGGAACAATGTGATCGGTACGATGATCGCCAGGCGCGCCTTGGCCCGCTGCATACTCGTACTGGCCGGACCAGAAAATGGTGTAGCCGGCAGGCAGCCGAACCTTGGCGGCGACTTCTTCTTGCGCCCTCTTGACCCAGGAGCCGACGTCGACCCCGCGTAAATCGACGTAGATCCAGGCATTCGGGCGTGCGCCTTCGGACTTGATGCCCGGCGGTCCGTCGCGCAGCACCAGCCGGGCGAGCTGCTTGAGTGGCACCTGGCCGCCATTGGGTGTCGCCACCAGGATTTCCTCGAGTGCTGCTGGGCTGTCGCGCAGCTCACGCGGATAGCGGACGTTGATCGGATAGCGCTCGAGACCTTCGACGGTCCACGAAACATTCATGCCGCCGACTGCCGAGCGGATCACGTCCTGGATGTCGCCGACCCGGATGCCGAAGCGGGCTGAGGCCTCGCGGTCGATATCGAAGTCCAGGTAGCTTCCTCCCATGACCCGTTCGGCATAGGCTGAAAGGGTGCCCGGTAGGGGTTTGACCACCGCTTCCACCTGCTTCGCGAGATCCTCCAAGGTCCGTAGGTCGGGGCCGCCGATCTTGATACCGACCGGTGTCTTGATCCCCGTGGAAAGCATGTCGATCCGGGTTTTGATCGGCATCGTCCAGGCGTTGGTGATCCCGGGAATCTGGATCGCACGATCCATCTCCGCGATCAGTGTGTCGCGGGTCAGGCCTGGGCGCCATTCGCTCGGATCCGCCAGCACGATGGTGGTCTCGAGCATCGACAGCGGTGCCGGGTCTGTCGCGGTCTCCGCCCGCACCACCTTGCCGAACACCGAGACCACCTCGGGGAAGGTGCGGATGATCTTATCTGTTTGCTGCACGATCTGCCGCGCTTGGGTGATCGAGACACCGGGGAAGGTAGTCGGCATATACAGCAGATCGCCTTCCCACAAAGGTGGCATGAACTCCGAACCGATCCGTCCGAACGGGATCATGGTCACCACCAGAACCACCACCATGCCGGCGATCACCAGCCAGCGCAAGCGAAGTGCCAGATTGAGCAGCGGTGTGTAGAGAAAGCGCAGCAGCCGCGACACCGGGTGGTGAGCCTCACCGTGGATCTTGCCGCGCACGAACCAGTACATCAGCACCGGCACCACGGTCACGGCCAGGATCGCCGACATGCCCATGGCGTAGGTCTTGGTAAAGGCCAGGGGCTTGAACAGCCTCCCTTCTTGGGCTTGCAGGGTAAACACCGGCATGAACGAGACAGTGATCACCAACAGAGTGAAAAAAAGCGTCGGTCCCACCTCCTGCGCCGAGCGCAGGATGATCTCGAAGTGGGAGCGTTTCCCCTGCCACTCCTCATAGTGCTTATGCGCGTTCTCGACCATGATGATGGCCGCGTCGACCAACACCCCGATCGAGATCGCGATCCCCCCCAAGGACATGATATTCGCGCCCAAACCTTGTAGATGCATGATGATGAAGGCGAGCAGAATGGAGATCGGAATTGACACGATGGCGACGAAGGCGGAGCGGATGTGGAACAGGAAGACGATGCAAACCAGGGAGACCACGATCAACTCTTCGGTCAACGTACCGGTAAGGGTTTCGATCGAACGCTCGATCAGACCGCTGCGGTCGTAGGCGACTTCGATCTTGACGTCGTCCGGCAAACCCTCCTTGAGTACCGACAGTTTTTCCTTGACCCGCTGGATGGTGCTGCGGGTGTCGGCGCCGGCACGCACCACGACAATGCCGCCGACGGTTTCTCCCTGGCCGTTCCAATCGGCCAGGCCACGGCGGATCTCCGGGCCGATGGCGACGTTGGCGACGTCTTTAAGCAGCACCGGCACGCCGTCGGGACCGCTGGCGAGCACCACATTCTCCAAGTCGCGCACGTCCTTGATGTAGCCGCGGCCGCGTACCATGTACTCACGTTCGGCCATCTCCAGCAGCCGGCCGCCGACGTCGATGTTGGATTCCCGGATCGCCTGCTTGACGGTAGCGAGCGGCATGCTGTAGGCGCGCAGCCGTACCGGATCGACCTCGACCTGGTACTGGCGCACAAAACCACCGATCGAGGCCACCTCGGAAACGCCTTCGACCGAGGAAAGGCCGTACTGCAGGTACCAATCCTGGAAGCTGCGCAGCTCGGCCAGCGAGCGCTGTTGGGAGTTGAGCACGTACATGAAGGCCCAGCCGACGCCCGTTGCGTCGGGACCGAGCTGCGGCGTCACCCCCGATGGCAGCTCGTTGCTCAATCCCGAGAGATACTCGAGAACACGAGAACGAGCCCAGTAGAGGTCCGTGCCATCCTCAAAGATGACATAGACGAAGGAGAATCCGAAAAAGGAGTAGCCGCGAACAACCTTGGCAAACGGCACCGCCAGCATTTTCGAACTGATCGGATAGGTGAGCTGGTCCTCGACCACCTGCGGCGCCTGACCCGGGAACTCGGTGTAGATAATCACCTGTACGTCGGAAAGGTCGGGGATGGCGTCGACGCGGGTCTGGCGGATGGACCAGATACCGCCGAGGATCGCCAGCAGCAACGCGACAATGACCAGAAGTTGGTTCTCGAGAGACCATTTGATCAGCCTGTTGAGCATCGCCTCGATCTCCTAGAAACCCGAGTGTCCAGTTGGCATGTGGTCGATCTGCGTGCTGCCCATGCCGGCGGGCATCTCGGTTTTGGGCTTGCTCTCGAGATCCGGATCCTGGCCCGGTTCGGGATCGGTCTCGGAGTGGGTCTTGGCCTCTTCGTCCGGATCGCTGCTCGCTGCCTCGGCGCCTGATCCGGCGATCATTTTTTGGATCGCTTCGCGCAGATTGGACTCAGAATCGAGCAGGAACTGCGACGAGGTCACCACCTCGGCTCCGGCCTTGAGGCCATCGAGCACCTCGGCATATCCCTGCGCCTGGTAGCCGAGGGTGACCTCACGGGGTGCGAAACGGCCCTCTCCGAGGGCCACCACCACCACGCTGCGCTGCCCCGTGCGCAGCACCGCCTGGGTGGGTACCGCGATCGCGTCGCGGATCACCACGGGCTGGAAGGCGACCGTGGCATACATGCCCTTGCGCAGGCGGCCATCTCGGTTGGGCACTTCGATCTTCACCCGCATGGTCCGAGTCTTGTCGGAAACCTCGGGCTCCAAGTAGCGAACCAAGCCGTGAAAGGGCTTGCCGGGGAAGTACGAGAGCGTCACCGTCGCCGGCGTGCCCTCGCGCACCCACGCGACCTGGTCTTCGAACAGCTCGATCGACAGCCACAGGCTCGAGAGATCGGCGATGTGGAAGATCTCCATGCCGGGCTTGACCGCCATGCCCTCGAGGCCGGGCATGCGTTTCATCACCAGGCCGTTGGCTGGTGCCGCCACAGTGAGCGTACGAAAGACCTCGCCCGTGGCCTCCAGCCGGCGGATCTGGTCGGGGTCGACGTCCCAGTAGCCGAGCCGCGTGCGGGCCCCTTCGACCAATGAGCGTGCGCGTCGGCTGGCATCTTCGGGGGCGCCGGTCATCTGCTCGGCGAAGCGGATGGCGGAGAGCAGCTCTTGTTCGGTCTGAACCAGCTCGGGGGCATAGATCTCGAACAACGGTTGGCCCTTCGCGACGGGCTCGCCGACGTAGTTCACATAGACCCGCTCGACCCAGCCGGTGTATTTGGTGGTCACCGTCACCATCCGCTCCTGGTCGTAGTCGAGATAGCCGACCGTGCGGATGGGGTGGCGTAGGTCGCGACGCTCGACGGTGACGGTGCGAACGTTCATGTTTTGCACCATGCCCGGATCGATGTGTACGGTGGTTTCTTGCACCGAGGCATCGTCGGCGTAGACCGGTAGGTAGTCCATCCCCATCTCGTCCTTGGCGGGACCGGGCGAGGTGATGGTGGGGTTCATAGGATTGCGGTAAAAGAGCGGGACTCGCTCGCCGGGCTCGCCACGGGCGCCGGAGCTGCCGCCGGGCAGGTCGCTGCCATGCCCCGCCCCCTCGCTGGTCGGGCTGGCGTCAGCTTGTCCGGGATCATTCGCAGCTTGGGATGCGTGCGGATGATCGCCGACACGCGAGTCCGTGGACTGGTCGAAGATCCCGAAAGGATGCAGGAAGAAGACACCGGCTGCGAGCGCGACGCCGCCCACCAAGCCGAACAAGGCGGCGAGCGCGGGTGAGGACCTGGGGGCGCTTCGGAGGCGGGCTGGGGTGTCATCACTGGGCATGGTGAATCTCCTCGGTAGCAGGCTCCGGCGCGGGCGCATCCGGCGCGGGCGCATCCGGAACCACGGCCGGCTGCGCTTCGATGGGACTGGCGATCGTCCCTTCCAGGCGGGCGACGGCGATCATGAAGTCCGCAGCGGTGCGTGCCACGGCGGTGCGCACCTCGAACAAGACGTGTTCCGAGTCGAGCAGGTCGAGCGCGTTGAGCTCGCCGGTGGAGTAGCCGATCTCGGCCGAGCGCAGGGCTTCTTCGGCCTGGGCGGTCAGCACTTCATGGAGCAAGGTGTACTCGCTGGCGAGCAATGGCAGGCGGGCGAGGTGCTCACCGATGTCGCGCACGATCGCGGCTTCGACCCCGCGCCTTTCTTCTTCGGCAGCGAAGGTGAGCGATTGCTGCTCGAGCAAGGCTGCGTTGATCCGTCTCCGGCGCAGTGGCAGGGCGACGTCGGCGGTAAAGGCCAGGATGTCACCACCGTCGCCTTGGGGTGGGTTCAAACGGCCGGCGCGGTCTTCGCGGCGATCGACCAGGGTGTAGCCGAGACCCAGCGTCACATCCGGTCGGTCGCCACGCTCAGCGAGCGCCACTTGGGCACGCTGTCGGGCGATGGCGGCATCAGCAGCATGCAGATCCGGCCGTAACACCCGTGCCCGCGCCAACAGCGCTTCGCCATCGAGACGCTGCTTTTCGGGAGCTGGCAGTGCCAGCAGCGGCAGCGGCTCGTCGGCCGGAGCGTCACGCAGCGCGTTGAGCGCAGCCACCAGTCCGGCACGTCGGGTATCGAGCTGAAGCACTTCCTGCTGGCGCTTGGTGACCGCACTTTGCAAGCGGACCACAGCCTGCTGGGGTCCCTTGCCGCTGGTGTAGCGCGCGAGCGCCGCCTCCTCGTGCCGGGCGAGGTGCAACGCCTCTTCCTCGACCACCTCGCGCTGCACCGCCAGGAAGGCCAGCTCGGCGAGCAGCGTGCGGGCTTTTGTAATCTGGCGCAGCGCGATGGCGTCGACGTCGGCCACAGCAGCCGCCGCGGCTTGGCGTGCCGCCTCCGCGCGCAGCCGCCGCAGGCCATGCCAGGGCAGTCGCTGCCCGCCGCGCACGGTCAAGCGCTGCGGGCCGACCCGGGTCTCGGGCGATAGCAAGAAGAGGTTGACGCCGGCGGTGGGGTCGGGAAGCGAACGGGCTTGATCGATGCGTGCAGCGGCAGCGTCCGCAGCGCGCCAGGCCCGGGCGAGCGCTGGGTTGCGGGCCAGGACCTGTTCGAGCAAGGCGCGCTCCTCGGCCGGCCGCGAGGCGCTCAGCGCAGAAGCGGTGGGCGTTACCGGGGCCGGCGGCGCCGCAGCGGCCAACGAGCTGCTGTGGGCCAACGCCATGGCCCAGGCCGCCAGGTGACGGGGGACAAAGGATGCGCGGCCCAAAGACCGCCAGCGAAGGGCAAACAAGACACACCTCCTGAAACGTGGGGGGTCGACCGCGACCGCTGCGCGCGGATGCGGTGGCTACACGTTGCCTGAGGGGGTCTCAGATCAGCAGGACGCTGTTGAGGCTGAGCAGGTCACGGTGCAAGAAGGCACGGGTGTCTCGGACCGCTGCGCCCTGGTTCTGGATCGCCATGGCGCGATCGGTGCGGGTGGCCGAGAGGGGCGTTGCCGCGAGCTTGGGCAGCCACTGGGTGGCGGCCTGGCTCTCGGCGGTGTAGGCGACAGCCCGCAGGCCGCAGCAGCAACCGGCGGCCAGCCGCGGGCCATGGTTCGTCTGCTCGTTACACGCCACATGGGTCTGGCTCGCGGTCGCTCGGCTCATCCACGGTGTGGAGGCGGCGGGGCAGGCCAGGCAGGTGGCGCCCAACGTGGTGGCCATCGGCACCAGGGCGGTGACGACGGTGAGCAGGAGGGTCATGCCGCGGAAGCGTCGCATTCGCCAGAGGGTAGCAGAAGGCACGCGGTCGGCACAATCGCAGCGATCAGGAACTGCCCGTATCCCTCTCGGTGGTATCCCCCTGGTCTGTGTCACTCTGGGCTGGCCCGACCCGCTCCGCCGCCGCTGCATGCTCGCAGCGCAGCGTGGCATCTGCTGCCGGCTGCTCGGTGTCGAAATCCATTTCGAGCAGGGCAGCGAGGGTCGATCGGTTCTCGCCCGGCGGCATCTGGCGCAGCTTGCGCGCCAGCCTGCGGCGCAGGAAGTGGCATTCCCAGCGCGGGCGGCAACGCTCGTAGTAGGCCAGTTGGCTTGTGCGGTAGCGCAGCTCGTGATGCTCGGGGTCGCGACTGGCGCCACGGACATGGAACACGGAGGCACGCGCTTCGGTGCGCATACGCCAGCCCGCACGTACCAGTCGGCGGCATAGATCGACGTCTTCGAAGTAGAGAAAGTAACGCTCGTCAAAGCCGTCGACCGCGTCCCACGCCGCGCGGCGAAGCAGGCAGCAAGCAGCCGAGTACCAACCAGGACCGGTCACGCGACGCAGCAGCGATGGCAGCAGGCGATGATTGAAGGGGTAGCCTTCGAGGCGGTTGCGCACGCGCTGCAAGGACTCGCCGACGACCCCGCTGGTGGCGGCCCAGGTGGTTTGGAGACCGCCATCGGGATCGCGAAGCTGGGGGGCGATCAGGCCCGCGCGCGGATCGGCCTCGAGCCCGCGGTCGAGACGCGCCAGCGCGCCTTCGCCCAGCCAGGCATCGGCGTTGATCAGAAGAAGGCGGTCACCGCGGGCGAGTGCCGCAGCACGGTTGTTGGCTGCACCGAAACCGATGTTGTGATCGAGTGCCTCGACAAAGACCTCGGGGAAATCGCGGGTGATGGCGAGCAGTGAGTCATCGCTCGAGGCATTGTCGACCACGATGACCTCCAACTCCACACCCGAGCGCGCCGCAGTGCGCAGCGAGGCCAGGCAACGCGGCAGGTAGGTCGCGGCATTGTGGCTGACCACCAGCGCCGAGATCATGGCTGCTCCTCGTGCTGCGCCGCGAACTCGGTGCCCAGCGCGTGCACCACGTCCAGGAAGCAGCGGGCGGTGTGGCGCCAATCGAGCCGAGCCATGCGGGCTGGGCCCTCGGTGGCCAGGCGCTCGCCGATGGTGCCCAGCGCCTGGTCGAGGACCGCAGCAACCGCCTCCGGCGTCCACGCCTTCACCCGCAAGGGATAGTCGGCCCACAGCTCGTCGAGGCCCAGGCCTTCGGAGACCACGCAGGGGGTGCCACAGGCCAAAGCCTCGAGCGGTGGCAGGCCAAAACCCTCGTAGGTCGAGAGGTAGATCGCTGCGCGGGCCTGCCGGAAAAGGGCGGGCAGCGCGCTCTCCGCCACCCAATCCAGGCGCATGACGCGATCATGGGCCGGGCAGTCGTCGATCCAATGGTCGAGATCCTTGGGTCGCAGCAGGCGATTGTTGCCGGCGATCACCAGACCAAGATCAGGGTCTTATCTCGCCACGCGGCCGAAGGCTTCGAGTACCAGGTCCAGCCGGCGGCGCTTGAGCACCGTGCCGAGTGCCAACAGGTAGGGACGGCCGATACCGAGGGTGGCGAGATGCTCTGGGTCTTCAACCCGGGCATGGGCATTGAAATGCCGGCCGACCGCCAGCGGCACCACCGCCACGCGATCGGGATCCAGGTGATAGGCCGCGATCAGCTCGGCTGCGATGCGCTCGCTGTCTGCCAGCACCCGCGTCGCGCGGTGGGCGGCACGGCGTGCCAGGTAGCGTCGGCGCCAGCGCTCGCGCCGGGCGAAGGCTTCCGGCAGGTGCTCGAAGGAGAGATCGTGGAGGGTCACGATGCCGGGCATGGGTAGGCGGGGCGGCAGGCTGTAGGAGGGCGAGAACAGCAGGTCGAGGGGCTGGCGGTGAAGCAGGCTCGGCAGGCGCAACTGCTCCCACACGATCGGCCGCCCGCTGGGCCGGCCATCGAACACCGTCTCGATGCGCACGGCGCCCGGCTCAGGCGTGGTCCACAAGCGGTGCTCGAACCGATCTCCCTTGAAAAACAGCCGCAGCAAAAGCGGCTCATCGAGCGCTACCAGGCCTTCGAGCAGGCCTTCGAGGTAGCGGCCGACGCCGGTCGCGGTACCCTCCATCTCATAGGCCACGATCCCGATGCGAAGCGGTCGAGCGAGGTGGCTCACGAGGCCATGCCGGTGTTTGGACCGGCCTCGTTCAAAGGGTCTGCCGAACCAGCTTGGCGCTTGCGCGGGTCGCCACCGCCAGCAGCCGCGAGCCTTTGCCGAGCGCAGCGAGAGTGTGCGACCGGGGGGGCGACGCGGTGGTGGGTGAGGCGGCGGTGCATGGCGATCGGCCAAGCGGCGCTCGGCGCGGTCGGATCCTAGCAGCCCGCACCCCAAAGTCACGCCGCGCTCCGATCGAGTCTCTCCGGCCAACTCTCGATCGAAAGCCCTCGACGATTCTCGCCCGTGGCGAAAGCAGCGTGGCCGCTGCCAGGCAGCCCGGTTGCCGCGGACAGCTATACTCTGGCGCCATGTTGTCGCGTGCTCCCTCGAAGTCAGCGGGCCGATCGGCGCCCGGCAAACTGACACCGATGCTTCGTCACTACCTTGAGGTCAAGGCGGAGCATCCCGATGCCTTGCTCTTGTACCGCATGGGCGACTTTTACGAGCTGTTCATGGAGGACGCGGTCGAAGCCGCGCCCCTGCTCGAAGTGACCCTCACCGCGCGCCAGAAGGGAACCGCGAACGAGACCCCGATGTGCGGTGTTCCCCATCACGCGGTCAGCACCTATATCGCCAAGCTGTTGCGGGCCGGGCGCAAGGTGGCGGTTTGCGACCAGGTGGAGGATCCCAAGCAAGCCAAGGGCCTGGTGCGACGCGAGGTGACGCGGGTGATCACGCCGGGAACCCTCAGCGATCCCGGGTTGCTCGACGCCAACGAGGCCAACCTGCTCGCGGCCCTGGTTTGGCGAGCTGCGGAGACGGCGGGGGCAGCGGCCTATCTCGATGTTTCCACCGGCGAGCTCTTCGTGCGCCGTTGGCCCAGCATCGAGCAAGGGCTCGAGGACCTGGCCGTGACCCGCCCGCGCGAGGCTGTGTACAGCGCCGGCAGCCTGCCCCCACCGCTCGACGGCTGGCTGGCGCGCGAGGTCGCCTGCACCACCGGCATCGAGGACGACACGCTCTTCGACCGTCGGCGGGCTGGCGAGCAACTGCGCGAGCAGTTGCAGGCTGTCACCCTGCGCGGCTTCGGTCTCGAGGACCATGAGCCGGCGGTGGAGGCGGCGGCGCTGGCGATGGCCTACGCCCGCGATACCCAGCTCTGCGAACTCAAGCACGTGCGCGCGCTCAGCGTGCACGACTGCAGCGATGCCGCAGTGCTCGACGCCACCACCCTGGCGAACCTTGAGGTGTTCCGCCCACTCCATGCCAGCGGCCAGCGGGCCGGCACCCTGGTCGGCGTGCTCGACCGCACGGCGACCGCGGCCGGTGGTCGCCTACTGCGCGCATGGCTTCGTCACCCTCTCAAGGATCAAGCGGCGATCGCTGCCCGCCATGACGCGGTCGAGGAGCTGTGCAACAAAGAGACCCCACGCGCAGCGATCCGGGCCCGGCTGGCACAGGTCGCCGATCTCGAGCGCCTGGCCGCGCGTGCCGTTCTCGGCAGCCTGAGCCCACGCGAGGCCGCCGCCTTGCGCGACACACTGGCGCAGATTCCGGTGATCCTCGACACACTCGACGGATTTCATGCTTCGCGCCTGCGCGAGGTCGCGAGCACAGACCCGCGGAGCGTGCTCTTTGCGCGACTCGAGCAGCGGCTGGTGCCCGAGCCACCGGCCACCCTGCGTGATGGCGGGGTGATCGCCGAGGGTGTCGATACTGAGCTCGATCGCTGCCGCTCGCTGGCGCGAGACAGCAAGCGACACATCCTGGCGCTCGAAGCGCGCGAGCGCGAAGCCACCGGCATCAGCTCGCTCAAGGTTCGCTACAACAAGGTTTTCGGCTACTACCTCGAGGTCACGCGAGCCAACCAAGACCGCGTGCCCGAGCACTACATCCGCAAACAGACACTGGTCAATGCCGAGCGCTACGTGACGCCGGAGATCAAGGAGCTCGAAGAGCAAATCCTGGGCGCCGAAGAGCGTCAGTTGGCACTCGAGGCAGATCACTTCGACCACCTGCGCCGGGCGGTGGCCGAGGACGTCGAAGGCCTCGGGCGCCTGGCCCGGCGGCTCGCCCGGCTCGACGTGCTCGCCGCCTTCGCCGAGCTGGCGGCGCGGCGCGGCTACAAGCGGCCGAGCCTCGGCCCCCTCGGAGCGCCGATCCACATCCGCGAGGGGCGCCATCCCGTGGTCGAGCGCACCACGGCCGAGCCCTTCGTGCCCAACGATGTCGAGCTCGATGGCGAGCGAGCCCAGATCGTGGTCCTCACCGGCCCCAACATGGGCGGCAAATCGACCTATCTGCGGCAGGTGGCCTTGCTGGTGCTGATGGCGCAGGCGGGATCCTTCTTGCCCGTGGCCTCGGCGGAGATCGGCCTCGTCGATCGGATCTTCACCCGCGTCGGTGCCTCCGACGACCTGGCGCGGGGCGAGTCGACGTTCATGGTCGAGATGATCGAGACCGCCAACATCCTGCACCATGCGAGCGAGCACAGCCTGGTGATTCTCGACGAAGTGGGCCGCGGAACCGCTACCTTCGACGGCCTGTCGCTGGCGTGGGCCATCGTCGAGTACCTGCACGAAACACCACATCGGCGTCCCAAGACGCTGTTCGCAACCCACTACCATGAGCTCACATAGCTCGCAGAGCTGCTGCCACGGGTGCTCAACCGGACGCTGGCGGTTCGTGAGTGGCAGGATCGAATCGTCTTCTTGCGGCGGGTTGTGCCCGGCGCCGCGGACAAGTCATACGGCTTGCATGTGGCGCGCCTCGCCGGCCTGCCGGCTGCGGTGGTGGCGCGCGCCAGCGAGGTGCTCAACAACCTCGAGTCGCGGGCCCTGGACGCCCGCGGCCGGCCGTGCCTGGCGCAGGGTGCCTCCGCGCCCGCGACCATGCACAGCGGCCAGATGGCGCTCTTCGCCCCTGCGCCGCCTGCCTCCTCGCCTGGGGCCGAGAAGATCGCTACCCTGGTCCGCGACACCGAGCTCGATGATCTGAGCCCGCGCCAGGCGCTCGATCTGCTCTACCGCATGCACGCTGTGCTCGGATCCGACTGAAGCCCGAACCGAGGGCCCAACCCTGGCCGACCCTCTCGGACGTAGAGGGGGGGGATCCCCGGCAGCCTCTCCAGTGGTCGAGCGCCGCTTCATGGGCGGACGCTCGGTGGGTGGCTGGGCCGGGGATCGCTGGGCGTTGCTAGAACGGGATGTCGTCGTCGTCGGTGTCTTGAGGGCTCGCGTCACCGCCAGTGCTCGGCTTCGCGTTTGCGGTGTCGCCGGTCGGTGGTTCCGGTGGCGGTGCACCGCCATAACCACCGCCACCGCTGTCGCCCCGCTGGCCGAGCATCTGGAAATTCAGGCAGATGATCTCCGTGCGGTATTTCTTCTCACCGCTTTGGCGATCTTCCCAAGAGCGCGTCTGGATTCGTCCCTCGACAAAGACCTGCTTGCCACGGGTCAGGTACTGGCCCGCGATTTCCGCCTGGCGCGCCCAGCACACGATGTTGTGCCATTCGGTTTCATTCTGGCGGTTGCCGTCACGATCCGTCCAGCGCCGGTTGGTGGCCAGGCTGAACGTGGCGACCGATTGGCCGGAGGGGGTGGACCGGACCTCTGGGTCGCGGCCGAGGTTGCCGATCAAAAACACCTTGTTAAGCATCTCCATGAACTCCGTCGGTTGCAGGTGAATGGGTATCATACCGGCGCCGCGCGCTTCGCGGGCGGCTGCCAATGGCTCTCGACCACCAGGAACGTCTTTCGTGCGCGCCATCTTGCAACGAGTTGTGGAAGCGTCGGTCACCGTCGGGCCGGAGACGGTGGGCGCCATCGGCTGTGGCTTGCTCGTGTTGCTCGGAATCGAGCGGGGTGACGATCTCGAAACGGCGGCCGTGATGGCCAAGAAGCTTTCCGAAGTAAGATGTTTCAATGATGATTACGGCAAGATAAATTGCAATGCGCGCGCCGTTGGTGGTGCCTTTCTGATCGTTTCCCAGTTCACCCTGGCCGGTTCGTTGGCGCGCGGCCGTCGCCCGTCATTCGAGCGTGCGGCGCCGCCGGAGGTGGCCCGGCCGCTGGTCGCGGCCGTGGGCCGCGCGCTTCGCACGCGCGGCTTCGAAACCGCCAGCGGACGTTTCGGCGCCGACATGCGGGTGAGGATGGTGGGCGATGGGCCGGTGACCCTGGTGCTCGATGTGAAACCACCGGCCGAGCCGGCTGGTGCGCACATTGCGTGACCGGCATCGGCTCGACCTGCGGGGCCGAGCCCGGGCAGCGAGCCAAGATCATCCGGCCCAGCCACCGGAGCTGCCGGTTTTACGCCAGGGGCCTTGCCGTGTAGAGATTCACGCTTGCACGGATACCGGGAAACCGGTGCAGTTTCTGTGAGGTGCCGCACCGGTGATCGCCTCGTTTGGCCGACAAGGCAACAGAGGATCTCTTCCACAACCGCCCAACTCGGCGGGTGCGCAAGGATCCTTCGCTGGTTCTTCGATCGGCAATTCAGAAGCTAGACATGCCCAACGCAGCCCGTGATCTCAGAGATCTTCGCTCGCCTTCGGGCAACCGCCTCGAGCCTCTCGAGGGCGACCTGAAGGGGTACCACAGCATCCGGATCAACGACCCATGGAGGATCATCTTACGGTGGGATGGGTCTGACGCCCGAAGAGCCCAGATCATCGATTACCACCGCGGATGAGAAGCGAAGCCATGCTACCCGAGAACCGTGTCCCAACCCACCCAGGAGAGATTCTCCAGGAGCAGTTTCTTGAACCGCTTGAGCTGACGAAAGTCGGTCTCGCCAACCATCTTGGCGTCCCCGTGCAGCGCATCAACGAGGTTGTACGAGGCAAGCGAGGGGTTACTCCGAGGACGGCATGGTTACTCGCGCAAGCTTTCGACACAACTCCGGAGTTTTTGCTGAATCTGCGGACGAACTATGATTTGGCACTGAATCGACCGAGTACGAAGATACCGCCGTTGAGGCGAGCCGGTTGAAGCTGCGAGCCAATCGGTGGGAGGCGTCGAACCCGCTGCCGCACCAGTCCCCTCGCTCCCCTGGCTGCAGCTCCCCTCGCTCCGCTCGCTGCAGGTGGGTAGCCAGCCGTTGTCGAGCGTGGCGCGTGTCGGTGGCGACCGGCGTGCCTGGCGCCGGGATCAGGTCAGAGCTTTGAGCTCTTTGCCCGGCTTGAAACGGACCGTGCGTCCCGGTCCGATGACCACCGGGGCGCCGGTCTTGGGATTGCGGCCAACCCCCTTCTTGCGCTCGCGCACCTGGAACACACCGAAGCCTCGAAGCTCGATCCTTCGACCCGCGCCGAGGGCGTCTCGCATGGTGCCGAAGATGGAGTCGACCGCCACCGCCGCCTTGACGCGCGGAACAGACGAAACCTCGGTCACCCGATCGATGATGTCGGATTTGATCATGATTCTTTGCTCTTTGGTGGGGCCGAAACAGGCGTGAGCCTAGTGCTCGATATCGTCGTCCGTCAATGGCTCCGTCGCGCTGCTGGGGTGGAGAATCTTCTTGCGCAGAATGCACAGCTCGAGGGCCAGCGCAGCCTTCTCGGCCAGCGCGTCGAGCTGCGCCAGCAGGCGTGGCGGCGGCTGGGGCTTGTGGGGCCGCTGAGGCCGTTGGCCGATCATCAAGCAGGCCGTCTTCGCCTTCAGTCGGATCGGTACCACGACCCACCCGTCGTGACCCGCATCGCGCCAACATGCGGCGATCTCGGGCTCGATGCCGGCGTGCGGAGTGCACGCGGCGGGCACGGCGCTCAGCGTCGCGCTCGCGGAGGCTGAAAGCGACAGCGCCTGGAAGCGCTCCCGGTCGAG
>Ga0114931_10001746_pt1 | contig 27626 bp, 24 predicted proteins | sample 2SBtaG_FD_89579 | JGI IMG/M metagenome (GOLD analysis project Ga0114931, IMG submission 89579) | Deep subsurface microbial communities from Kolumbo volcano to uncover new lineages of life (NeLLi) - 2SBTROV14_V59a metaG | ecosystem: Environmental > Aquatic > Marine > Volcanic | place: Kolumbo... | reverse complement strand
GGCGTTCACCTCCAGCTCGTAGGTGGAAAGCTCCCAGCCGGCGGGGTTGACCACCACGCTGCCACCATAGGCGGCGCCGATCATCTGGTGACCGAAGCACACGCCCAAAAGCGGCATGGCGTGCTCGGCCGCCCAGCGGATCAGCTCCACGCCGGCTTCCATCCACGGCTCGGGCTCGGTCATGGACGCGGGCGAGCCGCTGATGACGACGCCGCCGTAGTCGGCCACGTCGGCGGGGACGCGACCGCTCGTGCCGTCGAACGGCGCCAGCTCGACCCCGGCGCCGGCGGCGACCCGGTTGAACCAGTGGGTGTAGCCGCCGTGCTTGGCATACACCTCGTCCCCGGCTTCACCGACGAGGTACAGGCAAACGCGAGGACGAGTCATGCAGCCACCTTAGTCTACCCGGCGCGCTTGCGCATCCGACCCGGCAACGTGCCCAGGAGGGTGCGCTCCACCCGCATCCCTCCGGTCGGCGCCAGCTCGATGGTGGCCCGGCCGTACACGGGTTTGCCGTGCTCGCCGCGCTCGATGCGCGGTGACTCCACCGCAACGAGCTCGCCGCGCCGGGTGAGCGACGGCGGGTGAGGCCCGGTCTGCTGCATGGTGGCGTCGAGCTTGGGCTGTGGCCCTTCGTAGCAGGCGCGCTGTGCCTGAAACTGGCTCGGCTCGGCCCACAGGGCTTCGTCCGGCTCGAGCAGACCGCGTTTGCGCGCCAGCTCGATCACCGGCCCCGGCTCGGTGATGTCCAGCGGGTGGGGCACCCCGGCCGGTCGCGCCCCAATCGCCTCGCCCAAGCCGCGACGGACGCGGAAAAAGTAGCCGTGGTGGGGCGCGCCGGTCGGCCGGTCGCTCGGGTCATACGAATGCTCGTGCTCGATTTGGTACGGGCCGAGCGGAACCTCGTCCCCCGGGCCGAGCATGACGCGGCGGCTGTTGCCGTCGTCGCCCAGCTCGAGCTCGACGCTCACCTCGCTGCCGGCCTCCGACAGATACTGATAGCCAACCCGCTCGATGGTGTGGCGGCCGTCGAGATCGAGCCGGCCGAAATGGACGATGTCGCCGTCACCGTAGATCAGGGTGCCGCCGCGGCGGACCAGGGTGATCGGCTCGGGCCAGCCCAGCAGGATGCACACATCGTCGCCGCTGCGGGCGGCGGCGGCGGCCTCGGCGGTGATCTTGATGACACGGCTGCCGTCCGGGGCCTGCAGGCTCAGGGCGTCCCCCTGTTTTTTGAGCGCGATTTGGGTCGGTTCTGTTGCCCGTACCGCTCGTTCGTCCCCCTGCCAGCCCACCACCAGCGGCGCGCGCAAACGGCGCGGTTTGAACCGGCCGACCACGTAGCACTCGTTGAGTTTCACAGCCATGAGCGTCTCTCGGCTGCGCTAAACCGTCAACTTCGGGTTGTATTGTGGGTCGCCTAAGCTACAGTACGCCCATGATCGGCAAGCTTGTGTTGGGACTGTTGGCCGCGGTCGTGGCCACGTCCGGCTGCAAAAAAGAGGAGCGTAAGGGGCTTCCACCCGCCACGGAATGGCAGGCGGACAAGTCCAAAACCGATGACACAACTGCCACCGGACCCGAGCACTCGAGCCCGGGTGGATCCAACCCGCACGCGGGCCTCGGCATCCCGGCGCCCGGCAATATGGGCAACAATCCCCACGGGAACATGACCATGGGCAACAACTCCCACGGGAACATGGGACCCGGCGGCCAGGGCGGACAAATCCCGGCGCGCAAGGCGGATCCCAAGCGCACCCTGGCGGGGGTGATCACCATCAGCTCAAAGGTCAAAGACAAGCTGCCCCCGGGCGCGCGTCTGTTTCTGTACGCCAAGCGCTGGGATCCCAAGACCAACAAGATGACCGGCCGCACCATCGTGTCGCAGGTGTTCGACAGCTACGCATTCCCGCTCAAGTTCACCATGAGCAGCGCGCCGCTTTCCGGCACGGTGGTGCTCGCCGCGCGGCTCGACGCGGACAAAGACGCCATGTCGCGGCAAAAAGGCGATGTGGTCGGGCGGCTCAAGGTCAAGGTGCCCGACCTCAAGCTCAATCTCGTGCTCGACACCGTGCTCGACAAAACCTCGTCGGCCGGCAGCATGAACTAGTGCTTCGAACCGGAACTCCGTTCCGGGATCGGAGCACGGAAAACAACAATCGTTACCCACCGAATGCACGGTTCGCCGTGCCCGGGGTTGTTGCCCGCCCTCACCTGAGAGGGGCCGGGTGAATAACCCGGATCGAACTTTCTTCCTGACTCCTATGAGAGCCCCTAGCCCTAGCCGAGCTCGCTCAGATGCGAGCAGTCGTTGATGGCCTTGATGCGCCAGCGCCCGGCGCGGGTCTTGAACGTGCTCAGCGAACAGTTGCCCACGAGCGCGAACACCTTGTGCTCGCGGGTGGGCACGCCGAGGCCAAAAATGTGGGACAGGGCGTGGTAGATGGCCAGGCCGTGGCTCACGATCAAGACCCGGCCGCCGCGGTATTGCTCGACCACCTCGTCGAGCCCCTCGCTCACCCGCTGGAACACCTGCTCCACCGTCTCGCCACCGGGCGGTGTGGCGGCGAAGTCGCGGCGCATCATGCGTTGCCACAGGTCGGGGTAGCGCTGCTCGGCCTCGCTGAATAGCAGATTGTCGAACACGCCGACGCTGCGTTCGCGAAAGCGCTCGTCGTATACGCAGGTCAGCGCGGTGCGGCCCACGATGGGCTCGGCCGTCTGGACCGCGCGCACCAGGTCGCTGGAGATTACCGCCGTGGGCTCGAGGCGCTCGACGGCGGCCGCGGTCACCTCCGCCTGCTTGCGGCCCACCTCGGTCAGCGGCGCCGGCCCGTGGCCACCAAAGCGCCCCTCCGCGTTGTTGGCCGCCTCCCCGTGGCGGACCAGGACGATCAGGGTGCTTTCGCTCGCCGCTCGGTCACCGGATTGCATCGCCTCATGTTATAGATCGGCTGCCATGCCTGACTACAGCAAGCTCCGCAGTAAGCTCGAATCCCTGATGAGTCACCGCGTTCGGGTGGAGCTCGACACCGGCGCCAGCGTCGTCGGTACGTTGGAGCGGGAGACGACCCTGCCCGAAGGACCGGTCATTCTCGTCAAGCTGCACAATGTGTTGTTCTACGATGGCAAAGACAAAGAGCTCGGCCGCCGCGACGACCTGGTGTTTTGCTTGAACATGATGAGGGGCATTTCGCTGGACGAAGGCCCGCGCGGCCGCAACGTATAGGCGCTAGCCCAGCGCGCCTGGCCGCTAGCGCGCCGCACCCAGTTGGCCGCCGAAACGGGCCACCAGCTGGTCGTCGTGGTCGTCGGCGTAGTTCTGCACGCGACGAATCAGGTCGAGCACTTCGGAGCGATCCAGATCCAGGGTTGACCGCTCCGCTACGAGCAGGACCTCGGGGCCGGACACTGCGAACGCCGCGCCCGCGATTGCTTCGCAGTTGAGCTGGAGCAAGTGGGTGTACAGGGCCGCGGTGTCGACGCCGGCGTCGACCGTGAGCACCGGCGACACCACCCGCAGCTTGAGAAAATCTTCCCGGTCCACCAGGGCGATACGGATGGACGCCGAGCCCTTGATCACTCGCCACTCGCGGTACTCCGCCGCCTCGAGCACGCCGGTTGCCTCGCGTTTGGGCATGTCCACGCGGCACTCGTTGAGGAAGTGACCGAGCTCGACGAGCACGTCTTCGATCATCGCCACGGTCGAGCTGAGGTTGGCCTCGCGCTCGTTCTCGAACAGACCAATGCTGGGTTCGGATTTCATGGTTCTTTGCTACGGTATCATGACGCCGCCCGGCGTGTGTTCGAGCCATGTCCCAGCCCGACGAAAAGCCGACCCAGTGGTATCGGATCGTTGCGATCCTCACGGGAATCGTCGGCTTCGGCGCCATCGGGCTGGTCATCGGCGCGGTGGCGCGGCCGGGAGCGACCGCGGTCTTCGACGCGCCCCAGCAGGGCGGCGCCAACCGCGGCTTCACCCCGGTGCGCCGGCGGCCACGGCTGAAAAAAACCGCGAAGCCTGGGCTGGGCCCCCACAACCTTCAGGGCCAGGTGGTCGATCAAGCGGGGCGGCCGGTGGGCCTGTGCGCCATCACCGCCGACTTCGAGCTGGGGCCCGGCAATGCCGGCCTCGACGTGCGCAAGCGCCCCGAGGTCGTGGCGATCGCCGACACCGAGGGCAGGTTCGAGCTCGTCGGCCTCGAGGCCGGGCGTTACAAGCTCGTGGTCGAAGGCGACGACATCTTCACCGCCGAGGTGCGGTTCATCGAGGTGCCGCGCAAGCCCATCAAGCTGATCGTCGCGCGCATTGTGTCCGTCACCGGCGTGGTCATCGTGGGCAACACGCCGGCGCCCGATGTCGAGGTGTCGTTGCGCGGCGAGACCGGCGGCGTGCGCAAGGTCGTGACCGGCCGCGACGGTCGGTTCGAGTTCAACAACCTGAGCGAGGGCGTGTATCAGGTGTGGGTGGCGTCGGGCGATCAGGCCGCGGCGGTGCACCGGGTGCCGCGCCTGGGTACCGGGCCGTTTCCCGAAGTCATCTTGCAGGTAGAGCCGGCCGCCATCGTCAACGGCGTGGTGCGCGATCGCTCCGGCAACGGGGTGGTGGCCGCCGTGGTGCTGCGCGCGGTCGATCTGGAGGAGCCGCCGCGCTACGGGACCAGTGCCGGCGACGGCAGCTTTTCCGTCGAAGGCGTGCCCAAAGGCCGGTGGACCGCCGCGGCCCTGGCACCCGGGTACGTGAGCACCGAGAGCGTCACGTTCACCGTTGGCCAGGGCTATTCGCCCACGCTGATCGTGACCCGCGGCGGCGTCATCGAGGGCACCGTCGTGGACATCAACGGCGCGGCCATCGCCGGCGTGCAAGTCAGCGCCACCACCAGGGACAAGCCGGTGGTGAGCGCGGCGGCGCGGGCCGAAACCCTGCGCCGGTTTCGCGGCACCAGCGTCGCGCTTTTGGACAAGGCCGAGCCACGGTTCATCCCGCGTGGCGAGCTGGGCGTGATGCTGGGACCGATTCCGTACCCACCACCGCCGGGGGCCATCGCCACCACCACGACCGCCGCGCCGGCGCCCCGAACGACCCCGCCGGCCGACAAACCGCCCGGCGCGCCGGCCGACAAACCGCTGGACGTGCAGCCCGAAGACCAGTCCACGTTCGTGACCGACAGCGATGGCCGGTTTCGCATCGCGGGGCTGGCGCCCGGCAGCTACCGGCTCGTGGCCGCCCACGCCGACTACGCCGATGCGCTGAGCCGGCCGCTGCGCGTTGCCCTGGGCGCGCGGCTGCGCAACATCAAGCTCACCCTGAAGGCCGGCGTCATCATCTCCGGCAAGGTCACCGATACGAATGGCGATGTGCTCGTCGGCGCAGTCGTGACCGCCGAGACCGCCGGTTACGTGGTGCGCAGCAAGCAGGCCGTCACCGGAAGCGACGGCAGCTACGAGCTGGCACCGATCGCCAACGACGTCACCCTGCGGGTCACGGCGCTGGATCACGGCGACGCTTCGCGTAAGCTGAAGCTGCGTCCCACGTCGGGGACGGTGACCCGACGCACCGTCGATTTCGTCCTGGCCACGGCCAATGCCGCGGTGCGCGGGCGCATCGTCGACCCGTCGGGGTTTGCCGTGCGCGGTGCCCGCGTGATCATCGGCGGCACTGGCAGCGCCAAGGGGCGTGCGGCGCGCAGCGACGACAACGGCCTGTTCGTGATCGACAAACTGGCGGCCGGTCGCTACCCGGCCAGCGTAGAGCACCCGGGCTACCCGACGCAGAAGCGCACGCTGGTCGCGGACAAGGACACAGACATCGCGCTGCCGTTCGGCGGCGGCATCGAGGGCACCGTGCGCGACGCCAACACCGGCAACGGCCTGGACGGCGCCCAGGTGCTGGGCCGCGGCCCCAAAAGCGCGCGCTTCGACACGTCCGCCCAGACCGACGGGGCGTTGCGGATGGTTCCGCTGATCGCCGGCTGGTGGACGCTAACGGTCAAGCTGCCCGGCTACGTCACCGCGCGCAAACGCGTCAAGGTGGCCAAAGGCGACGCGCCTTCGGCGGTGACCGCACGCGATGTGCTGATCGAGCTGCGCCGCGGCGCAATCGTCGAGGGCATCGTGCGCAACAGCGACGGCGATCGCGTGCGCGCGGCAACGGTGTGGATCGCCGGCCGGCCAGCACTCAAGACCACCACCGATGAAAACGGCCAGTTCCGTCTGGACCAGGTGCCCACGGGCGTTGTCGTGATCAAGGCCAAGCGTGGCGCGAGCGACGGCAGCACCAGGGTATCCCTCGGTCCCGGTGACCACATCGGCAGCCTCGAGATCGAGCTGGGCAAAGACGACTAGTAGGAGGGTGTCCCTAAATACATGCTTCCGCCGGCTGGCCCCGCGAAACCACAGGCTTTGTTGCTCGTCGGTCGCTGGGGGGCCACCCAACTCCCTGTTCGCGCCTCGCCATTGATTCCGCTGACCTCAGCGGGCGAAAGCGATATTCAGGGACACCCCCTAGGCTAGGGCACTAACGCCGGCCGCCGCGGCGCTTTTTGCGTTTGCGCGTGGAGTCGAGGATCAACGTGGGTGCGTTGTGCAGCGCTTCGTCGTACTCCTCGGGCACGTTGCCCAGCTCGTCGACCGCGCGAACCTCCGCCGCGTGTGACGGCTTTTGCAGCTGGCCTTCGTGCGCCTTGTCCAGAATCAACGTCTGGGCCTTGTGGATGTTGAAGTCCGATTCGTCAGAGCTGGTGCTGTGGCGGGGCAGGGTGGTTGCGCTCGATCGGTGCTGGCGCGGGTGGTAGTCGTCGCCTTCGACCATTGCATCGCTGCGGCTGGGCAGACGGTCGCGGGTCTTGGCTTCGTCGTCGAAGTCCACCGGCGTGCGAATGCCGCTGTGATGAAAACCGTTGCCGACGTTGGTGGGCCGCGGCGTGAACTGGGAGTACTGCGCGTCCGGTCCCATCACGTTGGCGATCAGGTTTTCGCCCACGTCTTCGGATGGCGTGTCTTCGACCACGTACTCCTCGAGCATGCGCAGCTCGCGCTCGATTTCACCGGCGAACTGCTTGCGCACGTAGCGGCCCAGGTGGCTGCGCGAGTAGTTGGGCATGTATTCGGACAGAAACTCGCGCAGGGCTTGCGCCACTTCGTCCGCGGTCTGGTAGCGGTGAGCGCGGCTGCGGGTCAGGCAGCGGTCGGCGATGCCTTCGAGCTCGCGCGGCACCGACGGCACCACATCGGTGATCGGCCGGTACTTGGCGTCGCGCACCTTGATCAGAAGGTCCATCTCGTTGCTGGCCGTGAACGGCGGCAACCGGGTGAGCATTTCGTATAGACAGGTGCCGAGCGAGAACAAGTCCGAGCGGTGATCCAGCCGTCGGCCGAGCGCTTGTTCGGGGGTCATGTACTTGACCTTGCCCTTGATCACGCCGGTCTTGGTGTTGACCTTCGACAACGTCGCCTTGGCGATACCGAAGTCGCACAACTTGACCTCACCCGTGTAGGCAGAGATCACATTCGATGGCGACACGTCTCGGTGGACGATGCGGAGGGGCTGGCCGCGATTGTCCACCGCCGTGTGCGCCGCGTGCAGGGCGGAGGAGATCTCCATGGCAACGTACGCCGCGTGCTGCGGCGGGATCGGCCGCTTCTGCTGGCGGCAGCGCTCGAGGATGGAGCGCAGATCTTTGCCGTCCACATGCTCCATGGCGATGAAGTACTCGCCGTGGGCGCGCGCGAACTCGTAAACCCGCGCGATGTTGCGGTGCTTGAGCATGCTGGCGATCTTGGCTTCGTCCACCAGCATCTGGATGAAGTCGTCGTCCTCGGCCAGGTGAGCGAGCACCCGCTTGACCGCCACCAGATGGGCGTGGCCGTTGGCATCGAAGGTCTTGGCTCTGTAAATCTCGGCCATTCCACCGAACGCGATACGATCGAGCAGGTGGTAGCGACCTAATTGTTGGGCCCGGCGCACTACCCTGATCGTACCCGACGCGGGCACAAGTTCGTAATGTTCTGTGGCCATCGTCCGTCTATCCTGATAGAAACGTGCCGATTACGGAGGTAACGAAATGAGATCGAACACTTGGGCCCGCAGGCTCACCCTCGCAATGTCGTTGGCCGCGCTGGGTGTGTTTGCCACGGCTTACTCCAAGTCGTCGAAAGATAAGCAGACCAACTCGTCGCAGGCCAAGCTTGATGGCACCAGGCCGACGCCCAACGTCAATGCGGGATCGGACAACGCCAAAGGCGCCAAGGGGACGGTCAAGCCTGGCAATCCGGATGGCACTGCCAAGCCCGCGCCGAACAACGGGACGACTGGCAAGTTCAAAAAGGGCGGTGGCGCCAAGGTGCTGGCCGACAAGCCCGAGTACACGGTCAAGCTGGTCTACCCCAAGACCATCGCCAATGGCGCGTCGGGCACGGCAAGGCTGCTCGTGACTACCAAGACGGGCTGGAAACTCAACAACGAGTACCCGACCAAGCTGCAGATCGTGCCGCCATCCGGTGTCAGCGTCGACAAGACCAAGCAAAGGCGCACCGACGCGGTGCACTGGGCCAAACACTCGGCGGAATTCCAGGTCAAGATCACCGCCAAGGCTGCCGGCAACAAGCCCTTTACTGGCAAGTTCAAGTTTGCGGTGTGCACCAAGACTGCTTGCGACCCGAAAAAAGAGCTCCTCGCCTGGGTCGTCGACGTCAACTAGCGTCCTGATAACCGTCCCGGGAATCATCCCGGGACGGACACGTTCATAGTAGGCTTCGACCCATGGGCCAAGACAACGGGTCGACCCGAGACAGCCTGCGCTCGTTGGGTGAGCGCGTCCGCGAACGCTTTGCCCAGAACAAGCGGGTCATGTCCTTCGCCGAGTTTCTGGATCTGGTGGCGGACAAGCCGCAGGCCCACTTGCGCTCGGCGCCGCAGTACCTGCGCGACACATTCGACAACTACGGCAAAGCCCAGGTCCGCTACCCATGGGGGACGATCACCCGGTTCACCCTGTTCGACTGTGCATGGGCAGAGGGGCGCGACCGGCTCGTCGGTCAGGAGCAGGTGCAGCTGGAGGTGTACCGCGCGCTGCAGAACTTCGTGCAGGAAGGCACGTCCAACAAACTGATCCTGCTGCACGGCCCCAACGGCTCGGCCAAATCCACCTTCGTGCGCTGTATCGGTCGCGCGATGCAGCACTACTCCACCCTCGACGAAGGCGCGCTGTACCGCATCAACTGGATCTTCCCGGCGCAAAAGACCACCCGGGCGGGCATCGGCTTCGGCAGCAACTACGACGAGCACCAGGCTGGCGATACCTTCGCGTATCTGCCCGACGAGCTCGTCGACGCCAAGCTGGCCGACGAGCTGCACGACCACCCGCTGTTCTTGATCCCCCCCGACGAGCGCAGTGTGTTCATCAGCAAAGTGCTGGCCGATAGCGACGTGGATGGCGACGAGTTCGTGTTGTCTGACTACATCCAGTTCGGCCGCCTGTCCCACAAGAACAAAGCCATCTACGAGGCGTTGCTCACGTCGTACCAGGGCGACTACCTCAAGGTGCTGCGCCACGTGCAGATCGAGCGCTTCTACATTCGCCATCGCTACCGCGAGGGCTACGTCACCGTGGAGCCGCAGCTGGCCGTGGATGCGTCCGAGCGGCAGATCACGGTAGACCGGTCGTTCCAGGCGCTGCCCGCAGCGCTGCAGTCGGTGTCGTTGCGCGAGTACGGCGGCGAGGTCGTCTGCGCCAACCGCGGCTTGATCGAGTATTCGGATCTGCTCAAGCGGCCGCTCGAGGCCTACAAGTACCTGCTCACCACCGTCGAGCGCGCCAGCGTGAGCCTGCCCAGCGCGACCCTGTTTTTGGATCTGGTGTTCATCGGCACGTCGAACGAAATCCACCTGTCGGCGTTCAAAGAAATCCCCGAGTTTCAGTCGTTCAAAGGTCGGCTCGAGCTGGTCCGCGTGCCGTACCTGCTGGACTTCTCCCAGGAGCAGCAGATCTACACCGAGCGCATCACCGAAGCTGCGGGCCAGCGGCACGTGGCCCCCCATTGCGACTACGTGGTCGGTTTGTGGGCCGTGCTCACCCGGATGCGCAAGCCCCAGGCCGAGCGCTACCCCAAGGAGATTTCTGATCTGGTCGCACGGCTCACCCCGCTGGAGAAAGCCGAGCTGTACGCGATGGGCAAGGCGCCGCCGTCGCTCACCGGCAGCCAGGCCAAGGATCTTCTGGCCAACCTCGATCTGCTGTGGCGCGAGTCCGAGTCGTACCCGAACTACGAAGGTCGAACCGGCGCCTCGCCCCGGGAGATCCTCACGGTGATCTTCAACGCGGCCAACTCGGACAAGTACAGCTACGTGTCGCCGCTGGCCATCCTGGACGAGATCGAGAACCTGATCAAACAGGTGTCGGTCTACGACTTCCTCAAACAGGAGACCCTGCCGGGCGGCTTCCACAACTACAAGAAGTTCATTTCACAGGTACGCGACCGGCTGATCGACAAGATCGACGATGAAGTACGAGCGTCGCTGGGGATGGTGGAGGAGGGCGAGTACGAGCGCCTGTTCCATAAGTACATCAGCCACGTGATGCACTGGACCAAGAAGGAAAAGGTGCGCAATGAGACCACGGGCGCGATGGAAGATCCCGACGAGACCCTCATGCGCGAGGTCGAAGGCTCCCTCGATGTGGGGACGCCCGCCGACGATTTCCGCCACGACCTGATCTCCAAGATCGGCGCCTGGTATCTGGACCACCCGGGAGCGAAGCCCGACTACGCCGAGATCTTCGCCGACCACTTCGTCCGCTTGCGCCAGTCGTACTACGAGGAGCGCAAGGCGGTGGTGGAGCGCCAGATCTCCGATGTGTTGGTGGTGTTGGCCGACGACGCTGCTTCGCTGGACAACGAGCGCCGCGAGCGCGCCGAGGCCAGTATCAGCGCCCTGCAGCAGCGCTTTGGCTACACGAGCGAAAGTGCGCGAGATGCCGTGCAACTGCTGGCACGCGAGCGCTACGCCGAGTAGGAGCCGGGCGCAGAACGCCTGCTCGTGTGGGCGGGAGTTTTTTTCCCGGCCTGCGGCCGCGCTGAAACTTGCCGGAGCCTCACCGGGGCCCGTACACTGGTAGCATCGTGGCTCGCTACGTGTGCCTATTCGTGGGACTGGGGATTGCCATTGGTGTGTCTACCACCGCGTCCGCCACCCCGTTTCGGAAGGGGCCGTATCTGCAGAACGTGTCCAAACACGCGGTGACGATCATGTGGGAGTCGGATGCGCGCAGCGCGTGTCAGGTCGAGCTGAAGTCGCCGACTCACCGGGTGGTCAAGGCCAAGGCCGAGTTTTTGCACGAGCTCACCCTCAACAAGCTGTCACAGGGCACGCGCTACCGTTACGAGGTGAGCTGCGGCCGCACGGCGGTCCACGGTGAGTTCGCTACCGCTCCCGACTCCACCGCGCCGTATTCGTTCGTGGTGTTCGGCGACAGCCGCCATTACCAGAGCTCCCACCACCGGGTCGTCGAGCGGGTCCGCCGCGAGGTGCCCGATTTCATCCTCGGCACCGGCGACATGGTGGACCACGGCGGCAACTCACACGAGTGGCAGCGGTTCTTCGATATCGAGCGCGACCTGCTGCGGGAAAATGTCTTGTTCCCGTCGCTGGGTAACCACGACCGCCAGGGCCGCGGCCGCACCGCCGACAACTTCCGCAAGTTCTTCGCTCTGCCCGAGAACTCACCCAACCCGGAGCGCTACTACGCGTTCACCTACGGCAACGGGCGTTTTCTGATCCTGGACAGCAACGCCCACAGCTTTGCGCTCACCGATCAGACTGCATGGATCAAACAGCAGCTGCGCGCCGCCCGGCGCGACAAGCGCATCCGCCACATCTTCGTGTCCATGCACCATCCGCCGTTTTCGATGTCGCTGCACGGCGGTCAAACCGAGCTGCGGGAGGCGTGGACGCCGCTGTTCGAGCGCTATCAGGTCGACGCGGTGTTTTCGGGCCACGACCACGTGTACTCGCGCGCCGAGCGCGAGGGCGTGCACTACTTCGTCTCCGGCGGTGGCGGCGCGCCCCTGTACCCGCGCGGCCGCCACGTGTCCAAGATCGACCGCCGGGCCGTCAAGTACTTCGAGCCGGTGTTTCACTACCTGCGGGTGAACGTGGTCGGTGACCTGGTCGAGATGTCCGCGATTCGCTCGGATGGCAGCATCATCGAGACCGTGTCGTGGGGCGCGGCGCCGCGACCGAAGGAGATGTACACCGTGCAGCACCAGCCGCTCAAGCACGCGCAGGACGACGCGCCTTTGGTGATTCCCGCCAGCGGCAGCGGTCGCAAGTCCGCGGTCGTGGACCAGCCGCCACCGCACACCTCCGGCAGCGGCTTTGGCCTGATGGGCAAGCTCGGCGCCCTGTTGATGATGTTCGCCGGTGCGGCGTTGTTCTGGACGATTCGCAACTAGCCGCACGGGCTGGCCGCAGCCCTGGTACATCCGTCCACGGTGTTCCACCCCGGTCGGGCGCAAAATGTGGGGGTTGCGTGCGCATGATTCCGGCATGCCACTTGCTGTACGGTGGAGCATGCGACAAACCACGTTCCGCTCGAGCTGTGCCGCCGTCGTTTTGTGCCTGGTGGTGGCGCTCGCGGGCGCCTGCGATACCGCCAAGGACAACGGGCGCGACCGGCGCACTCCGACCAGGGATGACTCTGGGGCTCGCCGTCACGCCACCAAACCCGCGTCCACCAAACCCGCGTCCACCAAACCCGCGCCCACCAAACCCGCTCCCACCAAGCCCGGGACCACCGCGTCGGCCGCGGTCGATGCCCGGCCCAAGCCGACCAAACCCAAGTGGGTGCGTGTCACGGACCGCAGCAAATTTCCCGTCGGTCGTTGGGTGCGGACGACGACGCGGGCGGGCTGGCCGATGATCGGCTTCGCCTACTACTCTCGGAAGAACCACATGGCGGTGCGCGGCGAGCGCATCATCGACAGCATGCCCAGGGCGGAGCTCATCAAATATGTACGGGAACGTGGGCTCTACACCATGATCAGGCCATCCATCGGTAAGAAAATGCGGGTGCTCACCGCCGCCGAGATCGCCGCGTACGGTTTGCCGCTGAAACCACGCTGGCTCGGCAAACCGTGAGCGGACATGATGTCCCGGCTGCATCGTTTGGCGTGTGCCTACAGCGCAGCGACCAGCGCGGCTTCGTCCACCTGGGACTCGTCGCGGCTGTCCATATTGCGTAGGGTGAGCTTGCCCGACGCCAGCTCGTCGTCACCGATGACGATGACGTAGCGCGCCGATAGCTTGTCGGCCCGCTTGAACTGGGACTTCATGCTGCCGTTGCGGTGGTCGAGCTCGATGTATTTGCCGGCGCGGCGCAGCCGCTGGGCCAGGCCCATGGCGTAGGTGTGGGCGGCATCGCCGCGGGTGGCGATGAACGCGTCCGGTACGGTGGCAGCCGCCGCGGCGGTCGCTTCGGGCAGGCTGAGGATCGCGCGCTCGATGCCCAGCGCAAACCCCACCGCCGGGGTGGCCGGGCCGCCCAGGTTCTCTACCAGGGTGTCGTAGCGCCCGCCGGCGACCAGGGTCGACTGGGTGCCGAGGGTGTCGCCGGTCGCTATGATCTCGAACACGGTGCCGGTGTAGTAGTCCAGGCCGCGCACCAGCTTGGCGTCGATGCGAAACGGCACGCCCAGCTCGGTCAGGTAGCGTTGCACACCTTCGAAGTGGCTGCGGCTGGCCTCGCCCAGGTGGTCGAGGATGGACGGCGCGTCCGCCACCTTCTGTTTGCAGCTGGGCACTTTGCAGTCGAGGACGCGCAGCGGGTTGATGTCGATGCGGCGCTGGCAGTCACTGCACAGCTCGTCGCGCATCGGCAGCAGAAACGCCCGCAGCGCGTCGCGATAGGCGGGGCGATCGTCGGGACCACCGACCGAGTTGATCACCACGTCCAGCTCGGTGAGGCCCAGGTTCTTGTACAGCTCGTAGATCATCGCGATCTGCTCGGCGTCGATGCTGGGCTCGGCGATGCCGAACGCCTCGATGCCGACCTGATAGAACTGACGGTAGCGGCCGGTCTGCATGCGCTCGTAGCGGAACATCGGGCCGATGTAGTACCAGCGCGTGACCGGCTCTTGTTTGCCGATGGCGTGCTGGATATAGGCGCGCACACAGCTGGCCGTCATTTCCGGGCGCATGGTGAGCGATCGGCCCTTGCGGTCGGCGAACGTGTACATCTCCTTGCTGACGATGTCGGTGTCGTCGCCGATGCCGCGGGCAAACAGCGCCGTGTCTTCGACCACCGGCGTGCGCACTTCGCGGTAGCCGTAGCCAGCAAACTGCTGGCGGCACTGGGCTTCGAAGTACACCCAGGTGTCGGAATAGGGCGGCAACAGGTCGTTCATGCCGCGGACGCTGCGGAGCTGCTTTTGGGCCATGGGGCGCGAAACTTACCCCAGATCGACGATCTTGTCTTTCAACCGCTGGCGAAGCGCCGCCGAGGCGCCGTTCAGGGCCGCCTGATCGTCTGATTCGAGGGTCACGATGACCTTGAACCGCGTTTCTTCGAACCGCGGATAGCTGCCGATTTGCACCGTCGGGTACTCGGCATCGACGGCGGCCAACTCCGGCGCCAGCTCGCCCTCGTCGCCCGCCAGGTAGATGCGCGCCTCGAACAGGGCGTCGCCGCGGAAGCGCTCTTTGATGCCGTCGAACTTGGCGCGGAACAGCTTGGGCACCCCGGGCAGGATGTAGATGTTGCGGTATTTGACCACCGGCCACACGGCCGCGCGACCGCTGCCGCCGTAGACCAGCTCGGCACCCCTGGGGGTCTGGGCCAGGCGCAGGTTTGCCTCGGGCATGGCCTCGCCCCAGTAGTCGCGCAGCACTTTCTCCAACACGGGCTCGACCACGACTCCGGCGCCGAACGCCAGGGCGATCCCCTCGATGGTCAGGTCGTCGTGGGTCGGGCCCACTCCTCCGGAGGTGAACACGAGGTCGAAGCGTTCCGAAAAACTGCGCACCGTGTCGGCAATGTCGGCCGGTACATCCGGGATGATGGCCACCCGGCGCAGGGCCACCCCCAACTCCCGAAGCTCGCCAATCAGGAACTTGGCGTTCTCGTCGGCGAATTTGCCGCTGAGAATCTCGTCGCCGATGACGACGATTCCAGCTGTTTTGGCGGGATCGGACACGGGGCGTGGCCACTTTACCACCGAGTGCACCGGACAGGTGTCATTGAGTCTTGTCGCCGTGCCGCCGGCTTGTTAGAACCGGCGCGAATGGAGATTTTGCTGCGCGGCGGCCGCGTTATCGATACTTCGCCGGTGGAGCGCGGGGGTGAGGCCCTCGATGTCGCGGCCGATGTGTTGATTCGTGACGGACGAATCGCCGAGGTCGGTCCCGGGTTGGCCGAGCCGTCGGGCGGACAGGTCATCGACGTTCGCGATCGCTTGGTCTGTCCGGGGCTGGTGGACTTGCACGTGCATTTCCGCGAGCCCGGGTTCGAGTACAAAGAGGACATCGCGTCGGGCGCAGCATCGGCAGCGGCGGGCGGCTTCACCAGCGTGTGTTGCATGCCCAACACCAAACCGGTCAACGACTGCCGCTCGGTCACCGACCTCATCGTCAACCGGGCGCGCGAGGTCGGCAGCGTGCGCGTGTTCCCCATCGGCGCCATATCCAAAGGGCTCGAGGGCGAGACCCTGGCCGAGTACGGCGAAATGTGCGACGCGGGAATCGTGGCGTTGTCCGACGACGGCCTTCCCGTGATGAACGCCCAGCTGATGCGCCGGGCGCTGGAGTACGCGCGCACGTTCGGTCTCACCGTGGTTCAGCACGCCGAGGACCTGCATCTGTCGCAAAAGGGCGCGATGAACGAAGGCTCGGTATCGGCGCGTGTCGGTCTCGTCGGCCAGCCGAGCCAGGCCGAGTCGGTCATGGTTGGCCGCGACGTCGAGCTCGTGGACCTCACCGGGTCGCGCTATCACGTGGCTCACGTGTCGGCGGCGCGCAGTGTGGCCATGGTGCGCGAGGCCAAGCGGCGCGGCTTGCCGGTGACCTGCGAGGTCACACCGCACCACTTCAGCCTCACCGACGAGTCTTGCGAAAGCTACGACACGGCTACCAAGGTGATGCCGCCGTTGCGCTCCGCCGCCGACGTGGAGGCGCTCAAGGAGGGCATGGCCGACGGCACCATCGATTGCATCGCCACCGACCACGCGCCCCACTCGGACGTGGAAAAAGAGCTCGAGTTCGACTGCGCCGCGCCGGGCATGCTCGGCCTGGAGACGGCGGTGCCGCTCACCATGGCGCTGGTCCGCGACAAGGTCATCTCGTTGCCGCGGGCGGTGCAGCTGCTCACATCGGGCGGCGCCAAGGTGTTCGGCCTGGCCGAGCGCGGCATCGGCTCGCTCGCGCCGGGAGCGCCCGCAGACATCGCGGTCATCGACACGGATCGCACCTGGGTCGTCGACCGACAAGACACCGCGTCCAAATCGACCAACACACCGTTCCACGGCGCCGAGATGCAAGGCGGCGCGATGTTGACGCTGGTCGGCGGCAACGTGGTTTTCTCCGGTAAGGGGGTGCTCGACTGATGAAGCCGGCAGTTTTGGTTCTTGAAAACGGCCGGGTGTTCGCTGGTCGAGCGTTCGGCGCCGCGGCCGAGTCATTCGGCGAGGTCGTGTTCAACACGTCGCTTACCGGCTATCAGGAGATCCTCACGGATCCCAGCTACGCCGGCCAGATCGTGGTGATGACCGCGCCGCAAATCGGCAACACCGGCGTCAACGCCGAAGACGTCGAGGCGGGCAAGCTGGCGTGCGCCGGCTTTGTCGTGCGCGAGCTGTCGCCGCTGGTATCGAACTGGCGCGCCGACGGCGATTTGCACGGCTACCTGGCCGAGAATGGCATCAGCGGCATAGAGGGCGTGGACACCCGCGCACTCACCCGCGAGCTGCGCGAGCGCGGCGCCATGCGCGGTGTGATCAGCACCGACACGAGCGACGTCGACGCATTGGTGGACAAGGTCCGCCAATCGCCATCCATGGAAGGCCGCGATCTGGTGCCCGCCGTGACGTGCGATGCGCCGTACGAGTGGGACACGCCCAGCTGGACGCCGAAACAAGCGCCGGTAGAGCTCGTGCCCGTGGAGTTTCACGTGGTCGCCTACGACTTCGGCATCAAGCGCAACATCTTGCGCGACATGCGCGATGTCGGTTGTCGGGTGACCGTGGTGCCGGCGACCACGGCAGCCGCCGATGCGCTGGCGTTGCAGCCCGACGGTTTGTTCTTGTCCAACGGCCCCGGGGATCCGGCGGCGGTGACCTACGCCATCGACACCGTCCGCGAGCTCGCGACCACCAATCGGCCGCTGTTCGGCATCTGCCTCGGCCATCAGATCCTGTCGCTGGCGCTCGGGGCAAAGACCTACAAGCTTCCGTTTGGTCACCACGGTGGCAACCACCCGGTCAAAGACCTGGCCACCGGCAAGGTGGAGATCACCTCGCAGAACCACGGCTTTGCCGTGGACCTCGACTCGCTCGCCGCCGCGGAGCCCAATGCCGAGTGCACCCACAAGAACCTGTACGACAACACGGTCGAGGGCATCGCGGTGGCAGGGCGCTCGGTCTTCGGTATTCAGTACCACCCGGAAGCCAGTCCGGGCCCGCACGATGCGTCCTATCTGTTCGGTCGCTTCGTCAACGCGATGCGCGACGCATGATGGCCGCTGAGCAGCAGCAGTCACCGACGAATCCGTTCGCGGTGCTCGAGGGCGTGCTCGATGATGTCATCCAGCGCTTCGGTGGCGACGACTACGTGGACGAAATCGCCGCCGCGCGCAAAGCGTACGACGACCGCCGCGGCCGCGTGTTCGAGGACGAGGAGCTGTGGGAGCGTTGGACCCAGGCGTTCTTGGAATGGTACGCGGTCGAGCGTGCGCTCAGCGGTGGTGAGCTGTCGCCGGCGGCTGTCGTGCTGGCCGAGACGCCGCCCGAAGCTCGTGCGCCGTTGCGCGCCTGGCTCACCTCGCACCGCAGCTTGTTCGAGGTAAAGGCGCTGCGGGCCGGCCGGGTCGAGCTGGCCGATCTGATAGGCGGCGGCATGTTTTCGGTGGTGGAACAGCGGGCGATGCTCGGCGTCGCGACCGGCAACGTGGTCGAAGCGCGGCTCATCGGCTACGGCGGCGACGTGCTGTTTGGTCGTACGTTCTGCTTTCACCCCACCGACACCCGCGCGGCCATCGTCAAACATGTCGAGGCGCTGCGTGCTGAAGGCACCGACCGTCGCGACATCATCGACGTCCTGGCCAGCCTGCGCATTCGCTGTGAGCGGTACCGCCACGTTCCGGCGCACCGGGTGTACGAACAAGCGGCAGGCCTGCGCAGCCCCATCGACGCCGGCTGACGGGAGCCTCCACAATGGCCCCCCCGCGGTCGCTGGCGCGATTCGCTACTGGCGCGGCGCCGGCACAAATGGTCAAATCGGGCCATGGCTGAAAATGGAACCGAGCGCTACGGAACGCACGGTCGCGTGCTCATGGTGGATCTCTCCGACCAGCGCACATGGGTGGAGGAGGTCCCAGAGGATGTGTACAAAAAGTTCCTCGGCGGCTACGGGATCGGCGCCTACTTGATGTGGAAGCACTACCCGGCCAAGGCCGATCCGCTGGCGCCGGAGGCGTGTTTTGCCATCTGCTCCGGGCTGCTCACCGGGGTCAAGACGCCGTTTTCCGGCCGCATTCAGATCGTCGGCAAGTCGCCGCTGACCAACAGCTGGGCCGACTCCAACTCCGGCGGCAGCGTGGCCAGCCATTTGCGCCAGGCCGGGTTCGACGCGCTGGTGGTCAGCGGCAAGGCGGCGGAGCCGACCGTGCTCGTGATCTAAGATGGCGACGTGACCTTCGAGCCGGCGGGCGAGCTGTGGGGCTTGCAGATTCCCGAGGCATTCGACGCGCTGGTCGCACAGTACGGCAGCAAGCGCGACGTGGGGGTGTCGGCCATCGGCCCGGCCGGTGAGAAACAGGCGCGCCTCGCATCGGTGATGAACGACCGCTACCACGCGTTTGGCCGCCAGGGCTTCGGCGCCATCTACGGCAGCAAAAACCTCAAGGCGATCTGTGTCCAGGGCTCGGGCAAGCTGCCCATCGCCCACGAAAAACAGTTCCGCAAGCTGTGCAAGGACATCACCGACGACTACAAAAAGGACGTCGGGCTGTGGTCGCGGATCATGTCGGCGATCATCGCGCCGCGCACCTGGATGCGCTGGATGTACCGGTTCATGACCCGGCGGAAGATGAAGGCGTCGGCGCCGGAGCGCGCGATGCGCCGGCAGTTTCGCAAGCGCGGCACGACCCTGGCCGTGGCGCTGAGCGTCGAAAACGGCGACGCGCCGATCAAGAACTGGACGGGCGTGGGCTCCAAAGAGTTTCCGATGAAGACCCACAGCATCAAGGTCGACGGCGCCGCGGTCGACAAGATCATCACCAAGAAGCTCAGCTGCGGCGATTGCCCGATGCCGTGCAAGGGCATCGTCAAGGTCAAAGAGCGCGGCCTCTCGGACGTGCGCCGCCCGGACTACGAAACCCTGGTCGGTTTCGGCGCCAACCTGCTCAACGACGATCTGGCGCTGGTCACCGCGTGTCACGACGCGTGCAATCGCTACGGCATGGATGCGCTGAGCTCGTCGGCGACCCTGGCGTGGGTGGCCGAGGCGGTGGAGCGCGGCATTCTGAGCGCCGACGACCTGGACGGCGTGGACATGCGCTGGGGCGCCGGCGAGGCGGCGCTCGCGCTCACCATCAAGATGGGCGAGAGCGACGGCTGCGGCGCCTGGCTCAACGACGGTGTGGCCAAGGCGTCGGCGCACGTGGGCAAGGGCTCGGAGGAGTTCGCCGTGCACGTCCACGGTTCGGAGCCGGCGTATCACGACCCGCGGTTCACATCGCTGATGGGCGTGACCTACATCGCCGACCCGACGCCCGGGCGGCACACGGCGGGCTCGGCCTCGTGGAACGAGACCTTTGGTGTTGGCTTCTCGCTGCCGGGGGGCGCGTCGAAAAAAGAAACCACCGTCAAATGGAAGGGCACCAAGGGCAAAGGCCAGGCCCAGGCCCACTACTCCAACGCGCACCAGGTGATGAACGGTCTGGGCCTGTGCATGTTCACCATGCTCACGGGCAAGCTGCCGTGGCTGGAGCTGACCAACGCGCTCACCGGTTGGGAGCTGACCGAAGCCGAGCTGATGGCCTGCGGCGAGCGCATCCAAAACCTGCGCGCCGCGTTCAATCGGCGCGAGGGCATCAAGCCGGCGGACTTCAAGCCGCACCCGCGCATGCTGGGCCAGGGCGACGGCCTGCTGCAGTCCGGCCCGCTCAAGGGCGAGCAACCGCCGCTGCTCGAGCTGCGCAGCGACTACTACAGCGCCATGGGTTGGGACCCGGAGACGGGGGCGCTGAGCAAGCAACGCGCCGAGCAGCTCGGTATCGGTGAGCTCCTCGAAGGCTACACGAGCTAGCCGTCGTGGGATTGTTCTCGCGTACGCCCAAGATCAAGGTCAACGTGATCGTGCGCGGCCGCATCGGCGAGGGGTGGTACGACATCGACGAGGCGGTCAAAGCGCCGGAGGGTACGACCCTTGGGGAGTTCCTGGCGATCGCCGAGAACAAAGGCATCCCCTTGCGTGAGGCCATCGACAACAGCCCGCATCTGAGGGACACGCTGATGCTCAACGGCGATCGCTGCCCGGTGGCCGAGAATCAAGATCGCGTCCTGGCCGACGGCGACGAGATGTACTTGTTGGCGCCGTTGGCGGGCGGCTAGGACCGAGACCGAGCCGCGATTAGCCGGGCGAGGTGGCGGAGCGGTAGAACAACGTGATCGTCAAACAGTGGAACTCCGAGTCAGATGACTGGGTGACGATCTTGTCGACGATCTCTGCGTCTGGATTCTGCCGCAGCCACTCTGTCACCCGTTCGCCCAGCGCCGCGCGCTTTCTTGCCAGCGTCTCCGAGAATACTTTCACCGAATCGTACACCTGTCTCCAGTCCTTCCCGCAACAGCAGCTCGAACGAGCCATACGATCGCGTCCATGGCGCCGCTGCGCACCACATATCATAGCGCTATATAGGTGCTCTATGTTTCAGCGCGGTCAAACGGGACGTTGCGTTCGCTGCATCGGGATATCTCTTGGCCGACGCCTCAGCTGCGCCGCCGGCGTCGCAGCAGCAGCACGGTGCCGAACAACAGCAGCAGCCAGCCGGTCGCGGCGCCGCGCGTCGGGTCCATATTGCAGCCGCAGCCACCGCCGCCGTCGTCGTTGCAGCTGTCGCTCAGGCTGATGATCGACACGTCGTCGATGCCCACTTCCACCAGCCGCGTGTCGGCGTTCTGGTCATCGCTGACCGTGAATCGGAAGCGCACCTGGTCGGTGGACGCGATCTTGTCGCCCAGGGGCACCTCGCGGGTGTCCCATTGCAGGCGGTCGTTGCCCACCCGGTCGACCTCCACCCAGGTGGCGCCACCGTCGTCTGACGCTTCGACCACCAGGTGGTCCATGGGCGAGTTGGTCAGCGACGACGAAGTGCGGTTCAGGGCCACGTACCACACCTTGTAGCGCAGGCTCGGCTGGAACACCCGGCTCAGGTCGTACAGGTCCGACTGCAACGTCGTGGTGCCCTGTACCTCTCCGGTGTCCCAGTCGTCGTGCGGTCCGGTGAACCAGGCGCCGTCGCCGTTGCCGTCGGCGCCGCCGTTGGGCTGCAGCTCGCGGCCGGCGAAGTAGGTCGCGTCGGGGACACCGTACTCCCAGGCGCCCGTGACCACGTCGTCGCTGCCGCCGGGATTGCCCACCCATCCGGCGCCGCTGGTGGCAAAGCGCTCGGGCTCCACATCGTCCTGCACTCCCGGCTGGAAAAACGCCTGGCCGGTCCATACCCGGTGGTCGATGCGCGACGTGACCTGCAGGTCGACGGTGTTGCCGCAGGCCTCGCCTTTGATGGTCAGGTAGAACGTGTGGGTGATGCTGCCGCCCACGGGGATCTCCGGCAACGTCTCGGCCTCGGGCAGCTCGACCCCCGCGGCGGTGGTGGTCAGCTCGGCCACGGCGGTGGTCGCCGGCTCGCTGCCTTCGTTGGTGAACGTCACGTCCAAACGGATGCGTTCGCCCGGCTCGATGATGCCGTCGTTGTCCGAGTCGTCGGCGTCTTCGCTCACGACAGCGTCGGTGATCTGGGCGAACGCCAACGGGCACAGCGCCTCCACGTCAGTGCACATCGTCGACCGGTCGTAGGTCCATTCCCGGTGGGTGTTCTCCCAGGTGATGCGGCCGCGGTTGAGCTTGTCGATCTGGGCCTGGACGTCGGCGGCGGTCTGTCCCGGCTTGGTCACGAGGATGAACGCCATGCGAAAGTCCTCGTTGCTCGCGTCCCATGCGGGCATGCGCGGGCCGCCGGCGGCGATCACATCATCGATGGTGAACACGGCTTTGTCGGCGCGGACGACGCGGCCGAACGACGCAGTGCCCGACAGGTGGTCGAGGACGCCCACCGGTTGGTCGTTGTCGGCGTACACCGCGTTGCGCAGCACGTACATGTCGCCGACCTCGTCGTCTTTGTACACGCCCATGGCCCACAGATCGAGCGGCCCGTAGCGCACCGAGTATTGTCCGGCGGTGAACGTGCCGTCGCCGTTGTCCACCCAATCCAGGCCGTCCATGACAGAGCCGTCCGAATCGAAGAGCGCGCTCCAGTGGGAACCGTCGCGGCCGAGAAGCTCGTTGGATTCGCTGCCGCTCACCGGATCGATGAACGTGACGAACGCCAGCCAGCTGTGGCCGAACTCCTGACCCATGACGCTGGTGAAGAACGTGTCGAACTCGTCCATGTTCTGGTACTGGCCGACGTCGTTCATGTTGGTCACCGACATCAGCCGGCCGGTGGAGCCGAACTGGCTCGCCGCGGCGCCGCCGGGGTAGCCCGCGCCGGAAAACCCGTGGTTGAGCAGCAGGGCGTAGGCCGCGCCACCCTGGGCCATGTCGCCGAACGTGGTGAACACCGTGATGGCATCGAACTCGTCTGGGTAGTGCATGTAGAAGCGCTGGCCGATGCCCTGCATGTCCTCGATGCCGAAGGCGCCGCCACCGTAGTCGGTGACGATCTCGCTGTCGCCTTCCATCACCACCACCTGACCGGCGAGACTGACCACGCCGGGACCGACATCGCGGATCGGTTTGGCCTTTACCCGCCGCGGCGCTTCGGCGCGCAACGGCGCCGCACTCGGCGCTGCCGGCCCCAGCCACATCACCGCCGCCACCACTGCTACCATCGTCCAGTTCCGACGCATCCGGGGACAGTAGTCCGAAGGCCGGGAGCTGTCGAGAGGTCAGCCCGCGCTGTCGCTACTTTGCCGGACCGCCCGGATCGCGCGGCAGCACCGGGCGCACAAACGGCTTTTGGGCCGGGGTGAGGGCGCGCAAAAACGCCACCAGCTCGTCCACCTGCTTGGCGCTGAGGCTGATCCTTTTGAGCTTGGGGTCGATCCACGGGTTGTCCGTGTGGAAGCCGCCGCTGAGGCTGTAGCCGACCGCGTCTTTGACTGACGACGCGCTGCCATCGTGGAAGTACGGCGCGGTGTCGCCGATACCGCGCAGCGTCGGCGTGCGGAATGCTCCCGTGTCGGCCGCGTTCTCGGTGACCATAGCGCGGCCCTTGTCGGGGCTCTGGGTGGCAAAGCCAATGCCAATGTTGTGGAACAGGTTGTCCATGTAGTGCGGCGGCGGATGACACAGGCCGCACTGTGCCGTGTCGCGGAACAGCTTGGAGCCGGCGATGGCCGCCTTGCTCACCGCGGATTCGTCGTTGTTTAGCTCGTAGATGTCCCACGGCGAGTCGCCGCTGCGGATGGTGCGCAAAAACGCGCTGAGCGCTTCGACCACGCGGTCGGCCGAGATGACGCGGCCGCCGAAGCTGCGCGAGAAATGGGCGCGGTACTCGGGAATGCGGTGCAGCCGCGCCACGATCGCCCGCGGCACCGCCGCCAGCTGGCCGCGCCAGTGGTTGAGCACGAACGCTTCGAGGGTGGTCATGGCGCCGTCCCAGCGCAGCGACTTGTAGTAGCCCACGTTGTAGCGACGGCGTGTGGCGCAGGTTCAGCGCCCCGGTGGCCGTCGCCGAGCGCACCTTGTGATCCGCCCAGCCGTGCTCGGGGATGTGGCAGCTGCCGCACGACCTCGTGGTCTTGCCCGACAGCCGCTTGTCGAAGAACAGCAGCTTGCCCAGCATGACTTTGTTCGCTGTCGTCGGGTTGTATTTGGGCGACGGCGTTTCGGGCAGGCCGCGGGGCGCGGGAGGCACCGGCGGCGCCTTGCGCAACACCGCGGCGCGCGGACCCTTCTTGGCCGCCGCGTCGTTCACGTGCACCCGGACGGGCAGGCGCGCGTCGTACACCTTCGACGCGCGCTTGTGTTCGTCGTTGCCACCGCTGCTGCAGGCAACGGCGCCGATGCAGCAGCCAACGAGCAGGGCGAGCAGCGGCTTCATGCCAGCTGTGCCTCCTCGAACGTCGGTGCCACGTCGCCCAAAACGCGCAGCGCGTTCTCGCCCAGGATCTTTTTCAGCGCGCGCCGGCTGACCCCGCGTTGGCCCAGCTCCACGGTGAGCTTTGGCAGGTCGGCCACGTCTTCCAGGCCTCTGGGTGGAATCACGAAACCGTCGAAGTCCGAGCCCAGCGACGGCGTGTCTTCACCGGCGATGTTCATGATGTGAATGATGTGGTCGCACAGCGCGCCCAGACCGTCGCCGCCGAGAAACCGCCGGCAGAAGATCACACCCACACAGCCGCCGTTGTCGGCGACGGCGCGCAGTTGCTCGTCGTTGATGTTGCGGTTGTGCTCGTGCACGCCGGTCACGCCGGTGTGACTGACCATGACCGGGTGGCGGGTCAGCTCGAGCGCGTCGAAGAATCCGGGCCGGTTGATGTGCGCCAGGTCGATGACCATGCCGACGCGATTGCACTCGCGGATCGCGTCTTTGCCCAGGTCGGTGAGGCCGTCGCTGTGGTTGGCGCCCCGGCCCATGGCCGGCGTGCACAGGGCGTTGACCGAGAAGTGGCCGAAACCCAAATAGCGCACGCCGCGGGCCGCAAACGTGGCGATGTGGTCCAGGTCTTTCTCCAGGGCGTGGCCGCCCTCGATGCCGGCCAGCGCCGCCACCTTGCCGTCCGCCTGGGCGGCGCGGATGTGGTCGGGCGTGAGCGCCCAGGTGATCTGCTCGGGGTATTTGCGTGCAGCGGCGTCGATGGCGTCGAGCTGGCTGTGGATACTCGCGACACAGCCTCGCCGCGGGTACGGGAACGTCCACATGCCGAAGATCTGGGCCGCCATGCCGCCCTCGCGCATGCGCGGCAGATCCACGTGGCCGATGTAGTTGAGCCGTTCGGGCGCGTGGCGGTGGCGTTTGGCGATGTCGAAGCGCCGCTCCATCAGCTTGGGCGTGTCGGCGTGCAGATCGATCACCGGCACCTCGTCGTGCAGGGCGCGGGCTTCTTGCAGATCCATCGTCGTTCCTACTCGGACGTGCCGTTTGGATGTGGCGCCGGCGTCCACAGGTCGGCGGCGACTTCCATGATTGAAATCGCCGACTGCACCCGGTTGAACGGCGGCATGATGTAGGCACCGGCGACCTTGTGTTTGACCTCGGTCAGCGCCTCCTGGGCGATGCGCACGCCCTCGGCCCGGGCCTCGGGACCCTTGCCCACTTTGGCCATGCGCTCGCGGTACTCGGCCGGGATGCTCATACCGGGCACTTCGTTGTGCAGAAACTCGGCGTTGCGGTGAGACGCCAGCGGCAACAGCCCGACCATCACCGGTAGGCCCAGCGGCTCCACGTCGGTCAAGAAGCGCTCGAGGGTGCGCGGATCGTAGACCGGCTGGGTCATGATCAGCTCGGCGCCGGCCTGCTTTTTCAGCTCGACCCGGCGCAGCTCGCGCTCATAGTCCACCGCGCCGGGCTCGGCCCCGGTCGCGAGCAGAAACGACGTGTGGCCCTCGAGCTCTTTGGCCGCCGGGTCGAACCCGGCGTTGAGACCGGCGGCGATCTGCAGCAGGCCGATGGAGTCGACGTCGTAGACCGGCGTGGCGAACGGGTAGTCGCCCATCTTGGGCGGGTCCCCGGTGATGATGACCAGGTTGCGCAAGCCCAGCGCGTGGGCGCCGAGCAGGTGGGAGACCAGGCCCAGATAGTTCCGGTCGCGACAGCACACATGGAGGATGGGCTCGACGCCGGTGGCGTGGTGGGCGAGGGCGCAGCTGGCCAGGTTGGCGGTGCGCGCGGTGGCGCGTGGCCCGTCGGCGATGTTGATGACATCGATGCCCGCGTCCAGCAGGATGTTGATGCGGTCGACGAATTTGTCGGTGCGCGTGCCCGGCGGGGAGGTCATCTCCACCGACACGGCGAACTCACCGGCCGCGATACGCCGGGCCAGACGGCTGCGCTCGGCCATGGCGACGACCGGCTCGGCGCGGGCGATCGCCTGGGCTGCCGCCGAGGTGGACGAGCTGACCCGCGCCGCCGGAGTCGTGCAGCCGCTCATCATGCGCACGGCGCCGAGCATGGCGCGCGTGTGCGCCGGGGTGGTGCCGCAGCAACCGCCGATGAGCCGCACCCCGGACTTGAGCATCCGCCGGGCGAACACACCAAAGTGCTCCGGGTTGGCCACGTAAATGGTGCGGCCCTCCACCTTGCTGGGCAGCCCCGCGTTGGGCTGGATCGACACCGGTGCGCCGTGGCCGACCATTTGCGTGCCCACGTCGTACAGCTCCGGCGGTCCCATGCCGCAGTTGGCACCGACCACATCGGCGCCGGCCTCGACCATGCGTTTGGCAACCTCCGCCGGCGACAGTCCGCCCTCGGCTTTGCCTTCCGCGTCGAACACCATCTGGGCGACGATGGGCAGGCCGCTGGCCGAGCGCGCGATGTCGATGGCTTCCTCGAGCTCGACGATGGACGTGAACGTCTCGAGCACGATCAAGTCGGCGCCGGCCTCGGCCAGGATGGTCACGTGGTCGCGCAGCGCTTCGCGCGCGAGGCGCTTTTCGCTCTGGGTGGCGATGCCGAAGGCCACGCCGGTCGGGCCGACGGCACCGGCGACGTACGCGCGATCACCCACGACCTCGCGCAACAGCTTTACGCCGGCTCGGTTGATGTCCTCGAACTTGGCCGAATGGCCGTGCTTGGCCAAGTTCAGCCGGTCGGCGCCAAAGGTATTGGTCTCGAGGATCTCGGCGCCGGCATCGAAGTACTCCTGGTGTAGCTGTTTGATCAGCGCCGGCCGCGACAGGTTGAGCTCGTCGTAGCAGTGCGTCAAGAACACGCCGCGGTCGTACAGCAGGGTGCCCATCGCGCCATCGAACAACAGCGGATCACCGTCGAGCGCTTGCAAAAAAGGCTTCACAAAAGAACGCTAGTGCGAATCTGGCGGCCAAACAAGGCCGTGTGCAGCCAACAGCGCTAGGCTAGGGGGTGTCCCTAAATACATGCTTCCGCCGGCTGGCCCCGCGAAACCACTGGCTTTGTTGCTCGTCGGTCGCTGGGGGTCCACCCAACTCCCTGTTCGCGCCTCGCCATTGATTCCGC
>Ga0114931_10001745_pt1 | contig 27642 bp, 24 predicted proteins | sample 2SBtaG_FD_89579 | JGI IMG/M metagenome (GOLD analysis project Ga0114931, IMG submission 89579) | Deep subsurface microbial communities from Kolumbo volcano to uncover new lineages of life (NeLLi) - 2SBTROV14_V59a metaG | ecosystem: Environmental > Aquatic > Marine > Volcanic | place: Kolumbo... | reverse complement strand
TGTTTGCGTCTTCGCTGCTTGCGAATCCGGTGACGGAGGTTTGGGCGCAGGGCGCCTCACCTGTGGAGGCGGGGGCGTGCGTTGTGGAGGTGCATCCGCTGCCGGGCGTGATGGACCCCGTGGCGCAGACGGTGGCGGCGCAGGCGCGCGAGATGTTGGGCGCTGCGGAAATCGCGGTGGCGACGGGCTGGCGGTTTGATATTGCAGGACTTGACGCTGATGATGCGGAACGGCTGGTGCGCTCGGCGCCTGGCGGATTATGCAACGCGGTGGTGCACGCGGTGCACCGCACGCCGTTTTTGCCGGGCGCGCTGCCGCATGGCGCACGCCGAGCGCCCGGGCGCGTCGAGGTGGCGCTGCGCGAGCTGCATGACGAAGCGCTGGAGCGCATGTCGCGCGACGGGAGTTTGTTCCTGTCGCTTGAAGAAATGCAGGCGATTCAGGCCCATTTCACACAGCTCGGGCGTGAGCCCACGGATATCGAGCTCGAGACGATCGCGCAGACGTGGTCAGAGCACTGTGTGCACAAGACGCTCAAGGCGACGATCCGCTATCGCGGTCCAAAGAATGACCATATTGTGTGGGATGGACGACCAGGTGTCACGGTGGAGCCCGATGGCGCAATGCTCATCGACAACCTGCTCAAGCGCACCGTCGCTGCTGCGACGTTTGAACTGATCGACGAAGGCGTTGACTGGACGCTCTCGGTGTTTGAAGACAACGCGGGAATTATTGCATTTGACGATGAAAACGCTGTGTGCGTCAAAGTCGAGACGCACAACCACCCCAGCGCCATCGAGCCTTATGGCGGTGCTGCCACAGGCATTGGCGGGTGTATTCGCGACATCCTTGGAACGGGTCTTGGCGCAAAGCCGATCGCAGCGACCGACGTATTCTGCGTGGCGCCGCCTGACGTGCGCGATGTTCCCGATGGGTGCCTGCCGCCTAAACGCATCTTGACCGATGTGGTTGCGGGCGTGCGCGATTATGGCAATCGTATGGGCATTCCCACACTTTCTGGCGCCGTGACGTTCGACGAGCGCTATGTCGGTAATCCCCTTGTGTATTGCGGGTGCATCGGCGTCATGCCCATCGACAAAACACATGGACAGGCGCAGGCGGGCGACCTGATCGTCGCCATTGGCGGGCGCACGGGTCGTGATGGGATTCACGGCGCGACGTTTTCCTCAGGCGAGCTCACCGACACGCACGCGACAGAGTTTTCGCACGCGGTGCAGATTGGCAACGCAATCGAAGAGCGCAAGACGCACGACGCGCTGTTGCGGGCCCGCGACGCTGCTGATGGACCGCTCTATTCGGCTATCACCGATTGCGGCGCAGGCGGATTCTCCAGCGCAGTGGGCGAGATGGGCGCAGCGCTTGGCGCCGACGTTGATCTGGCCAAAGCGCCCCTCAAGTATGAAGGTTTGTCGCCATCCGAAATCTGGATCAGCGAGGCGCAGGAGCGCATGGTGCTGGCTGTTCCACGCGCATCACTGGGCGCGCTCCAGCGGATATGTGACGAGGAATCGGTCGAGCTGTGCGTGCTGGGGACGTTTGGCACTGCGGGCGCCGAGCTTATTCTCCGCTTTGGCGCTCTCGAGGTGGGGCGTGTGTCGATGCGATTCCTGCATGAAGGATTGCCTGGTTCGACTCGCCAAGCGTCGTGGGAGTCGGCGCCTCTGGCGGGCGCGACGCGAGTAGCGGGAGCTGAGGATAACCGACTTGATGTTCGCGACACGCTGCTTCGCTTGCTGGCGCATCCAGATGTTGCGTCGAAGCGGTGGATCATTCGCCAGTATGACCATGAAGTACAGGGTAATACGGTGGTCAAGCCGCTCGTGGGCGCTGATGGCGAAGGGCCCGGGGACGCGACGGTGATCGAGCCGGTCGCTGGGACGGGGCGCGGTCTGGCGATTGCCTGCGGTTTGCAGACGCGCATGGGTGATCCCGCGCGCATGGGCGATCCCTACGAGATGGCGCTGGCAGCGGTGGATGAGTGCGTGCGCAATCTGGTCTGCGTCGGGGCTGACCCCCAGCGCATTGCGATTCTCGACAATTTCTGCTGGCCTTCGTGTGAGAAACCAGCCAATCTTGGTTCGCTGGTGCGGGCTGCAGTGGGGTGTTATGACGCAGCCAAAGCGTATCGAACACCCTTTATTAGTGGGAAAGATTCGCTCAACAACCAGTTTCGCACGAAGGATGGCGGGACGATTGAAATCCCGCCAACGCTGCTCATTACTGGTGTTGGCGTTGTGGCTGATGTGTCGCGCTGCGTGACAATGGACGCGAAGCAGGCGGGGAGCGCGCTCGTGCTGGTCACTGGGGGGGGTGGGGGAAAAGCGGGGATGGGTGGATCGCTTGCAGCAGCGATGGGGCTTTGCGCAGGTGGAGCGCAGCTGCGAATCGACCCGGCGCGGGGAGCCTTGGCTGCGCGAGGAGTGTCAGCGGCGATCGCTGCGGGATGCGTCCTTGCAGCCCACGACTGCTCTGATGGCGGGTTGTTGGTCGCGGTTGCGGAGATGCTGATCGCAGCATGGCAAGAGCGCGACGGCGAGGCGCTGGGCGCCACGGTTGATGTGAGCGCGCTAGCCCAAACGCAGACCGAAGCGCTCTTCGGGGAAGGCGCCGCGATGTATGTGCTGGAAATAGCTGGAGAGAAACAAAGCGAGGCGCTGGCGGGTGTCGATCATGCGGTCATTGGGTCAGTCAACACAAGCGGCGCGCTGACTATTTCTGGCGCTGGCGCCGAGGCGCGTCTCGACGTTGCGACGATGCGCAACGCCTGGCTCGGGACGCTTGACTGGTGAATGGGAGCACGATGCACATGAGGACAGATCAACCTCGCGCGCTGGTGATTCGCACAGCGGGGACAAACTGCGATGTGGAGCTTGTCCGCGCGCTGCAGATCGCTGGCGCGCACGTTGAACTGACGCACGTGCACCAGCTCATTGCGTCGCCAGCGATGCTCGATGCCTGCAGTATCATCGGATTTCCCGGTGGTTTTTCCTATGGTGACGATGTCGCGTCTGGACGCGTGCTCGCAGCGAAACTGCGAGAACAACTCTGGCCCGCGCTGCGCGAGGCGCGTGATCGCGGGGCGCTGATGATTGGCGTGTGCAATGGCTTTCAGGTGTTGACGCAACTCGGGCTGCTGCCCGGGTGGACAGAGCAATCGCAGGAGAGTCCGCCAAGGCCCGTAACGGCGCTCGTTGACAACGAACAGGGGCGTTTCATCGACCGGTGGCTGCGCGTGCGCTTCGAGTCTGATTCGGTGTGCGTGTGGACGCGAGGCGTCGCGGATCAGTTGGACGCTGCTGAGGAGCGTTTGCGCGATGCAGCGCTGCAGCTGCCAATCGCCCATGGTGAAGGGCGTTTTGTCGCGGATTGCGATGCGACGCTCGATGCGCTCGAGGCGCGCAGGCAGGTCGCGCTGCGCTACGTGCACAACGCCAACGGGTCCACGCGCGCCATCGCTGGCATCTGCGACCCAAGCGGGCGCATCTTCGGCCTTATGCCCCACCCGGAGCGATTCCTGTCGTGGCGTCATCACCCGTGCTGGACCCGGCTGGGATCGGACGTGACGACCAGCGAGACGATCGGCCTGCGCATCTTTCGCAACGCTGTGGAAGCTGCGCGAACTTGTGAAAAAAACTCCTGAAGCTGCACACAAATCGGCTGGAGCGGCGCCTCTTGGGTGAAGGGCGGCAGCGTCCTGCTGACGCCTGTGGAGGCTTTGGTCATGAGCACCTATAACACAAGGCAGTGGCTCGAGAAAGCCCATTCCAGGTCAATGGAAGGCACGCTGATCGAATCGAACACGCTGTGTCCGAAATGCAAGTACAACCTATTTGGACTCAAGATCGGGGGTATTTGCCCCGAGTGCGGATCAAAGATTCGCCCCCGCCAACGCAGAAGGCATGCTGACAGAAAGACACTAAGTGACGCGCCGATCCGGCGCATCCGTCTGCTGCAGCTTGGCTATGTGTTGATGAGCGCTGGCGGCTTGAGTGTCGCATTTGTTGTGTTATTGCGTGGCGCCGGGCTGGTTCAGGCTGGCGCAATAGTTGGGCTCGCTGCGTCGCTTTGCTGGCTGGGTGGCGTTGCGATTGTCTCCCTGCCTCGGCCCCGGGAAGCTGTGCGTGGGACTGAAGACAAATCCTGGTTGTTGCTCCGTGGCGCAAGTGTTGTGACGCAAAGCGCGTGGTTCTTTCTTGCAGCGATTTCGATCGGGCAGATTTCAGCAGTTGCGTCCGGATCGTCAATTGGACCAACAGTGATGATTACAAAGGAGCTGACAAACATTGGCGTGCTCGGGTTTATACCTCTTTTCATAATGCTCAAGCGTTTGTCAAACTGGTCGGAAGATCCGTATTACGGCAAGCGCATGTTCAAAGCGGGGCTGTATCTGACGACGCTCTGGATCGCGTATGGCTTGGGGGTGCGGCTGCGCGTGCCTATTGCGCTTGGGAATCCGATGTGGATGGTCGAAGGGTTGCCACTCGTGCCGGCGCTCATTCTTGCTGCGTACTTCTACGCCATGCTGCAGATTCTGCGGGAAGCGCAGTCAGCCTCCTGGACCGTCGCGCAGATCCACGAGTTAAAAGCATGCGAAGCGCGAGACGCTGTGACGCGGGCCTGTGAAGCGGATGAAGGCAGGCAGAAGCGCGAACATGAGGGTTTTGGCGGGCCGCTCAAGCCGCCCCCGGGCAGCATGTTTGGCGTGGGCGACCCTCGCAAAGCGTTGGGCCACGCAGGACAGGATCTGCCAATGCGTACGAAGCGCTGGTGATGTGGACCCCCGTGCTCTCGAAGCGCGGGCGCAACCACGCTACACTTGCTGCTGCGGATCGGGTCCGCCAGGAGGATCAGGGGCAACACTCTTTCTCCCTCTCCCGCTGGGAGAGTGCTGGGGAGAGGGATTCTTCGCTGACCTTGGACGCATTTTCCCTGTGGATCGATCAGGATGTCGAATTATGCTGAAGCAAAATACTTCAGGAGGTTGCTCAAGTGGCGAAACAGTTCATGTGCAGACTCATCACACCCCACGAGCGCATGCTCGATGATGAAGCGGTGACCTATGCGCAGCTGCCCCTGTGGGACGGGCAGGCAGGCGTGCTCACCGGGCGGGCGCCAATGCTGGCCAAACTCGGACTTGGGGAGCTTCGGCTGGATTTTCCCGAAGGGGGCGATCGCGCCTATCTCGTCGAGGGTGGATTCGTGCAGATGGTCGACAATCGCCTGACTGTTCTGGCGGAGCTCGCTGTGCCTGTCGAGTCCATCTCAGAGCAGGAGGCTCGGGCCGAGCTCGCCGAGGCGGAGGCACGCAAACCGCAGTCGCCAGATGAAGCAAAGGCGATCGACAAGGACCGCAGGCGAGCGCAAGCGAAACTGCGCTTGGCGCAGGCGTTCAAAGCGCGTGGCGGCGGGATCTGAAAGTCGCTCGCAAGGCAGTTTTCTGAGCCGGTGGCGCGGGCGTCGCGCGCATAGTTGTCCAACTTCAATATCTGTTTAAATAGCATTTATAAAGTAGTGTGTGTTGTTGTGCTTGTCCAATATCTTTTGGGAGAAAGATTCTTCGCCGTGTTTGTTGCGTCGTTCCTGCGATTCGATTATTGTGACGCAAAAGGATGGAGTAGCACTGGGAGGTGCTGCGTGGTGGTAGAGCAAGTCCCGTCTTAGCGGGGAATAACCGTTTGTCATAAATGCCCCCCGAAGGACTCGAACCTTCAACCCGCTGATTAAGAGTCAGCTGCTCTGCCAATTGAGCTAGGGAGGCATCGCTTCGCAGCGCCGCTCTGATGAACAGGGGGACACTGCTTACTTTCACAATAGTACACGTCAGTGCACGAGCACGCTGACAAGGGTGAAGGCGTGGATATGTGGGCCTCTGGGGTGAGCACGCCAAACAGCATGGTCATCTCTTATTGCGGGGACAGTTCTCCGTGCTGTCCGTGCGCAGGCAGCGGCGGCGCTGTTGTGTCAGGACTTGGAATCCCTCTCACCGGCCCGCTGCTGGTGGGCGAGGGTGTCGAAAAATGATGCAGGAGGAGACAATGCAGCCCGCCAGCGATTTGCACAAGGCCTGTTCGCTCTATATATGACGTGCGCCTGCGTTGACTGAAGCGGCTTTGCTGGGTAGGCTCCGCGACGGTGCTTGCGGCGCTGGGTGCGGCTTGTCTGCGCCCGTGTGGCGGAACCAGATCCTGAATCCGTCGCATTCAAGGCTGGTGGACGAACGTGTCCTGGCCAGTGTCGTGGTTGCGCAAATGCGATTGTTGCTGTTGATACGCCGCGTGTGGGCTGCACGACGTTTCGTGTAGATCGAACGGGCGACAGAGAAAAGAAAGCAGAGCCCCCAATGCTTCCAACGCATCGAATCAGCCCGGGTAGAACACGTCGACGCAGATCGCACCACGCACTTCGTCAGCCGCTCTCACTTGCATGTCCGAACTGCGGCGCGTCCAAATTGCCCCATCGCGCCTGCCTTGGATGCGGCTATGTGCGCCCGGGCCTGAAACTCAATCTCAAGCATCGCGAGGCGTAGACAGATGCGGCTTGCGGTGGACGTCATGGGGGGCGACAACGCTCCCGAGGCGATCCTTAAAGGATGCGTTCTTGCGCTGTCAGCGCTCGACGATCACGATGCGTTGCTGCTCGTTGGTCCGGGTGGGTTGATCGAGGATTGGCTGCGCTCTGCGGGCGTGTCCGACAGCCGGCTTATGATTGAGCATGCAAGCGAGCGCATCGAGATGCACGAGTCGCCTGCGCGGGCTGTCCGCCAGAAGCAGGATTCGTCCATCGTGCGGATGTGCAAGCTCGCAAGCCCAAAAGCTGAACATCCTGCAGACGCTGCGCTCTCCGCGGGCAACACTGGCGCGTGTGTCGCTGGCGCGACCATGTATATGAAGCGGCTGCACGGAGCCCATCGACCTGGCATCGCGGTGACGATTCCCACGTTCAGCGGGCCAGTCGTCATGTGCGACGCGGGCGCCAACCCCGAGCCGAAAATCAGTCACCTCGCGCAATACGCTGTGATGGCGGAGATCTACGCTGCAAACGTGCATGGTGTTGACAAGCCCAGAATCGCGATGCTCAACATCGGCGAAGAAGAGGCCAAGGGCACGCGCGCGACCAAGCTTGTGCACGAAACGCTTAAGGCTGCGACGTGTCTGAATTACATCGGCTTTATAGAAGGTCGCGACATCTTTGAAGGCGCAGCGGACGTTATCGTGACTGACGGGTTCGTGGGCAATTCGCTGCTTAAGCTGTCTGAAGGGCTTGCGCGCTCGCTCTTCAAGGCGTTCGCCAATGCAGTGATCGAGGCGGACCCAACCCTTGCGCCGAAACTGGCGCCCCTCGCTGATAATCTGCGCAAGAAAGTGGATTACCACGAACATGGCGGGGCGCCGCTGCTTGGCGTCAACGGCGTGTGCATGATCTGTCATGGCTCTGCGGAGCCGCGCAGCGTCGCCAGTGCGATTCGCCAGACGCAGGCGTTTGTGAAAACGGGCGTCAATCAGGCGATCGTCGGCAGACTATCCGAGCTTGCTCCAGCGATCGAAGCGCACGCCCATCCCGAAGTGCTGAGCACGCCAGGTGGCGCGCGGTGAGCGCTGCTGCGTCCAGAACGGGTGACGCGACCTCCAGCGTTGGTGTTCGCCTCGCGGGCGTGGGATCCGCTGTCCCCGAAAAACGTCTGACAAATGCAGATCTTGAGCGAATGATGGACACTTCAGACGAATGGATCGTGCAGCGCACAGGCATTCGCGAACGACGATCAATTCAGGAAGACAAGGGTGAAAGCAACGCGACGCTGAGCGCGTCAGCTCTGCGCAATGCACTTGAAGACGCCCGCATGGATCCCGCTGCTCTTGATCTTGTCATCGTGGCGACCTGCACGCCCGACATGCGCTGCCCCTCCAGCGCATGCCGAAGCGCGAACATTGTGGGCGCCGTCAACGCGGGCGCGTTCGATATCAACGCTGCCTGCAGCGGGTGGGTGTATGCGCTCAACATCGGGCACGCGTTCATCAAGCAGCGTCAATTCAACACTGTCGGCGTCGTTGGCTGCGACACTTTGACGCGCACAATGCACTACTCCACAGCGGGCAGATCGTGCGCCATTCTCTTTGGTGACGCTGCGGGGGCTGCGATTCTTAAAGCGACCGATGACACGTCCAAAGGGCTCGTCGCCCAGGTGATGCGCGCCGATGGCTCGCGCTGGAAAGATTTATATATTCCAGAACGGATGAGCGATTTTCCTTCACCGGAACTGGCTTGCGAGGAAAAGCTCGGCTACATGCAAATGCATGGCAAGGATGTGTTCCGATTCGCGGTGGCAACATTTCCGCAGGTTATTCAGGAGACGCTCGACAAGGCTGGCGCGACGGCTGACGATGTCAGCCAGTTTATTTGCCATCAATCCAACGCGCGCATACTTGACGCGGCCCGCAAGCGGTTTGATGTGCCAAAAGAAAAACTCTATGTGAACATAGATCGGTTTGGAAACACCAGCGCTGGTTCCGTCCCTCTTTGCCTTGATGAACTGCGCAAGGCAGGCCGTGTGCATGAAGGCGACATGGTGATGTTCGTGGCGTTCGGCGGCGGCCTGACCTGGGGCAGCAGTTTGTGGAGGCTTTGACCTCGCGGCGCGACATGTGACTCGCGGAAGTTCAGATCACCCGATGAAACTTTCAGAATCTATCATTCTGTGTCCCGGGCAAGGCGCGCAGCGCGCCGGCATGGGCGCCGCGTGGATGCGCGAGAGCGCAATCTTTGTGCAAACCATGCAGGAAGCGGACGACGCGCTGGCGTCAGACTTGGGGTTTGCGCTGTCGGACGCCTGCGCAAGTGGGCCCGAGGATCGCATCAACAGGACTGACGTCGCGCAGCCTGCGCTGTTCGCGATTGGCGTTGCGTGCTGCAGAGCGCTGGCGGGAAGCGCAACGGATAATGACGCGGTCCTGCCGCTCGCAGCCGCTGGGCTGAGTCTGGGCGAGTACACGGCGCTGCATCTCGTTGGCGCGTTCTCTTTTGTCGATGGCCTGAAGCTTGTGGCGACAAGAGGTCGGCTCATGCAGGAAGCAGCGGATGGGAGCGACGGCTCGATGGTGGCGCTGATCGGCGCCGACGAGCCATCTGCGCAGCGCATTTGTGACGAGGTCGCGAAGGGCGACGAAGTCCTCGTGCCTGCGAACTTCAACGCGCCGGAACAGATTGTGCTCAGTGGCTCTGCGAGTGCGTGTGCACGATGTGTGGAGGCCGCGCTGGCAATGGGTTTGCGAGCGGCGCCGCTTTCAGTCGCGGGCGCGTTCCATTCTCCACTCATGGCGCTTGCTGCGGATCAGCTCAGCGCAGCGCTGGATCGCGTCGAGATCATGCCGCCTCGCGTCCCGGTCCTGTCAAATGTCACCGGCCAGCCGCACAGCGATGAGGGCGACGATGGCGCTATTGTGAATAGCATCAAGTGTCGTCTTGCGCAGCAGTTGACGTCGCCTGTGCGCTGGGACAAGTGTTGTCAGTGGCTCGCCTCCAACGTGCAGGGGGCGTTTCACGAGTTGGCGCCGAGCAAGGTGCTCGCGGGACTCATGCGGCGTATCGATCGCACGATGCGGGTAAAGACCCATGATGAACCTGAAAACACCAAATAATCGTCTGACAACTCGCTGCACTGGGCAGGTCGCATGGCCCGGCTGTGTGACCGCAATCGCGTGTGTCGTCATTACGGTTGGGCTCGCGTCATGCAGCAAGAAGAGCGAGTCCACGCCGGAGGCCGCTGCGCCGACGGCGTCCAGTCAGTCCCGAACAGAGCGCGCTGCGACGAGACGTCCAGCCCAAGTGTCGCCGGCGCCGACGTTCGCTGCGAAACAACAGGTTGCGCCCCTCAAGATTCCTGATGGGGTGGAAATTCCCAATGAGCACATGCCTGCTGATCAGCCGCTCGCTCAAGCGATCATTGATTTATCTACGGGGCTTCTTGAGGGCGACCCAAATGCGATCGCTGGTCGCTTCGATGACACAGCGAAAAGCGCTCTGGAAGTCATGAAGACGCATGGCGTGTTGGCCAGCGCCCTCAATGGCGTGACGCGCGTGCGGGTGTGCGCGCTGGAGATGGCAGGCGATGAAGCGGTCGTCGGTTTGGGCGTGCAGCGCGATCGTTACGCGATCCTCTTGTCGCTTCGGGCCACGCGCGTCAATAATGCCTGGATCTTTCAGGGGATGACGCCTGTGCTGGCGCCGAAGGCGCGCGATGTCAAGATGTTTGATGGTGTGAGGCTGGCAGACGCGCCGCTTCCTGAACCGCTGCCTGAAGTTGTGACGCCCACCGATGATGGTTCAAGGAAACGCAAGAAAGGTCGTACGACGTCATTCGGCCCTAGTGGGATTCGCATCTGAACGACGCATGGAGCCGCATTCTTCAACTTCGGCTGTTGCGACGACACACTTGGAAGGGGTAAAGAAGTCTCCATGACAACGGCAAACGACGGACAGCGTGTGGCGTTTGTCACTGGCGCCAGCCGAGGCATTGGCAAAGCCATTGCTTTGCGACTCGCTGAGAAGGGCACGCGCGTCGCCTTGGCGTCCCGCAATGAGGGACTCCTGGGCGAAGTGAAATCGCAAATTGAACAGGCGGGTGGATCAGCGATCGTCAAGCCGCTTGACGTAGGTGACGCCGAAGCGCTCGCTGGGGCTATTGACGCGGTCGCGCAGGAGTTCGGGCAGCTCGACATTCTCGTCAACAACGCGGGTGTGACGTGCGACGGCCTGCTGCTTCGCATGAGCGACGCCGATTTTGACGACGTCATGCGAATCGACCTGCGCTCTGCGTTCGTCGCGTGTCGAGCAGCGGCCAGGCACATGATGCGGGGCCGGTTTGGCAGGATCATCAACATCGGCTCCACCTCGGGGCTGGTGGGAAACGCTGGCCAAGCGAATTATGCTGCAGCCAAGGCTGGATTGATCGGCCTGACGCGGTCGATCGCTCGCGAGCTTGGCGGCAAGGGCGTCACCGCCAATGTGATCGCGCCAGGGTTTGTCGAGACGGACATGACAGCGAGCCTGCCTCAGCAGGTCCGTGAAGTCGTGTTGAAAACAATGGCTCTGCGTCGACTGGGGGCGCCCGAGGACATCGCAGCCGCGGTGGCGTTCCTCGCTGGGGACGATGCAGGGTTCATTACGGGGCAGGTGCTCGCCGTTGACGGCGGCCTCACGATGAGTTAGCGAAAACCGCGATGGCTGTCCCCGCAGGGGCGTGTTGCAACCCAAGCGACAGCCTGTATAACGGAACGGTTCGCCCGCTGTGGGCGGCAAGCGAAGTCGCCCTCGAGCGCAACGGAGACCACACGTGACCGAGCAGGAAATCGAAGCGAAGGTGATTGAAATCGTGGCTGAGCAAATGGGCGTCGAAAAAACCAAGGTCAGCCGCGAGACGAGCTTTGTCAATGACCTCAACGCTGACAGCCTTGATCAGGTTGAACTTGTCATGGAGCTCGAAGATGAGTTTGAGACATCCATCCCGGACGAAGAGGCTGAAAAGCTCCAGACAGTCGGTCAGGCTGTGGAGTACATCAAGCAGCTTCGAGGGGAAGGCTGATCGTCGCCAGGTTGGCGTGATGTGCGCGAATCTATGAGCCCTTGCAAACACAATCTGCGCGTGGTCGTTACGGGCGTGGGCGCCGTCACCAATCTTGGTCACGATGTCGACACCACATGGGACGCCATGGTCGCTGGTCGCAGCGGTATTGGCCCCATCGTCGGTGATGAGTTCACGCCTTGGGCTGGCCAGTGGGATGTCTTCATTGGCGGGCAGGTTCGCGACTTTGATCCAGCCGCCATTCTGGGCGCCAGAGAGGCACGCCGGCTCGACCGCGTCACCCATCTGGGCCTGCCCGCCGCCATTGAAGCCGTGACGCGCTCCGGCGTTGATTTTTCCAAGGAGAACCCGACGCGCTGTGGCGTGGTGATCGGCTCTGGCATTGGCGGATTGCGACGATCGAAGAAGGCGCTCGGGTGCTTGCCGCCAAAGGGCCTAGGCGGATGAATCCCTTCACTGTGCCCAAGCTCATGGTCAACTCATGCGCAGGCCACGTGTCGATTCGCTACGGTCTTGAGGGGTATTCGTCGGCCCACGCCACCGCTTGCGCCAGCGCCGGGCATTCGATTGGCGACGCTGTCAACACAATCCGCCGAGGTGAAGCAGACGTCATGATCGCAGGCGGCGCAGAGGGCGCCATCAGCCCGATCTGCCTCGCTGCCTTCACCACAATGAAAGCTCTGTCCACTCGCAACGATGACCCCGAACGGGCGTCACGGCCTTTAGACATCGACCGCGATGGGTTTGTGCTCGCGGAGGGCGCAGGCGTGGTTGTCCTTGAAAGTGAAGCGCACGCAAAGGCGCGGGGCGCCGAAATCCTCTGTGAGATCGTTGGCTTCGGCGCGACCAGCGACGCAGCCCACATCACCGCGCCCGATCCCAAAGGCGGCGGCGCAGCCCGCTCGATGGGCGTGGGTCTCAAGGACGCTGGACTCAATCCAACGGACATCAATTACATAAATGCCCATGGCACGTCCACACCGCTGGGGGACGCTGCGGAGATTGCAGCCGTCACGAGCGTCTTTGGCGACCACGCAAGAGTCTCCGCGGGCGGAGCGCTCATGATGTCGTCGACGAAATCCATGCATGGCCACGCGCTGGGCGCATCGGGTGGTGTGGAGATGGTCGCCTGTATAGGCGCGATTACGCATAGCGTTGCGCCGCCGACGATCAACCTCGAAACACCAGATGAAGGATTCGATATTGATTTCGTCGCCCTCACCGCCAAGGAGCGCCCCATCGGCTACGTGATGAACAACACGTTTGGCTTTGGCGGACACAACGTGACGCTCGTGCTAGGCCGCTACCAGGGCTGACGCCAGCAGCTACGCAGGCCCCTCTGCTACCATGCGTGCGCTATGCCAACCATCACCATCAACGGCGAGACGGTCGAATTCGATAAGGGCCAGTCCATTTTGCAGGCGGCTCTGGCCCACGACATCGAGATTCCTTACTACTGCTATCACCCGGCTCTCTCGGTCGTGGCGTCGTGCAGAATCTGCCTGGTTGAGGTGTGGGCGCCAAACCCGCGCAACGATAACAAGGTCGAGCCCATCCCCAAGCTCATGCCCGCCTGCCAGACACAGGCGATGGAAGGCCAGGTCGTTTACTCCAACAGCCCGAAGGCTGTCGCCAACCAGAAAGCGGTGATGGAGTACCTGCTCATTAACCATCCGCTCGACTGCCCCGTGTGCGATCAGGCGGGCGAGTGCTACCTGCAGGACTACTCCTTCTCCTATGGCAGAGGCGCCAGTCGATTTGAAGAAGAGAAGATAAAGCAACCCAAGAAAGACCTTGGCCCCAGCACGTTGCTCTATTCCGACCGGTGCATCATGTGCTCGCGCTGTGTCCGCTTCACGCGCGAGGTGTCGGGGACAGCGGAACTGTGCGTCGAGGGTCGTGGCGCAAGCGAGCAGATCGATATCTTCCCAGGCAAAGCGCTCGACAACGAAATCGCAGGCAATGTGGTCGATCTATGCCCGGTGGGGGCGCTGCTCGACAAGGACTTCCTCTTCGAGCGCCGCGTGTGGGAGCTCACCAGCACGCCCTCGATCGACCCGCTCACCGCAAGTGGCGACAATGTCTGGATCGACCACGCGGACGACAAGGTGTACCGCGTTCGGCCTCGGGAGAATCTACAGGTCAACAAGTGGTGGATCAGCGACGAGGTCCGCCATGGCTGGCGCTTCGTGCACAGCGACAAGCGACTGAGCCAGTGCGTGCGCAACGTCCAAGGCGCCCAGGCGCCTTGCGGCCATGGCGCTGCGGTGGAAGTGATCGTCGAGGGTGCGGCGCGCGCAACACAAGCGGGAAAACGCATCGGGCTCATGGTCTCCACCATGCTTTCCTGTGAAGATGCGTTTCTGCTCGCGCTGGCTGCGCGGGCGCTCGATCCGCAAGCGATTCTCGCTGTTGGCCCGGTCCCCACGCTTGGCGTGGACCACGTATACCCGCCAGGCATCGAAGAAGACGACCCCAAGGCGTTCGCCATTCGCGCTGAGAAATGCCCCAATGCGCGAGGCGTCAGACACGTGCTTGAAGCGGTCGCAGGCGATGGTGGAGGCAATAGCGAAGTGCTCGATTTCGCTGCTTTTGAACGGTGTTTGGCGACGGGCGATATCGGCGCCTGCATCCTTACGGGTGGCTACCCGAGTGAATGGGCGACGCCCGCGCTGCGCGACGCAGCGGCAAACCGCGACGTCTTCACTGCGCTCATCGACGCGCTCGAAACACCCATCGCTGCGGATGCGGATGTGCTCATCCCGGGCGCCACGTGGGCGGAGAAATCTGGAACCTTCGAGAATGTCAAGGGCAGGTTGCAGGCGTTCGAGCAGGCGATCGCGCTGCGCCCGGGCGCGCACAGCGAACTGGAGACCGCAGCAGCGATCCTGCAGCGAACAAGCGATGCGAATAGCAGCGACGATGTCAACAGCGCCGTGGACGCCATTCGCGCGGTGAGCTTGGGAGGCGCCCTACCCAGTGCACGCGGCGCAGGCGCGGTGCGCGAGTCGATCCGCTCGGGCGCAGTCAGCGGCGCTGCTTCACCTGCGGGCTACAGCAAGGCGGACGCTGCATCCACTCGCCCGGGACCAGCCGCTGCGCCCTTTGTGCTCCAGTCGCTGGCGCTGGCGGATTTGCTACGCAGAAAGATGTCCGCGTTCTCACCGGCGCTCAAGCCATTCGTTGACAACGTGCACACGCCCACGCCAACGGCCCACACGGAACCTGACATGGTTGTTGTGGAGTTGTAGCAGGCTGCGAAGTGAGCACACTCTTTGTGGTTGGCGCGCTTCCTTGTGCATCGATCGCAGCGATGACGTTATGCCCGGACGAGTGTGCAGGCGGCTTGGCTGCAAGCTCTTCGCGCGCTGTTTGCAGCACTTTCGCAGTCACACAGCCTGGACTGATCAATCTGGATGTGAAGATTTCGCTCTGTTCCACATTGCAGTAGACGGTTATGAGTCGGTGTGCGCCTTGGCGGTGAGCCAGTCGGGTAGCGCTCGGGGCTTGCCTGTGTTGTCGACGCAGGCAAGTGTGCTTGTCGCGGTGGCGAGGAGTTCCTCGGGCGCGTCTGTTGACAAGGCGTGCGCGCTCGCGCCTCTCCGCACCATGTATTCGTGGTCGATGCGGGCTCTTCCGCCGCCTGCGACGCGAGTGGCAATGGCGATTTCGTCGTCGTAGCGGGCAGGTCTACGGTAGCGGATGGCCAGTTTTATCACAACAAGAAAGACCCCCGCATGCTCGAGATCTGCATACGACACGCCGCTTGCGCGGAGCAATTCTGTTCGTCCCAGTTCAAGCCATGGAATATACGACGCATGATGGGCGACACCCATGGGGTCGCACTCGCAATATCGCACGCGCACAACAACGTCGCCGCACGCGGGGATTGGTTCGAGCGGCGCGGGCGGATTCGGGACGCTGTGTGTGTCGGGGCGCGTAATCGCCATGGTCGATATATCCGGGAAAGGCGTTTGTGAAGCATATCTCTGATTTGTACATGGGGTTCGAGTGGTGGTGGGAGCGCCAGACGGCTCGCTTACAACGGTATTCCGCCTGCGTGTACGGGTGTTGGCTGCTTCTCCTTCGTCGCTGCGGGGATCGCTGCCTGTCGCTCCAGATGCAGGTCAATGTCGAGCGTCTTCGCCGCGGGGGGCGTGCGCAGGCGAAGTAGTGCGGGCAGTGCAAAGACTGTCACAAGCCACACCATTGTTAGGCCAATCGACATGACGAACCCGAGCGATCGGATGCCCCGATGCTGCGCTGTGAGCATGCTCGCAAATCCAAGAATGGTCGTAGCAATTGTCAGTGTAATGGACCTGCCGCACCCGCCAGCGAGCCCCGCGGGCAAGTCGTATGGCTGCTGGCGCCAGCGATGGACCGCGTGCACGCCCGCGCTGACGCCAATACCCGCGAGGAGTGGCAGAGTGATCATGTTTGCGAAATTGAGTGACACGCCCGTAAGGCGCATGACGGCTGCTGTGAGCGCCGCAGCTGCGATGACAGGCGTCATGGCGCAGATCGCGTCGAGCGGGCTATGAAAATCAAGGAGCAGCAGGAGAAACACCACAACCACCGCAAGCAGCGCCGCTTGCTGATACGCCCGTTCAATAAGCGCGGTGGAGCGGTGAATCTGAATGGCTGGGCCCGTCGCGAGCGAGCCTGAATCGAGCGTCGAGGCTGCGAGGACTTCTTCCGCAAATGGAGCGAGGCAACCGCTCGCGAGGACGCTGTCACCGCAATCATCTGCTTTTTTCGGAAGAATGCGCAGGAGCAGCGATCCGTCGCGCCCGATCCATCGCTCACGCAGTGCATCGGGCAACTCGCGGACTGTTGGCGGCGATGCGTGGCGCAGGGCTGTGATGGAAGTCGCAAGCGCTGCACGGTCCCTGCGGTAGGCGCCAATGGCGCGCAACGCCTGAGGGTCTGTTAATGACGCCAGCGCATCACATGCAGCATCGAACCGAACATTACCGCCGCCGAACCGGGCGCGCAGCGCCGCGGCAGCGGCGCGAAGCGCGTCGGGATTAGCGGTGACGGTCGCTTCGTACGCAGCAAGATCACCGGGATCAGGAAGCTGTTGCAGCAGTGCTCGCTTGGCGTCGAGATCAGCTGGGAAGAGTGCGCCCGCATCCCCAACGGACGCGACGCGCGGCTCGCTTCGCAGCGACCGCGCCAGCGAAGCAGCGCTCGCAGCGTTGGGCGCTGGCACAAGCGCGTGCCATACCGATTGTTCATCGTCCTGCGACAGAGCACGCTCCCACCGGGCGCTTTCTATGGTGTCGGGGAGAAGTTTGAGCAGGTCAGGATCGTAATGCACACCCGCACCAACAACCGCTGCGACGACGGTTAGCGCGAGAGCGACAGCAGCGAAGATGGGCGCCTTTCGATCTACGATATTGACGGCGCCGCGCATGAAGGGCCGGCTCTCGCCGCCGCTGCGCTTGCGCATAATGCGCTCGGGATGGGGGAGAATCTCCATCGCAGCGGGAAACGCGGTCATCACGCTGACAGCGCACAGCAGCACGCCACCCGCAGCGATGAGGCCCATTTCTGCAAGTCCGTCAAAGCCGGTGACCGCTGTCGCAGCAAAGGCGGCAGCGGCAGTCACGGCGCTCGTGAGCACGCCCGGACCAACAGAGCGAAACGTGCGCCGAATGGCGTCGGGCATGTGGTCGTGGTTGGGGCGCACAAGCTCCAGCCGAGCAATGAGGTGGATGGCGGTGTCGACGCCAAGTCCAAGCAAGATAACTGCAAAGACAACGCTGAGCAGTTGCAATCGACCAACAACAAGCGTGAGGTATCCAAACGTCCACGCCACGCCTAGCAGAAGCGCGCCAATAGCGATAAGGGGCGCCCAGGCGCCGCGATACACCGCGAAAAGAAGCGCCAGTATGAGCAAGAGCGCCAGCCCCGTGGCCCGGGACGCGTCGTGCACCGACTGCTGCGCTTCGTCCGCTTCGATGACAGGCACGCCCGTGACGCCAGCGTGAATGCGGGCGCCTTCATCCCTGTCTCGATTGGTCGATGCAAGGATGATACGGATGTGGCTGCGCAGCGCTGCGATGTCGCGTGCACGGGCGTCGGCTTTGCTCGCAGTGTCGTTGTCGCCGTCTGCAGCCGCTGCGCCCATGGACGCAAACGCGAAGAGAAATCGACCTGAGGGCGACTCGAACCGCTGGATTGCGGGCGACGCGCCCAGGACGCCGTTATCTGGAACGGCGCCCGTTCCCGCTGAGACAAGCCGTTCGATGAGGTCTGCGAGCTCGGTGCGCACCAGCGGCGCAAGTGAGGGAGAAAGGAGCGTCAATCGGAGAAGAGTCTGGGGTTGGTTGGCGCCAAGGACGGGCGCGGAGCGATTGATCTCCGTCACGCGCGCTGCGACGCGGTTTGTCGGCTCTGCGAAAATGAGCCCCACAGGCGTGTCTACGGTCGGCATGCCAGTGGTGATCGCGCTGAGACGATCATCGGCTGCGACCGCGCGTGCAAGCGCGGTGAGAAAATGCTCGGCGCTGGCGCGGGCGTCGCTGGTTGGAGCGTCACCCATATCGACAACGACAACAGCGTCTTCCCAGTGGGGGAAATTGCGCTTGTACGTGGCGTACCGCTTTTGCCAAGGAAGATTGGGGTCGATCAATCTGCTGCGGTCGGGATCAAATCGCAGCGACGTTGCGGCGAAGCCAATGCTGATCGCCGCCAGGATGAACGACACAAGGAGAACGAGGGCGGGTTTGCCTGTGCTTATGTCGGCCCATTCGAGCAACAATCGTTCACGCAGGCTGCGCCATCGCTTGCCCAAATTTCGCTTGGCGGGAGGTCGGCTCAATGGGTCATCCGGTTCGTGCACGAAGTGATCGTCGCACCCCCATGTGCCAAATGCAAGTGAGGCGAGTGAGGAATGGAATTATTGGCGCGGAACCCGGAGCCGGGCTGCGACGTATAAACAGCGTAGGGACAACGGGCACAGGATTGACTGCCTTGGGCTGGTGGATGAGGAGGCTCCATTGGTGACGACCTCCGTGAGTACAGCGATGTTTGGAGCGCAGCTGGCGCTGTTGGCGCTCGCATTTGTTGTTGGGCGAATGTTGGGCCAGCGAAGCGCGAAAGTGGCTGAGACGAGTATTCTGCTGCTGGTGCCCCTGGCGATCGGTTGGGCGGTTCGCTCGAGCGCAGCAGATGCGCTTGTTCGGATCATTCCGCTTGATGTGCTTGTCTACACAGAAGGCACGCTGATCCTTCCGGTGCTGCTGTTTGTGGCGGGAGCGTTGACCGGCTCTGGCCGATTGGGCTCCCAGTGGAGTCGTTTGTGTCGAATCGGGCCGTTGCTCGCCGTCTTTGGTGTGGTGTATTTCGTCAACAGTGCGCGCTGGATGGTGCTGCCGACAGTGCGGGTGTCAAACTGGGCGCCGATTGTGGACGTGGTGCCAACGCGCTTTCGCACGGATCATGCTGCCCGCTCAGGCGATCAATCGCTGAAGCAACCTGTAATAACCCTGCAAAGCAACAAGGCTTCGTGTGTTGCTGCGGCGCTGGCGACGGCCCTTTCTGCGGAAGATATGCATCTGCGCGTCAGCGAGTCCTAGATGGCGGCGCTTGCGGATGTCAAGCAGGGTGTTGGGTCGACAATGCTTCGAGCCCTCAGGGCGCTGCGCGACATGCTGGTGCGATCACCACTTGAGCCCACGCTCATGGTCTGCACTGCAGCGGACGCTGCGCGGATGGCGTCGATTAAGCGGCCGGTAATCGTGGCGCTGCGATCGGGGCCGTTGCGCAATCACATGGTGGTTGTCTATGGGATGTCGGTGGATGGGGACGTGATTCTCGCCAATCCCTGGAGAAATACAACGCTTGGGGCGCCAGCGCCTGGCGGTCCGGAAGGACTGCGGCTTGTTGCACTTGACGAGTTCGCAAGACTCTATCAGAGACAGGCAATTGCGTTTGTCAACCGCGCAGATCGGGCTGCATGAACGTAGTTCGCGGTCCAGCGTCTTTGTTGGACAAATCTCTGCGCTTCTTGTATGGCGCACATCGCCGAGAATCTCGAGCGTCAACACGGGCAATACGCCTGCGCCACTATCACAGTAGCTTCTTACGTTAGATGCGCAATCGCAAACAAAGATTCCCTCTCCCAGATTGAGAAGGGGGTGGAAGGCTATGACGCAATTGCGCTTAGAGCATATTGCGTAATCATGGTCCTGATTTCGGAGCGAAGCAATACTCGATTGCAGCCAAAATACACGAAGAATCCCTCTCCCCGTGCCCCTCTCCCAGAGGGAGAGGGGAGAATGCAATGACGCAAGATGCTCTAACCTATCAGAACGCGACGACAACGCCGAAGAACAGTCCTGCAAGCGACGTGTTGAATGCGTCGTCGCTCTTTTGAAGATCGACAACGATTTGGCGCCAGCCAATGAAGGCGCCCACGGTTCGGCTCGGACGCAGTTCGAACGCAACTTGAATATCGAACGATGTGCTGGTTCGGTCGCCAAAGGGTTGCCCGCCAGCGTCGATGTTGAAACGCAGGCCTCCCTTGTCAAAAACATTGACGCCAAACCCTGCGCCGACGATCGGCTCGACAAACACGCCGCCGACGCTCTGGTCTGTTGCGACGGGTGAGCGAAGCGTGAATCTGGCGTCATAGCTGCGCACGCCTGCATAGATGTCTAACGAAAAATCAACAGCGTGCGCGGCGGTTGGGATGTCTGAAGCATCGTCGCCAACAAGTTTGTGAAACCGCCTGCCTATGGTGAACTGCGCTGACGAGAGCGACGCCCGGGCGCTGAAGGCGTCGCCACTTGCGAGCGTGGCTGTCCCGAAGCGCAGGGGATGTTTCGCATTGCCGTCGTTGTTTGAAGCAAAAGAAAACCCGCCAGCGCGAAACACCCATTTATTAATAGCAAGTTCTGCGTCCACGGTCACGCCGATGTCGGCTTCCGCGAGATTGACATTCTCCAGATTGACGCTCTTGTGATCACTGGTCACGTCGTCGCCAAACGCTGGACGCCACACTGCTGGCGCGAGGCGCAGCCGCCACACGGGAGCAGGATGCTGCAAGTCCTGCGCATGACAAGACGCGTGGGTCGAGGCGATTACTGTCAGCGCCGTGATTACTCCCGCTGTCTTTTCTGTTAGGTGAGATACTGGAATAAAAGCAATTAGCATCATGATCCTTTTGTCGTCAGCAGGGCGCGTGGCGTCTGGCGGCCGACAAGCAGCGCGGGTGGCGCCGCGGATGCGAGCGTGAGCGCGAAGAGCACGCTCCAACCAAATGCGATGGGCCCCATCGGCAGCACCAGCCGCAACTCGAGACCTGCGAGAAGCCTGTAAAGACGCTGTGACATCCAGCTTGCCTGCAATCCCATCGTTGCGCCAAGCAGCGCCGCAGCAATTGCGATGACAAGCGCCTCTGCAAAGATGATTCGTCGCAGCAGCGAAGCGTCGGCCCCGACGCTGCGCAACACGCCAAACTCAAAGCGTCGTCCCTGCACGCTGGCGGCGATAACGCTGCCCACGCCAAAGCACGAGATGATGAGCGCGATGATGGCGACGCCCGTCAAGACGCGCATGGAGCTCTTACCAATTTCTTCGATGCGCTGTTTGATCTCGCGTCCGGAGCCCACAGCGAGCAGCGTGCCGCTCACTGCGGCGCGAATGCCAGCGATGGCGGCGCCGTCGTCGACGCTGTCGTCGAGGTCTATCTGGAGAAGGTGTATGGCGTCTTCGCCAAACCGGCCGCGAAGGTCGGCGCGCGAGCCGAAGACCGCGTGCAGCGCCAGGCGCTGTCGCTCCTGCCCGATTTCAAAGTACTTGGAAGCCAAGTCGATTCCTGGGGAATCCACAACCGCCACGATGCGAAAATCGACAGGTTTTCCGTTGTATGACAGGGTGATGGAGTCTCCCACGCCAAGTCCGCGGGCCACGCGAAACTCGCGCGCGACCATGACGGCGCCGCCGCTCTTGAGGGCCGCTATCGCTTCATCACGGTCGCCTTCGACGAAGTTGAGCGTCGTCATATGGAAGAATGGTTCGGGCTCAAAGGCGACGAAGGTTGTGCCGACGTCGCGCAGCGCACGCACGCCAAAGGCGTTTGTCTGCACGCCAAGAAGCGTGATGGCGCATGTTTCGGTGACGTAAGGCAGATCGGCGATGCGATCGCGATCTTCCTCGCTCATGCCTCGCCACGCATGCGCAAAGGCGTCTGGAAACCGAATGGCGCCAATCCAGTCACGCAGCAGCGCGTCGCCATTGGTCCAGATGGAGACCATGATCGCCAGACCACCCATGAGCGAACCAGCCGTCAGACCGTGGCGGAAGGGTGTTTGTGCGACACCTGACGCAAGAAGCGATCGTGGCAGCCTGAGCGCAGCGCTGACGCCAGGTCCAGCCAGATGAGCGACAGCGAGCGTTATGGGAACGCCAAGGAGGAAATACCCTGTAAAGAGCAGTGGCGCACCGAACAGCACCCACAGCCAGTACACATGCTGACCATTGTCAGTAAGAAGGGCCAGTGCGAGTTGGGCCGCTACGCAAGCCAGGCCTGCGACCGAGACGATTGCGATGCTGCGCGCTGATGGCGTCCTGGCGCGTGAGGCGATTGCAGAAAGTGGCGATGTTCGGGAAGCAGCGATCGCTGGCGCCAGTGCTCCGCCGACGCCCGAGCCGAGTGATCCAAATATGCCCATGGCTACACCCAGCGAGGAGATGTGCAGGCCTGCGGAAAGCTGGTCGCTGTACAGGATCGTGGCGATATACGCCAGGCCGATGCCGAGGGGCGCGCCGAGCGCGCCGCCCACCAGACCAATCCAGCCGCCAACAAGCAATTGCCCCGTAAAAAGTTGTCCTTTGGCGGCGCCAATGCTGCGCAGCACGCCAAGCTCGCGTTCACGCTCAGTGACGCCTGTTGTCAGGCCGGTCAGAATGATGAAGGAAGCGGCGAGAAACGCCAGGATGGAAATAATGACAAAGCCAATCCGATTGGCGCTGATGTTCTTCTCCACGTTGGCGAGGATTCGCGCCGTGGGTCTGAGCACAAGCCCGCTTGGAAGATCGCTTTCATGCGCAGCCGCGGTTTTGAACGGATCAACACCTCGCTGTAGCGCAATGTCAATGCGCACGAGTGTTTCGGCGCCCGTTGGTTCATTGGCGATGGCGCCTAGCGTTGCGATTGTGACGAACGCAGGCGCGCGAATGGGCGTTCCCAGCGGTGGCGGCGGGGCCACCCCGACAACGCGCAGCAGTATGGGCTCACCAAAGCGCTGCACAGCGATAGTGTCGCCTACGTCGACACCAAGACGCGACGCAAGATCGCTGTCAGGCACGATTTCATCATCGCTTGTGAGAAATCGTCCACGCACAAGGATTTGCGCCCTAAGAGCCTGTTCGGGCGCTGGGTCAACGCCATGACCGACAGCAACTTCGCTTGCGCCTGTCTTCCTGTTGCGAAGAGGCAAGGCGTGCTCTGAACGTGGCGCCACTGCACGCACTTCGGGCCAGCGACGCACAATATTCAATATATCCGGAGAAAATCCGGATCCGCCAGCGCGTTCGACGCGCAGATCAGACGCGCCGATGGTGCGCGTGGCGCGCTGCTCGAACGCTGCATTAATCGATGCGATGCCGCTCGCCACCGCGACGATGAGTCCGGAGGCGAGCATGACAGCGATGGTGAGCAGCGCGGTTCGCGCCGGTCTACCCGCTAGCCAGTCGATAGCGATCCGCCACGCCGCTTCCATCGAGTCCTTCCGTCGTAAATCGCTCGACCACAACACCGTCACGCAACACATGCACGCTCATGCAGTGGGCAGCGGCTTCGGGCTCGTGCGTGACCATGACGACGCTCATCTGCTGCTCGACCGCGATTTTCCTCAACAGCCGCCATAGCGCATCGCTCGATGCAGTGTCAAGGTTGCCCGTTGGTTCGTCAGCGAAGAGCACGCTGGGCGCAAAGAAGAGTCCTCGCGCAATGGCGACGCGCTGCTGTTCGCCGCCTGACAAAGCGTCCGGGCGATGGTCGGCGCGGTCGGCAAGGTCGAGCTGCGACAGCAGATCCATCGAGCGGGCCCGCCGATCATCGCGGGGCTCGCTCGCGAGGAGGCCTGGCAATTCGACGTTTTCACGAGCGGTCAGTGTGGGAATGAGATTGAACTGTTGAAACACCACGCCAATGTCGTGCCGCCTGTATCGCGTGAGGGCGCGGTCGTCGAGGGCGTCTATGCGTTTGCCATCTATATGAATTTCACCCGCGTCGGGCCAGTCCAAGCCTGCGAAGAGGTGCAGCATCGTGCTCTTGCCACTGCCAGAGGGGCCCATGATGGCGTGGAATCCCGGTCCCTCAATAGACAAATCTGCGCCCCGCAGCGCCTCGACGAAACGGTTGCCTTGTCGAAATTGTTTTCGGACGCCGACGCAACGAATCATGGCCTCTCCGAGGGCGGTCTTAATCGCCGTGCTGTCTTTCGTATTCGGAAGCGGTCATCAGCGTTTCCAATGGAGCAGCGTCGCTCACGCGCACCTTTATGAGCCAGCCTTCTCCAAATGCGTCGGTGTTGAGAAGAGAGGGGTCGTCCTCCAACTTTGGATTGACCTCGATAATCTCGCCCGGCGTCGCACAGTAGACGTCGCTTGTGGCCTTGACCGACTCCACTTCGCCGACCGATTCGCCCGCTTCGAATGCCGTGCCTGCAGGCTTCATTTCGACATAAGTAATGTCGGTGAGCTCATCAACAGCGAACTTTGTGAGACCCAGCGTGAGGGTGTCGCCCTCGAGCTTGTGCCATTCGTGCGACTCGGAATACCTGCGATCGTCGGGTGTGGTCATCGTTGGATTGACTCCTGACGCCGAAGCGCCGATAACGGCATTACAAGCGAAAGGGGGGATGCTACACAGCGGTTCGGGCTCAGGCTACGAACCCACGCTGCCTGATTCGCTACATTCGCACACCGGAACGCCACTTCATGCTTCGATTGCTCAGTGCACGATCATACCGAAATGTCTTGGCTGACACGTCCAGCGATGTGGATCTTTTCGCGTTGCCGCGAATCGCACATGAGGAATTCAACTTTCGAGGCGTGTGCCTGACGACGGATCTTCTGGCGGGCGCCGATGAGCGTCTGCTCAACGCGCTTCGCGAATCGGCGGACAAGGCGGGCTGCCCGACGCTGAGCCTGATCGAGCCGAGACCACTGGCGCTCGCATCGCGCCGAGAAGGCCTGGCAAGCGCAGCCGTGGATCGTCTCCTGCGCATCGTGCACGCGGCGCGCACGCTTGGATGCAGCACGCTGACAATCGGGATTGCTCCGCCAAAGGATGGCGCAAAGCCGGAAGACGTCATTGCGCTTCTTGCGCCACGATTGCGCCAGGGTGTATCGAGCGCAGAGCGCGCCGAACTCAACCTTTTGCTGACGCCGACAGACGCCATGTTCGCTGATCCAGCAATTATTGCGGCCACGCTCAAGAAGGTTGGAGGATTTCGCGTCGGGTCAACGCCCGATTTTGAGGCCACCGCCAAGGCGCCCGACCCTTGTGAATTCCTTCGACAGTTGACGCCGTACGCTTCGTGTGTGGTCGCGTCATCCTTCGAGTTCACTCGCGCTGGAAGGCACAAGACGTATGATATACCCAAGTTCTTGCGAACACTGCGGGATCTCGGGTACAACGGAGCTCTTGTCGTCGAGTATCGCGGTGATGGGGACCCAAGCATTGGCGTGCGGAAAACACTTGCCTTGATCGACGCAATAGAAGCGGAGGATGCTTCGTGACGTCTGCGCCCGCGCATGGAGGTCGGGGGCGGATTTACAGCGAAGCACGCCTGTTGGTCACGATTGACGGCCCCGCGGGTGTGGAGAAATCGAGTATTTCTCGATCACTCGCAAAGCGGGTTAATGCGGATTTCCTCGACACTGGCGCGATGTACCGCGCCGCCGCTGCGATCGCGCTTGAACGCAACGTCGCTGTGGACGACGAAGAGGCAATCGTTGCGCTCATTGAGAACGCAGATATGACGTTTGATTTTCAGACGGATCCGCCAGCGCTGCTTGCGTGGGGCGCAAGCGTCATGGATCGCCTGCGCGATGCGGATGTGTCGCGCGTCGTGTCGCCTGTGTCGGCGCTGCCAAGGGTGCGTGAAGTCCTTGTCAGACTGCAACGCCGCATTGGCGTCGAGCGGGCTCGATTGGTCAGCGAGGGACGCGACCAGGGATCGGTCGTATTTCCACAGGCGAATGTAAAGATCTATCTCGACGCCTCAGCGACAGCGCGCGCGAATCGACGGGCGGAACAATTGCGCGCCGCTGGCGAGGTCGTTGAAACGTCTGCGATTGAGCGCGCGATTGGTGAGCGCGACGCGCGCGATATGTCGCGCGCTGTCGGTCCTCTTATTCGGCCTGCGGACGCAATGTATATTGATTCCACTGCTATGACCTTCGATGAGGTTGTCGAGGCGCTGTTCGAAATCGTGCTTGAGAACGCGCAGGAGACGGGAAACACCGCGTGAACGGCGCAGCGACACGTGGATCCAGCGTCATGACGTCGCGTCTTCGCGGTGTAAATTACGAATGCGCCAAGAAAATAACCCATGTGATGTTCACAGTCGGGCTTCGGTTGCGGCGGCGTTACCATGCGATTCCGCCCGCGCGCGGGCCGCTGCTTATTGTGGCGAACCACCAGTCATTCCTGGATCCTCCTCTCATCGGCGTGTCATTTTTCAACAGGCCGCTGCGATATGTGGCGAGGGAGGGACTATTTCGAAATGCGCTCTTCGGGCCCTTCATTCGATCCCTTAACGCGATTCCGATTCGTGAAGATGGCAGATCGGACGCAACGTCGATCAGGCGAATACTGACAGCGCTGGATGAGGGCGCCGCAGTGCTGCTGTTTCCAGAGGGAACGCGCACAGTTGACGGGCGCGTGGACGCATTCAAGCGGGGGATCGCACTGCTCCTGAAACGCGCCAAGTGCCCTGTCGCACCGGTCGCCATCGCAGGGGCTTATGAAGCATGGCCAAGGTCGCAGGCGCTACCGACGCTTGGCGGGTCGGTGCATGTCGTGGTCGGGCGGACGATAGGGCATGACGCGCTTGTCGCGTGCGGCGCGGACGCAGCGCTGACGCGACTTCGCGACGAAGTGGTGATCCTGCAGACCGAGGCCCAGCGGTGGCGCGACGGCGACATGCGCCAAAGCGGCGAGCCATCTGCTTGCGACCGGAGATTGAGCGCAAGTGGCTGTGGGGAATGACGCGAGGTGTCTCTTCCTGGTGGGACAGGTCTCTGACCTGTCCTTTTTCCTTCAGCGACACAGTAAGTGACAATATTCGGAATCCCTCTCCCCCTGCCCCTCTCCCAGAGGGAGAGGGGGGAAGACTTAAGGTGATATAAAGATTGCGATGTTGAAGGGTGCGCGGGCGTCCCGCCCGCGCGAAGGGTTGATTGATGCGCCAAAGTGGGCCAAATGGACAGCGCAGAGATCATCCATCCAGAAATAGAATCTATTATTCTTCTATTGGATATTTACGTGGCGCCAATCGCACGAGCGCAGCGGTCGCAGAGGAGCCCTTGCCCAGAGCGTTCGCGAACCGTGCCGTCGCGTTTCCATGAGCGTTCACAGCGAGGCTCGCTGCGCAGGTCTTCGATGCTGACCGCAGTGACTTGCGGGTCCAGTCGCACCCGACTGACGCCAAGCAGGTCCGCCAACTCTGTGCAGCCGTCGGGGTTGGCGAACGGATCGAGCGCGCCCTCCGCGCTGGGCAGAACGATTCCAGCGTCAAGCGGGTTGTCGAGATCGCCTGCAGCGCGCTTGCGCTCGAGCGCTGTCAGCGCTGCTCCGCGGGCGCGCAGCGCTTCGGGCCAGTTTGCGTGTGGCTGGGCGTCGATGCTGGCTGGATCGTGAAATGTCTTGATGTGAATCGTGGTGTCTGTGTCTTTCGCATCAGCGCCCTTGAGCGCCCGCCATGCTTCATCTGCGGTGTGGGGAATCAACGGGGCCAGGAGTCGGCATACGCCGTCGGTCAAATCCCACAAGGTTGTCTGTGTTCTGCGTCTGCGCGGGCTGT
>Ga0114931_10001744_pt1 | contig 27643 bp, 28 predicted proteins | sample 2SBtaG_FD_89579 | JGI IMG/M metagenome (GOLD analysis project Ga0114931, IMG submission 89579) | Deep subsurface microbial communities from Kolumbo volcano to uncover new lineages of life (NeLLi) - 2SBTROV14_V59a metaG | ecosystem: Environmental > Aquatic > Marine > Volcanic | place: Kolumbo... | reverse complement strand
GGGCAAATTTGCCTCTGTGGTTCGCGTATCTTTGTCGAGCGCCCTTTATATGAAGACTTCTGCCGCGATTTCGCAGAAATGGTAGGCAAGCTAAAAATTGGTGACCCTTTGGAAAGCGAAACTGACACCGGAGAAGTCGTTTCCAAGCCGCATATGGAAAAAATCTTATCTTATATCGAATTGGCAAAAGAAGAAGGAGGACAAATCTTAGCTGGTGGAAATCAAGTTAAACTAGAAGGAAGATGCGAAAACGGCTATTTCGTGGAACCAACAATTATCAAAAACCTTTCCCACGATTGCCGTACAAACCAAGAAGAAATTTTCGGTCCCGTCGTTACCATAGTGCCTTTTGACACGGAAGAAGAAGTCTTAAACTACGCAAACAGCGTCCGCTATGGTCTTTCCGCCACCGTCTGGACGGAAAGCTTGAATCGAGCTCATCGTGTCGCTGAAAATCTAGAAAGCGGCATTGTTTGGATAAACACATGGATGACGCGAGATTTGCGAACCCCATTTGGCGGCGTAAAAGACTCAGGAATCGGGCGCGAAGGCGGCTTTGAAGCCTTGAGATTTTTTACGGAAGAAAAGAATGTTTGTATTAAGATAAATTATTGAGGAGAAGTTTGATGGCAGAAGAGACCCAACCAATTAGAATTGAAACTGGCGAAGAGGTGGCGTTTGAATTGATGAAATTCATCGCCGAAAAGGAAAACAGACAATTGTCTCCGGATGAAATACGCGGTTATTATCTTGATCTGTTCGTCGAATGTGCGTCGGCTGTGTATGATGGCGAAAGGCAAGAGTAAGAAATTTGCCCACGAAATATGCGAAAGGACGCTAAAGAAGATAGCAACAAAAAGAATTGGGTTTGCGAATAGTCTCAAAAAAGACCGTTCTATGTCTTACGGCTTTTTGATTTTTTTTAGTATCTTTCGTTTATTTCGCGGGCACATATCATATTGGTCTTCTTTTTATTGTTCTTTCTTATATTTCGCAGGTAAAATTTCTTATGGCAGAAACTATAATCAATTCCGAAGAAGCCCCCGAAGCGGTTGGGCTTTATCCGCACGCACGGCGAGTTGGAAATCTTCTATTTTTATCGGGTGTTGGTCCGAGGGAAAAGGGAACGAAGAAAATTCCAGGTGTTGAACTAGATGAGAATGGCGAGATTCTTTCCTATGACATAGAAACTCAATGTCATTCGGTTTTTAATAATGTGCGCCTTATTGTCGAATCAGCGGGCTCTTCTTGGGATAAAATTGTTGATGTAACGGTTTTCTTAACCAATATGAAAGATGATTTTAAGGTTTACAACGAAATCTACGCCGAATATTTTAAAGATAATCAACCTTGCCGGACAACGGTTGAGATCAAGAGTTTGCCGACTCCGATTGCGATCGAATTAAAGGTTATTGCAACGATTGAATAAAGAATTTCCCACGAAGAGATACGAAATTCCACAAAGTCTCTGATTGCTATTCTTTATTGCCTTCGTGTTTCTTTGTGCAGCTTGGTGGAAAAAATATTATGAAATATATAGCTTTGCTCCGAGGGATAAACGTTGGCGGGCACAACAAAATCAAGATGAACGAGCTGCGCGAGATGTTTTCGTCGATCGGCTATAAAAATGTGCAGAGCTATATAAATAGCGGCAATATTATTTTTGATGCAAGAAAAACAAATTGCGAAAAATTAGTTGAAAAAATTGAAAAAGCAATTGAGAAATCATTCGAGTTAAAAATTACGGTCGCAGTTCGCGAGTCGGCAGAGATCGTTCGCCTGGTGAAAGAAAACCCTTTTAAGAATCAACTCTCGGACGATAGGACTTTATTTGTTGCATTTCTATCAAATGAATTATCGACAGAGCAAAAAAAACTCTTGTTGGCAAAAAAGAGCGAATTTGAAGAGTTTGCCTTCTCAAATAGCGATGTCTTTTGCCTTACAAAAAAGGCTTTCCTAGATGGATTACTTGGCAAAAAGTTTATCGACACGAAGTTAAAAACGCCTACGACCGTAAGAAATTGGCGAACCGTAAACAAACTTTTGGAGTTTTAATTATTTACTGATGTTACGCACTTTTATACCTTAGTCCGATTTATCGGGCTTCTGAGCAAAGCGAATTTTCGCCACGTCATTTATGGCGTGGAAAATAAAAGAACAAATGAAAAGTACGTCTTAACGTTCTTGGACCGGCTTTAGCCATCAAACAAGACTGCTAAAATATAAGAAAAAAAGGACATTCAAACGCCCTCAAAATTTCTGGGAATTACCAACCACGCCATAAATGACGTGGCTAAACCTGCGAAACGCATTAAGCCCAATAAATTGGGCTTAATGCAAAAATTACGTAAGATTATTGATTGAATGAAAATAGTTGACGCAACAAATACTGACCGGCTTATCATACAAATGGCTGAAATCTTTCTTGATGGTTTCAGCGACACGGGTTCTAAAGCTTGGTCAACCGCTAAAGAATGCCTGAACGAAGTCCACGAATCATTAGAAAAAGGTAAAATAAGCCGAATTGCTCTTAGTAAAAAAGAAGAAGTATTGGGTTGGACGGTTGGAACATCAATTTATGACGGTAATGTTTGGGAACTAGCTATTTTAGTAGTACGACGTGATTCCAGACAAAAAGGTATCGGACGGAAATTGGTCACGGATTTCGAAGAACAAGTAAAATCGCGCAAGGGAATTACAATCTTCTTAGGAACTGACGACGAAAATAGTCGCACAAGTCTTGGCGGTATTGATTTATATCCAAACCCTTTAGAACATTTAGCAAAAATTAAAAACTTGCGCGGACATCCTTACGAATTTTATCAAAAGTTGGGCTACTCAATCGCCGGAGTCGTCCCGTATGCCAATGGTTTTGGAAACCCTGATATCTACATGTCCAAGAAAATTTAGAGCTTGCCTACAAAATAGACGAAAGACAAAAAAACAATTTGTGTTAACCAAAAGTATAAAAAGGGCTTTGAGAAATTTTCTTAACACATTTCTGCGGTTTCCCTCTTTGCTTTTATTTCGTGTATTTCGTCGGCAAATACTCTCGCTTCTCACTTAGATTTCCGCCTTTTTGCTAAGTAGGCTAAAATAGAATCATGCCAATACAAAGACCTTTTAATTTCAAAAAATGGATTGATGAACACCGAGACTTATTAAACCGCCCGTCGGAAATAAATGCGTTTGGGAAGACCGCGAATTTATTGTGATGGTCGTCGGCGGACCAAATTCGCGTAAGGATTATCATTGGGAAGAAGGCGAAGAATTCTTCTACCAACTCGAAGGTGACATCCTCGTTAAAGTTCAGGAAGACGGAAAAGCAGTCGATGTGCCAATCCACGAGGGCGAGATATTTCTGCTTCCGCCAAGAGTTCCGCATAATCCTGTTCGCCGAGAAGACACCGTCGGTCTCGTTATCGAACGAAAACGACGCGAAGGAGAAAAAGACGCCCTTATGTGGTTCTGCGAAAACTGCAACGAGAAACTATACGAAGAATATTTTGCGTTGACCAACATTATGACCCAGTTTCAGGGTGTATTCGAACGTTTTTACGGCGATGAAAAACTAAGAACTTGTAATAATTGCGACGCAGTTATGCAGCCGCCACCTGTCGTGAGTTAGAATTTTTATTGACGTATATTTATTATAAATCCGTGTTCGTTTGGGACGAAACAAAAAAAATCAAGGTTATTGAACATCACAAAATCGATTTTGAAAAGATTTTCGATATCTTTGATGATCCTTTCACCCATGATTTTGAAGATTGTGATCATTCGGATAAAACAGAAATTCGATAAGGTGTCCTTGGTCAAACAACTCAATATGATGGCTTCCAAACAAAAAAACTGCGGACGAGGTTATCGAAAGACTTCTCGAAGACAAGACCGCATTGAGCAAATTAAAAGCGGAATTGGAAACTGTGTGATAAACGATTGAATTCGTTTTACAGAAGACCGAACTTGTTACAATGGAAAAGCACTTAAATCTTTTTTACTCATATAATCAGGGAAATCTCGGTAGCTCTGAAAGAATAAAGCAACTGGAAGATAATTTAACACGCGCTTTAATAGTCATTTTGAAGAGCCTTGATAATTCATTACAAATTGAGTTTCTCAAAGAGCTCCTGTCAAGAAAAAAAATAAATTCGAAATCTTTTGTTTATGATCTTCAAAATACATCTAATTACATCAAGAAGTCAGAAAATCATAGGTTTCTGGTGATTTTACAGAGAGATAAGTCTTCTCTTAGTCTAGAAGATATCCAAGAAATCGAAACTATATTTCTAGAAAATAAAACAGAAAAAGAGAAAAAAAACTTAGAAAGAGAAATAAAAACACATTTAAAATCAAAAACTGATAATGAATTTATACTAGAAAATGAAAAGGTCAACCGCTCTGAACTCAACAGTATTCTTCAGTTTTTATATGGAAATAGACCTGATGCTTGGATAATTGGTGAAAAAGAAAGCGTTTTAATTGAAGCAAAAATTGGAAATAATTCGGTTTCAAAATATCAGATTTATCGACACGTTACAGGCAAAAACGGTTTTAAAATCAACCTTAGTCAGCTGAAGAAAAACGAAGCGAATCTATCAATAATCAATATCACGTGGGAAGATATCTGCAACATATTTGCCCACATTAAAACGAAAGCAAATGAAACAGAACAATTTTTGATATCTGAATTTACTAAATATATTTCAATGACCGGACAAAAACTAAATCTAGATTACATCATCAATGGGGAATTTGATGGCGATATCCATCGTGAACAGTTTTCTCTCTTTCTAACCCAATTTGACTCTAAACTACAACAGCTAGGTTTGCCGTTTGAACGTCAGAATCGTCCTAAAGCAGATCTTTGGGAAGTTTTTGGAATAAGAAATGAAAAAGATGAATATCAAAAAACCCACATTATTCAGTTGGATTCGGAGACAATGGGATTGGTGTTTCCCTAACCACTACAAACAAAAGGCAAATTGACGACGAATTCTTAATATTAATCGAAAATTATTATAGAGAAAAAAGTAAAACATCAGAACTACTTTCCCGTTACAAATTCATTTTTAAAAAATATCATCTTGTTGATTGGATAAAAGGTCAACAACGAGGTGAATGGAATGATTCTTTTGATTTCTCTGTTGAGTTTTCAGAGATAAATTCAAATATAAAAGTGATTTGTAATATAATCAAAGAACTGACCAAAATTAAAATCTACAAACAATTTGAACTTGGATATCACATTAGTTTTTTTGATTTCTCAAAAATCCGTGAAAAAGATAAAGAAAATCAGATACGTTATTTGAACAAGCAATTGTTTGAAAAACCAAACAAATTAATCAATGAATTCATCCATTTCATGAAAGAGACCTCTGAAATATATAACTTGATGAGAAAATAACAAATGGCGACACTCTTAGGAGAATTATCACAATTAATTTCTGCTTTGGACGAAAACAAGATTGAATACGCCGTTTGCGGCGGTTTGGCTTTGACGATACATGGTTTCCCGCGTGCGACTTTTGATATCGACATTTTGATTCAGCCGGAATCACTTGAGAAAGCATATGAAGTGGGAAAAAAAGAGGGTTATGATATTCGCGGTCTTGATATTTCGTTTAAGGAAAGAGCGGTTGAAATTCGTCGCGTTTCAAAAATCGATGGCGATGGAGAAGTGCTATCGCTTGATTTGCTGCTTGTAACGCCTCACGTTACCGATGTTTGGGAAACAAGAGAAAAACTCGATTGGGAGGGAAAAACATTGTGGATTGTTTCCAAGGATGGTTTAATAAAGATGAAAAAGCTTGCGAGCCGACCAAAAGATTTGATCGATATTGACAGGATAGAAAATGAAGAAAGTTGATATGTCTAGCAAGGCGATAACCAGAAGACTGAAACAAACCGATCAATTGCGAGAACTTTCGTTATCCCTGATGAAAGCAAAGAAAATCTCCGACGAAAAAGCTGCGCAGAATCAGCCAAAACCCGCTAAACAATCTAAGTGAGTTTGGTAAAACACGCTCAGAGTCCAAGCTTTAGCTTGTCTCTTAGATTGACAAAAGACAAGCCAACGCTTGGACTCTGAGCGCATTAAAATATTATTCTGAGTTTATTCCAAACTCGATTTCATCGTATACTCATTCCGTTCGGATTCCGTTTTATTGATTCAGTAAACAAGCCATGCTAAAAATCGACATTCATACACACATCCTCCCTGAGAACATTCCGAATTGGAAAGAAAAATTTGGCTACGGCGGGTTTATTAAACTCGACCACCACAAAACCGGATGCGCAAGAATGCTTCGGGACGACGGACATTTTTTTCGCGAGGTCGAAAGCAATTGTTGGGATGCGACGCAAAGAATCGTCGATTGTGATGAACACGATATTAGTGTACAGGTGCTTTCTACCGTTCCTGTGATGTTTGCCTATTGGGCTCGCGCGAAAGACTGTTTGGAAATTTCAGAAATCTTAAACAATGGTATCGCAGAAATCGTGGAGAAACATCCGAAGCGTTTTATCGGGCTCGGAACAATCCCAATGCAGCGATCAAACGTTGCGATTAGATAGCTTGAGCGTTGCAAGAAAATCGGAATGGCGGGTGTTCAGATCGGATCAAACGTCAATCAAAAGAACTTGAGCGAACCCGAATTTTTCGACATATTTCAGGCTTGTGAAGAGCTCGAAATGTCAGTTTTCATTCACCCATGGGAAATGATGGGCGAAAGCGATATGAAAAAATACTGGCTTCCATGGCTCGTTGGAATGCCCGCGGAAACTTCACGCGCAATTTGTTCATTGATTTTTTCAGGAGTCCTCGAAAGGCTCCCGAACCTAAGAGTTGCGTTTGCGCACGGCGGAGGCGGTTTTCCGGCATCTATCGGCAGAATCGAGCATGGCTTCAATGTGCGACCGGATTTAGTTTCGATTGATAATAAAATAAACCCCGTCGCGTACCTTAAAAAAATCTATTTCGATTCGCTCGTACATCATCCGGGGATGCTCGAATTCCTTGTCGATCTGGTCGGCGCGGATAGAATCGCGCTTGGAACCGATTACCCTTTCCCACTTGGCGAACTCCAACCTGGAAAACTGATCGAGTCGATGCCATATGATGAAGAGACCAAATCAAAACTGCTTCATCGCTCGGCACTTGACTGGTTGCAATTAGACAAAAATGATTTTGTTTAAGTCTTTACCTTTCAAATAGCTTTTTATCTATTCCGGGTATGATTTTCAGCGCATTTTTGTAATAGAATTTCTTAAGAACCTCATCGGGTAAATTCAAACCATACATTCTCCAAAACGCGTGTCTTTTGCGAAAATAGGGAAAATATTCATCGGAAGATTCAAAGATTCTAAAATAGGTATGGTATTCAACCGGACGGTACGTATCCTTTCCGAATAAGACGCGATCTTGATACTTGATAAACCATTTCCGTGCGAATCTCGGTTGCCGCCCTAGTTCTGCGACAATCGCAGCGACCTCTGTATAAACATTGGGGTATTTATCAAGGATCTTACCCAAGCTATTTAAATCATTCGCCATCCAACCAAAGTGCGCTTGAATAAAAATTGTTTTCGGGTGTTTCGCAAAAAGATTATGCTGCTCGCTCATAACCTTTTCCCACGAAGGAAATTTACTCGCGGGTCGTGCCCGTCTTGGAAACATCTTGAGTTCTAACCAGCGTTCGTTAAAACGATCATGTTTGTCAAAAAATGACCGCGGTTCGCCCGTGTGAATCAAAACAGGAATCCCCAACTCAGCACATTTCTCGAATATCGGATCAAGCCTCGAGTCATCCGTCGGAACCCTCTTTCCACTTCTGTCTTTTAGAGTTAATCCTAAATTCTTAAATATTTTTAACCCCGATGCACCATTGCGAACGTCCTGCTCCAATTGCTTTGCGGCATTCTCGCCAAAATTCGGCTCATCAATTTTGCGAAAATCAATGTTCGCAAAAATAATAAAACGCTTCGGATATCTACCCTTTAAAGCCTTCACGCCCTGAACTAACCTCTCACCACTTCGTCCGCTCAGATTGACAATGACCTTCATATTCAATTCATCCATTTCACCAACCATTTTGTCTAAATTTTCCGAACTCATACTACGCCAAAGATGATTATGCACATCTATAAATGGATATTTCGCTTTTGTTATAGGGTTTTCTGGAACGACCAAAGTCGATTTAGGCTCATATTCCTCAATCGTCATTGTTTGACCAATAATACTCGGTGTTTGGATCATAACCGCTGCGAAAAGAAAAGCCGCTACACAAACCTTATACAATAGTTGCTTGAAAAATGTGTTTTCTCTCATCATGATTTTTTTCTATATATACTCTTATTTCACTGTTATTAGTCTGTTAGACAATCTTGGCTGAACTTAATTTATAACATGTCCAAGTGCATTCCGGCTTGAGGCTCTAATTATTATCCGATAATAATGCAGAAATTGTTTCAAAATAGACCCATTATTCTTTTTCAATTTTATACGGTAAGAATACGAATAGATTACCGATAATCCAAAAGGGAAACCAAATCCAAGCTAGCAAATAAGAATCTGTGTTAATCTGTGGTCAACTTTTTTCGCATAAATAATGTATGACTTTTGAATCAACCAAGAAATTCGCCAAACACATGGACGAGCAGGATTCGCTTAGGAACTTCCGCAAGGAATTCTTCATTCCGAAACAAACAAGCGGTGAGGATGTATTATATTTCACGGGGAATTCGCTCGGACTTCAGCCGAAAAGCACCCGTAAATATATCGAGCAAGAATTAAAAGACTGGGAAACTTTGGGCGTCGAAGGACATTTCCATGCGAAAAACCCCTGGATGCCCTATCACGAGTTTTTGACTAATTCAATGGCGAATATCGTTGGCGCAAAGCCAATCGAAACCGTTGTTATGAATGCCTTGACGGTAAATCTGCATCTTTTGATGGTTTCCTTTTATCGTCCAACTTCCAAAAGATATAAGATCATTATCGAAGCCGATGCTTTTCCATCTGATCAATATGCTGTGAAATCTCAGATTGACTATTGGGAGCACAGACATCTTGCCTGCAATGAGTCTGAAGAGCGAAAAAACGATAACCTAATCGAGTTAAGCCCAAGAGAGGGCGAATCGACCTTGCGAACCGAAGATATTGTCAAAACAATTGGCGAGAATGGCGACTCAATCGCCTTAATATTGCTTGGCGGCGTAAATTATTACACCGGGCAGGCGTTTGACATGAAAGCGATCACGGAAGCCGGACACAAAGCCGGAGCAGTCGTTGGTTTTGATTTAGCACACGCGGCGGGAAACCTTGAATTAAAACTTAATGAATGGAATGTCGATTTTGCCGCATGGTGTTCTTATAAATACCTCAATTCCGGACCGGGCGGCATCGCGGCAATTTTTGTTCACGAACGCCACGCAGAGGATTTTGATCTGCCGCGTTTTGCAGGTTGGTGGGGAAACGATAAGGAAACGCGCTTTTTGATGGATTCGGAATTTATCCCGATGAGAGGTGCCGAGGGCTGGCAACTCTCAAATCCGCCGATTTTTCAAATGGCTTCGCTTCGAGCTTCGCTTGAAATATTTGAAGAAGCCGGAATGAAAGCCTTGGTGGAAAAATCGTGTAGATTAACGAGTTATATGGAGTTTCTTTTGGATGAAATCGGAGACGAACGTATTTCTATTATTACTCCTTCAAACCCTGAAGAAAGAGGCTGCCAACTCTCAATTCGTGTTAAAAATGCGGACAAGAGTTTGTACAATGCCATTACTGAAAAAGGAGTTGTAGCCGATTGGAGAGAACCGGATGTAATAAGAGTCGCTCCTGTTCCGCTTTATAATTCGTTTATGGATGTGTTTAGATTTTTTGAGATACTAAGGAATTGTCTTCAATGACCTCTAATCGTGAATACAAATGGGTACCTGGTTACGAGTTTCCCCTCGATGCAATCGAGCGGATGCAGAATAGGTTTCTAATGCCCCCTGTTCCGATGGGTGAAGCTTGGTTTATTGGCAAAGAGAGACACCTTTATACTGAATTAATCGAACAGCCTTTCAGCGAAATCGAGGCTAGCCATCTATCTGTTCAAATCTTGTTTGAACTTACTTCGGGTACTTTTAGTTTTGGTCATATGGATGAATGGGATCAGTGGTTTAAATATTTACTACCTCACCTCATTTTACGAAGCCATGAAGGCTTTTTTTTCGACAACCTCTTACTTCAGTCGGCGGTGACATCATTTATGAGCATTTACTGGAGGGGTATACCGGATGAGTATCCAGGTTTCAGGGACGACGTAATTGACACTTTGTCTCTTTGCCTTATGAATAAAGAATTGTGGTTTGATCATCGTGATGGCAAAACTCTACGAACCTGTCCAAGAGCACGTTTTCTTGAAAGTTACCCAAACGGTCAAAATCAATTGGTATTGGGATGGAACTCAGCACAAACGGAAGCGAGCCTTTCATCAATGATGTTCTTTTGTATCAAATATCTGAACGATGATGAGATACGTTCTTGGGTAAAATCTTTATTCGAAATTGATGACGTATATTGGAAGGGGGCGTTAAGTGTATGGTTGTTGGGTGCACTGGATATGCTTAGATTGCCTATTGTAACTCCCAAAGCTATTGATAAAGCGAATCCTAAACTAGAGTGGGATAACTCACACGTGCTCATCTTTAGTGACGACTCAGATGATTTTTTTGAGCCAGCGGTAATTGACTTCAACAAAACCATAGATTTCCTCCCGTCAGAAAACACAAAGCTATTTTTAGATGAGGTTCAAAAATATTTAACCGATGAACTGATTGTAGAATGGGCAGATTTGTTTTCAACCGATGAGTTTGTTATACAAAGCACCTATACGGTTCCAGAATCGCTTATGGATAAATTGTCGAAATTGGATTGAGCAATATATATGACTCGAGAAAAAGTAATCATTATAGGTGCAGGTTTAGCGGGTTCCCTGCTTTCAACATATTTTGCAAAACGTGGGATTCGAACCGAGGTTTATGAAATGCGTGGAGATATGCGGCAAGAAAAAATCTCCGCCGGGCGTTCGATAAACCTCGCCTTATCAAATAGAGGAATCCTTCCGCTTAAAGAGGTCGGCATGGCGGAATTTATGCTCAAGGAAGCCGTGCCCATGCATGGTCGTCTTATTCATCCTCTTGATGGTTCAACCAAATTGCTCCCATATTCAGGACGCAAAGGCGAATATATTAACTCCGTGTCGCGCGGCGGTTTGAATATCGCTTTGATAAACGAAGCAGATAATTATCCCGAATCCGCGTTTCATTTCAATCAAAGGTGTATTGATTTTGATTGTCGATCCGGCGAGGCATTAATTCAAAACACCGAAACTGGTGAAGATTACAAAGTAAAAGGCGATACGCTTATTGCGACTGATGGTGGTGGGTCGGCAATTCGGCAGGCAATGTTGTCTTCAAGAGCCATCGAACGCTTTAACTACTCGCAGGATTTCTTAGACCATGGTTATAAAGAACTATCAATTCCCCCCGTTAGTACAGGAGGAGGCAGTAACCTTTTCCGGATGGAAAAAAACGCTCTCCACATATGGGCAAGACATCAATTTATGATGATCGCGCTTCCGAATTTTGATGGGAGTTACACCTGTACACTGTTTCTGGCACATAAAGGTGCGGTTAGTTTTGAAGCAATTAATACCGGAACATATTCTAGCCGCGAATCGGAAGCGATAGAAACGGATAAGAAAATTATTAATGATTTATCCGCGCCATCCTTCCAATCCGGGACAAAATCTGTAATGGCTTTCTTTGAAGATAATTTCCCTGATGCAATCCCTTTGATGCCAGATTTCGCGGAAGAATTCTTCACAAATCCAACCGGAAATCTCGGCACAATAAAATGCAGCCCTTGGAATGTTGGTGGAAAATCACTGCTTTTAGGCGATTCCGCCCACGCCGTTGTGCCCTTTTACGGGCAAGGAATGAATGCTTCTTTTGAAGATTGTCGCGTGCTTAACGAACTAGTTGACAGACACGGAACCGATTGGGAAACGATATTTGAAGAATACGGCAAGGCACGAAAAGAAAACACAGACGCAATTGCGGATATGGCTATCGAAAATTTCTACGAAATGCGCGATGCCGTGACCGATCCAATTTTTGTTCGAAAACGCGAACTTGAAATGAAACTTGAGCAAAACTTCCCGGATTATTTTTCAAAATATTCGCTCGTTACTTTTCGAGAAGAAATTCCTTACTCAGAGGCAATGAAGCGCGGTAACGCTCAAAATGAATTTCTGATAAAAATCTGCGAAGAAGATAAAGATTTAGAAGAATTTGATTTAGCTGAGATTATGGAACAAATAAAAATCATTCGAAATGCCCAAGCACTATGATTCTTTCTCTACGAATAAACAACCGCGACTACATTGTTGACGCTGAAAACCCGCTCGATATTTCTATTCCTTTGAAATTTAATGGAGAGCAGCCAAATGCCTACGGCGTGCCGAAAGCAACATCTGTACCTTGTGAATTAGACAATTTGATTGGTGACACCCGAAAGGGAGGGAGTTGTAATTTTGAGCAGTACTCGTTTATTCCCCATTGTAATGGAACTCATACCGAATGCGTCGGACATATTACTAATGAAAGGATTTCGATTCGCGATTGCCTAATGGATGCTTTTATTCCGGCGACGCTGATTTCGATTGAAACAGAAAGTGCTGGACAAATCGATGATTCTTATCCAATTAGTATGAGTATAGATGATAGAGTAATTACTAGAAAAGGAGTTGAAAGTGCTTTCCGGAATTTATCAAACTGTGTCAAAATCGGACAAGAAACCGATAGTCCTAACCTGCTCGCTACGGCTTACGATACTGATTTTTTACAAGGATTAGTTGTACGCACTTTGCCGAATAATAAAGATAAACTTTCACGTCGTTACGGTGAATATGTTCCGCCTTTTTTCTCTAGTGAAGCTATGGAATTTATTGTTAAAATCGGCGTTAAGCATTTTCTCGTTGATTTACCTTCGATCGACCGAATTTTTGACGAAGGAACATTATCCAATCATCGAAAGTTTTGGAATGTCGAAAAAAGAAAATTTGAAACGAATAAAAATAGCCGGATAAATAACACAATCACGGAATTACTATACGTCCCAAACGAAATAAAAGACGGCAAATACCTGCTTAATACGCAGATTGCCGCCTTCGAATCCGACACAAGTCCCAGCAGACCAATTCTGTTCAACCTTGACTAAGGATGTCCTAGCTAAGTTTACAAACAGGAATTGTCGAACCAAAAAGCATTTCAGCTAGCTTTTAGACGGTCGGGTATAAAAGCGACTTCAGCGCAATTTCTTCAGGGCGTCTTGTCTTGCACCGAGCCTACGGAGCAATCTACACATTTCATTAAGTGCTCGTTGCGCCTGATTATCCGTATAATCTTTCCCTGTTCTCGGATTCACCATTTTTTCAAGCTTCGTCCAAGATTTAAGCTTGAGAATATTGTCCCCGCATGGATTTCGCACCAGTTTCATATTTTCGAAAGCTTCAAGTGCATCATCCGGTATCGACCCTCTATCAATTGTTTCCTGCGGAGAATTCTGGGCAAATTTTGGCAAGAACTTAAGAAATCCATTATTTTCATCAATTTCTGAGCCGCCAATAAACCCTAATTCATACATTTGTCGGTAAATCGTTTGAAGTATTTCCCTTTGCCTTTGAAGACGCCGCTCAGTCGCTAGACGTCTTCTTTCTGCCGCCGCCGCGCTAGCGGCAGCAGCTTCCTGTCGTCTTTGTTCCTCAGCCGCTATTCTCGCAGCTTCCGCCGCCTTTCTCTTTTTCTCTGCTTCTGCAAATATCCGAGCTTCTTCGGCTTTTCGAGCGGCTTCGGCAATTTTCTTTTTAAGTTCATTACACTCGTTCTTAGCCTTCTTGACACATTCCTCATAGGCTTTTCGCGCCAAATCAGCTTTAGCTTGCGCATCAGCAGCAATCCTGTCTGCCTTATCCGCTGCACTTTTTGCCTTGTTTGCAGCAGCCCTCGCAAGATCAGCCTTTTTTCTCGCCGCTTTCGCTTCCTTCTTTAGCCTAGCCTCATTTTTAATTCTTTCCTTGCGGGCTTTCTCAATTGTGTTTTCCTTTAGTCTCTTCTGATGCTCATCAACACTTATCTTCCCCGCTTGATAATCCGCAACAACCTGAGCATTCATAATCTCAAGATACGCTGAGTCAGCAGTAGTATATTCTTGTCCGCCATTGACAGAGCCTCTACCAGACGGCGGTTTTATATCCGCAAGCATTTCCGCCTGACGCGCATCTTTCTCGGCGGTTTTCGCCTTCTTCTCAGCATCATCAGCCGCAGTTCGAGCAACACTAGCTTTCGCACGTTCATTATCGGCGACCAATTGTTTCGCGTTTGCAATCTTCAAAAGATCATTACATCGATTTCGAATTTTCTCACATGGGTCTTTTTCTTTTCCGGTTACCTTGGAATCGGCGACCGCTATGGGGCTGACTTCTTTGGGTTTTCCAGGAACGGTTAAAACAACAGGAAGGGTTTCACGATCCTGAGAGCACGTCGGCTCTTTTTTGCACGTTTTGCAAATCACCAACACCTTTCCTTCATATATCTTTGGCAATAGCCCGGCTGTATTAAATCTAACCGGAACATTCTTATTCCTTCCACCCTTGACCTTTACCTCAAGTTGGCTGATCTCAAGAAACGGAACATCTACAGACTTTATCTCAAACTTATGTTTTTTTTTGCAACGATTTTGAACTGTAATATTACTCCGAGCAGTTTTGTCTGCTGGAAGCGTTACCTCCCAAGCTGGCGTTTCATTCGGATTCTGGGCAAGCAAAACCGTTGTCAACATCATCACTACCAAACAAAAAATAATTGATTTGCGCATAATTGGACCCTCCAAGTACTGATTCTCTATCCTATATAATAAAACGCTATAATTCTTCACCCACTGCCTTTCATAAGCTCGTTTACACAATGTGCGTTAAATTAAGTTCACCGTAACACTTATCAAATTCTACCCATGTCTTATTTTGTCTTTTGCTGCCTCGCCTGAATTGCCTTCGCGTTGGCTTTCAAACGCTTCATCAAATTGCACATGTTTTTTACTTCTGCATCTGCTTCAGGTTCATTATAAAGTCTGCCTGTTTTCTTATTTATCATTTTTCTGAGCCGCTCCTTAATTCGCGGCTGTCCGACGGCAACATTGCATGGGTCTTGAATACTCGAATAGATACCCGCAACTCCCCCTAAAGCTTTGAGTATGTCTGTCGGGACAGGAGTCGCTGATACTGCCTCGGCAAGCACCCCTACCGGAGTTTCTAAAATATCCGGCAACCATTGCCAAATACCCGGCACATCACGAATTTTCTTGCTAACCAAATTCATCTTCTTGATAAGCTTTAATAAACGCGCATCTTCCTTCTTCTGTTCAATTCGTTTTTTCTCTACGGCAGCTCTGTGTTTCTGTTCTGTCACGCGAGCATCTTCCGCAGCTTTTATATCTGCCAAACGCTTGGCTTCTAAAGCTTTCTCATCTGCAATTCGTTTTGCTTCAGCGGCTTTAATTTTATCGCATTCTTCCTTAGCCTTTTTAACGCAGTCGTTATAAGCGTCCCTTGCATTGTCCGCTTCTTTTTTGGCATCATCAGCAACTTTTTGAGCAGCCTCTGCATCGGCTTTGGCTTTTTCAGCTTTTCTTTTTGCGGCATCCGCTGTCTTTCGAGCTTTCTTAGCCTCCTTTTTTAGGCGTTTCAAATTCTTTTTTCTAAGTTCGCGGGCTCGTTTTACGGTATTTGCCTTGATTTGCCGTTGGTATTCCTTCGCAGTAATCCTTCCAGAAGCGAGGGCTGCTCCAATGTCCAGCGCAAGTTTTCGTTGATACTCATTATCTGCAGTTGTATATTTATCTCCGTTTATAATAGCGCGATCATTCCGGGGTGGGTCAATCGCCATCTGCTCAGCTTTTTTTGCCGATTCTTCAGCACTATTCGCTGCGGCGGCTTCCTTATCAGCATTTGCCTTTGCGGTATCGGCAGTATCTTGAGGCTTTTTCGCTGCCAGATCCTTTTCATTTGCTATCTTAAGAAGATCTAAGCACTCCTCTTTGCAAGGGTCTTTCTTTTTAGTCGAGTTCTTAACATTGTCCGCATTACCGTTTTTCGACGGATTGGAAACGGCTCTTATATCGGTAACAGTCAAAACCACAGGCAAAACTTCGCGATCTTGCGTGCAGGTCGGCTCTTTCTTACAAGTTTTGCAAATAACCAAAACCTGCCCTTGGTATATTTTGGAGACTAAATTAAAGCTGTTAAAACGAACAGGAACATTTTTGTTTCCGCCTCCGCCGACACTCACCTGTGTTTGGCTAATTTCTAGGAAGGATACATTTTCTCCTCGAATTTCAAAGTTGTGATTCTTTTTGCATCGGTTCTGTACGGTAAGATTACTACGTGCCGTCTTATCTGCTTGGAGAGTTACATTCCACGCCGGTTTTTCATCCGCATTTTGACCAAATAGCGCGACGCTGCAAAACAATATCGCGATCCAACCGATTACCGACTTCAACATAAAAAACTCCCTCTAAATATAAAAAACAGGTTTTACTTTCAAGCACGAGACGTAACCGAATACCTATTTTGCCCAAATAAACACGGCATCATAATACCACGTGATTTTGTTCGGATGCCAAAAAAAGAAAAAGCCAAGCTTGATTTCTCAAACTTGGCTTCCAAATTTTACAAAAAAACACCTATCTTGCTGGAATCTTAATCTCTCTTCCGGCATTTAATCTAGAACTCGTAAAAAGACCGTTAAACTTAGCAACTTCAACCGGAGATACCTTATATCGCTTCGCCAATTTTTCAACGGTGTCGCCAGATTTGGCTTTTACAACTTTTACACCCTTTGGCAGTGCCCTCTTGGTTGGTCGGCTATAAGAAGTGCTTCGAACGCCATTTCCTTTCGTCGGAACAATCACTCTGCCTCGAGGGACTCTCATCCCCGGATTAGCGCCTCTCAAATCAGCGACACTAACGCCTGTTCGACGAGATAAATTCAACCAAGTTTCACCTCTTGAAGATTTTGCCAAACGTGCCACATTACGCGCGCCTCTTGGCATTCTGCGGAAAATCGCAACAACATTATTTGCACTGCCAGCCGGTATTCTTACAATATAAGGTTCAGGCGGAGTGCGTGTCGTTCTAAGCTCAGGGTTCAAATATCTCAAATACTGAACAGTTGTTCGCGAGGCTTGCGCTATTATAGCTAGATTCGTCGAAGCAGGAATTCGTACCCGATCATATCTGAGGGATCTTGCAGGACGAACATGCCCGAAACCATATTTATAAGGATTGTTCGCAACGATTATTACCGCCAAAATATTCGGCACATAATTCCGCGTCTCGCGGGGCAAATACGGATAAGCAGCCCAGAAATTTCTACTTCCGGCTTTCCGAATCGCACGATCCACATTTCCTTCGCCGCAATTATACGCACCCATTGCGAGTTCCCAATTGCCGCCATAACGGTTTGCTAAGAACTTCAAATACCTTGCCGAAGCACGTGTCGCTTTCTCAAAACTCTGTCGCTCATCAAGATGCGAGGTTCTACGCAATCCGAATCGCCGTCCAGTTCCTGGAATAAATTGCCATAAACCTGCAGCGGCTGCCCACGAACGCGCCGTCGGTTTCCACGCACTTTCTACCTGTCCAAGCCAAGCAACATTTTCAGGGACACCTTCTTCACGGAAGATACGGCGTGCCATAGACATAAACATTCCTGATCGATAAAGCCCGATTTCCATCGTTCTTCTACCTCGACCGCGGTAATAATTCAAGAATTGCTGCACCTTTGTGCTCATCTGGAATCTAAAGCCGAGGGATCTATTTGTTTCCGCTACCCTTCGCAATACTTGATATTCTTGTCTTGCTTCAACGCTATTTACATCTGCTTCTTCCTGCGTAAACTGAAGCTTTGCCAATTCATCAAGCGGAGAAACTTCGTATTTCTGTTCCGTAAAACCCGCCCTCAAATTATCAGTAGGTTTCTTATTGCCAGCAACTACCGAATCTCCGGATTTTACTTTCTTCGTCATCAAATCACGGCGATTCACGACCTTATCAGCCAATTCACCACGAATTGTCCAACCACAAACAGCCGAAACTCCTCGAATATTCGCCGATTGATTTTTTGGAAACTCAATCCGGTAAATTGTTTCAATCAACTGGTTATAACATTCACGCAATTTATGATTCCGCTTTACATTAATACCGGAGAGCAAAAATATTTCAACAGATTTATCAAACTCCTTCCGAGCTTCCGAATCCCTACGATCCGCTAAAGCAAGCAACCCTTGCTTGAAATAAATACCTGCATCGCGAGTTATGCTTTCAACTCTCTTCTCAGCATTTTTTACGCCGTTCGGGCGATTATCCTGCGCAAAAACCACGCTACTCATAGCGAAAGCTAAAACTGCCGTAAACCCAGATAATCTTAAAATTAATGATTTCAAATTAATATATCTACAATTCATAAAAAAATTCATCGTTACCGATGAAGGTAAAACTAAAGACTTAAGTATCTACAAATACTAACGTTATATAAATGAAAAAAGTTTCTTTATGCCGCGCATTTTTAAACGCAACAAACTAACTTAAAAGGTATCACGCTCACATAATGCTGTCAAAAACTTTCACACCCGTAAAGTCGGGCTTCAAGCAACTTTTTCATCCGATCTCGACCGCCGTTTGACTCATTTCTTCCTCGTCGTCTTCCTATTATTTTTCCGTGATTGGCTATCGACAAAGGCTTCTTCAAAAACCTTTCGAACGTTACTAACAAATATAAAGGTCAAATCGTCCAATATTTCCTTAGGTAAATCCTCCAAACTCCTCTCATTCCTTGCCGGAAGAATTACGGTCTTGATTTTTGCACGTCTTGCCGCTAACAGTTTTTCTTTGACTCCTCCAACGGGAAGGACGTTGCCTCGCAAGGTTATTTCCCCTGTCATTGCCAAATCTTTTCGAATCTGCCGCCCCGACAGCACAGATACAAGCACGGTCGCCATCGTGATTCCTGCCGAAGGACCGTCTTTTGGAATCGCGCCTTCCGGAAGATGTATGTGGATATCAAAATTATCAAAATCATCACGGTCTATGCCCAAAACACCGGCATTAGCCTTCGCGTATGAGAACGCAGCTTGGGCAGACTCTTGCATCACATCGCCAAGCTGCCCTGTTAAAATTAGCTTTCCTTTGCCCTTGGTTTTGATCGCTTCGATAAATAAAATATCTCCGCCAACCACCGTCCACGCAAGTCCGGTTGCAACTCCAACCTGACTCTTTTTTAGTGCCATATTGGGGAAAACTCTAGGCGTTCGCAAGAAATCACTTAAATTTGATCGATTAACCCTAACAGGCTTAAATCTTTTTCCTAACACCGCTTTCTTACGCGCGATCTTGCGGCAAACTTTTCCAATCTCTCTTTCAAGATGTCTGAGCCCTGCTTCGAGCGTATATTGCGAGATCATGGATGCTAAAGCCGTGTCCGATAGTTTCACATCGCTTTTATTTAGTCCGTTCTCATCAATTTGTTTGGGTACCAAATGTCGCTTTGCAATTTCAAGCTTTTCTTCCTCTGTGTAACCAGAAAGCTGAATAATTTCCATTCGATCGCGTAAAGCCGGCTGGATCGTATCCAGAATATTCGCGGTAGTCATAAACATCGCATTTGAAAGATCAAACGTTACATTTAAGTAATTATCTCTAAACGCAAAATTTTGCTCGGGATCCAAAACCTCCAAAAGTGCCGAACTCGGATCACCACGAAAATCTGCCCCGACCTTATCGATTTCATCAAGCATCACCAATGGATTATTCGTTTCTGCTTGTTGAATAGCCTGAATTATTCTTCCAGGCATCGCTCCTACGTACGTTCTGCGGTGACCACGAATCTCAGCTTCATCATGTACCCCGCCAAGACTCAAACGAATAAATTTACGATTCAAAGCTCTCGCAATTGATCGCCCTAAAGACGTTTTCCCAACCCAGGGAGGTCCTACTAAACAAAGAATCGAACCTTTTGGCTTTTCCTTCAATTTGCGAACCGCAAGTGCCTCAATTATTCTTTCTTTTACGCGCTCAAGCCCATAATGATCTTCATCTAGAATCACCTGCGCCTTACGTAGATTCAAATTATCTTTTGACGAAACAGACCAAGGTAGGTTGGTCATTATATCCAACCAATTTCTTAAAGTAGCCGTTTCCGCTGTGTCCGGGTGCATTCTTTCAAGCTTTTTGATTTGCCGAAGCGTTTCTTCCTCCGCCTTTTCGGGCATCAAAGCCTCTTTAACTTTCTCGCGATATTGCTCGATTTCCTGAGAAAGTTCATTCCCCTCTCCGAGTTCGGCTTGAATCGCTTTGAGCTGTTGCCGCAGGTAATACTCCCTCTGCGAGCGATCTATGTCCGCTCGAGCTTGCGTATTAATTTCTTGTTGAACCGTCAAAACATCAATTTCTTTATTGAGCAATTCATTAACCCTTCGCAAACGCGTGATCGGATCATCTGTGTCCAACACACTTTGAGCGTCTTCAACTCTTAATTCTAAATTCGAAGCTGAAAGATCTGCGAGTCGTCCCGCATCATCTAAATTGGATACGATTGCCAATACTTCAGGGGAAATATTCTTCCCGAGATTTGCGGCTTTTTCCATAGAATCGCGAACATTGCGAACCAGTGCTTCTACTTCAAGCGAATCGGTTGCAATCGACGGTTCCGTTAAAGGAACAAGGCTTGCGTTAATAAGACCGTTTTCAACCGAAACAGAATCAACCGAAGCACGAGACAATCCCTGAGTCAAGATTCTTATGCGTCCATCCGGCAACTTAAGCATTCGCATGATTACCGCAACTGTACCAACGGTATAAAGATCTTCCTGCTCAGGCTCCTCTTTATCTACATCCTTTTGCGACACAAGCAAAATCATCCGATTTTGACTCAATGCTTCATCAACAGCCCGTATAGATTTATCACGCGATACAAAAAGCGGAACGATCATGAAAGGGTAAATCACGATGTCGCGCAAGGGTAAAACCGGTAATTCAGAAGGAATTTGCGCCAGCGATTCGCCAAGCTCTCCATCCTCCAATTGATCAGAAAAATCTTCTAGATTATCCATAAGTGAGTTATGTTAATTAAAAAAATAGCAAAGGGCAAAGGCAGTTTTCGCAAGCCCCTTCCTTTTTTTCATTAACATTTTGAAATGATTATTATTCCTGGCTTTTAATGGTGACTTTTATCGCTTTACCACGCCTATCCACTAATTTCGGAAGAACGATAGACAACGTGCCATTTTTAAGTTCGGCTGAGACATTACCAATGTTAATTGCCCAACGTAAATTTATTTTTCGGCGGAATTTTCCATATTGCCTTTCGCAGCAAAAATGAGAGATCGCTTTTTCGGTATGGGGCGAATACCTTTTGTGACCTTCAATACAAATATGTTTTGCGGTTACTGTTAGATCAATCTCCTCAGGATTTATTCCCGGCAATTCAACGGATACAATTACCGAATCACCTGTCTCACACAAATCAATCGTCGGAGAAAAAGTATTAAAAGATTCTGAAGCTTCAATCTCGAGAGCTTCTTCAAGAACAGAATAAAGTCTTTCAACTCTGCTATACAGCCGCTTTAATTCTACTCTTTCGTAACTAACTGTTGCAGCGGCAATTGGTTTTTGTCGGGCTTGGCTCATCTAATTTCCCCTAAGTGCTCCGTTTATATAGCTTTACCGATATTGCAAGAATCCTCACGTAAAACACCGATTTTCAGACGCAATTTATTTTTTCGAAGGCTTTTTCTTTTTCCTCGAACGGACTAAATACTTCAGTTCATTCATAAACTCGGAAACATCTTCAAATTCCAAATACACCGAGGCAAATCTTACGTAGGCAACTTTATCCAGTTTCTTTAGCTCACGCATAATTATTTTCCCGATTTCACTGGTCGGGCGTTCGCGATCAGACGAATCCTGAACAAATTTTTCAACCTTATCGACGAGATTTTCGAGTTGGATAAGCGAAATTGGTCGCTTTTCGATCGCCCGCATCAAGCCCGAAACAATCTTCTCTCGATCAAACTTTTCGCGGGTACCATCCTTTTTAACAACTACATACGGAATCTCGTCAATTCTTTCGTATGAGGTAAAACGCCGTCCACAGGTTAAACACTCCCTGCGACGCCGAATCGAATCGCCTCCCTTAGCCTCTCGGGAGTCAACAACTTTATCTTCTACTTCTCCACAAAATGGACAACGCATATTTTCCTATATTAGCAATTCTTTCTAAATCAGTCAGTTGTCGGGTAAGTTCTCAAATCAATTACTAACGATTGAATTTGGTTCGGCAGTGCTTTGAATCGTTTCGGGACTCAATAGATTCTTCATTCTGGCGATACTTATATCACCGTGGATAAAATAATACAGTCCAAACAAAACCGCCGGGGCAAAATACACAAGGTGCATCACAATGGAAACTGCGGCAGCTTGTTCCCGCCCAGTTCCCAAGAATATCAAGCCGCCCGCGGTCGCAGCATGAAAGGCACCTGCCGCCCCACCTGGCGTCGGAACTACTGAACCGATTGCTGCCCAGCCCATAATAAAAAGTGCGCCACTAAAATTGATCGGAAGATCAAACGCTAAAAGCACCAACCAGGTCGGTAACGCCACACAAACCCAAAGTAGGAGTGTCCAGAACGTCACTGAAACTATTTCCTTCCAGTCTCGCAAAATCTCCAAAGCCTTCGCGAGCTGCTTTAAAATACTTACTATTATGCTCTTGATCTTTTTGGGGATAAATTTATGATCAAAAAATCTTTCCGCCCAGGCTATTACACCAGCCGAAATTTTCTGATAAATATAAAGCCCGATAAATCCAACTCCTACCCCAACAAGCATCGCATAACCAATTAGCTTTATATAAGCAAATTCTTTCTCGTGCCCAGACGGGGCTTCAAACCATAGAAGATTGGCAGAGAAGAAACATATTAAGGCTGCGAGATCAAAAATTCTTTCTAGACCCAATGTCACTAGTGCGGCGGACGGTCTAACCCGTTTGTCGCGCATCGGAAGCCACATAGGGCGTACAATTTCCCCCATTCTCCCAATAAAAAAGACTGCGGTAAATCCGACCGTTGTTGTAGCGAAAAGCTCCTTAAGAGATGTCTTAGTTATGGGTTCAAGCAAAACTTGCCAACGTATAGCTCTTAAAAAATAGCCCAATGAAATAAACAAAACGGCGGCGAATACGTAAACCGCCCGCGCTTTCAGTAAACTCTGATAGACCTTCTGCCAATCCAAATTTCGCCCTAAAAACCAGAAGATGAACAGGGCGAATAAAAGTAGCAATATAAATTTTGTATACTTTCGCAAGTTTTAGTTAGACCTTAATGTGTGACCTATGTCATGGGTTACAATTCTCGATTACGTAGTATAGTAATACTATCGACAATAAAAGATAGCGTATTTGATTAAAAAACTAAAATGAATTACTGATGCTATTGGGCTAAAAGACTTTTGGTATTTATTGGAACTTTTCATTTTTGCTTTCGTAAAACAACACTGACAGGGCAGACGCATTACCTTGTTGCTTTAAACTAAAGCTAATACGGTTTTTTTGGAGACTATTAATTTGGAGGCGTTGAAAGTAGAAGCAACCAATACCGGAGCGGATTTGGTCAGGCGGTGCCGAGCGGGAGACGGCGCGGCGTGGGAGGAAATCGTCACCTCCTATTCACGAAGGATATTTAATTTGGCTTATCGATTTACGTCTAGAGTAGAAGCGGCGGAAGATTTGACCCAGGAAGTTTTTGTTCGAATCTACAACACGCTCGAACAATATGATCCAAAGCAAGGGAATCTTTCGAATTGGCTAATACGGCTGGCTAGAAATTTGATAATTGATGACTATCGCCATCGGCAGCGAAATCCGCAGAATTCAATGGCAGACCCGGTGGATAAACATAGCTTTCACCTCAGAGCCGTTGGAAACTCGGCTCAGAAAAATGTTGAAAGACGTGAGCTTTGTAATCAGGTTCAGGAAGGGATTGATAAATTGCCGCCTGATTTGAAAACATGTGTAATTTTGCGCGACATAGAAGAATTGGCTTATAAGGAAATAGTCGATGTTCTGGAAATCCCGGAAGGCACGGTTAAATCGCGTATAAATAGGGGAAGAATCGAGCTTGCGAAAATTTTAAGGCGAATGCGCGTTGTGCAAATTTAGTTGTTATTTGATGTCTATAAATTAGATTGTTAATTATGAACAATAATTTAAGTGAATTGGAAAAGGATTAGTTAGTCAAAGGTATTTTGACGTTATGAAGTATCAAGATGAAAACAATATCGGATGTTCTGAGTTTGAAAATCACCTGAGTGATTATTTGGACAAAAATTTGGGTATCGATGAGCATAAGGCTGTTGCTGAACATGCTCTTAAATGTCCGATGTGTCATTCACTTTCAAATGAAGTAAAAGATTCTCTCACAATTTGCCGTGAGATCTCCGCCCCGAAACCGTCTTTGACGGGCTTAGAAGCCCGCATATTAACCGCAACGGTTCCGGAAACTGAAATGGTTTGTGATGATTTTGAAAAACATCTGACAGATTATTTGGACGGCTATTTACCCGCGACAGTTTTTCATCGCTGGGAACGCCATGCAGTGTTATGTAAAGAATGTACTGACTTACCGGGTGAAGTCGTACGGTCAATCGCGGCGTGTTACACGTATAAAATGGAAGAGTTTCCTCTTCCCGAAGGACTACATAATAAAATTTTAAAAGCCACACTTGGAACAACCGAGGCAAAAGAAATTACGCCTTCAACCGGTGCTCGCGTCAAAGAATGGATACGTGAGTTGAGCTTCCCGATTTCCCTTCCCCAATTAGCACCTGTTGCAATGATGCTTCTTTTTGCATTTTTTGTGTTTAGCCAAACCGCTTCGGCAGATGGCTCAATCGGCGGAATGTATCAAAAGAGTTTTGAATTGGCGGGACAAACTTACAAAAAGGGCGCGGATATTGTTATGGGTGAAAAAAAACGAAGTTCAACTAATAGCCAAAAACCAGTAAAAGGAACGTTTATAAACGATAATAAATAGATGAATTGTGCTTATCACACAGAAAATGTAGCGGTAGTAAATTGCAATGGATGCGGGAAAACTTTGTGTCCTGCCTGCGATCATCGTATAAAGGGATTCCCTTATTGTCAGGATTGTATTGTGGCTGGGGTTGAATTACTGCGTAATCGTGAGCAGTCCATTTATGTTCCAATCGTAAAAAAGCAAACCTCACCCCTTCTGGCTTTGTTACTTTCCTTACTCTGCCCGGGGCTCGGCGCAGCTTATAATGGACAAACGTCCAAGGCGATCATTCACTTCCTTGTTTTTATCGGTCTTTTTCAGATGGCTGTCTTGTCAGGTGGAATGGTTATTTTCGTACTTAGCTTCCTGGGAATGTGGCTCTATGCAGCTCTTGATTCTTGGCGAACCGCACAAATGATTCAATCCGGTATTTCACCTGACACGGCTGAAGACATTTTAGTTCAACGTTTTTCAGGGAATGCCAGGCTTTGGGGTATCGTCTTGACCGTAATTGGTGTGTCATTTGTCTTGCAAAGCTTGTTCGATTTTCAGCAGATTCTAACTAGGTTAATTTTGCCAACGTTATTAATCGGGTTTGGCATTCATCTACTACGTAAATATCTATTTCGGACAAAAGGAACTCAAGAGGATGTAATTTATTCTTCTTCGAGCGGTGCGGATTCGCGTTATTCTGGCACTATAGATAAACCGAATTTTGGAACTGAGCCATTTGATCTGTCTGACGACTTTCCAACACAGGTAAGATCAGATAAATGGAAAAATAGACATTAGCGTTGGAGGCGGTTTAAGTCACGCCTATCATTAGCTACTAATGGTTGTGGCGTATATGGTACAATGCGTTTGGAGAGGTAAGAAATTATGCCACTTTGGTTAAAAGCTACTGGAAAATGGGGAAGTATATTTGCCATTTTTGCATTGGTTATCACTTTGCTTAAGCAAATCATAGCGTTTATAGGCTTTTTGACTTTCGCTATAAAGATTCTTGTCGTATTGGCGTTTGTCGCACTTTTTGTCGGTGTCGCCTTGCTAGTCTTCAAGACCTGGAAAGGAAGTCAGAGTCAAAAATCATAATTACGTAAAACAAGTTCCTTTATATATACGGAGATCGACCTTTTTAGAGGTTGATTTCCGTATAAGTCTATGTTAACTTCTTTCAACACGTAAAGAAAAATTGTAACCGACAAAAAATTACCCCGAAATAATGCCTATTAGTCCTTTATTTATTAAAGGCTTTTGAGTATTAAGCTTTGTAAGCAATTAGGTTTTATCTGGAGTAATTTGAACCAAGCGTGGAAATAATTAACAAAGGAGTTCTATCTTAGCTTTATGCGAAAAGATAATCGTTATTACACATTTCTTCTATCCCGTTCTACGAAAGAAAAAATCTATATTCGTAGGTTGGAAGTCTCAAAGAAATTGCTGCATAGTTCTGTCGCAAGTTTAGTTCTTTGTTTAGGGCTTTCATCTGTTGGGGTTTTTGGGTTCATTCAAAGCAATAATTCAATACTAACTGCTAAGAACGGCAATAATTTCTCTGAAACCGATTTGGAAGCAAAAAGCGTTTTGGCACTTAAAAGTAAGGGATTTGTTGGAAGCTCTTCAATTGATTACTCTCGTCCGCAAAATTCGGTTGATTATACTTTGAATAGCGGTGGTCCGTCTGACTTCCGACTCTCTAAAGCCACAACGGTTGAGGAAAAAGAAATAGAAGAAAGACTTCGCTATATTGAGACCAGCAGCAGTCCGGAGTATCTGCCGACTATTTGGGCTCATTTAGGAAAGATTAATAACGAATTTGGTTTCCGTCGCAATCCGTTTGGTGGAAGATCATATGAATTCCATCAAGGAATGGATATTGACGGCGATAGAGGTGATATGGTCGTTGCTCCGGCGAACGGCAAAATAATAAAAGCGGGAAGACAAGGCGGATACGGAAACATGGTTGAAATTGACCATGGAAATGGCTTGACAACCCGTTACGGTCATCTATCGTCCTTTAAGGTAAAAGAAGGTGATGTTGTTCAACGCGGGCAACTAATCGCCTTGATTGGCTCGACTGGGCGCTCTACCGGACCTCACTTACATTATGAGTTACGAATAGATAAAAAACCGATTAACCCACGAAGATTTTTACCACCGGAACCTGTGCAAATAAAGTAAACATTTCGCAAAATTTTGAAGATGAAAAAAGACGAGCTAAATGATTCGTCTTTTTTCTTTTCTAATAGGCAAGTTTTATATGCCGCATTCCTTTTAGAATAACCCGCTGTCGTCGTCGAACCCGCCGCGGGTTTTTCCTATGACTAAAAACGTTGAGCGGGCTCGGAATCATTGCCGATAGATAGGCTGCTTGGCTTCGATTTAGATTTGAAGCCGATTTCTTAAAATAATGTCTTGACGCAGCTTCCGCTCCATAAATTCCATCCCCCCATTCGATTACGTTGAGGT
>Ga0114931_10001743_pt1 | contig 27646 bp, 31 predicted proteins | sample 2SBtaG_FD_89579 | JGI IMG/M metagenome (GOLD analysis project Ga0114931, IMG submission 89579) | Deep subsurface microbial communities from Kolumbo volcano to uncover new lineages of life (NeLLi) - 2SBTROV14_V59a metaG | ecosystem: Environmental > Aquatic > Marine > Volcanic | place: Kolumbo... | reverse complement strand
TGTTCCGTCATCCCGGCGAATGCCGGGATCCAGTGTTTTCAATGACATGGATTCCGGCATTCGCCGGAATACCCAAAACGCTACGCGGGGCAGGCTCTGACGAATTAATCAGAGGCTCCCTAGGGCGCAACTTCCAGACTGGTGGCTTTGCCAAACGGCGCAAAATCCAGTTTGCGCAGCACCAGCTCGATTTTAATACCGCTTTTCTTTTTCTTCAGAAAGCGCACCGGGAAGTAGTCGAGTTCCGGCGCGCTCCATACCCAGCTCTGATCTTTGTCATCGTTGGTGCGGCCGACTTTCAGTGTGCGGTAAACACCCGAAGTCAGCTCGATCTGGTCTTCGCCCAAGAGCGCAAATTGATAGTGCTTGATGCGCCCGCCGCGAGGTACCTGGTAGTTGAACTGTGTGGCACCGTCACGCAGCCCAAACAACATGGCGAGTTGCATAACCAGACGATCCAGTGCGCCTGCCGGGAGATCGATTTCCCAGTGCTCCCCCGCACCGATATTTTTAACCTTGGCGTGTTCCCAGTCGAACACCAGGTGGGCGTTATCATCGTCGTCACCGCCCTTACGCCGGGCCTGGTAGTCGAGTACCTGGATATGGCCGTCCTGGAATCGCCAACGGCTGCTCTCGATGGCATTTTCGCCGCTGAGCAGCGCCGCAATGCCACTGCTGGTGGACTCCTGCCGATAAAGATAACGGTTGGCACCCTCGTGTTTCAGGCTGACAGTCACGGTACCGATGTCGAAGCCATTGGCGTTGGCGTCGTAATAGGCGACGAACTCGGGATAGGGTGGTTCGCTGTTGGCGAAACTACGGCTTGCCCCGCCGGTGGCCAGCACCAGGCCGAAGGTCAATAACAGCGCCAGCCGCAGGCGTAATCTGATTTTATGGTTCCGCATCGAGTTGTATCGGTTGTTGCAGCGGTTTATTGTCATAAATAATGTGATCGTTTTCCAAACGCACGCGATGTTCAGCCAGCAGGCGTAAAGCCTGTGTGTACAGTCTATGCTCCTGTTGCAAAACGCGCGCCGCCAGTGCATTGGCGTCGTCGCTCCCTAGCACCGGTACGCGTACCTGTATGATAACCGGGCCGCCATCGAGTTCCTCGGTGACAAAATGTACACTGGCGCCGTGTTCTTTCAGGCCTTCATTCAGCGCCCGCTGGTGCGTATCGAGCCCTTGCAGGGCCGGCAGCAGTGATGGGTGAATATTTACCAGCCGGCCGCGGTAGCGGCGCACAAAGTCCGCCGACAGAATACGCATGAAACCCGCCAGTACCACGATATCGGGTTCAAAACGGTCGATCAGGCCCTGTAGGGCACGGTCGTAAGCTTCCCGCTCGGGGTAATCCGCCGGCACCAGCGCCAGCCTGTCGATAGCCGCCCGGGACGCCGCGTCGAGTCCCGGGGCATCGCCGCGGCTGCTGATGACAGCTTTAACGACGGCGTTCAGCTCACCGGCCTGAATCGCGTCGAGTATAGCCTTGAAATTGGAGCCACGTCCCGAAATCAAAACCACCAGGGCGAGGGGCTTGCCGGTTTCAGTCATGCAGTTCGACGCGCGCGTTACCCTGGCCGGCCTCAACATGGCCGAGTACCCAGGCCCGTTCCCCCAGCCCGTCCAGCAGCGCGAGGCAGGTGTCGACCTGGTCAGCGGCGACACAGACGACCATGCCGATGCCACAGTTGAAGGTGCGGTACATCTCGAAGGTTTCAACCCGGCCCTGTTTCTGCAGCCAGTTAAATATCACCGGCCATTGCCAGCTGTGTGAATCGATATGCGCCGTGGTGTTTTCCGGTAGCATACGTGGCAGATTTTCCGGCAGTCCGCCACCGGTGACATGGCACAGGCTGTGGACGTCCACCTGTTGCAGCAGTGCCAGTAGTAGTTTGACATAGATCCGGATCGGCGCCAGTAGCCAGTCGATCAGGGGTTTGCCTTCCAACAGGCTGTCGGTGGCGGCGCCGGCGTGTTCGATAATTTTGCGGATCAGCGAATAGCCGTTGGAATGCGGTCCGGATGAGGCAATACCGATGAGTATGTCACCAGCCTGCACGGACCGGCCGTCGATCAGTTTGTCTTTTTCGACAATGCCCACACAGAAACCCGCCAGGTCGTAATCTTCGGCCTGATACAGGCCTGGCATCTCCGCGGTTTCTCCGCCGATCAGTGCCGCGCCGGCTAATTCGCAGCCGCGGCTGATACCTTCGACCACATCGGCGGCGACCGCGATGTCGAGCTTACCGGTGGCGTAGTAGTCCAGGAAAAACAAAGGTTCGGCGCCCTGTACGATAATGTCGTTGGCGCACATGGCGACCAGATCGATACCGATGGTGCCGTGCCGGTTATTGTCGATAGCCAGTTTCAGCTTGGTGCCGACGCCGTCGGTGCCGGACACCAGCAGCGGCCGGCGGTAGCGGTCCAGCGGGATTTCGAACAGGGCGCCGAAGCCGCCCAGTCCGCTCACCACACCGTCACGACGGGTACGCGCCACCGCCGGCTTGATACGTTCGACCAGGGCATTGCCGGCATCGATGTCAACGCCGGCATCCCGGTAGCTGATCGATGCGCCGGGGGGTGAAGATTGCTGTCCTGACACTTCAGGCTCCGCGCTAGGGGAAAAGCACAAGTTTACTAGCAAACCGCCCGCCTCCGCCATAGCACGACCGGGTTGAGGCTATGGTATGGTAGCGCCCAAATCGCCATCATCGGGTACACATTGTGAGGAAATTGTCACTGCTCACCCTGTTGCTGAGCCTGCTGCTGATACCGCTGCTGGCAGGTGCGACACGCCTGCAGGGCCTGTTCGAGGCCGAAGTCGAGGCCACCGGTCGGGACAACGCGGCGCGGGATGCGGCGCTGCGGCTGGCGCTGGAGGAATTGCTGGTCAGATTGACCGGCAGCCGCGCGGCCTTGCAGACCGAGGCCGCGGCCAGTCTTACCAAAGAACCGGGCCGGCTGGTGGAGCAGTTCCGGTTTATTGAAGCGCCGGCCGGCGAAGAACAGCCGAAACAGCTCCGGTTATGGGTACAGTTCGACGGTGTATCGCTGTCGCGCCAGCTGCGCCAGGCCGGATTGCCCTACTGGGGTGCGGTGCGCCCCGATATTCTTGCCTGGCTGGCGATCGATGACCGCGGCCGGCGTTATCTGCTGTCGGACAGCAATGAGCCGTCGGTGGCCGCCATGTTGACCCAGGCCGCCCAACGGCGTGGCTTGCCGCTGACTTTGCCATTGCTCGATCTGGAAGACCGGCAAGCGGTGAAATTTACCGATGTCTGGGGCGGTTTCTTCGGTGCAGTGACGGCGGCCTCCGAACGCTATCGCCCGCAGGTCATCCTCACGGCGCGACTGGCACGGGATGCGCCCGACGGCGAGTGGCGCGCCAACTGGCAGCTGGCTGATGGACCACATCAGCAGAATTGGCGCACGCACGCGGCGAGTCTTGCGACCGTGCTTGACAGCGGGGTGGCGGATGCCGGCGAATGGCTGGCGCAGCGCTATGCTGTCGTGGCCACCCAGGCCGGCTTGCGCACGCTGGTGGTTGAAGGCGTGCGCGATCTACAGGATTATGCCAGGGTATTGCGATACCTGGCATCGCTAAGTCCGGTCGACCGGGTCGATGTGTTACGCGTGGAAGACCAGGACGTGGCGTTCAAACTGGCATTGAGCGCCGATGAGCACAACCTTCGGCAAGTGATAACGCTGGGCAGGGTTTTGCAGCAAACCGCTGACCCGCTGGCCTGGCGGTTTCGTTTGAATCGGTGAAACGCAGCGATATTCCCAATCTGATCACGGTACTGCGCATCCTGCTGGTAGCGCCCATCGCCTGGGCATTGCTGCAGCAGGAATTTGTGCTGGCCCTGGTCCTGTTTTTTGTCGCCGGCTTTTCCGACGGCCTGGACGGTTTTCTCGCCAAACACTATGGCTGGACCAGTCGCCTGGGCGCACTGCTCGATCCACTGGCCGACAAGGCGCTACTGGTCACCTGCTATGCCGTGCTCGTCTGGATCGGCTTGCTGCCCTTGTGGCTACTGGTGCTGGTGGTCGCACGCGATGTGGTGATTGTGGCCGGCGCGCTGGTATACAACTACCGTATCCTACGGCTCGAGGCTGAACCGACGCTTATCAGCAAACTCAATACGGTGCTGCAGATCGCGCTGGTGCTGTTGGTTATTGTTCAACAGATCGTACCAGCCTGGGTGCAGGCCAACTGGATAACACTGCTGATTGTGGCAGTGACCGTCAGTGTCGTCTGGAGCGGATTGGATTATGTTGTCACCTGGAGCCGGCGGGCGCGCAACAGTCAATGAGTGAACAGCTGCCGTTAGGTTTGCGGCTGCGGGCCTCGGCGCTGTTTTCCAATTTTGTTGCCGCGCCCCGCCAACAGGAACTGTTTGAATTACTCAAGCAGTTGACCGGCGGCGGCTTCCCGGCGCAGTTGTACTGCTGGGGGGATGTAGGCAGCGGCAAGACCCATCTGCTGCAGGCCAGTTGCCGCCACGCTGATAGCTTGGGACGCACGGCGGCTTATTTGCCGTTGAAAGATTGTGTCGAATTACCCCCAGAGCTGGTGCAGGGTTGGGATGAGTTCCAGTTGATCTGTGTGGACGATATCGACATCGCCGCCGGGCATCATGACTGGGAAGAAGCTTTATTCCACCTGTACAACCGACTCATGGAGCGGGGCGGCCGCTGGCTGGCCGGTGCAACGGTAGCACCGGGGCAACTGGCTATCGGCCTTCCTGATCTGGTGTCGAGGCTCGGCGCCGGGCCTACGTATCAACTACGGCCTTTAGATGACGAACAGAGCCTCGAAGCCATGCGTCTGCGGGCCCGGCAAGCGGGCTTCGACTTACCGGAAGACACCGGCCGTTATTTATTACGCCACCTGCCACGCGATCTGCCGGCGCTGATGGCGGTGTTGGAACAGTTGGATACCGCCTCGCTGGCCGCTCAGCGCAAACTGACGGTGCCGTTCGTCAAGTCTGTATTGGATCTTTAAGAAACTTGTCATTGGTGCGAGCACTGCTTCGGCTGTGGGGGCCGGGTCATCCGCAGATAGGCGATGCCCCCGGTTAACCAGCACAATGCCAGTCCTACCTCGGCCAGCGCCAGCCAGCGCGCGTCCGGATTACTGTAGGCTTCCATGCTGCCGTGTGTTAAGTACAGCAGCGACAGGAACAGGCCCCAGGCAATGGTATAGCGGCGCGCATGCAGCAGGCCTCGCAAGGGCGCGAACAGCGGCAGACCCAGTATCACCAGTGCGGCGCGCGGTGATACCAGCTGCGGCGGTGCGAGCCAGCCGTACCAGGCGGGTAGCAGCAGCATCAGACCGAAATAACCAGCCAGCAGCAAGGCGTAGGCCAGGCGGGACATCAGTTTGTCAGCGCGCCAAGCGGCGTGCTGTTCCGGCCAGACGTTTGCCCAGTGCCCGGCACAACCGCAGTTCCGTTTCCGTCAGCGGGTTTTTGCTGTCGGCGCCGGCGAGGTGACTGGCGCCGTAGGGTGTGCCACCGGCATCGGTATGCAATAGATCGGTTTCGCTGTAAGGAATGCCGACCATCAACATGCCGTGGTGCATGAGCGGCAACATCATCGACAGCAGGGTGGTTTCCTGGCCGCCGTGCAGGGATGAGGTCGAGGTGAACACCGCCGCCGGTTTGCCGGCCAGTTCGGCCCCCAGCCACAGACTGCCGGTGGTGTCGATAAAATATTTCAGCGGCGCCGCCATGTTGCCGAAGCGGGTCGGGCTACCGAGCGCCAGGCCGGCGCATTCGCGCAGGTCATCGACACTGACATAAGGGGCGCCCTCGGCCGGGATGCTGTCTTCGCTGACTTCACAGACCGTCGATACCGGGGGCACGCTGCGCACTCGCGCCTGCATGCCGTCGACTTCCTCGACGCCACGCGCTACATGCTGTGCCATCGCGGCGATGGCGCCGTAGCGGCTGTAATACAGAATCAGAATATCGGCGGCCACGTCAGAGGATCTCCAACACGCCTTCGGGCGGTCGACCCAGGGCCGCCCGTTCCTTATGGACGACGATTGGGCGCTGAATCAATTTGGGGTGCGCCACCATTGCGGCAATCAGTTGATCGCGGCTCAAGGTGTCGTCGTCGAGCTTCAGTGACTTGTATTCGTCTTCGTTGCTGCGCATCAGTTCACGCGGTTGCAGGCCCAGCAAGTCGAGCAAGTGGCTCAACGTCTCGGCATCCGGTGGTGTTTTAAGGTACTCCACAATATCGGCATCGATGCCGTGCGTCGTCAGCAGATCCAGTGTTTGCCGGGATTTGCTACAGCGCGGGTTGTGATAGATCGTGGTTCGGGTCATGACCAGGCTCCGGCAATTGGCGGGCGCCGTATTGTCCGCTATCCGCCGCTGCGCGTCCACGTGGTGTCCGGGATACTTTCTTGACCCCCTCGGGTCGCAGTGCTAGCGTAGCTGCTGGTGTTATCAGTTGCATTACCCATGCACTCAACCGGTTTGCGTATGTCGAAAATCTGCCTGGTCGCTGCGACCCGATCGTTGGGGCGGTTTGCGGCAGGTCTGCTACTGATCCTGGTAGTTGCCTGCCGGACGGCACCGGTCCAGGAAATGAGTGAAGCCCGGCAGGCGATCGAGGCGGCGCGGGTGGCCGGCGCCGAGCAGCATGCCCCGGAAAACTATAGAAAGGCCAAAGCCTTGCTCCAAACGGCTGAAGATTTTCTAAATGATCGCCATTTTCGCAAGGCCCGGGAAAATGCGGCCTTGGCGCGGGACGAGGCCATTCAGGCGCGCGAAGCCGCCCAGCAGGCCAATACCCGATAAATGCCAGATTCAAGGAATTTTTTTTTACTTGTTGCGTCTTTGTGGTTTAAAGTCGGGCTATGGCCTGATAACAGCCTGTCGCTTGACACCTGAGGGAATCGGGTGTTAGCTTCGGGTGGCTTTCAAAAGACGCAAAAAGTCTTCACGGAACAACCACTAGCGGAGTGACTTTCATGAAAAGAACGATTTTTGGCAAGCAACTGGTTCCTGTAGTTTTGGTGCTCGGTTTGGTCGCGGGCTGTACCTCGACTCCGCCGGCCCCGGTGCACGACGACATGGCCGACGTGAACCAGGCGATCGCCGGCGCCAAGGCGGCCATTGCCAAGGCCAAGTCTTTGAACTGGATCTGGCGCGATACCGAGAAAATTCTCAAAAAGGCTGAAAGCGAAGCAGCCTCCGGTGAACCCCATAAAACACTGGCCATCAAGCTGGCAAACAAGGCCCGCAAACAGGCTGAATTGGCGGTTAACCAGTACTATCTTGAAAAATCCAAGGTGATGTTCAAGAACGCCAGCGGTACTTCGGGATTAACGGCCAACCAGCAGAATACACTGACCGAGGCGGGCAAAGCCATTGGCAATGCCGAGGGTCGTAAGGCTTATGACCTGCTGACACCCCTGCTGACCGAACTGCAAACCGCCAACGTCCAGTACCAGGTGGTGCGCGGTGACAGCCTGTGGTCGATCGCCGGCAAGCAGGAAATCTATGACAACCCTTATCAGTGGCCTTTGATCTACAAGTCAAACCGCGCCCAGATCAAGGATGCGGATCTGATCTATCCGGGCCAGGACTTCAGCATTAACCGCAATCCCACAGCCGCCGAATCTGAAATGGCGATCAACCACGCCAAGACGCGCGGCGCCTGGTCTATCGGCGTGGTCGAGGAGTCAGACCGCAACTACCTGGGCGGCAATCTTGATTTGCAGTAGGTAACTTCAGACCGAAGCTCGAACAACAAAAGGCCCCAACGGGGCCTTTTGTTGTTTAGGCCGGCAGGTAGATAAAGCGCTCGAAACCCGGGCCGGACTCCAGTTGTTCGCTGCAATTGACCAGTTGCTGATGACCTTGTTCGTAAATCGTCACCTGGCTGCCGGCCTGAATTTCTCCACTGCGGGTGATCAGGGTATGTACCGGTTGCTGACCGCGTTTCTGGGTGGCGGCGATGGCCGCCTGGTACTCGCCGCCTAATCCCGCATCCGCCATCACGCGGATGACCACCGGGCGCGGTTCACGCGCCAGATACTGAAGCCCCAATTCGTAGCCCGCGCTACCCTCGGATTCAACCAGCCAGCGACAGACGGCAACCACCCAGCCGGCATTGGACCGGGGCGCCGGTCGGCGTAAGGCGATCAGCTGTCCGACGCGTGGATGCGGCAACTGTGGTCCGCGGTAGTGTACGGCCAGACCGCCGTTGCTGCGATTTATGCTGGTGCAGGCAAAGGGCGTTGGCGGAGTCTGGCGCTTATTGTCGTCGGCAGGGAGCGCGCCCAGGTCTATGCTGCGCTCCTGTTCCGCGCTCAGAAACAGCGTGGGGTCAAAACAGCGGCCGCGATTCACCATACAGTATGCGGCGTTAAGTCCGCTGACCAGGTCAATGCGGGCATGGGTCTCCTGGCGTTCGGTGCTGCGCGTCGGATGGTTTTGCCAGTGGTCGAGCGTCTGGCGCAGACTGCGTAACAGCGGTAGGGCAGGGACTTCCGCGGGCAAGCCGATGGCTTGTGCCTGTCGATGTTTGGCCAACTTTTCGATGTCGGCCTGCATACGCGCCAGGAGTTCGTCCATTTCAAGGTATAGGTGTGGATCATGGTCTTCGGTCGCCTGCTGAAAGGCCTCATGCAGCTGGAAAAAATTCTTTCCGGCGGGTGGCTCGCTGTGAATCCGGCACAGGTCGCGGTGTTGCATGAAGTAGTGACGAAGTGCCGGCAGCATGCCGGCCGGCAAGCGGTAAGGGTCGGTCAGCCGCAACAGCGTAATCAGGCGGAAGCAGGCGTCGATCTGCTGTTCATCGAAGCCGGGTAGGGTGGTGGCGTATTTTTCCCGCCCGCTTTGCCAGGCATAACCATAGAGTGCCAGGCATTCACTCCACAAGGCGCGCGGCGCCGGCCGATAGCCGGCGTAGCAGTCGATCAGCTGCAATCCGAGGCTTTGAATGGCGCCCAGCAGCGCCAGCGGTAGGTTGCGGGTCTCCATGAAACCGCTGGTTTTGTTGACCAGTTCGTGGGCGACAATTTTGTAACCGAACCCGATGTCCTGGCACAGGCGCTTCACTTGCGCCTGTAGTTTGTCGGCGTCCGCTGTCTGATTCCCGGGTGCGGTCCCGCTATCTCTGCGCGAGCCAAACCAATTTTCGCCCTGCTCCGCCAGGCGCCGATAGGTGCCCAGAAAACAGCCGAGTATTTCGAGGCGGGTGCCGGCCGGCAGCGGTTGCCGATTCATCAGGCGTAACTGTTCGTGGGCCAGACGGGCGGTGCGCTGCAAATCCAGAAACGGCAGATTTTCCAGCCACGATCTGACCTCGCGCGGCTTTATTTTAATGCCGGCGCGCTTGCTGTCCTGGGCGGGAATGGTCAGTTGTAGTTGTGGCACGGTATTCCTTCAATCAATACGGGCAGACCAGGCATTGTAGCGGTCGCCGGGCGGCAAACTGGACTATTCGCTGCGTACCGGTATGCCGGCAATGCGCTGTCGCCACTCAGCCGGACCGGTACTGTGTACCGATTCGCCGCGGGCATCGACGGCGACGGTGACCGGCATGTCCTTGACGATGAATTGGTAGACGGCTTCCATTCCCAACTCCGGGTAGGCAATGACCTGCGCCGACTGAACGGCCTTGGATACCAGGTAGGCTGCACCACCGGTGGCGATCAGGTACACCGCCTGGTGACGCCGGATACTGTCGATCGCCGCCGGCCCGCGCTCGGCCTTGCCGATCATGCCGATCAGGCCGGTTTTTTCCAGCAGGGTGTCGGTGAATTTGTCCATTCGCGTGGCTGTGGTCGGCCCGGCCGGGCCCACGGCTTCGCCCTCAATCGGGTCGACCGGCCCGACGTAGTAGATAAAACGGTTCTGGAAATCCAGCCCTTCGGGTAGTGCGTCGCCTCGGTTCAGGGTCTCGACAATACGTTTGTGAGCGGCGTCGCGGCCGGTCAGCAGTCGTCCGCTGAGAAGTAGTGTTTCGCCGGGTTGCCAGTTCTGCACCGCCTGGGCGTCGAGGCTATCGAGGTCGACCGGGCGGGACTGGTCGGTATTCCATTGCACTTGCGGCCATTCACTGAGGGAGGGTGGCTCGGGGAACACCGGTCCGCTGCCGTCGAGTTCAAAATGGACATGGCGGGTGGCCGCACAGTTGGGCACAATGGCGACCGGTAGCGAGGCGGCGTGGGTCGGATAGTCGAGCACCTTCACGTCCAGGACCGTGGTCAGGCCGCCCAGTCCCTGGGCGCCGATGCCCAGTTGGTTGACACGATCATAGAGGGTGAGGCGCAGTTCCTCGGCGCGGCTGGTCGGCCCGCGTTGCTGTAGCGCCTGAATGTCGATGGGCGCCATCAGCGAGCGCTTGGCCAGCAGGACGGCTTTTTCCGCGGTGCCACCGATACCGATACCCAGAATGCCGGGCGGGCACCAGCCGGCGCCCATACCGGGCACCTGCGCAACCACCCACTCCACCAGGTCATCACTGGGGTTGAGGATGGCGAATCGGGCCTTGTTTTCCGAGCCGCCGCCTTTAGCCGCCACTATGACGGAGACCGTGTCGCCGGGGACGAGCGACGTGTGGATAACCGCCGGCGTGTTATCGCCCGTGTTCGTGCGCTGGCCGGCCGGGTCGGCGACAATCGAAGCGCGCAGCGGGTTGTTCGGGTCCAGGTAGGCGCGGCGCACCGCTTCGTTGACCATGGTATCGACATCCAGCGTACTGTCCCAGCGTACCTGCATGCCGATTTCAAGAAATACGGTGACGATACCGGTATCCTGGCAGATCGGCCGGTGGCCCTCGGCGCACAGGCGCGAATTAATCAGAATCTGGGCGATGGCGTCGCGCGCGGCCGACGACTGCTCTTTGAGATAGGCCTGGTGCATAGCCTGGACGAAGTCGATCGGGTGATAATAAGAAATATACTGGAGAGCGTTGTGGATCGACTGAATGAAATCTTCCTGGGTGACTGTGGTCATACCTGTATCCTGCTTTAGGGAACAAATGCCCGTGCCGCTGAGTCCTACACCCTAGTTTAGGGCCTGGCGCTGCCGATAACCAACTGAGAGTAGAGGGAATAGCTGTTATGCGATGGTTTATGATTTTTGCGACGTTGATGGGCGCGGCCGGAACCGCGTTGGCCGAACCCGTCGATTACAGCCTCCCTGATCTTAGCGGCAAAACGCATTCACTGGCCGACTACCAAGGGAAATGGGTGGTGGTCAACTACTGGGCGACCTGGTGCCCGCCTTGTCAGGAAGAGATTCCGGACCTGGTGGACTTTCACGACCGCCACAAGGATGTCGATGCCGTGGTGGTTGGAATCAATTTCGAGGATATTCCTCAACAGCAGTTGGAAACTTTTGTCGACTCCTTTCTGATCAGCTATCCAGTGCTGCGTTCCGAGCCATTGCCTGCGACCCCACTGGGCCCCATACCCGGCCTGCCGACGCCCTATATTATCGCGCCGGATGGTACGCCGGTGGCCCGCCAGGTCGGCCCGGTGACCGGCAAACAGCTGGACGACTATATCGCCAGCAAGCAAAAGCAGGGGAGTTGACTGAAGCCGGAAAGGGTGCGGCCCCTTTCCCCTACCTGGCCTCCGGTCGTTGGCCGGTCGTAACCGTCACGCTCAGGCGCCCGCCATCGCGTACCCCCTCGATTTTCAGTTCAACACCGGGCCCGGCCTGGGCGATGCGGCTCATGGCCGAGCGTGCACTGTCCACCGATCGTCCGTCGATACTTTCCACCACATCACCGGGTTCGATGCCGGCCCGATCGGCCGGTCCGCCGCGCAGCACACCGGCAATCAGCATGCCGCGGGTGTCTTTCAGCTGGAAGCTTTCGGCCAGCTGTGGGGTCAGGTCCTGGGCTTCGATGCCGAGCCAGCCGCGCTCCACGTGACCCTGTTCGATAATCTGCTTCATGACGTTTGCAGCCAGGTGGGTGGGGATGGCGAAACCGATGCCCTGGGAGCCGCCGGAGCGGCTGTAGATGGCGGTATTGATGCCGATCAGTTCGCCGTAGGCGTTGATCAGTGCACCGCCGGAATTGCCGGGGTTGATGGCGGCATCGGTCTGCACGAAATCCTCGTAGCGGTTGATGCCCAGGTGGGAGCGGCCGACGGCGCTGATAATACCGAGGGTCACGGTCTGGCCGACACCGAAGGGGTTGCCGATAGCCAGCGCAACGTCGCCGACGCGCAGATGTTCCGTCGAGCCGATAGCCACCGAAGGCAGCTTGTCCAGCGCGATGCGCAGCACCGCCAGGTCGGTGTCTTTGTCGACGCCGACTACTTTGGCGCGGGTGCTTCGGCCATCCTGTAACAGCACCTGAATCTCATCCGCGCCGGTAATCACGTGATTGTTGGTCAGTACGTAACCCTGGGGGGAAATAATCACGCCGGAGCCGAGGCTGGTCTGGGTGCGTTGGCGCGGCCTGTCGACCTGGTCGCCGAAAAAATAGCGGAACAGCGGATCGTCCAGCAAAGGATTGCGCTTGCGGGTAATGGTTTTGCTGGTATAGACGTTCACAACCGCCGGCGCGGCGCGTTCGACGGCGTCCGCATAGGACACGACCGGTGGTGAACCGGCGCGATCCGCTGTGCCGGCTTCCTGGTGTTGCGGCGCCTCGCGGACTTCGATAATCGAGCGGCCGGTTTCGAACCACTCGGGTTTTACCAACAGCAGCAAAAAGGCCGCGACGATACCGACGGTGGCGGCCTGCAGGAAAAATGAAACGCTATCACGTATATTCATGGGGACATCGGCTGTGGGTCGGAGGCGGGATTATCGCCAAAGTGGACGCCGATGGCGAATGGCAGCCACGGAAAACACGGAAATACGCGCTTTTGTTCCGTGTTTTCCGTGGCTAACTAATCCGTAGCCTGAATGGAGAGCGCGAACTTTGGCGAGCCTGCAATCCCTGGTTGAATACTGTGACCGGCTGCTGGAAGCCGATCGCTTTCACGACTATTGCCCCAACGGCCTGCAGGTGGAGGGGCGCGCCGAAGTGGCGCGGGTAGTCAGCGGTGTGACCGCCAGCCAGGCCCTGATCGAGGCGGCCGTGAAGCAGTCGGCCGATCTGTTACTGGTGCATCACGGCTATTTCTGGAAGGGTGAGGATCCGACGCTGACCGGTATCAAGCAACGCCGGGTGCGTGCCCTGCTGGACAAAGACATCAGCCTGTTGGCCTACCATCTGCCGCTCGATGCCCACCCGGAGCTGGGTAACAATGCCTGCCTGGCAGCCCGTCTGGGCTGGGTGGAGGAGGGGCGCTTTGGCGATGGCCGGGAGCCCGATCTGGCCTGCTTCGGTCATCCGGAAAAGGTACTGTCGGCGCGGGAAATGGCCGCCCATATCCTCGGTGGGCTGGACCGCGAGCCGTTGCTGGTCGAGGCCGGGCCGGCGCTGATCAAAACCATAGGCTGGTGCACCGGCGCCGCCCAGTCTTACCTGGAGGCCGCCGCCAGGCGCGGTTTGGACGCCTTCGTCAGCGGTGAGATTTCCGAGCCGTGCGTGCATATCGCGCGCGAATACGGGATTCACTATTTCGCGGCCGGTCATCACGCCACGGAACGCTACGGTGTCCAGGCGCTGGGTGAACACCTCGCCGGACAGTTCGGGATACAACATATTTCTATCGATATAGATAATCCTGTTTGAGTAATTGCCCCAAACCGGAGACTTTTACCGTTCGATTACTTGACCTAACCAGGCAGTTCCGACATGCTATGCCCGCTGTTCAAACATAGGTTTGAATATCAGAATATTCTAATGTTCATCGGCGTTTACTATACGCTAAGGAAGCTCTGATTAATTCGTCATTCCGGCGTATGCCGGAATCCAAGGCATTGAAAACACTGGATCCCGGCAGGCGCCGGGATGACGGTAAAGGAATTCATCAGAGGTTCCCCAAGTAAATGACCGCCGGTGATTTTATGTGTGGAGACCATTAATGAGTGGCGACGGTGTAGATACCAGTAAACGCCGGTTTCTGATAGCCGCGACAACCGTGGTAGGCGGGGTTGGTACCGTCTATACAGCGGTGCCTTTTCTCGCGTCCTGGATGCCCAGTGAACGCGCCAAGGCCGCGGGTGCCCCGGTAGAAGCCGATATCAGCAAACTGGAAGATGGACAAATGCTGCGCGTGCAATGGCGCGGCAAGCCGGTATGGATGGTCAAACGTACCGCGGAAATGCTGGAGGCTTTGCCAACGCTCGACAGCCGCTTGCGCGACCCGGATTCGAAAGAGCCCCAGCAGCCGTCGTACTGCCAGAATCCCACGCGTTCCATCAAGCCCGAGGTGTCGGTCCTGGTCGGTATTTGCACCCACCTTGGCTGCTCGCCGAGCTTCGTGCCGGAAGCGCTGCCGCAGCCCTATGACCCGGAGTGGAAAGGTGGCTTTTTCTGCCCTTGCCACGGTTCGCGTTTCGATCTGGCCGGTCGCGTGTTCCAAGGCGTTCCGGCGCCGATCAATCTCGAAGTACCGCCGCACAAATACGTCAGCGAGTCGCTGATTCTGGTTGGTGTCGGTGAAGACGAAGGAGCCGCCTGATGGGTATGCTGATTAGTCTGCGCGACTGGGTCGATGCACGTTTTCCCATGACCAAAATGTGGGACGAGCATCTCGCTAAATATTATGCGCCGAAAAATTTCAACTTCTGGTATTTCTTCGGTTCGCTGGCGCTGCTGGTGCTGGTGATCCAGATTGTTACCGGTATTTTCTTGACCATGAACTACAAGCCGGACGCTACCCAAGCGTTCGCCTCCGTCGAGTACATCATGCGCGACGTGGACTGAGGCTGGCTGATCCGCTACATGCACTCCACGGGTGCCTCGGCCTTCTTTATCGTGGTTTACCTGCATATGTTTCGCGCCATGCTGTACGGTTCCTACAAGGGACCGCGTGAACTGCTCTGGTTATTTGGCATGATGATCTTCCTGGCGCTGATGGCGGAGGCCTTTTTCGGCTATCTGTTGCCCTGGGGGCAGATGTCTTACTGGGGCGCCCAGGTGATCGTTTCGCTGTTCGGCGCCATACCAGGCATCGGCGACGACCTGTCGCTGTGGATTCGCGGCGACTACGTGATTTCCGACGTTACCCTGAACCGTTTCTTTGCGCTGCACGTGATTGCCGTACCGTTGGTATTGCTGGTATTGGTGGTGATGCACATCCTGGCGCTGCACGAAGTTGGTTCCAACAACCCGGACGGTGTGGAGATCAAGAAAAACAAAGACGAGAACGGCATTCCCAAAGACGGTATTCCGTTCCATCCCTATTACACCGTGAAGGATATTGTCGGTGTCGTGGTCTTTTTGATGTTCTTCTCCTTTGTGATTTTCTTTGTGCCCGGTGGTGGCGGCTTTTTCCTCGAGGCGCCGAACTTCGAGCCGGCTAACCCGCTGAAGACACCGGAACATATCGCGCCGGTTTGGTATTTCACGCCTTACTATGCGATGTTGCGCGCGATCACCTTCGATATCGGGCCGTTTACCTCCAAGTTCCTGGGTGTGATTGTGATGGGCGCCGCCGTGGTGATCCTGTTTTTCCTGCCCTGGCTGGACAGGAGCCCGGTAAAATCGATCCGCTATCGTGGACCGATTTACAAGTTCATGTTGGCATTTTTCGTGGCGGCATTTGCACTGCTCGGTTACCTGGGCACGCAACCACCCACGGATACCAAGACACTGCTGGCGCAGATAGGTACGGCGGTGTACTTTGCCTTTTTCGTACTGATGCCGATTTATACCAGGATTGATTCGACCAAACCGGTTCCGGATCGGGTAACGGGGTAACGTCCAATGAAAAAACAACTGTTAGCTATTCTGTTGCTTGTTTCGCCGGCGTTGGTCCTGGCCAGTAGCGGGCACCTTCATCTCGACAAGGCCAACATCGATCCGACCAACAAGGAATCGTTGCAGCGCGGCGCACGTACTTTCGTTAATTACTGCATGGGTTGCCATTCAGCCAAGTATCAGCGTTACAATCGTCTGGCGCGCGACCTGGAGATTCCGGAAGCGGACGTCATCGATAGTCTGATGTTTACCGGGGAAAAAATCGGTGACCATATGGCCATTGCCATGACTTCGGCCGCCGGTAAGCGGTACTTCGGCGCAGCGCCTCCCGATTTGACCCTAGTAGCGCGTGTGCGTGGCATCGACTGGCTGTACACTTATCTGCGCACGTTTTATCGCGACGATTCGCGACCTTTTGGAGTAAACAACCAGGTGTTCCCGAATGTCGGTATGCCTAATGTGCTCTGGCAGTTGCAGGGCTGGCAGGAGCCGGTGTACAAGACCAAGAAAGATGATTATGGTCATGAACACAAGGTGCTCGAAGCGGTTGAGTTGAAGGAAGCCGGCAGCTTGACGGAAGCCGAGTTTGACCGCACGGTGCGCGACCTGGTCAACTTCCTGGCCTACATGGGTGAACCGATCAAACAGCAGCGCATGGCGCTGGGTGTCAAGGTGCTGCTGTTCCTGCTGGTGTTCTTTGTCGTCGCCTACCTGCTCAAGAAAGAATACTGGAAAGACGTTCATTAAGACGTCTTTGCCGGCTTTAGTTACTGGAGATAAACCATGGCTGTAATCGCCAATCGCCGTTCGGTGATGACGTTGTTTTCCGACGCCACCTGCCCGCAGAGCCACCGCGTGCGGATGGTGCTGGCCGAGAAGGGGATTACTGTCGAAATTGTCAATATTGATCCGCTTAACCTGCCTGAAGATCTGATTGACCTGAACCCCTATCAGAGTGTACCTACGCTGGTGGATCGCGAGCTGGTGCTCTACGATCCGCGGGTGGTCGCCGAGTATCTGGACGAGCGTTTTCCTCATCCGCCCTTGATGCCGGTCGATCCGGTATCGCGGGCGCGCAGCCGCCTGGCTCTGTACCGCATCGAGAAGGATTGGTATTCACTGATGACCGACCTGGAGTCGAGAACTGAAAAGGTGGCCACCAAGGCGCGTAAGACCTTGCGCGACAGCCTGACCTCCAGCGCCGAGGTGTTCGGCGCCAAACCGTTCTTTCTCAGCGATGAGTTCTCCTTGGTGGATGCCAGCGTCGCGCCTATTCTGTGGCGACTCAAACACTACAAAATCGAGCTGCCGACCCAGGCCAAAGCTGTCAGTGATTACGCCGAACGCCTGTTCGCGCGTGAGTCTTTCCAGGCCAGCCTGACCGAAGCCGAAAGGGAAATGAGCGAGTAAAGCTGCGTCGGCAGTGTTTTACCGTCATGACACCCAACCGGCCCTACCTGATCCGCGCAATTAACGAGTGGTTGCTGGATAATCAGTGCACGCCCCATTTGCTGGTGAACGCCGAGGCACCGGGCGTGGATGTGCCACGCCAGTATATTCAGGACGGAAAAATTGTGTTGAACATCGGTCCCAATGCGGTTGAAGGTTTTCGCGTCAGTAATGAAGAGGTGACATTTCTGGCGCGTTTCAGCGGAGTTTCCCAGTTGGTTTCCTTGCCGATCAATGCTGTGTTGGCGATTTACGCCAAGGAAAACGGCCGCGGGATGATGTTCAACGAGGAAGAGGACGGCGGGCCGGAGCCGGAAAATCCCGATGACAAGCCGCCGCGGCCGTCGCTGAAGGTGGTGAAGTAGCTAGCCCACTGCATTCAACGCATAGCACGCCAGTCCTTTCAGGCTCACCTGATCGCTGCAGATCACCTGTACCGGTACACTTTCCAGCAGGGTTCGCATGCGTCCCTTGTCCAGGAAAGCATCGATAAACAGGCCGCTCTGTAAGGCGGGCAAAATTTTCGGGGCAATGCCGCCGCCGAGATAGAGTCTGCCGGTGGCATTCATCTTCAGCGCGAGATTTCCGGCTTCCCGGCCATAGAGCTCAACGAACCAGTTCAGTGTTTCCACACACAGCGCATCGCTATTCTGTAGGGCGAGGTGGGTGATGTGGGCGGCGGGCTTTTCATCGGCTTCGCCCAGCCAGTCCGGTGGCGGTGTCTGGTGTTGCTGCAGGACGAATTCATGCAGCGTGACCAGGCCGGGACCCGATACCAGCCGTTCCCAGCTGACGTGTGTGTGGCGTTGTTGCAGGTATTGCAGCAACTGCCAGTCGCGTTCGCTGCGCGGTGCAAAATCGGCGTGGCCACCCTCGGTGGCGAACGGCCGGTAGTGGCCGGCGTCGCAATACAGGCCGGCCTGACCAAGGCCGGTGCCCGCCGCAATGACGGCGCGGTTACCGTTGTCCTCAGCCGCGCCGGCTTGCAGGCTGATCTGCTCGTCTGCGGCCAGGTTGCCGATACCCCATGCCATCGCCTCCAGATCATTTAACAGATAAACGGCGTCGAGTTGTAATTGTTTCGCCAGCTGCTGTTGTGAGATCTCCCACGGCAAGTTGGTGGTGCGGCAGACACCGTGTTTGACCGGCCCGGCCACGCCGAACGCGGCGGCGTCGAGGGGCGCCTGCTGTGCGGGTGAAAAACGCTCGATAATGGACGCCAGGCCATCATGCCCGGGGCTGGAAAATGTCTCGCGATGGTCGATCTGGAGGCCGTCCGCCCCGAGTGTGCCGATGGCCAGGCGGGTATTGGTGCCGCCGATATCTCCGGTCAGAATCCGCAATGCCTTCCCCTTTGGTGGTCCTATGGCTATTGTGTAGCAAAACCGAGCACTTTCTTTTAAAGTGCGGGTAGACAGTCCGGGCGTCTTCCAGCGCTGTCTGCCGGTACTATACTAACGCGTAGGGGATGCGTCGATTATGAGTTTGTCGTGTGTTTTGGTCGCCGATGATAATCCGGAAGATCTACACCTCATCAGCGATGGGCTGAAGGCTGCCGGTTTCGAAATTCTGCAGGCCACAGACGGTGAGCAGGCCGAACGCCTGGCCCAGGAGCATCGCCCGGACCTGACCATTCTGGATCTGCGCATGCCGCTGAAAGATGGTTTCGAAGTTGCGGAGACGCTACGCAAGACTGACCTGCCGTTCATTTCGCTGACGTCCTACGGTGATGAGGAAATGGTGCAGCGTGCCAGCGATGCCGGTGCGCTGGCGTATCTGGTGAAGCCCCTGGACATTGAGCAGCTGGTGCCCGCGGTGCAATCGGCGCTCTGCCGCGCCGAGGAAATGCGTCAGCTGAAAGAATCCATGGAACAGATGGACAAGGCGCTGTCGCAGGGCCGGGAAATCAGCATGGTGGTCGGCATCCTCATGGAGCGTTGCAATCTCACCGCTATCCAGGCATTCGACGCCCTGCGCGACGAGGCCCGTTCGCAACGCCGCAAGATTGCCGAGGTTGCTAAAGAATATCTCGCTGCGGCGGAAACCCTGCACGCCATGTCCAGCCGTCTGGCCGAGCGCGCCCACGAAAAAATCCAGCGCGCCAGCAAGCGCGTCGCTAAGCGTTTTCCTACGCGGATTGTCCAGTAACTGCATTGCATGTCTGCGGCATCTGGTATACCCTGCCGCGTTCTCCGGAGAAGTGTCCGAGTGGTTGAAGGAGCACGCCTGGAAAGTGTGTATACGCTAACCGCGTATCGAGGGTTCGAATCCCTCCTTCTCCGCCAAATCCAACCCGATTCATTGTGCACTGCTTGATCCTTCGTCGATCGGCTTGACTCGGTGTTCATGAAAACCACCTTCTGGCGCCGGTTTGCCGATGCGCATCCCGTGTATCTGGCGCGCTACTACTGGTGGGCTTACCTGTGGCGCGTTGGTGTCTGGTTTTTCGATCACCAACTTATTATTAACGCGATACTTTTCGGTCAATACCGCGTACTTTCCCGATGCGCATTGCGTGCCTGTACAGAAAACGCGCCTGCGGGCCGTTTTCTACAGCTGACCTGCGTTTACGGAAATCTGACCCCGGCACTGATGGCGTCGACCGACGTGCCGCTCTATCTCGCCGATGTTGCCGATATCCAGCTGCGGCTCGCGAAGCGCAAGGCGGGAGCGGGTCGCCTGCGCCTGCAGACGGCGCGCATGAATGCCGAGTATCTTGCCTATAGCGATAACGCCTTCGCCACGCTGCTGATCTTCTTTCTGCTCCACGAAATGCCGGCCGCCGCGCGGCAACGGACGCTTGACGAAGTGTTGCGCGTCCTACGCCCGGGTGGGCGCCTGGTGATTACCGAGTACGGCCCCCGACCGCTGCGGCACTGGTTGTGGCGGGTGCGCCCGCTGCGGCTTTTGTTGCTGCGCTTGGAACCTTTTTTAGGCGACTTCTGGCTGCAGGATCTGGATGCCAGCCTCAAACAGCACGCCCGGATGCACGGAAAACAGATCAGCCTGGTGGACGAGTTCCACTGGTTTGCAGGGTTTTACCGGGTGTGTGTGTTTGAACTGGACGAGTGAGGTAAGTACCGGTTAAGCAGCGCCCGCTCGGCCGTGACAATGTCGCTTAATTGGCGACGCTGCGCTTCCGGTACGCGTTCCAGTGATAAAACCCGTGCTGCGTAGTCGCCGGTGGCGGCCAGTGCTTGTTCGAGACAACGGCGGATCTGTTCCTCACTGAGGTCGAACGCGTGTCCCAGTTCGATGAAATAATCACCGTGGTCAGCATAACCGGCCGGATCGAAGGGGATGGCGCTGAGCAGATTGTGACGTGGCCAGGCGCGCATTGGGGCGGGATCGTAGACCGGGCTTAAGCGGCAGTTGTCGACACCGCCGAGCAAGGCGATATTGTCCAGGTGCAAGTCGCCGTTACCGGTTAGCAACGCCATCAGAATGCGTTGGTAGAGTTGTTCGCCGGTGCTGCGGGCCAGCGTCACGACCTCGCCCAGCCGGCTGATCACATTGCCCAGTTCGTCCAGTAGGATGTCGCCGGTTTCGCGAAAATGGTGGTCGCCGGTGGCGATCACCGAGAACAGGGATTCCATGGGGAGCGGCTTGCCGGCTCCACAGTCGAAACGCTCCACAGCAAGGAAATGCAGAGCGTCATCGTCATAACGCCAGTAGGCGGGCACCTCAAAGCCGGCATCGCGGTGGATATCCAGGCACAGGGCTTCGAGGTCCAGCAGGCCGCTGTATTCCGGCGGCTCCACCTTCAGCACCACGTTGGTTTTGCCGACGCTGTCCGGCGGGTAAAAAGTGGGCGCCGTGTCACCGGGGGTGAGCGAAACCAGCAGCTTGGGAATCATGCCGCCCACCGAGGGTGTGGGTCCGAGGGTCTCTTCGATCAACTGCGGGTCGAAGGCCAGCGGTTCGTCCAGCACATTGTTTTTCAGCATGCGCCACAGTTGCGAACGGTTGGCCGGGCTGGCGTCGGCCGGGTGTGCGGCGCCGGGGCTGAGGCTCTGTGCGTACCAGCTTTCGGCGGCGATATCGTTGCTGAATACATCGATGTGTCCGACTCCGCCGTGTCCCCCGGTCAGCAGCAGCAACCACTCGGTCTCCAGTCCCGGCGGTGGTTCCCAGCCGAGCTGGCTGCGCAGCAAATCAAGGTAATGCCGGCGTTGCAGGTTATGCGGGTTGTTGCCGGGAATCAGGGACAACAGGCGCGGAAAGACCGGGATTCGTTCGCTGATCGGATAAATGACCGAATCTTCGCCCCAGAAGCGGCCATCACCCAGCAGACAGAATCCGGGCTGGTCGGTGTTCAGATAATCCCGCGTATAGGTAAAGGCGGCCCGGCCGGTGGATAGTATCAGGTCCCCCATTTTCTCCGCCTGACCCGAAATCCGGGTCCAGATAACGGCATGCTGATTACGGGCCACAGTCAGTCCTCGCCGTTTTCAGGGGCCGCGGAGAGGCGGAAAAAGGTGCCGGACCGGATAGCCTGGGCGGCCTTTTCATGGCTGCGACGGGGCGCTAGAGTCAGCTCGAGGTCCAGTTGTTCGGCCAGCGCCTGCAGCGTGGAGGCGCGAATATCGCCTCGTTGCTTGGCTTTGCTCAACCCGACAGCGGTCACGCCGGCACCTTCCGCCAGCTTGGCCTGCGTCAGCCCGCGGCGGCGGGCTGTGACAATGATCTGGCTAATCAAGTCTTTTACAGAATCAGACATTAAACTACTATTTAATATTCTAGGCTGCTCATAACTTTATCTTAGCATAATTAAATAATAGTTTAATATTTTATCGTTGAAATGTGTAATGACAGGCTATGGGGGTAAGGCCGCAAATACACCTGACGATGGATAAAAGGATGCGGGAACCGCTCGAAATGAACCTTCAGGCTGGTCATGGCCTCGATCAACGGTAGGCTGCCCTGGCGGTAGGCTTCCAATTGTGCACCAAGACGGGACATCTGTTCGTGATCCAGGTGTGGCTTGAGATAGCCGGCTAGGTGCTGCAGAACGTTGAAATGCTGGGGGCGCCGGCCAGGCCGTTTCAATAGGCTCATCAGCGCGGGGATGTAAGCGTTCGCTGTATCTTCCAATGAAAGTTTCGACAGATTCGATAGAAGCTGTCCCAGGTGTCTATACGCCGCCTGCGAGTGTCCCATGACCAGGTATTTATGTACGGCGTGGAAGTCCAGTAGGGCAGCGACGCTCATATCCGTGGCACATAGGTCCTGCCAGCGCCGGAACACGTAGACGCGGGTCAAAAAATTTTCCAGCCGCCGTGGGTTGTCCAGTGCATCTTCTTCCTCGAGCGGCAGCAGCGGCAGCGCCTGCCGGACGCTCTGGGCGAAGATCCCGGTGGCGTTGTTCTCAGCCAGGCGCAACCCGCAACTGGGCGAATATTTTTTGAAAATGACGCCACTAACGGTTGCCAGTGCGGTCTGCATAGCGGTGGCGTACCGTTTCAGGGGTTCAGTCACATCCAGCGACGGGTCCTGCACGCCCAGCGCGCGGGGGTTGGTGGGGTCGCCGACCAGGTGGATTGGCGGTCGCGGAACGCCCAGGCCGATAGCGGTCTCGGGACAAAACGGCAGATAATCGGCGTAAGCCGCCAGGGTATCGGTCAAAAAGGCGTGGTGTTTATGCCCACCGTCATAACGCACCGGTTCGCCGAGTAGGCAGGCGCTGACACCGAGTCGGATGCGGGGAAACGCCTCTGTGTTGTCGGCTTCAGTGCTCGTCCCTGGCTGGGTTGTGGGCATAGTGTGATTCCGCAAAAGGAAAATCGGACTTCCTTATCCTAACTCAAAAACCCGTCCCGAAAAGCGGCGACAGCGGTACGCTTGGCAAGCGGCTGCACATGGCGATAAAGTAGCCAATACACCCGGTAAATATAAGCCTTGCGAATATGTTTGATCATCAAGATACACTCAAGCAACTCGATAAAAATATCCCCCTGGGAGAAAAACTTGCCAGCGTTCACCGGGCTATCCGGCAGCAGTTCGATTTTGTCGACCGCATCGCCGTTGCTATTTACGACGCCAAGACCGATCTGCTCAAAACCTACTTGCACAGCAGTGACGGGGAGACCCCGCTAAAACACTACCAGTCGCCCCTGTCAGAGGCACCGTCGTTGCTCGCGATCGTCGAGCAACGTAAACCGCGTGTGGTTAATGATCTCGCTATTTTTGCCGGCGGGGAAAAAGAACACACCCGGCGCATTAAAAAACAAGGTTATGCGTCAAGCTACACTTTGCCGATGTTTCTGAACGATATATTTTTCGGCTTTGTGTTTTTCAATTCGCTGCATAAAAATGCCTTTGACGACAGCGTGCTCCACTATTTTGATGTCATAGGGCACCTGATTTCCTTGCTAATTATCAACGAACAGAGTTCGATACGTACCTTGTTGGCGACCGTAAAAACAGCACACGATCTGACTCACCACCGGGACGTGGAGACGGGCACGTATATCGACCTCATGGCGCGTTATTCACGCTTGATTGCCGTGCAGGTAGCCGACAAATACGATCTCGACGATGAGTATATAGAAAACGTATTTTTGTTTTCTCCGTTGCACGATATCGGCAAAATCGCCATTGCCGACCGGATTTTGAAGAAGCCCGGTAAGCTGACGGATGATGAGACGCAGGTGATGCGCACCCATGCGCATAAAGGCTGTGAGATTATCGACACCATGTTGGCCGATCACGGCCTGGATAGTTTCGAAAACATCAATATTCTGCGCAACATCGCCGAGTATCACCATGAGGCAGTCAATGGCAGCGGCTACCCGAATGGTCTAAAGGGAGAGCAGATTCCGCTGGAAGCCCGTATTGTCGCCGTGGCCGATGTGTTCGATGCGCTCACCAGCCGGCGTCCCTACAAGGAGGCCTGGAGCAACGATACCGCTTATGCCATGTTGCAACGACTGGCGGGCGAGCAGCTCGACAAAGACTGTGTCGCAGCCTTGACAGACAATAGAGCCGCTGTGCTTAAAATTCAGCAGGAATTTGCCGAAGACCAGTTCGGTTGATCGCGGAAAAACCCCGCAATCATATTGTGCAATCACCCCAGCGTAAAATAAAAACTCGAGCCTTTCTCGGGTTCGCTTTGCGCCCAGATTTGTCCACCATGCCGTTGAATGACGCGCTGGACGGTCGCCAGGCCGATACCGGTACCTTCGTAATCCGTCGAATTATGCAGCCGCTGAAAAGCTTGAAACAGCTTGTCGGCGTAGCGCATATCGAAACCGACGCCGTTATCCTTGATGTAATAAACCGTTTTGTTCTGTTGAACCGCGGTACCGAATTCAATCACCGGCTGTTCGACTTTGGCCGTATATTTCCAGGCATTCCCCAGCAGATTTTCCAGAGCTACCCGTAACAGCTTGGCATCGCCCTCGACCTTGACGTCTTCGACGGCTTTAACAGCGACCTTGCGTTCCGGGTCGCTGTTGCGTAGATCGCCCAGAATGTCGGCAAAGAGTTTGCTCAGGTCGACCTGCTCGCGTTGTAACTCTTTGCGCGTAATACGTGACAGCTCAAGAATGTCGTCAATTAAATGCGCCATATGCTTGCTGGCTCTGATGACGCGCTGGAGGCTGTCACGCTGATCATCGTCCAGCTTGTCATAGGTCTCGTCGACCAATATCTGGGAAAAGCTGGTCACTGTACGCAGCGGTGCGCGCAAGTCATGGGCGATTGAGTAGCTGTAGGCTTCCAGCTCTTTGTTGACCGTACCCAGTTCGTACGTTCTTTGTTCCACCAGTTCTTCCAGGTGATTGCGATGACGGTTGAGTTCTTCTTCGCGTTGCCGCAATTGCAGGGTGGTTCGATGTGTTTCGGCCTGCTGTTTCGTCCTTTCAGCAATCTCGTGCTCCAGCGCATCATTGCTGTCTCTGAGAGCTTTGGTGCGTGCGACAACCATTCGATCCACCCGAATAATATGAAAAATACCAAAACAAATGATCAGTGCCAGTATCAGTGCCAGTTGCCAATATTGCCGGGCGACCTCGAGAAGGGTTATTTGGCGGTTGTTGTGGTAAGGCGCGACATTTAACTGCCTGAACAGATCGTGCACGACTTCATAATTCAGCGGTACCGTCCAGCCGGCATTTTTCCCCGCTTGGGCGGCGAGGCTCCCGGCCGGTAGACGCAGTAGCGCAATGGCGACCCGCTTCGCCAGCGCCTTGGGCGTGTCACGGGTTTTGGCGAATGGCCATTCCGGGTATAACACCGTGCTGTGTAGAAAGGGAAAATCCGGCGTCTGTTGCCGGGCCAATACTTTAAAATCACTGAGCCGGATCAACCCCTGTGCCGCCATCCTCTCCAGAGTGTCGGTACGCACAGTACCGGCATCCAGCTTTTTGTCGCGTACCGCATAGACGATGCCATCCTGAGGAAAGCCCATGAAACGCAGTGTGGAAAAGTCACTGAACGGATCGATGTGCGCCTCCTCCAGGGCCTGCCAGGCCATTTGAAATCCGCCAAAAGCGGTTTTGGAGACAGCGCCGAATGATTTACCGCGGAGATCGGCCAGACCATTGATATCCTTGCGACCGGCCCGCGCGAAAATGACCGCACCAAACATGGTATAAGGCTGCCCCTCACGTAGATTGCGCAAGGTGAGCATCCGTGTAATGCCATAGCGCGCTTCCAGCACGACGTAGTGGCCGGTATTGGTCAGTACGAATTCGAGGTCGTCGGCGGCGACTGCGGCTTCCATCGCCTGAAGGTCCAGCGGCACCAGGACAAAATCGTGCTGAGGAATTTCCGGGTTGAGATAATCGACGGTCGGTTGCCACATCTGCTGCGTAATAGCCACGCCGCGGAAAGCCAGTACGCCAATGCGAACCGGCGCTTTGGCAACTTCGGCAGAAATTGCATCAGTGGTTGTCAGCAGCAAGGCCGCCAGTATCAGGGCTGTCAGCCGGCGAGCGGACTGTCGATACCGTAAAGGGGTCACCGATCGTTATTCTCGTACACCATGGGATTAATATAGTGCAAATACCGGAAGATTGGGCTGGGTATAACGAAGTGTAATGCCGGCGAATCCGAATCCGGTCGAACCACCCGCCTGGTGGCCGAGATAAAAAAACCCCGTAACGGGGCTTTTTAATCTGCCAGGCCGAGAATCAGCTGCAACCCTTGGGCCGCGGCAGGCCGGCAACCTTGTTAGCGCACTTGATCAAGCCGGTGGGGAATAGCGAATAGATGTACTTCTGGTCGCTGCGGTCCTTACCAAATTTTTTCTTCATGATCTTGGAGAACTGGCGCGGCTCGCAAACCGTGCCATTGTCATGGAAGTATTCGCGTGCGGTGTTGACGATGTCCCAGTGCTCCTGGGTCAGTTCCAGGATTTTTTCGCTCTTGGCGATCTCGGCGGCCAGATCCTCGCTCCATTCGTCGAGGTTCACCAGCCAGCCGGCTTCACTCAATTCAATCACTTTACCGTTGACTTCTGCTTGCATGTTTTACTGCTCCTTCCGCTAAAATCGGAACCCATGGGTTAATAGTTGACTAATTTTATCAGGAATTATTCGAGTCTCCCACCTTATTAAATACTTGCAATTGTTAAGGTAATCATCAGGGGCGCCTTAAAATGGCGTACTTACGATCTACAAAGCACGCGGCCGGCTGAGTTCGACAACGGGTGACCGCAGGCGGTGGTGCAGGTACAATGCCGCCCTTCGCGCCAACGGCCCGGGGCCGGCGGCAACAATTAATGGTGACCCGTATCGGTCCCCTCGCGACAATAAACTGTGAATCCGGTCAGGCCTGGAAGGGAGCAGCCGCAGCAGTGGACTTGGGCGCCGGGGTGTGGCTGGTGCGGGCCGCCTCCATCTTCCCCCAAGACTGTTATAATCCGGCTTGCGTAAAACGAAATGGATAATGTTGCAGTCTGTCGCGGCGGTAAGGCCGGCGGACGAAGCGGCTTTTCAGGACCGTCGGCCGCAGGGATGCGGCCGTCGAGCGTACAGGGATGTATTCACAGCGGGTCCTGACAAGCCGCTTCGTCCACCGGCCTGGCAACAACTGCATAACCCGGTGATCACCCCATGAGCTACCAGGTCCTGGCGCGCAAATGGCGCCCCCGAAAATTTGCCGAAATGGTCGGCCAGGAACACGTCTTGCGTGCGCTCATCAATGCGCTCGACAATGACCGCCTGCACCACGCCTACCTGTTCACCGGCACCCGCGGCGTCGGCAAAACCACCGTCGCGCGTATTTTCGCAAAATCACTCAACTGCGAAAACGGCGTCAGCGCCGAACCCTGCGGTCAGTGCAGCGCCTGCCTGGAGATCGACGAAGGCCGCTTCGTCGATCTCATCGAAGTCGATGCCGCCTCGCGCACCAAAGTCGAAGACACCCGCGAATTGCTGGACAACGTGCA
>Ga0114931_10001742_pt1 | contig 27651 bp, 17 predicted proteins | sample 2SBtaG_FD_89579 | JGI IMG/M metagenome (GOLD analysis project Ga0114931, IMG submission 89579) | Deep subsurface microbial communities from Kolumbo volcano to uncover new lineages of life (NeLLi) - 2SBTROV14_V59a metaG | ecosystem: Environmental > Aquatic > Marine > Volcanic | place: Kolumbo... | reverse complement strand
GGTGATCGCGTGGCTCTGGGCGCGGACGGTGAAGAGCCCCAACCCGGCGTTTGCCGACGTGGACGTGCCGCTCGCCTCCACATTCATGCTCTCGACGAAAAAGGGCAAGGAGGCCTACGTCGAGCCGGTGATCGAGGGCAAGGGATACCGCTTCACGGTGAAGGTGGGCAGGCCGAAGGATGTGGAGGCGGTGAAGGCGGGGACGAAGCTGTCGCGCGGCGCGAACTTCCGGTGCTTGATGTCCGAAACGCCGATGGCCAGCGAACACATCTATGCCGAAGCAATGGCCAGACGCATGGGGGCACGTCTGATGGCGATTGTGGCCGAAGGGAATCGCGGACGCGTGTACCTGGCACCAACGCTGGAACACGAGACTGCAGCGCTAGAGGCCAAGCCAGACTGGAAACCAGAGGTTGCCATGCCCCAGAACCCGCGTTGGTTTTCGCCACCGCTCTACGGCCTGACAACCTACGGCGACCTCTTCACGCCGCGGCAGCTCGTCGCCCTCACGACGTTTTCCGACCTCGTGCAGGAAGCCCGCGAACGCGTCCGCCAGGACGCCCTCGCCGCCGGCCTGCCCGACACCCCATCCAGCAACGACGCGCCCGACAAACCCCTCGCCGAAGGCGGCATCGGCCCCACCGCCTACGCCGACGCAGTGGCGGTGTACCTGGGCATTGGCGTAGACAAGGCTGCAGATTATAACTCGACGATCTGCGGCTGGATATCCGGGGGAGAGACACTTCGAAATACTTTCGGAAGACAGGCAATTCCAATGGTATGGGATTATTGTGAAACGAACCCACTCGGACCGTCAACAGGTAGCACACACAGCGCTTTTGGCCAGATTACGAAGACAATCGAAGCGTTAGTCACGAGTGAGAGAGGATACGCGTTTCAAGGAGAGGCACAGAGCATCGCGATTGCAAACAAGACTGTATCGACGGATCCCCCATATTTCGACAACATCGGCTATGCTGATCTCTCGGATTTTTTCTACGTCTGGTTGCGCCGTGCTCTAAGGCCCGTGTTTCCAGCCCTTTTTGCCACCCTCGCCGTACCCAAGGCCGAAGAACTCGTCGCTACGCCATACCGACACGGCGGCAAGGACAACGCTGAAGCCTTCTTTTTATTAGGGATGACGCAGGCAATGCAACGACTAGCGGAAAACGCCCACCCAGCCTTTCCCGTTACGATTTACTACGCCTTCAAACAATCCGAGCGCAGGGATGACGGAGGCACATCCAGCACTGGCTGGGAAACCTTTCTCGATGCGGTGATTCGTGCCGGGTTTTCCGTAACGGGAACCTGGCCGATGCGAACGGAACGCGGGGCCAGAACGATTGGAATCGGCACCAACGCCCTCGCCTCCTCCATCATCCTCGTCTGCCGCAAGCGTCCCGAGAATGTGCCCACCGCCACGCGCCGCGAGTTCGTCGCCGCCCTCAAAGAAGAGTTGCCCCCCGCGCTCGTCCACCTCCAGCGCGGCAACATCGCCCCGGTCGACTTCGCCCAGGCCGCCATCGGCCCCGGCATGGCCGTCTTCACCCGCTACGAGCGCGTGCTCGACGCGGCGGGCAACACGCTCTCGGTGCGAGACGCCCTCGCGCTCATCAACGAGACCCTCGACGAAACCCTCGCCGAACAGGAAGGCGACTTCGACGCCGACACCCGCTGGGCGCTCGCGTGGTTCGAACAGAACGGATTCGACGAGGGCGAATACGGCGTGGCCGAAACGCTGAGCAAGGCCAAGAACACCAGCGTGGCCGGGCTGGTGGACGCCGGCGTGCTCGCCTCGAAGGCGGGCCGCGTGCGCCTGCTGGCACCCGACGAGCTGCCCGAAAGCTGGGACCCAGCCACCGACACGCGCCTGACCGTCTGGGAAATGGTCCACCACCTGATCCGCGTGCTCGAAGCCGGCGGCGAGGGCCGCGCGGCAGAGCTGGCGGTGAAACTCGGCTCGCAGGCCGAAGCCGCCCGCGACCTGGCGTATCGTCTGTACACAATCTGCGAGCGCAAGAAGCGCGCATCCGACGCGCTGCGCTACAATGCCCTGGTACAGAGCTGGCCCGAAATCATCCGCTTGTCCCGGGAGCGCCCGGCTCCCACGGGGGAACAGAGCGGACTTTTCGAATGATACGAGGGCCATCAATAAACTGACGGCGAGGGGATGAGCACGTGAAGATCAAAGGGTTCCAACCGGTTATCCAACCGCAGGCTCGAATTCTGATCCTCGGAACCTTTCCCGGTGTGAAATCGCTGAAGGTCCGCGAATACTACGGGCATCCGCAAAACGCGTTCTGGTCGATCATGAGTGCACTATTCGGGTTTCCACGAAACGCCCCGTACCAGGCACGAATCGACTGTATCCGGGCGAACGCTATTGCCCTGTGGGATGTGTGTAGCGTCGTGTCGGATCCCTGGCGCGCGAGGCGTTCTGCGGCTGGTTGAATCCGGAAACCGGGCCGCGCACGGGGTGAACGTAGCCCCGGAAGCAGGGGCCTCCATTCGGGAATACGGCCCACAGGTGTTGGATCTCCTGGATCGTTTGCTCGAGAACACCACGAACGAACAGGCGACTCCGCCCTCGGCGGCTGACGGTGAACCACACCACGATCGCATCGACAAATCTGTAACCAATAGCGGCATAACAAATTGCACCCACTATGCGTCGACAACTTACGTTTAACCCGACATTCTTACGTCAATACATAAAATAATCTTGTCAAAAATATCGTCATAACATTACAATACGTCACATGAAACTTGACAAACAATCCATCCGCCGGCGGGCCCTCGACCTGGTGGCCGAGGACGGACACCGCGTGGCCCCGCGCCTGGCCGGCGAGTTCGGCGTCTCGCGCCAGGTGGCCAACGGGTACCTGCAGGCTCTGGTCCGCGAGAAACTGCTTGCCGCCGAGGGCACCACGCGCGCGCGCGTGTACACGCTGGCCACGCTCCGCGAGACCGAGGGCGAATACCCGCGCGACGGTCTGCAGGAAGACGTGGTGTGGCGCGAGCGGATCGCCCCCGTGGTGGCCAGCCTGGCCGACAACGTGCGCAGCATCTGGCAGCACGCATCCACCGAAATGATCAACAACGCCATCGACCACTCGGGCTCGCCCACCGTGCACGTGCGCGTAGTGCACACTGCGCGCAGCACCGAGGTCACGGTGCGCGACGCGGGCGAGGGTATCTTTCGCAAGATTCAGCGCGCGCTCGGGCTGCACGAACCCCGCGAGGCCATCCTGGATCTGGCCAAGGGCAAGCTCACGACCTCGCCGGAGAATCACAGCGGCGAGGGCATCTTCTTTACCTCGCGGATGCTCGACGCGTTCGAGATCGAATCGCGCGGGCTGTGTTTTCGGCACACGCTGGGCGTGCACGATTCCATTGCCGAGCAGCCCGGTGATCTGCCCGGCACACGGGTGCGCATGCAACTGGTTAACGACAGCCCGCGTACTGTGCAGGAGGTATTCGACGCGTTTACCGACCCGCAGGAGTACACGTTCGACAAAACCGTCGTGCCCCTGCGCCTGGCCCAGTACGAGGGCGAAAAACTGGTGTCGCGCTCGCAGGCGCGGCGCGTGGCGCACCGGTTCGAGCGATTCAAGCGTGTGGAACTCGACTTTTCCGGTATTTCCGAAATCGGGCAGGCCTTCGCAGACGAACTCTTCCGCGTATTCGCCGCCGCCCACCCCGGCATTGCCATTGTGCCGCTGCACACCGCGCCGGCGGTGGATCGAATGATTCGACGGGTTCGCGCCACGAACCCGGATAACAGGAACCCTGGCTCAATGTAACGAGGGAGAAACATGGCCATCACCAACCACGACCGAATCACCCGGGCAATGGACAGCCTGCGCGCCGGCCTCGCCCCGTTTGTCGTGCGCGAGTTCGAAGCCCGGTTCAAGGAGCGGGCCGACGAAGAGGCGCGCCAGTTCATGCGCGAAGACCGGATGCGCGAAGGCAAACCCGTGGAGCAATGGGACGTCGCGCCCCTCTTGAAGCTCATGTGGGAGGCGTGGAACCGCGTGTTCCGCGACACGCTCGGCCACGCCGAGCGCTCGCTCGTTTCCGAGCTGCGCGCGGTGCGCAACCGCTGGGCGCACCAGGACACGTTTTCGAGCGACGACGCCTACCGCGCGCTCGACTCGTCCGCGCGCCTGCTTTCGGCCGTTTCGGCCCCCGAGGTCGAGGCCGTGGAAAAAATGAAGCAGGAACTGCTGCGCGTGCGCTTCGACGAGCAGGCCCGCGGCGAAAAACGCAAGCAATTGCGCTCGCTCATCGATTCGCCCGCCAGCGCCACGCTCGTGCCGTGGCGCGAGGTGATCACGCCCCACCCCGATGTGGCCAGCGGCAACTACCAGCAGGCCGAGTTCGCCGCCGACCTCTGGCAGGTGCACCTGGGCGAAGCGTCGGCCGAGTACCAGGATCCGGCCGAGTTCTTCCGCCGCACGTTCCTCACCGAAAGCCTCAAGGGGCTGCTCGTGGGCGCCGTGCAGCGCATCGCCGGACAAGGCGGCGACCCGGTGGTGCAACTGCAAACCAACTTCGGCGGCGGCAAAACCCACTCGATGCTTGCGCTCTACCACCTGTTTTCGGGCACCGAACCGGCGAAACTGCCCAACGTGGACGGGCTGCTCGCCGAGGCCGACGCGCCCGCGCCGCAGCCGGCCCGGCGCGTGGTGCTCGTGGGCAACCGCATCTCCCCGGGCAACCCCGCCAAAAAGCCCGGCGGCACGGTGGTGCGCACGCTCTGGGGCGAGCTGGCCTGGCAGCTCGGCCACGCCAGAGGCGGCACGAAAGAGGCTAAAAAGGCGTTCGCGCGCGTGGCGGCCGACGACGAAAACGCAACGAGCCCGGGCGATGTGCTGCGCGAGCTGCTCGTGCACTACGGCCCGTCCCTGATCCTGATCGACGAGTGGGTCGCGTACGCGCGGCAGCTCCACGACGCCAGCGACCTGCCCGCCGGCAGCTTCGAAACGCAGTTCACCTTTGCGCAGGCCCTCACCGAGTCGGCCAAGCTGGCGAAGAACTGCCTGCTCGTCGTGAGCCTACCGGCTTCCGACACGTCGGGCTCTCCGCACGCCACGTCGGAAGACGTGGAGGTGGGCGGCGTGCGCGGGCGCGAAGCGCTCGACCGCCTGCGCAACGTGGTGGGCCGGCTGGAGTCTTCGTGGCGTCCGGCGAGCGCCGCGGAGGGCTTCGAAATCGTGCGGCGGCGGCTGTTCGAGCCCATGCAGGACACCGACGTGTACAAGCAGCGAGACATGGTGGCCCGCGCGTTCGTCGACATGTACCGCAAGCAGAAAGCGGAGTTCCCCGGCGAGGCGAGCGACGCCGAGTACGAAAAGCGCGTGCGCAGCGCCTACCCGATTCACCCCGAAATCTTCGAACGGCTCTACTCCGACTGGTCGACGCTCATCAAGTTTCAGCGCACGCGCGGCGTGCTGCGCCTGATGGCAGCCGTCATCCACAGCCTGTGGGAAAACGGCGACCGCAACCCGCTGATTCTCCCGGCCACCATTCCCATCGACGATACGCGCGTGCGCTCCGAACTCACGCGCTACCTCTCGGACAACTGGGAACCCGTGATCGAGAAAGATGTGGACGGCGCCAACTCGCTGCCGCTTCGCATCGACGCCGACGTGCCCAACCTGGGCAAACTCAACGCGTGCCGCCGCGTGGCGCGCGCCATCTACCTGGGATCGGCGCCCATCCAGACGGCCGCGCACCAGGGCATCGAAGACCGCCGCGTGCGCCTCGGGTGCGCCATGCCGGGCGAGGCGGTGGCCGTGTTCGGCGACGCGCTGCGCCGCCTGTCGAGCTCGGCCACGTACCTCTACCAGGACGGCACGCGCTACTGGTACTCCACGCAGCCCACGGTGCTCAAGCTGGCCGAAGACCGCGCGGCCCAGCTGGAGCGCGAGCCCGAGCGCGTGGTAGGCGAACTGGCGCACCGGCTGCGCGAGAACCTGCGCCAGCGCGGCGATTTCGCGCGTATTCACACGCTGCCGCAGACGAGCGCCGACGTGCCCGACGACGCCACGGCGCGCCTGGTGGTGCTGGGCATCGACTGCCCGTACAGCAAGGATCCCGACAACCCCGCCATCGAGGCGGCCCGGAGCCTGCTCGAAACGCGCGGTACCAGCCCGCGCATCTACCGCAACACGCTGGTGTTTCTCGCCGTCGACCGCGCGCGCCTGCAGGACCTGGACGAGGCCATTCGGCGCTTCCTGGCCTGGGAGTCGATTGTGGCCGAGGCCGACACGCTCGACCTTACGTCGTTCCAGACGCGCCAGGCACAAACGCAGAAAGGCGCCGCCGACACGGGGGTGTCGGCAAAGATTCCCGAGGCCTACCAGTGGCTGCTCGTGCCCACGCAGAAGGCGCCCGATGCGCCGGTTACGTGGGAAGCAATTCGCCTGAGCGGCCAGGACGCGCTGGCGCTGCGGGCCGGCAAGAAGCTGCGCTCGAAGGAGGAATTGCTCCAGGCGCTCGGACCCACAATGCTGCGGCATGAGATCGACCGCGTGCCGCTGTGGCGGGGCAACCACGTGGAAATCCGCCAGCTCATCGAGGATTTCGCGCGGTATCTGTACCTGCCGCGGGTGGCGGGGCCGGGTGTGGTTGCGAAGGCGGTCGTCGCGGGGGTCGAGCTGCTCTCGTGGCACAGGGAAACCTTCGCCTACGCGGACGGGTTCGACGAGGCGGCGAATCGCTACGCCGGGCTGCGCGGGGGCGTGAACCTTTCGCTTCCGGCCGAAGATCCTCCGGGGATGATCGTAAAGCCGGATGTGGGCAGCGAGCAGATGCAGAAGGAAGCGCAGACTGCGGCGGAAGGCGACGGCACGCCAGCGGGCGGAGGGGCGGAAACGGCTGTGGTCGGTGACCCGTCCCCGGGGACAGCGCCTCCAAACGCGCCGAAGCCGGCGCCGCGGCCGCGGCGGTACTACGGCGAGGTGTCTCTCGACCCGCTGCGGGCGGGGCGCGACGCATCGCGCATCGCCGAGGAAATCATCGCCCACCTGGCGGGGCTGGCCAACGCCGACGTGAAGGTGTCGCTGGAAATCCGTGCGGTGGTACCGGACGGGATGCCCGAACAGGTGGTGCGCACGGTGTCGGAAAACAGCGCCACTTTGAAGTTCGAGAATTTCGAGTTCGGGGAGGAGTAAAGGGGCAACCCGACCCGGGCAATAACCCGGCGAAATCGGCCTGCCGACCCGCGCGAAAAATGCTAGAATTGAACATATATACGTACAATAGTGACGGGATTCCCCCCGTTTCGGGGCACTTTGCGTACGAATGCGTGTACATATTCTCCGAGAGGATATGAAAGGGGCAGATTCCGATGACTGTGAACGTGAGACATCTGCCAAACGCACCGATCACCGAGGCCATTATCGAGTTCGGGGTGATTCCGCAAGATTCCGTCGAGCTTTCCGCCCTGAAAGCACTGGCCGACTCGCTGAGCGAATACGGAGAGTTCAAGCCGCTCTACCAGGTCAGCAGCACGATCCGGTTTGAAACCCCCGACAACAAGCCCGAAGCCGAGGTTTCTCCGCGAGTGCACGTGGGATATCGCAGTGACCCGGATGAATCCCGCAAGTTGGTTACAATTACGCCGGACAGCCTTCTGTTTCACAAGCTCCGCCCCTACACGTCGTGGGGCGACATTTTCCCCGAAGCGCTGAGTATCTTCAAAAAATACACGGACACGGACGCACTCGCCCCCGTCGCCATTCGGAAACTGGCCGTCCGCTACATCAATCACATCGAGTTGGAGCGCGGATCGGAACTCGACGACTACCTTCGGTTCCCACCGGAGCACGGAAAAGACTTTGGTTTATCTGGCTACTTGAAGCGCGCCCAGTTGCAAGACAATCGGACGAAACTCTTTGTCAACAAGACAGAGATTGTGGAAGGGCCGCGCGCGCCGGGCACCCACGGCGTCATTGTTCTCGACAACGACGTGTACGCGACGGAGGATTTGCCCGACCGCGTGGATGACCTGGACGCCATAAAGACTGTATTCAATAGAATCCAGAAACTGAAAAACCGCGTTTTCTTCTCGTCGCTGACGGACGAAGCCCTGGGGAAGTTTCAATGAACATTCTGGCTGCCACTATGCCGAGTATTTGGTTCGGTCCGCAACAAGTCGACGCACGATACACGCCGGCTACGGAACTGGACAGGCAACTTGACGCCACTGCCATCGACTTCGCGCAAACGTCTAGCGGCCACGCGCTCGGCGAAATCGAGCAGGAACTCGTCGAGGTCTTTCAATCTGCCGCTGAAGAGAACTGGGACGGATACGGTGCAACGCCCCTGAGCTTTTCCACGTTTCGATGGGCCCGGGAGTTTCTGCGCGCCGTCTTCGGTTCATTCCCGACGCCGGAAATCGATGCGAGCCCGCAGGGGCACATTTCGTTCGAATGGACGAAAGACCCGCGGCATACGCTGTCGATCGACATCGACGAGCGGGGCATCCTGTACTACTCGCTGCTCAACGGAATCGAAGGATCGTACGGAACGGTGAAGTTCTCCGACCGGATTCCGGATATCCTGCTTCCCCTGCTCGCCCAGCACGCGGAGTCCCATGAGTGACATCCAGAGCACAGATCGGCTGTCGCGATTCCTGCGCTACAGCAGACAGTGGAAAAATGGGCGGATCCACAAGAGTGCGTTCGAACCGCCGAAGGGAAAGCACGTGCTGTCAGTAACGTGGACACAGAACATGTCCGACGAAGCTGTGTGGCGGTGGGCCGACACGTACTGGAACAAGGAACACCCGGCCCGGGCACGGGCAGACTTTACGGTAAAATCCGTTCGGGAGGCCAAGGACCAGCTCTCGGTTGTCATCGACAACGACCCGCCGCGTCATGCGGAAATTCGGGGATTCCCGTCGGATACCGCGGCGATTATGCAGTGCGCGCAGTGGCTGGCCGCCGCATGCAGTCTCTGTGTGCGACACCCAGAAGACAACCCACGGTAGATCCCCTTTCCGCCGACTTACACGTGCCCCGCCGCCCGCCGGAGTATACGCACGGATAACACTACATGCCTGTTCGTCGACCACGTCCTGGGCGCCAGAGTTTTCTACTTAGCCAACCATATTTCGCAGTCTGGATACCTCTGGCATACACCCTGCGGCACGCCTGGGGTGATCGATTCCGTCGCCTTTCAGATTCCATCCGTAGCGTTCGTGCCGTTTCTTCAGCGGGTCGATACGTTCCGCGCTCCGGGGAGGTTCCCATGCATACGCTCGTGAAATATGCAATTCGTTGGTACCAGATTTCGCGCGATGCGGTCCGTGCCGATGAACGGTACCGGTACTATTCCGTGTACGCCGCTGCGCTTGTCTCTTTTTTTCTCACAATGTTCCTGTGGCCGTTCGACCTTGATATATGGCATACCGCCCATGCTTATTGCCCATGGGTATTTCCTCTGTGGCATACACTTTTTGAGGTAGGACTGGTACTCGCCGTCTGCCTCGCTGCTGTCGGTTTTCTTCGCAGGCCACTCGCGAGCAAGTTGCTCGCAGTGGCGGCCGCCTACAAGGGCATCGAGATGCTGTTCGCCTGGGACATGATATGGCTGCCATCGAACTACGTGCGGACGCTCCTCCTTGACATCCCTTACACCTGGATTGAGCGCTGGTCAGGTGGAAATCCGGGAACGAGAACGATGCTGTGGTTCATCTATCTTTGTGCTGCGTGGATTGCCGTTCGACCACTCGCGCGTCGCGTTTGGCGTGGAATAGTGCAGATGAAGCACATGGCTTTGCAACGGTACCCACACCTCAAGGCACTCGACACACAGGTCTTCTAGGGTCCGTCCCGGACAAGCAAGTATTTCTCCTGGTGTCACTGGGGCTTCCCCGATGTACGTCGGAGCCTGACATCTGATGGAAGGGCCCTCCGTGCCGTGGCTGCTGATCGTTGTATCTTCCCACCGTTGTCATCTTTCCGACAAGATGGGAGCAAGTCGTCCTACTATCCGAACGAGTTGGCCGGGAACGGAAAACCGCCCGTGTACGTTCATGGCAATCGAGAACAGCGTATCGACGCGTAGTCGGTATCCGGACGGTTCCGCCGCCCCCCTGGAAAGCGAAGAATTCCGAGAAGAACATCACAAACTTTCCTTGCCCGATTCCAACGATCGGCCTATAGTATGATTAACCCTAAAGGTTAATCATACTATAGCACTACATCAGGAGGTAGGCGTTATGGTAGTCCGCTATCGGGGCGGTGTGGCGGTGGCACAGGAGAAAACACGTGACGATCGGTTTTGCGTCTCCAAAAATTCGCAAACTATGTAATGACAAAAAAATAGCTCGCAAGAAGCTGGGTGCGCGACAGGCCGACATACTGCGCAAGCGACTCGACGACCTCATCGGGGCGCCCAACCTCGTCGCGATGCGCTACCTGGCCGGACGATTTCACGCGCTTCGGGCGGATCGACGGGGGCAATATTCCCTCGACCTCGAGCACCCGCAACGATTGATCTTCGAGCCGGCCGACGACCCGCTGCCACGATTCGCCGACGGCAGCGTTAACGTGCGCGCCGTGTTGTCGGTACGCATACTGGAGATCGCCGATACCCATGGTTAAGATCCCCGACAACGAATACTTCCCCACCGAGGTGTCCCCTCCCGGCGCCTCGCTGGCCGACATCCTCGCCGAGCGCGGCCTCACCCAGGCCGACCTGGCCGATCGGATGGGACGCCCGCGCAAGACGATCAACGAAATCATCCAGGGCAAGGCGATGATCACCCCCGAAACCGCCCTTCAACTCGAACTCGTTCTCGGTGCACCGGCCGAGTTCTGGCTGGCCCGAGAACAGAACTACCGGACGTTCCTTGCCAGACGCGACCAGATGGAACGCATCGAGCGCGACGTGAAATGGGCAAGAAACTTTCCGTGGCCAGCAATGGCGAAGCTGGGGTGGGTCGAGGCGACACGAAATTCCGCACAACGCGCGCGTGCGCTGCTGCAGTTTTTCGGCATCGCATCGAGCGCACAGTGGTCGCGAGAAGCCGCGAGTGTTGCAACGTTCCGAAAGAGCGCTCGTTTCAAGGTGGATTCGTTCGCATTGACCGCATGGCTACGAGCCGGAGAGATTGTCGCACAGCAAACCAGCGTGGCGCCGTACAATCGAGAGGCGTTCCTCAACAAGCTTTCTAAAATACGAACGCTCACAACAGAGCCCCCCGAGGTGTTTCGGCCCGAGATCGAAGCGCGCTGCGCCCGTGCCGGTCTCGTGGTCGCCTTCGTTCCCACCCTTCCCAAATCGCGGGCCAGCGGGGCCACCCGCTGGGTAACCCCCGATCGGGCGTTGATCCAGTTGAGTCTGCGGTACAAATCGGACGACCAACTGTGGTTTACGTTCTTTCACGAAGCCGCCCACGTGCTCCAGGGAAAGAAGCGCACGCTCTTTATTCGGGATAACGGAACGGACAGGGACACCCGATCGGAACAACAGGCGGATCAGTGGGCGGCATCGTTCCTGATACCGCCGGCACAGTACAATCGGTTTACCGCTTCGGGTGACTTCTCGAAGAAATCGATTATTTCGTTCGCAGAGGAACTGGGCATCGCCCCGGGAATCGTCGTCGGCCGACTGCAGCACGACAAGTGGATTCCCTACACGTTCTGCAACCAGCTCAAGAAGCGCCTGGTGTGGGTTCAGTAATGTACAACTTTATTCCGCGTTGAAGGATTGTCGAAAGTGACGGCGCGTTTGGTGGCGGTCTACGCACCGGTATCAGACCCTCCCGCGCGCATCGAAACCCGACGCAGACGATTACCCCTTGCAATTCTTCCTCCGTGCGTCACAATTGCAACCGTCCACCGACCGGGGAGGCGGATCGATGAACGAGTCACGAGAACAAGGCGCTCAGGCAAACGAGGCAGGCGCGAAGAAACCCCGCTTCGCGATCCGCCCCGGGCGCCCCCGCGTGGAGCCCACTTACCAGCTCTCCGCCACCATACGCGCGCTCGACGGCGCCCGCGTGTTTCCCACACAGGTTGTTCCCCACGTGCTCGCCTGGGCCGCCCAGAAATTCCCCGAGCCGCTTCCCGACAACGCCCGCGACGGCGCGCCCTTTTCGCTCGAAACCGGGGGCCAGCAGCTCGAAGCCGTCGCGCCCCACGACGCGGCGTTCTGGGCGATGCGCCTCAAGCAACCCGACGCGCCCTTTTCCGACCACCGGGCCGTGCCCGGCAGAACCTGGATATCCGAAGTATCGCTCGCCGACCGCGGAGACCGCACCGACATCGCCGTTCGGGTAACATGCGCGTCGCTCGACTACGCGACCGCACCCATCCACCTCACCCGCCCGCGCGCCGTCGTCGACATCGCCGCGCGCTTCCACGTTGAACAGGTTCGCCGGCTCACCCCGGAGCCCTGGTTCATCGAGTCGGACGCCGACATCGAAGAGTTGTTCGACCTGGTTACGAACGACGCGCGCCGCCTGCCCGTGTTCGTGCTATCGGAAACCGACCCCGCGCATACCACCGTCCCGCTCGACCGCTTCGTTCTCGACCCCGGGCGCCTCGCGAAGCGCGCGCACTGCCTGGCCCACGTGGCGGTGATCCCGCGGGACTTTTCGTACCGCTGGACCGACATCGTGGGAAAACCGTGGTCGGTGTTTCGCGGTGCGGTGCGCACCTACTGGCCCGGACTCGATTTCGACCGCGATCTGCCCACCAACCACCAGCTCGCGTTTCCGAATACGATCGTTTTCTACCGTTTCGAGGGCGACGCGGGCGAGGAGGCGTTCGAACGGTTTCTCGTCGCACGGGCTCACCAGTACGCGGCGTCGAAACCATTCCACGCACCCGGCATCCCTTCGTTTACCGACGCCCGGCTGCGGGCCGTCGAGCTGGCGCGCGAAGAGGCCCGCGGCGGCCCCGACGAAACGGCGGCACTGGCCCGGCACGTGGACGCTCTGGCCGTACGGGTCCACGAACTCGAAGACGAAAACGCCACGTGGATCGGCGACATCGACCGCCTCGAGGCGGAATTGCGGCGCGTTCGAAACGAGAACTACCAGCTCGTTCTCAAGGCGGATGCGCTGCAACACCGTCTTCGCGAGGCCGGGTCGACTGCCGAGGAACCCGAGCAGCCCCTGCCGGAAACGTACGGCGACATCCCGGACTGGGTCGGGCAGCACCTCGTCGGGCGACTCATGCTGCACCCGCGCGCCGTGCGCGCCCTCAAGTCGGCCGTCTACCAGGACGTGTCCCTGGTGGTGCAGGCCCTGCAATTGCTCGCAACAGAGTTTCGGGACATGCGCATGGGCAACCGGGGCGCGAAAGAGCGTTTCGAGCAGCAGTGCGGTGAGCTCGGCCTGAGTATGGGTGGGTCCATCCGGCGGGAACGCGCCGGACAATACGGAGACGAATACTTCGTGCGCTACCCGCTCGAATCGGACCGCAGCGAATTTCTCGAGGAGCACCTGAGCAAGGGAAGCAGCAAAGACGCCCGGCACGCGCTGCGCATCTATTTTTTCTGGGACGCGGAAACGCAGCAGGTGGTGGTGGGATGGTTGCCGTCCCACCTGCAGAACCGGATGACGTAGACGGGCCGGAATCGAACGTGTGCAGCGGCCCGCTGCGAATGCACCGCCGCGCGCACGCCGACCAGGCGATCGTTCCCGGTTCGGCCCCGTCGGGGTCGACCGGCCGAAAGAAACCATGTCGTATTACCTGCGCAAAGCCCTTCGGTTCGGCCCCGTCCGTGTGAACCTCTCGAAGCACGGCCCTGGCCTCTCCCTCGGTGTGAAAGGCGCGCGCGCCGGTCTCACGTCCGACGGCCGCCTCTACACCCACGCCGGCCGCTACGGCATCTATCACCGCCAGTACTACGGCCACGTTGCCGGCGGCGAGGGCAAAACGTCCCGCGTCCGCAGTGCCGTCGGCCCCGCGCGTGGTCGCCGCGGCAGAGTACCGGGCACGACATCCGAAACCCTCTCACTGCACGTCGACACTGGCGTTACGTATCCGCCCGCCGATGCGGCGCTCTCGCCGCAGTCCCACCCACAGCCTCACGCGCACACCCTTCGCGAACAACTCCACCGTCCAGCCCCCCGCATCTTCGGTAGCGTGTTCCTCACTGTCATCGTCGCATGCGGCATCATGGCGATGGCGCTCGGGGATTCCCGCGCGGCCATTCCGGTCGTGTTGGTATTGCTGGCGGGTACGCTCTGGGTCGCCACCGCTGCGCGCGCGCGCCGCATCACGCAACGAGGCGACGCGCTCAGCACCCTGCTCCAGGGCGCGTGGCCGGACGCGCGCGCACTCGATCCCGCCACCCTCCAGACGCTACTCGCCCGCGTCCGCGCCACCGGCGCCACACCGGACGACCGGAGGTACTTCGCACGCATCACCTACCTGGCCGCCCTCCAGGCCGTAATCCGCGACGGCACGGTCACGCCCGACGAAACGGCATGTCTGGCGCAGATGTCCGACGCGCTCGCGTTGTCCCCCGAGTTTGCGCGCGCAGCACGAATGGAGGTGTTTCACGAGGTGTATATGGAAGCGGTGGCCGACCACGAACTTACACCGGCCGAGGAATCCACGCTGGCGTCGGTGCGCGCGGGCCTCGACATTCCCACTACCGAGGTAGCCGACGAGCTGGGCGTCATCGACCGGCTGCGAACGGTGCGTACCATCCGCGGCGGGAAATTGCCCGTGGTACAGGCTTCGGTCGCACTGCGCCCGCGCGAGGTATGTCACTACGAAGGCAAAGGAAAACTGCTCAAAGAAAAAGTGCTCGGCCGGTTCCAGCGCGAGGGTACCCACTACAAACAGGTGGGACTGACCGTGGTGCGCGAGGGCACGCTCATCGTCACCGACAAACGCCTGCTCCTGGTGGGAGGCGGTGCGTCAGAGTTCCGGCTCGATCACATTCTTACCATCGAGGTCGACCTCGACCGCAACGTGATCTCATGCACACTCGACGGCCGCGCACACGCGGTACAGATCACCACACCGGACGCACTGGAAGTAAGCGCCATGCTGGCCGCGCTGCGCGCACTCTGACGCCGCCCGCACACCCGCACACCCGCACGCCCGCACGCCCGTACCTGGACCCCGTTCCCTCAAACCGGCGAGCGCACGGTCGGTCATCCCGCCGGCATCCCCGTTTACCGGGTCGGGCCGGGCATTTGGGTCGGGAAAGGACGTCTTGTCAGCCAGGGTAAATATTGGCAGGTGCGCGCGTGAGGTTGCTGTGTTTACCCGCGCATGATCGAATAGTCGGGGTAACCACGGCACCCTGAACACGCCGGCCCCCGGCCACAACCCAACATCCGGCGCAGACCGCAACCGGCACGGTTCAAAACGCCCGTGCGCGGCCCGAAGGCCGCGCACGGGCTCTTTTTTCCCTGTGCCGGCGGACAGGACCGGCTCGTGTATCCGGACGAAACCTCAATCAGTGCGTCACCACAAACTTGCGCGATACCGACCTTGTGCCCGACTTCATACGGATAAAGTACACGCCGCTGGCCAGGTTACGCCCGTTCATGTGAATCATGTTCCACCCCGCCGGCCTGTCGGCGTCGAGCAACGTGGCCACGCGGCGTCCTGCCACGTCGTACACGTTGATTCTCACCGGCCCGGCCTGTTCGAGTGCGAATCGCAGCGTGGCCGAGTCGGAAATCGGGTTCGGCGCCGGTGTAGCAATAAACATCGGCACACGCTGCGGCCCGGAATCGACCACCGGCGTGGATAGTTCGTCGCACCCGTTGTAGCGCATGTGGATCAGCGCACTGAACACCGCTTCCCCGCCTGCCTCTCCGTCGAGCACGGCCATCGTTCCGTACGCCGTGTACGGCAGACCCGTGGTGTCGTTCCAGAATCGCCACTCGGTGACCGTTTGGAACGAGATGGCGATGTCGTAGTTCTGCCCGGCCGCCATGGTAACGGCAACGGGAATGTCGTGCCACCGCATGCCACCGGACGTGGACACCACGGAACCCGACGACAAGAGCGCACCACGCGTTGTTCCTGTTGCGCTGTACACGACCGCCGCAATCTTTTCCCCCGCCGGCACGTCGGCCATCCAGCCCAGCGAATACACCTGCTGCGTAATGTCCGACCGCACGAACATGCCGTATTCAGAATTGTCGAATCCGGTGGTGTTCGGCGGCGGAATAGCCCCACCCTGCTTGGCCAGATCGAACGGCGCTCCCCCGGCTCCGTCGTCCCACTTATAGCGGAAGTGCATGAGCGCCACGTTCGACGTACTTCCGTTCAATTCGGCATCGCGAATCTGGAATGCGTCTACGGTAAACGGCGTGGGGATCGCCGTTTCATCCCACCAGTCCCAGTTGTTCACCGCGCCGAACGACACCGCGATGTCGTAATCCTGTCCCTCGTTGAGGGTGGCGTTGACCGGAATGTCCCACCACCGCGCGTTGGGCGGAAACGTGAATGCAACGGGCAATGTTCCCCCGGCCACCAGCGCACCGCGCGTGGTACCCGATGCTTCGTACACCCGTGCGGTCAGCGTTCCTCCACCCGGCAGGTCGGCAAGCCATCCTACCGAGCACAACCGGGTGGTGCGGTCGGGCGTAATGTACACGCCGCGTTCCTGGTTCGCGTTGGTAGATGGATTCACCGGCACCGACGGCGCGCTGATATCGCTGATTTGCGATGGCGCCGTTGCCGATCCAATGATGGAAATCGGTGGCAGGGCAAAGTTGCTTGCATTGCCATTCGATTCCCCATCGCGAACGCGGATTGCCCCCCCGGCGTTGGACGGCAGTACGCCGGTGCGGTCGTCCCACCAGTTCCAACTGGCGGAAGTAGAATTGAAGGACATCACGATGTCGTAATCGGAACACGCGCTGAGCGTCGCCGAAATCGGCACCCAGTGTGTTGTTGCCCCCCCGGCCACCGCGACGTGACTCGCGCTCGCCACGAGGGCGCCGCGCGTGGTTCCGTTCGCCTCGTAAATGCTCGCCGTCACCGTCACCGGCAGCGCCGGCGTAAAGTCGGCGTCGAATCCCACGCTGCAAATGGAAAAATCTTTCATCGCGGTTACGTACAGCCCGCGCGACTGGGAGACCGAGTTGGTCGAGTTGAAATCGGGGGGTGTGGACGGATACAGGGCAATCTTCGACCCGTCGCAGTCACCCGGCGTGCCAACGGTCAGCTGCCACACCCGGCCCGTCGTGCCCCCCTGCAGGCAATTCTCAAAACTGAATGTGCTGGAGTACGTGCCGGCAGCTAGCGAATTGGCGTTCGAATTGATGCTGACCGTCACTACAGCGGATCCTCCCGCCTGCAGTTGTCCCCCGGTAGAGGTGGCACTGAGCCACGCGGGCAGGTTGATCAGGTTCCACGTGAGCGCCGATCCACCGGTGTTCTGCACCGTATACGTTGCGCTCGGCGGGGAAAATGGCCCGCCGGCAAACCCTGTGGACGACATTCCCGTCGTCGGCGTCACCGACATCAAGGGACTTCCCACGTTGGACGCCGACCCCACCTGCGTATCCCACGAGCCCGCCGGGGAATTGGAACCAAATTCCCCGAAAAACCAGAGGGTATTCGGGTCGAACGCGTCGCGCGCGCAGCCGTAGTAGTCGCCCCAGCGCTTGGGGTCTGCGAGCGTCCCGGCGTTTATGCTGCCGGTATAATCGGCCAGCCCCGCCTGCAAAGCCACACTGCCTCCCCATGGCCCGCCCACCGGCAGACTGGCGTACCGGGTACCCGGCGACTCGGTGGGACCACCCCGCGCAAACGACACGATGCCGCGGAACGAATCGTCGAAATCCACCGCCGGATAGGCGTAGTAGAACCCAGTCGCGCCAAAATGCTGTTCATAATTCAGGGTGCGACTGCCCGGGTTGATCTGGAACACGGCGATGGCCGACCGGTCGCTGGTCTCCCCCCAGTTCACGCGGCGGGTGTGCCCCGTCCAGAGCGACCCGGCGTAGTAGTTGGCGTTGAGCAATCGCGCGTCGCCCATGTCCAGGTACAATCCGTTCGCCTGGAGCATCGGCGGCGGGTTGTCGTACGTACTCACCCCGATATCCCACTTGGTTAGCGTAGGCGTAAGTGGCGCGCCGGATACCGCCCACAGCGTCAAATGCGATCCACCACCGCTGAACGAGTTGATCAGCCAGTGATTTCCCCCCCACGAGTGCATGCCCGATACGCGCAGCGTAAACGCCTTCGACGAACCGCTCGCGTTGGTGAGATTCCAAAAATCCCACCAGCTCACGCCCGGGCACCCCGCACCGTACACCTGCGTCTTGGACAGGCTGCGCACCTTGGCATACTGGAACACGGCTTTGTCCCCCGGAATCGTCGGATCGGGCCAGTCGAACTGGTTCGTTGTAATCACGATGCCGTCGGGGCTCGTTTCCACATCCGGGTAGTCCGCCCAGAACAACGTAGAATTGCCGCCGTCTGTCGTCATGTCAAGATACCACCAGCACCAGCTTCCCAGCGGATTGTTGTCGTCTGACACCATGAGCACCGCCGACGAAGTTTTGGACGTGGAATTCCTGGCCAGCACCAGCATGATCCAGCGCCCATCCCACGCGTCGTAAACTACTTTCGGATCGAACAACTGATTCGACCCATCGCCGAGAAACGTGGAGAATGTGTTGGTATACAGGCTATTCCCGCATTTGTCGTAGAACGTGAAACTCGAGTTGACCGCGACCACCACCTGGTTGGGCCCGACGCCGAGGTCGCAGTCGGGCGGTGCCCAGATCGTCTGGTCGATTCCGTGGAAGCTCTGGATCAACGACGACGTGAGCGCCGAGCGCGGTGCGTCGTCCTGCTGGCCCGGATTCAGGGGCGCGCCGGTGGCCGGGTCGATCCCCCGGATCGCGGCGGGGTCCGCCTTGAATGTGTCGGGGAGTTTGAGGTTGGTTGTGCGCATTCCGGTCTGTTCGAGCGGATCGACGTAGGGTTCCACGTAGGGAAGCGGATCTTCCGTCGACACGTGATGACCCTGCGCGGCCATGGCACCTGGTCCGCCCACGGTATGCTCCGTGCCCATTCCCGCCATGTATGCCGACGCGGCCAGCGACCGCGCCTGTTCGATGGCCGCGCGACGCGCTTGCGCGTCGCGTGGAAGCGGAGGCATCAGTTCGCCGTTGGCCCAGTGCGCCTCGTCCGGTGCGACAGGATCGGCGGGAGAAACGGCAGGCGAAGCGGCGGGGCCATCCTGCGTCGGATTCGCACCGATCCCCGCATGCGCGGCGCCGCCTGCCCCGTTCGCCCCGGATGCAAGAACGGGCGTGCCCGCGCTGCTGTGGTGCGCTTGCGATGCGCTGGGCTCCCCGGTGATCTGCGATGGTTCGTCCGTCCACGCACGAAACACCAACCACGTACAAATAAGACAGACTGTTGCAACAAGTACGGATATTGCACGAAAACGGTGCCACTTGCGGCCTCGTACGGACTTAGACATCGTATCCCTCCCATTTTTGCACCCACAGGACGCCGGAAACGACGGGAACCCTGGATGGATCGCTTCTGCGGGCTCCATCGAAGCGGCAGCACATAGGAGTCACCAGAGTACAAACGGTAACAATCCGGAGGATACGCTTACCTGCGGCGATGGGATGACTGAACTGGCTGAGGAAGGAAGAATATCATGAAACTCAGATATCCGTCAATAGAATGCGCTTTGTCCCCGTTGAGTTAGGGAATACAAACTGAGCGCGGTCAGCCCGCGCGTTCACCATGCGGCTTGACGCGTGTCGTCCCGTCGCGTTACCGTCGCACCGGGCCCGTGACCAGTGGACCCGGCCCTTCCGAACTACGCCGCAGCAACGACGGATCAGACCATGTTCACGCACCACCCGCCGACGGTTTCCGCCGGCGAAGCCATCGCCGCCGTACACTCCGGAAATCGTGTGCTCGTTGGAAGTGGCTGCGCCGCCCCGCAACCGCTTCTCGAAGCTCTGGTAGCCCGCGCCGGCGAACTGCACGACGTGGAACTCGTCCATCTGCTCACCTTCGGTCTCGCGCCCTATGTAGACGCACAATTCCGCGACGCGTTCCGGCACAACGCCTTTTTTGTGGGACGGAACGTGCGCGACGCCGTCAACGATGGGCGCGCGGACTTCACACCCATTTTTCTGAGCGAAATTTCTGCGTTGTTTTATTCGGGACAGATGCCGCTGGACGTCGCGCTGATCATGGTGTCGCCCCCCGACCGCAACGGGTTTTGTTCGCTGGGCATCCACGTTGACATTCTATTGGCCGGCGTGCGCACCGCGCGTACCGTGGTGGCGCTGGTTAATCCGCACATGCCGCGAACCCACGGCGATTCGTTCGTCCACACCTCGCAAATCGACTTTTTGGTGGAGCACGACGCGGCGCTGCTCGAGCTGATGTCACAACCGCTCGACGACACGTCGATGGCCATTGCCCGTCACATCGCACCGCTCGTCAAAAACGAGTCGACGCTGCAACTGGGCATTGGCAACATTCCCAACGCCGTGCTTTCACTTCTCGACACACACCGCGATCTGGGCATCCACACCGAAATGTTCAGTGACGGTGTGGTGGATCTCATCGAGAAGGGCGTGATCACCAACGCGCGCAAGGGATTGCATGACGGGAAAGCTGTCACTTCGTTCGCCATGGGTACGCAACGGCTTTACGATTTTATCGACGACAATCCGTTCTTCGAATTCCATCCAAGCGAATACACGAACGCACCGCGGGTTATCGCGCAGAACCGGAGGATGGTCAGCATCAACTCGGCGATCCAGGTAGACCTGACGGGGCAGGTGTGCGCGGATTCGATCGGGCCCCGTTTTTACTCGGGCATCGGCGGACAGGTGGATTTTGTGCGCGGCACCGCGATGAGTCCGGGCGGGCGCGCGATTATCGCGCTGCCATCTACCGCGCGCGGGGGCAAGGTATCGCGGATTGTGCCCGTACTTGACGAGGGCGCCGGCGTGGTCACCTCTCGCGGCGACGTGCAGTACGTGGTAACCGAGTACGGCGTAGCCTACCTGCACGGCAAATCGATTCGCCAGCGGGCAACGGCGTTGATCGAAGTGGCCCACCCCGACTTTCGCGAGGCGCTACGCGAGGCGGCGGTGGCACGTTGCATTGTACCGTCGCACTGGGAACTGCCCACGGAGGCCGATCGCTACCCCGACGCGATGGAATCCCAGGAGAACCTGCGCGGTCTCAACGTGCGCATTCGTCCCCTGCGATCGTCCGATGCCGACCGTCTGATGGCGTTCTTTTATTCGCACAAGCCCGAGACAATTTACGGGCGGTACCGCTACCCCAAGAAGAGCCTGCCGCGCGAGGAAGCGCTACGGTTGTGCACACTCGACTACCGCCGGCATTTCGCACTCGCCGCATTTGTAGAAAAGGGCGGCGACGAACACATCGTGGGAGTGGCGCGATACATGATGAGCGAACGGACGCGTGCCGCCGAATGCGCGATCGTGGTGCACGAGAGCTGCCGGCGCAAGGGCGTGGCAAGATTTCTGTACGAAAAACTGCGCGAGCGGGCCATGTGCTGCGGCATCCGCGAGTTTACCGGGGAAATCGGCAGTGACGCCGACGCGGCGCAGCAACTTTACCGTGCACTGGGCGCCGATGTGGTATTTGACCGCAAGGCGCAGGTGTACCGTTTTGTCGACCGGTTCGCCGATGCCCCCGAGATGCCGTCGGACTGCCCACCGCCGTAGCGAACGCGCCACCTTGCCGCCGCTCGTTCGTGCCCCCCGGCCCGAACCGCACACCATGTGTGTACCCCGACGGGCATCACGCCACCCGGCGCATCACGTCACCCGATACATCACGTCCCAACTTCACGCCACTCGATATATCATACCCCGGCGTCACGCCACCCGGCGCATCACGCCACTCGATATATCATACCCCGGCGTCACGCCACCCGGCGCATCACGCCACCCGCGCCGACGATCGCGCTTCTCGCTTCACAGGCATCTGCGCGGCTACGTGGGCCACAAAATTTGCCGCACGTCCGATAAGATCGTCCCTCTTGGGCACTACGTACGTGGCCGACTTCATCTCGGGGTGCGCGTCGACGTACGCGCGCATCTCGTCCAGTGAATACCCGGAGTTTTTCACCGCGGCGTCAAACTCCTCGCGAGCGCGCGTGCGCGCATTGCCCAGCGCCATCTGTACGCGACTATGTGCGTTGATCTCGCCTTCGCCGGAAGTTTCGATGGGCAGGTAGATCATGTCGGGGAACTGTTCCACCACCGCGGCCTGCGCGCCATCGCTCTGCGTGCTGGGCATGCAACCAAACGGCTTTAGCCCGAGCACCATGTGGCAGAGTTTCTTGTTCGCGTAATAGATGTTCTTGGCTACCTCAAGGTGTCCCTCGCCACCGCCGGCACGCGAGTTGTAATACGGGTGTCCCACGCGTTGCAGGTGGTACTGGTTGGCCAGCTCGTGGAGCAGCCCGCCGCCAAGTGCGCGCTGAAGCCGCGTGTATTCACGCTGGAAGAGTTTTTCGGCCACCGTCATCCGCGCCACGCGACGCCGGTAATTCGCCTCGCGCCGCGCCCGTTCGTCCACGCGCCACCAGGATGGCTCCCAGCGCTCGCCGTCTTCGAGACCGCGCCGGTCGCGCAGCTTTTGTTTCACCTGGTGGATCATGTACAAGATCCACGTACCGATCGGCTCCACCATCACCTCGGCGCCCTCGTGCTCAAGAAACGGATACATCTTGAAGTTGCCGTCGCCCTCGGTGGTCTGCGCCCAGAACTCCCCCGTAATTTTCACAATGGGACGCACGCGAAAGCGGTCGACCTCGATTTCGGAAAACGCCTTGCGGGCACGCTCGAGCGCACGGATGTAGTAATCGCCAGCAACCTGCTGCAGAAACTTCGCCGCGTAGTCGGCCCGCTCGGCCACACCAACCCGATCGAGGACTCGCCGCCAGCCTCCGTTCGTCGCCGCCCGCTTCTGGCTCTTCAGTGCTTCGGCAAGGTCTTCGCGCACCCGCTCCATTACGCGGTTTGTTTCGCCTTCATTCACCTCGAAGGGCCGGATAATGTACCCGATTTCGTTGAGCATGTCGCCAATGTTCATCCCGTTGAGCATGCCGAGAAAAAAATCGAGGTTCATCTCGAGACCGGCCTCGGCGTCAATCTGGTCGAGCCCTCCCGACTGCTGGAAGAGCAACACGCGAAAGCCGTCGAATCCGGCGTTGCGCAGCGCAAGACGATACTCGGATTCGTACATCCCGAAGCGGCACGGCCCGCACGCACCGGCCGTAATAAACACATAGTTCTCCAGGATGTCTTCGCGGCGCATCCCCTTCGCCTCAAGCCCTTGCAGGTACTGCACCAGGTTGCCCACGGTAAAATAGGTGGGATTGCATTGACCGTTGTTCCCGTATTCCTTGCCGATCTGGAATGCGCGCACGTCGGGGCACGGCAGTACCTCGCACGCATACCCGAGGCCTTCCCACGCCCCCTGGATGAGTCGCTCGTGATTCCACGTGAGCCCGCCGAACAGCACGGTGGTATGCCCGCGCTGGTCGCGCGTAAACGCATACTCGGCGGGCCGGCGGTGATGGGTGGATCCGCTGGCGAGTGACGCGGGATGTTCTGTACTCATTGCCATCCTCCAGAGCAGGGGCCCGGTACGCAGTCGAACCAGATCTATATCGAGTATCGCGCCGGCCGCGCCGGCAATCAACCCAAATAGATGAATTTTCTTCCACTATTATCGCATCAAAAAAATGTTGTCACGCCGTCAGTTACAAGAAAATCGCGATATTGGGAAACACCACGCCCCATCGGGCTCCCGACTCATTATAATAGGACGTTCGCCATGCTCATCGCATCGACCGTATCCCGGACCCCGCGCACGATGGGGCCCACACCCGGAGGTCCCATGACACATCCGATCTATCGCGTCGCTCCCTTCGTCCAGCTCTCCCGCACGCACAGCGGGCACCGGATGCGCTGTGCGGTTGTCGTTCTCGCCAGTGCCGCGCTCCTTGTGCCAATCGTCGCGTTCGCCGCCTGGCAGGGGCATATCGAAATGCGGCAGGGCGTGGCGCACGTGATCAACCCCGCGGCGCCCGCCGCGGGAATATCGAAAATCGCCCCGCCGGTGTTGTGGCGTCACGGCGGCGACGAAGACGACGAGACCGGCGTGATATTCGGTGTAATCACCAATGCCGCCGTCGACGGTAACGGCAACACCTACCTGCTCGATATGCAACAGAGTCAGGTGTACGAGTACGATGCGTCGGGCAACTACGTCACGACCATCGGCCGCGAGGGCGAAGGTCCCGGCGAGTTTCGCCACCCGGCACAAGTATTGATCGACGCCGACGGGAACGTCGCCGTGCTGCAGACCATGCCGGGGAAAATCGTGTTGCTCTCGCCTGAAGGCGATCCGATGGGCGAAGTTCCGCTCCCGGAAACCAAAGACGGTGGACGCCTCTTGCTGTTCGGGGGCGCACGCGCCGCACGCGGGCTTGTACTTTCCACCAATTCATTCTCCCGCCGCGAAGGCGGGGTGTCGATTACGCGCCAGTTGATCCGCGTGGGACCGAAGGGAAACAAAAAGGCAACGTATTATTCGAAGGAAATGAACCGCAATTTTGCCGACATGGAGTTCGACGAAAAAACCAACGCACAGCCGCTGTTCGCCGTGGCCGGCGACGGGCGCGTGTATGTTCAATCGCAGTTCGATGCGTACGCAATCGACGTGTTCGCCCCGGACGGAAAAAGGGAACGAGTGATTGAGCGCGCGTACACGCACCGCAAACGGACGGCCAAAGAAATGGAAGACAGCAGGCCTCGCATCCGGATGCGCCGGAACCATGGAATGCTGCAACCGAAAAACCACGTCAGCACGACCGACCGCGATGTGTTCGCACTGTACGCGCGTCCCGGCGGCAGTTTGTGGGTGGTGTCAAGCCGCGGTGCGCGCGACCAAAAGTCCGGCACGCTCGTCACCTTCGACGAGTTCCGCGACACGGGACACTTCACGCGCCAGGTGGCGGTGCGCGGCACGGGGCACTTCACCGAAGACGGTATTTTTCTGGAGGGAAATCGCCTGATTGTGGTGCTTGGCATGCGTTCGGCGCAACGCGCGATGTTGGGCAGCGTGATGGGGGGAAATACCGAGTCCGAAGAAACCGGGCCGCTCGAAGTTGTATGCTACGACCTGTCGGGAACCGAACGGGCGGCCCGATAAACATCCCCGCATACGCGGCACTCTCAGATGCGGAACAACTGGATGGCCACGCCGGACACCGCAATCGCCAGCCCGGCGAGTGTGCCCACGTGGGCGTCGAGCCGCTGCATCGCACGCATTTTGATCCCGTAGTGGCCGAGCGTAACGAGTACGAGCATTGTGCCCACCGTGGTTACCGAGAATGCAATCACAACGGGGACGGCAGCGCGCACGCCCATGTCGATAGCCGGCGCCATCAGCAGGGGAATGAGCGGTTCGCACGGGCCGAGCAAGAAGATGATGAAGAGCGACCACGCGGTGATCACGCGCGCGTCGGGCACTGCGGCACCTTCGTCGCTGTGATGATGATGCGCTTGTCCGTTGGCGTGCGTGTGAACCACGCCGCCTACGTGCATGTGCGTGTGACGGTGTCCTCTTCGTTCCCTGGCGAATGACCACGCGGCGTATAGCGTTCCAAACACGATGAGTACCCACGCGGCGGCCGAACCGCGCATGGCTTCGAGCCATTGCCGTTTGGAAACGGCCACGCGAGCCGTCCAGCCCGAGGTGCTGCCCGCCTGGGAGCCCGTCGCAGACCGGCCGGCCCACGCTTACTCCCCTGCGTCGCTGCCTCCCCCGCCACGGCTGCGCCTTCGCACCCCGCCAACCTCGAAATGCACCGGACCGGGGCGGGCCTCCCGCCACGGCTGTGCGCCGGTAAGTTCGCGCGCAACCCGCGCGCCCATCGCCTGCGCCTCGGCGTCGTGCGCATCGCGCGGTATCACGTGCTGTGGTTGTGCCTCGTCGTGCTCTTCCTGGTAGAGATGCACCGTTCGCGTGGGAAACGCGAATTCCACACCGAGTCGATCGGCCAGGCGCACGATGTCGACGAACAACCGTTCCCGCTCGCGCAGTTCGGTGGCCCAGTCGGGCACCTCAAAGAACATGTAGAGCAGAATATCCAGGCTCGATGCGCCAAAGTCGTGGCACCACACCTGGTAGAAGTCTTTGCGCGTGTACGGGTGCGTACGGATCAGCTCGCGGATACCCTCGGTGAACGCCAGGAGATTTTCGGGAGACGTATCGTACTGCACGCCGATCGTCGTTTTCCAGCGGCGGTAACGGCGGCGGCCGTAGTTGTCCACCTTCGCGCGCACGAGAGTGGAATTGGGCAGGCTTACCTGAGAATTGTAAAAGGTGCGGATCCGCGTCGACCGCAGGCCCAGCTCTTCCACCGTCCCCTCCGCCCCTTCAACAACCACCCAGTCCCCCACCTCGAACGGGCGGTCGAGCACCACGGCGATCGAGCCGAAGAAGTTCTCCACCGTGTCTTTGGCCGCGAAGGCGAACGCCAGGCCGCCGATTCCCAGGCCGGTGACGAGGGGCACGATATCGATGCTGAGCGTCTGGGCGCCGTACACCACGCCGAGCACCACCACCAGCACCTTGGCCGTCTTGCGCAGCAGCGGAACGATGATGTCGTCGAACTTCGTTTCGGTACGCAGGGCCTGGTGCAGGAGAATTTCGGACACCACTTCCACGAGGCGCCAGAAAAAGCGCACGCCGGCGAACACGGTGAACACACCAACGGCCGCCGTGGCCACCACGCTCAACCGGCCTTCCAGCGCAAGCGCGCGCAGGGTAATCGTCCAGAACGCCGCCGCGCCGAACAGCCCGAACGCCCGCGCCGTGTCGGTGATGAGAACGTCGGAGATGTCGCTCTCGAGTCGGCGCGCCAGGCGCATGAGGGGACGGCGCGTGATGGTGCGCAGCACGAGGTCGATCACCACGCCGGTGAACACAAGAGCAACAAGGGCAATCCACTGCCAGTAGCGGACGCCCAGCATATCACCCCGCGTCAATGCGTTGGGGAGAAACGATTCGATGCGGGCGATCGCGTCGCTCGTTGTTGCGGCTGCAAATACGTTCACGCCGCCACGATACCACCGACTCGTTCGCTCCGCAAGCGCGCGAGGTTCTGCCCGGGGGAAAACAACCCCGCACGTGCAAACGCGACAGAGCAGGAACCTACCGGCGCACGGCTTCCGGTCCGCCCAGCTTGAGGAACGTCATGCTCACCCGGGCCACAACGTATTCTCCCAGCACCCCCCTGCCGCAGGGTGAACTTGCCCGGGCGCTACCCCGTTAGCGAGCCGAGGACCAGCCCGAAGTTCTCCGTGGGATGGTCGAGTACGTACGGGACGTACGCCTGCACGTCGGCGCGCTTGACGTCGATCGTCAGCGTCCTCGCCCCGGCGACGGACGCGCTCAGGGTGAGTGCGACGGCGATCGTTCCCGCGAATGTTTTCATGTGCACGACGGTTCCTCCCTGCGATCGAAGCGCTATTTAATGAGAACCATTTTCTTCGACTGCTCCACGCTGCCGATGCGCATGCGGTAGTAGTACACGCCCGAGGCCACGCGGCGGCCGGCGTCGTCGGTTCCATCCCACGTGGCAGCCCACTCACCGGGGGCGTAG
>Ga0114931_10001741_pt1 | contig 27655 bp, 25 predicted proteins | sample 2SBtaG_FD_89579 | JGI IMG/M metagenome (GOLD analysis project Ga0114931, IMG submission 89579) | Deep subsurface microbial communities from Kolumbo volcano to uncover new lineages of life (NeLLi) - 2SBTROV14_V59a metaG | ecosystem: Environmental > Aquatic > Marine > Volcanic | place: Kolumbo... | reverse complement strand
CTGCAGATCCGGCCACTGCGGCCGGCCCGTCCCCGTCTTCGGCACCGGCACCGGCACACCGGGTGGCCCGGCAAGCGCCGACCGGGGGCGCCGATCGGCCGGGCAGGGCCCGGGCGGCCTCGCCCCCGAGCCTGCCCCTGGAGCGGCCGCCGATCGTGGCCGAGCATCGGGCACCCGGGGGTCGACAGGGCCCCGAGCTTACGGAGTATCTGTCCGCGGCGCAGAGGAATCTCACGGACCCCCAGGTCCATGAGGAGATCATCGACGAGACGGACAATCACGAGGTGAAGTTGCTGTTGCTCACCTTCTACAGGGAGTTGGGGCGTCACGACGAGATGCGCGGGCTGGCCGCGCGTATGCTCGCCCGAGACCCGGGGATCCCAAGCCCCATACGTGAGCAGATCGAGGCCTTCCGTGATCATGGTGCCGACCTCCCGGACCCCGACGAGCAGCCCACCCTGGCGGTTGCGGTCCCTGAGCCGGAGGCAGACGGTGTGGACCCCGACACGGCGCATTATGCCCCGGGGGTCCCCGAGTCGGATCCGATAGCGGCCCTCGAGCGTGGACAGGGGCCCGGTGGGGAGACGGGGCGCTCACGGCCCCACGACCCGGACTATGGAGGCAGGCTCCGTGGGCCGGCCCGTTAGGGAAGCTGTGACCGATTCGTGGTCCGCCTGCAGGCGGCCGCGATCGTCTCGATCCGGGTTGCGAGGCGTGCCCATCGTGCGGCCTGTGGGTGCCAGGTTGCGCCCTGTCGTCGATCATCGTGCCTCACCATCCGCCCGACCCGGCATAGACCAGAGTTTCCGCAGGGGGCCGATGAGGGTGCGCGCGGGCCCTGTGGCCACGGTGCTCGTGGCCCTGTGGAGCTGGACCTGTGCGGCGCCGCTGCCGGCCGCGGAGGTCTTTCGATGGGTGGATGCCACCGGGGTCACCCATTTCAGTGAGTCCCCTCCGCCCGGGGGGGAGGCCAGACGCGTCGAGCGGGTGCCACTGGCCGATTTTCCAGCCACCCCGCAGGCACCGGACTATCGGGCGTGGCTGGAGGTGGCCCACGAGCTGGAAAGGGACCGGCTCGAACGGCAACGACAGCGGACGGAGGCACAGCGGCTGCGCCAGCAGCGTCTGCAACCGCCGCGCGACTCCGGGGAGGGGAGAGACTATGGGAGGGCCTACGGTTACGTCCAGCCCTGGCTATATCCGCGGCCCTGCCCCTATGGGTGGCGGCACTGTGGGGACTGGAGGCGTTCCCACCGCAGCCTCTCCGGCCGGGGTCACGGCGCCAGGCCGGGCGGATGGGGCCCGAGGCCGCCCCCTACGGGTGATCCCACGCTCAACCGCCAGCTCTTTGACCAGCCCTACCGCCATCCGCGCTACCCGCTGCGCCACCCCATGCCCTATCCGGGTGTCGGGACATCGCCTGCCCTGCGTATCCGCTGAGCGAGACGCGGCACGACGGAGCCGAGCCGACGGCCCTGGCACAAAGACCTGCCCGTACAGGCCACCCGCAGGCGCCCAAGGAAAGGCTCCGATCTGTTCCGGGTCGAGCGCATGGCGAGGCGCACCCGTTCAGATCAGGCGCGAATCGCCGCCCATGGCCCGCACCTCCCGCGACGCGGAGCTGGGCGCTTGCGACCGCCAGCAACCGATCTGCGCATAGATCAGGGCCTGCCTAACTCCTGTGCGTGCGGATCGCTCGCCTGTGAGCGGCCTGTCTGCGGTCCATGTGTGCCCGCCAGTACCAGGTATGCGGCAGGGACGATAAAGAGGGTGAACAGGGTGCCGATGCCGAGGCCGGTGGCGATGACCAGACCGATGTCGAAGCGGCTGACCGCACCGGGGCCGGTGGCGGTGAGCAGGGGCACCATGGCCACGATCATGGAGACCGTGGTCATGAGGATGGGGCGCAGGCGCACCCCGGCGGCCCGCTCCACAGCCTCGCGGCGGCTGAGCCCCTCGCGGCGCTGGAGCTGGTTGGCGAACTCGACGATCAGGATGCCGTTCTTGGTGATCAGGCCGATCAGGGTGATGAGCCCGACCTGGGTATAGATGTTCAGTGAGGCGAAGCCGAGCATCAGAAAGGCCATCGCCCCGGCGATGGACAGGGGCACGGAGACGAGGATGATGATCGGATCGCGCCAGCTCTCGAACTGTGCCGCCAGCACCAGGTAGATCACCAGCAGGGACATGAAGAAGGTGACGATCAGGGCGCTGCCCTGGCTGGCGTACTGGCGGGACTCCCCGGCGAAGTCGTGGGAGAAGCCGCGCGGGAACATCTGCTCGGATTGGGCGGCCAGGTACTCCAGGGCATCCCCCAGGGTCGCGCCGCCGGCGGTCACGCCCTCGACCGTCACCGAGTTCAGTTGCTGGAACTGGGTCAGTTTGCTGGGCTGCACGCTGTCCTCCAGGGAGACGATCGAGGCCAGGGGCACCAGCTCCCCGGAGCGGGTGCGCAGGTAGTAGTCGTCGAGCATCCCGGCATCGAGCCGGTAGCGGCGCGCCACCTGGGGGATGACCTGATAGCTGCGGCCCATGAGATTGAAGCGGTTGACATAGTTGCCGCCCAGCAGGGTGGCCAGGGCGCGCCCGATCTCGGCCATGTCTATGCCCAGGTCACCGGCCCGGTCGCGGTCGATGCGCAGCGTGGTCTTGGGCTTGGAGAACTGGACGGACTTGCGCAGGAAGCCGAACTGGCCGCTGGCCATGGCGCGGCCGATGAGGGTGTCGGCCACCTGGTCGAGCTCCCGGTAGCCGAGTTCGCTGGTGATCACGAACTGCAGGGGCAGGCCGCGCCCCGCGCCGGGCAGGCTGGGTCGGGGGAAGACCGCGATCTGGAACCCGGTCACGCCGCCGAGCAGGCCCTGGAGTTCGGGTTGGATCGTGCTCTGGGAGCGGGCCCGCTCGGTGGGTGGGGGCATCTTGAAGCCACCGAATACCGTGCTGGTGTCCCCGCCGAAGCCCAGCAGAAAGAAGCTCTCCTGATACTCGGGGATGGACTCGAACAGCCCCACGATCTGGCGGGTGTAGCGTTCGTCGTACTCGATGGTGGCGGTCTGGGGCGCGCGGGCCTGGAAGAACAGGATGCTCTGGTCCTCGGTGGGCGCCAGCTCGCGCTGGCTCAGGGCGAACATGAAGTAGATACTGGCCAGGACCACGAGCCCGAACAGGAGGGTTGCGGGGAGGGCGTCCAGCGCGCCACGAAGCAGGCGGTGGTAGCCGCGGGTCAGGGCCTCGAAGAAGCGCTCCACCCCCTGCTCGAAGCGGCTGCTCTGGGCGCGGGAGCGCAGGACCCGGGAGGAGAGCATCGGGGACAGGGTCAGGGCCACGATCCCGGAGATGAGCACCGCCCCGGCCAGGGAGAAGGCGAACTCGGTGAACAGGGTCCCCACCAGCCCACCCATGAAGCCGATGGGCGCGTAGACGGCGACCAGGGTGGTGGTCATGGCGATGATGGGCAGGCCCAGCTCCCGGGCGCCGCGGATCGCGGCCTCCTGGCGCGGTACGCCGGCCTCGATGTGCCGGTGGACGTTCTCCACCACCACGATGGCGTCATCCACCACCAGGCCGATCGCCAGCACCATGGCGAGCAGGGTGAGCAGGTTGATGGAGAAGCCCATCCACAGCATCAGGAAGGCCCCGCCGACCAGCGACAGGGGCACGGCCACCGCCGGGACCACCGCGGCCCGCAGCGAGCCCAGGGAGAGGAATATGACCAGCAGGGCGATGACCACGGCCTCGGCCAGGGTGCGGAAGACCTCCTCGATGGAGTCGCTGATGTAGACGCTGGCGTCATAGGGGATATGGGCCTGGAGCCCCGCCGGGAGCTGGGCCCGGATCTCCGGCACGAGGGCATGGACGCGGCCGGCCACGGTGAGCGGATTGGCCCCGGGGGCGGGTTCGATGGCGATGAATATGGCGGTCTTGCCCTTGTACCAGCTGGTGGTGTCGTAGTCCTGGGCCCCCAGTTCGGTGGTGGCGATGTCGGAGAGCCGGATCAGGGTATCGTCCTGCTCACGCACCACCAGGTTGTGGAAGTCCTCCAGGCGGCTCACGTCGGTGGTGGCCTGCAGGTCGATGGCCACATAGGCCCCCTTGGTCTGGCCGACCCCGGCCAGGAAGTTGTTGCGCAGCAGGACCTGCTGGACCTGGTCCGCGCTCACGTGCAGCGCGGCCATGCGTTCCGGATCCAGCCAGATGCGCATGGCGAAGGTCTTGTTGCCGATCAGCGCGGCCTTGGCGACCCCGGGGGCGGCCTGCAGCTTGGGCTGGACCACGCGCAGCAGGTAGTCGGTGATCTGCGAGGGGTTCATCTGGTCGCTGAAGAAGGCCAGATACATCAGGGCGGTGGGATCCCCGGTGGTGGAGTCGATCACCGGGTCCTGGGCCTCCTGGGGCAGGATGCCGCGCTGGCTGGCGACCTTGGCCTGGATCTCCGCCACGGCGGCGTTGGAGTCGTAGTTGAGGACCATGTGGGCCTCGATCACCGACAGGCCCTGGGTGCTGGAGGCGAACAGGTAGTCGATACCGTTGGCCTGGGCGATGGCCTGTTGCAGGGGGGTGGTGATGAAGCCCTTGATCAGTCCGGCGTCCGCGCCGGGATAGACGGTGGTGATCTTGACCACGGTATTGCGGGTCTCGGGGTACTGGCGCACGTCGAGGACGGTGATGGCGCGCAGCCCCACCACCAGGATGAGCAGGCTCACCACGCTGGCGAGCACCGGGCGGTGGATGAACAGGTCGGTAAAGCTCATGGGCCCGCGGCCGGCGTGTCGAGCGAGATGCTGTTGTCGATCTTCACCGCCTCTCCGTTGCGCAGCTTGACCTGACCGCCGTTGACCACCCGGTCCCCGGCCTTCAGGCCCTCGACGACCTCGACCCGCCCCTCGCGCACTGCCCCCGTGTGGATCTGGCGCCGGTGCACGGTGAGGGCGCCGTCGTGCTCCTCGATGAGGAACACCGATTCACCGTAGGGGGCGTAGCTGATGGCCGTGCGCGGCAGGGTGAGGACTCCGCGGCGCACGGGGAGCAGGGTGTGCACCTCCGCGAACATCCCCGGGTGGAGGCGGTGGTCGGTATTCGGGAAGGTGGCGCGGATGCGGATGTTGCGGGTCCGGCGGTCGATGCGTGGATCGATGGCGACGACCTTTCCGGTGAACCAGGTCTGCGGATAGGCCTGGACCGAGACGGCCGCGGTCTGTCCCTTGTGGAGGCGGGCCAGCTCGCGTTCGGGCACGGTGTAATCCACATGGATGGGGATCAGGGCCTGCAGGGAGACGATCTGCGAGCCCTGCTCCAGGTATTCCCCCAGATTGACCTGGCGGATGCCCAGCCGGCCAGTGAAGGGGGCCTTGATGGCCTTCTTGCGGATCAGTGCCTGCTTGGCCTCCACCTGCGCGGTGGCCTGTTCGAGGGCGGCCTGGGCCCGGTCGTACTCGGAGCGCGAGACCGAGCGATCGCGCAGCAGCTTGGCGTTGCGTGCGAACTCCAGCCGGGCCAGGGTGCGGGCCGCGATCAGGCCTTCCAGCTCTGCGCGGTCCACGCTGTCGTCGAGCTGCACCAGGACCCGGCCGACCTTCACGGTGTCGCCGGAGCCGAAGTTGATGCGGATCACGATGCCGGCGATCTCGTTGGAGACGAAGACCTGGCTGTCCGCGACCACGCTGCCCACCGAGTTGAGGAAGGGCTGCCAGTCGGCGGGCGTGACCGTGGCGCTGGCGACCGTGGCCGGGGGGCGCGGGGCCGACATCCGCGCGGCCATCTCGCGGATCTGGTGGAAGCGGTAACCGAACAGTGCGCTGAGCACCAATCCGAGGAAGAGGATGACCACAGTGAGGCGCTTGATCACGACAAGGACGGCTCCTGCCCATAGGTCGTCGGGCCGCGGGTGGGGCCGCGGGTGAACAGCTCAAATTTTATAGTATACCCGTCGCATGCGCCGCCCGGTGGCCGTCGGTATGGCCCTCGAGGCGGGCGCGGATGCGGGGCCTATGGACCCGGCTGTTGTGCTATCTTAGCGCGCTCGCCGGTGTATAGCCGCTGCGCCCGATCGGTACGGCGGAATCGACAGCCAAAACCCAAGGGGATCCCTTCTGCCATGGTTCTTATAGCTGACAAGATTCGGGAGTTCATGCGCCTGGAGGCCGCCGGTGGCATCCTGTTGCTGGCGGCCACCGTCTCGGCCATGATCTTCGCCAACACCCCCCTGCAATCGATCTACGACGCCCTGCTGGAGATCCCCGTGGCGATACGGATCGGTGCCCTGGAGGTGGCCAAGCCGTTGCTGCTGTGGATCAACGATGGGTTGATGGCGATCTTCTTCTTCACGGTCGGGCTGGAACTCAAGCGTGAGATCCTGGAGGGGGACCTGTCCCGGCCCAGTCAGATCACCCTGCCCGCCTTTGCCGCCGTCGGAGGCATGCTCGTCCCGGCATTGATCTATGCGGGTCTGAACTGGGACGACCCCGTCGCCCTGAAGGGCTGGGCGATCCCGGCGGCCACCGACATCGCCTTCGCCCTCGGGGTATTGAGTGTCTTCGGCGAACGGGTCCCCACCTCGTTGAAGGTCTTCCTGCTCAGTCTGGCAATCATCGACGACCTGGGGGCGATCTTGATCATCGCCGTGTTCTACTCTGCAGACATCTCCCTCTCGGCGCTGGCGGTCGCCCTCGCCGGCCTGGGGGTGCTCGTGGTATTCAATGTCGCCGGGGTGCGCAAGACGGCGGGCTATCTGTTGGTCGGGATCGTGGTCTGGGTATCGGTACTGAAGTCCGGGGTACATGCCACCCTGGCCGGTGTCGCCCTCGCCTTCACCATCCCCCTGCGCGGTGGTCGGGAGGGGGAGCCCTCGCCCCTGTGCGAGCTGGAGCGCAACCTGCATCCGGCGGTGGCCTTTGGGATCCTGCCCCTGTTCGCCTTTGCCAATGCGGGCATCTCCTTCGAGGGACTTTCCCTGTCCTCGGTGCTGGAACCGGTGCCCCTGGGGATCGCGGCGGGCCTGCTGATCGGCAAGTTTGTCGGTGTGCTGGGCTTCTCCTGGCTGGCGATCCGCCTGCGCCTGGCGGTGCTGCCCGACTCGGTGGACTGGAAGGCCATGGTGGGCGTGGCCTTTCTGTGCGGTATCGGCTTCACCATGAGCCTGTTCATCGCATCGCTCGCCTTCGAGCACGCCGGACCGCAATACGCCATGGTCGACCGGCTCGGCATCGTGGTGGGCTCCCTGCTCTCGGCGGTGGCGGGTTTCCTGATGTTGCGCCTGTCCCTGGACGGCGCCGGCCCAGCAGCAGGGGCAGCACGCCGGGGAGCATGAGATAGAGCGCGGGCGGTCCGGGCACCGGCGGTGCCCGGACAACGGCTCTGTCTCAGATCAGGCCCTGGAAGGGCTGCACGGTCACGGTCTCACCCGCCTCGGCGCCCGCGGAGTCCTCGGGCAGGAGGATGAAGCAGTTGGCCAGGCTCATGGAGCGCAGGATGCCCGAGCCCTGGGCGCCGGTCCTGCTCACCTCCAGCGTGCCGTCCGGGCCCGTGCTCAGGACGCCGCGCTGAAACTCGGTGCGTCCCGGGCGCTTGTACAACGGGGAGGTGCAGCGGGCCGGCAGGGTCAGGGGCGTGGTGTCGCTCTCTCCCATGAGCCGGCGCAGGGCGGGCCGGACGAACTGGTAGTAGGTCACCATCACCGAGACCGGGTTGCCGGGCAGGCCGAAGAACCACGCCCCGCCGACGCGGCCGAAGGTCAGTGGGCGCCCGGGCTTCATGGCGATCTTCCAGAAATCGACCTGGCCGAGCTCGGTGAGCACGTCCTTGATGTAGTCGGCCTCGCCCACCGAGACCCCGCCGGAGGTGATGACCACGTCGCTGCCGGCCGCCGCATCGCGCAGGGCCTCGCGGGTGAGCTGCGGATCGTCTCTCACCACGCCCAGGTCGCGGAGCTCGACCCCATCGCGACGCAACATGCCGTAGAGGCTGTAGCGATTGCTGTCGTAGACGTCCCCCTCTCCGAGGGGCTCGCCGATGGAACGCAGCTCGTCCCCGGTCGAGAAGAAGGCCACCCGCGGGCGTCGATAGACGCTGAGCTCGGCACGGCCCAGGGACCCCAGGAGCCCCAGGTCCGCCGCCGTGAGACGCCGGCCGGCCTCCAGTACGGCCTCGCCCCGGGCCAGATCCTCGCCGGCCCGGCGCACGTTCTGCCCCAGGCGGTGTTCGCCGTCGATCTGCACCCGGTCCCCCTCGCGGGTGACCTGTTCCTGCATCACCACGGTATCGGTACCTGCCGGTAGTGGCGCGCCCGTCATGATGCGCACACACTGCCCGGGGCCGGCGGTACCGGTATAGGGTCCCCCGGCGAGGGCCGTACCGACACAGTCCAGTACGGTCGTCCCGCCGCGGGTCAGGTCTGCACAACGCAGGGCGTAGCCGTCCATGGCCGAGTTGGTATGGGAGGGGACATCGATGGGGGAGACCACATCTTCTGCCAGTACCCGTGCCAGCGTGGATCTCAGCGCGAGCCGCTCCCGCGAGCCGATGGGGGTGATCGCGGCGCTGAGGCGCTGGCGCGCAGCGTGCACCGAGAGGGCATGCGGATCACCGGCGTCGCCGCAGCAGCTATCCGGTGTCCCACAGGCCCGATCGGGAGTGTTCAGCTCGATGGCGGGGCTTGGCTCGTTCATGTTGGTCTCCGAGGATGTGCTCGATGATGAATTCTGCCACCTCTTCGGGGTGGTTGAGGTCCAGACAGGGTATGGGGCGCGGCAGGTTCAGGGCTTGGTCGCTGACCACGGCGACGACGTTCGGATCCCGCAGGCACATCAGCGGCCTGCCCAGAGAGGGACGGTGGAGCTCCATCTTGGGGAAGGCCTCGTGCTTGAACCCCTCCACCAGCACCAGGTCCAGCCGGGCCGGATCCAGGGCCGCGAGGGCCTCGCGCAGCACCGGTTCGGGACGGGGTTCCGGGAACTCGGTCATCAGGGCCATGCGGTGGCGTGAGGCCACCAGCATCTGTGCCGCCCCGGCCCGGCGGAGCTCGTAGCTGTCCTTGCCCGGATGGTCCACCTCGAAGCGGTGATGGGCGTGCTTGATCACGCCGACGGTGAGTCGGTGCCGGCCGAGCAGCGGCAGCAGGCGGGTCAACAGGGTGGTCTTCCCGGTGCCGGAGTAGGCGCAGACCCCGAGGACGGGGACGGGATAGTCGATCATCGGCCCCGGCCCTCGAGGCGCTCGCGGTCCCGTGGGGTGTTCAGATTCGCGAAGCACGATGCGCAGTCGCTGAAGTCCACCGCCGCCATGCGGTGGTGGGCGTACCAGCGGTCGATCTTGCGTTCCCCCCCGGCGAGAAAGTCCTCGAGGTCCGGGAGCAGCCTGTGGGGCATCAGGGCGTAGACCGGCTGGAGGCGCTCACCGTCGTGGGCGACGGCGATCTCGGCCTGTTCCCGGCGCAGGCCGTCCCCCAGGCGGGCGACCAGATCGCCCGGCAGCCGGGGGCCGTCACAGGGGACGGTCGCCACCCATTCGGTGGGGGCCGCGGCCAGCACGGCGGCGAATCCGGCCAGCGGGCCCTGATGATTGGGCAGTGAATCGCTGACCACCGGATAGCCATAGCCGGCATAACGCTCGGTATTGCGGTTGGCGTTGATGAGCAGGCCGGCCACCTGGGGCCTCAGGGCCTCGATGATCCACTCGATGATCGGACGCCCCCGCCATTCCAGGAGGCCCTTGTCCACCCCGCCCATGCGCCGGCCCATGCCCCCGGCGAGTATCACCCCGGTGACCGGGGTGTTCACGTCCCGCCCCCACTGGCCCGCGGCGTCCCGTCTGTGACCCGGCGGTCCGTGCCGGGCAGTGCCAGACACAGGCGGCGGCGCTCGATCTCCAGGCAGGTGCTGTCCAGCCCCGGGAAGTGGTGCGCGTCATGGGTTGCGATGAGCAGCCCGCGGCCACCCGCGAGCAGCGCCTCGAGCAGCGCCAGGGTCCGTTCGCGGGACTCCCGGTCCAGATTGGCGGTGGGTTCGTCCAGGAGCAGGAAGGGAGAGGGCCGCGCCCAGGCCCGGGCGAGCGCCATACGCTGGCGCTCGCCACAGGACAGACGGGTCGCATCGGCGTGGGCCAGATGTGCCAGGCCGGCCCAGTGGAGGGCCTCGGCCAGGCGCATTCGGCGGGCGACTGCGTCGAGCCCGGAGGGCAGCCCATAGGCCACATTGGCGCTCACCGTCCCGCGGAAGGCATAGGGGTGCTGATGGAGGTAGGTGACCCGGCGGCGCAGGTCGGCGCATACGGTCCGGATCCCCGCCCCTTCGAGGCCCAGCAAGCGGATGCACTGCGGCCTGTGCAGGCCCGAGATCACCCGCAGCAGGCTCGATTTGCCCGTGCCGTTGGCACCGCACAGCAGGACACAGCGGCCCCCGATGAGGTCGATCTCGGCGTCCTCGAACAGGGGCCGCCCGGGATAGCCGAGGGTGATGTGACGCAGGCGCAGCGTGCTCATGTGAGGTACTTCGGATCCAGGCGGCTGCGGCCCTGAAACCAGTGCAGCCCGGTGTTGAGGGCGAAGGCCAGGACCAGCAGCACCCCACCGAGGGCGATACCCTGGGCGAAGGCACCCCGGCTGGTCTCCAGTGCGATGGCGGTGGTGATGTTGCGGGTATAGTTGAGGATATTGCCGCCGAGCATCATCGCCGAGCCCACCTCCGCGATGATCCGGCCGAACCCGGCGATCACGGCGGCGAGCAGGGCGTAGCGGACCTCGCTCATGAGGGTGAGCAAGGCACGCACGGGTCCCGCCCCCAGGGTGCGCGCCGTCTCCCAGGCGCGCGGGTCGGTGTCCTGCAGCGCGGCGTGGCCCATGGCGGCGATGATGGGCAGGCTCAGGGCGATCTGTCCGAGCACCATGGCGCTCTGGGTGAACAGCAGGCGCCACTCGCCCAGTGGGCCGTGCCTGGACAACAGCAGGTAGAGGCTCAGGCCCACGACCACGGCGGGTACCGCGAGCAGCGTGTTGAGCACCGAGACCGCCAGGCGCCGGCCGGGAAAGCGGATGAAGGCCAGCGCGGCCGCCACCATCAGGGCCACGGGGGTTGCAAGGAGCACGGCAGTCAATGAGACACGGAAAGAGACGCCTATGATACCCCACAGCTCCGCATCTCCCGAGAACAGCAGGATCAGGGCGCGGGTGGAGGCCTCGGTCAGGGATTCCATGGGGCAGCGGGCGCGGGATCAGCGACCGTTCTCGCTCACCAGCGCCGCGTCCGGGTGGAACAGCTGCTCGCCCTCGAGGCGGTAGGCGGCGATGCGCTGCTGGCCCTCGGGGGCGCTCAGCCAGGTGATCAGGGCCCGGGCCCCGGCCAGATTGACATCCGGGTGGCGTCGCGGATTGACCGCGATGATGCCGTAGGGGTTGTAGAGCCGGGGATCTCCCTGGGTGAGCAGGCTCAGTTCAGAGTGCTGGCGCAGCGCCAGCCAGGTGCCCCGGTCGGTGAGGGTATAGGCCTCCAGCTCAGAGGCCATCTGCAGCACCCGGCCCATCCCCTGGCCGGCCTCGCGATACCACCGCCCATGGGGCTCGACACCGGCCGCCGCCCACAGGGCCCGCTCCTTCTTGTGGGTGCCGGAGTCGTCACCGCGGGACAGGAACAGGGCCCCGCTGGCGGCGATACGGCGCAGCGCCTCGGTCACATCCTGGAGCCCGGCGATCCCGGCCGGATCCCCGCGCGGCCCGACGAGTACGAAGTCGTTGTGCATGACCGGATGCCGGCGCAGCCCGTAGCCGTGGGAGACGAATGCCTGTTCCGCTGCCGGGGCGTGCACCAGCACCACGTCCACGTCCCCGTCACGCCCCATGCGCAGCGCCTTGCCGGTGCCCACGGCGATGACATGGACGCGATAGCCGCTGTCGGCCTCGAAGGCGGGCAGCAGTACCCCCAGGAGCCCCGAATTCTCGGTGCTGGTCGTGGTGGCCAGGCGCAGGGTCTGCGCGGCCTGGGTGGCGCCCGTGCCGAGCGCCAGTGTCACGATGACGAGGTACAACAAGGTGCGACCGGGCATGGCCTTCTCCTGGATCTCCGGATATCTGGACTTCGTAGCAAAGAGGGTGCCAGACTATGGGTGTGCGGCGTCTCGGGGCCATGTGACTACAAGTCCGAAGAATGGGTCTAATAGTCTCTCGGTTGCGGCGCCTGTGCGTCAAAATGATACAGGGAGTATCGGCTCCTGGATTGTGCCAGGCCGCAATCGATGGGTGTGTCTGTAAGGAGTGAACCGGAATCCATGTCTTCCAACGCCTCGTTAGACCCCGGTGAAGGCCCGCTGAGTGGCGACGGGCTCGAGGCCGGAATCCCGAAAGGGGGTGCATTGAGCTCCGTCCTGGTCGTGGACGACGAGCCGGGTATGCGCCGATTTCTCAAAAAGGCCCTGGAGAAGCGCTTCGGGCTGGTGGAGGTCAGCGAGGACGCCGCCGCCGCCGAGGCCCTGCGCTCACGCTGCCACTTCGATCTGATCATTGCCGACATTCGGCTGCCCGGCAAGTCCGGGGTCGACTGGGTCCGCGATATCCGCGAGCAGGGCAGCGGCACGGCCGTCATCTTCATGACCGCCCACGCCGATCTCGACGCCGCCATCGCGGCCCTGCGCGTGGGTGCCGTGGATTTCATCCTCAAGCCCTTTCGTACCGAGCAGATCCTGGCCGCAGCGGCCTCCTGCCTGGAGCGCCAGCAGATGCAGCGCGAGAACTTCCTGCTGCGCCGGGAGGTCGATCAACGCTTCGATCGCTCCGGGATCGTGGGGGGCTGCGAGCAGATCCGCAACCTGTGCCAGGTGATCAAGCGGGTGGCCCCCATGAGGTCCACGGTCCTGATCGAGGGGGAGTCGGGTACCGGCAAGGAGCTGGTGGCCCGGGCCATACACCGCTGGAGCGGGCGCAAGGGCGGCTTCGTGCCCATCAACTGCGGCGCCTTCTCGGCGGAGCTCCTGGAGTCGGAGTTCTTCGGTCATGCCAAGGGTTCCTTTACCGGGGCCCATCAGTCCAGGGAGGGCCTGTTCACCTATGCCAATGGCGGGACCCTGTTCCTGGACGAGATCGGGGAGATGCCGCTCGCCATGCAGGCCCACCTCCTGCGCGTGCTGGAGGAGCGGACCATTCGCCCGGTCGGCTCCAACCAGCAGTTGCCGGTCGATGTGCGTATCCTCGCCGCCACCAATCGGGATCTGTCACAGGAGGTGGCTGGCGGGCGTTTCCGCGAGGACCTCTTCTACCGGCTGAACGTGCTCACCATGCGCATCCCCGCGCTGCGCGAGCGGCGCGAGGACATCCCCGATCTGGTCGGCCACTTCGTACACACCCTCTCGGCCGAGATGGGGATCGAACCGCCGGCGATCCGTACCGAAGACCTGGTGCGCCTCATGGACTATCGCTGGCCGGGCAATGTCCGGGAGCTGCGCGACGTCATCGAGCGCTGCCTGCTGCTCAACGCGGCCCCGGCCCAGTGTATCGCCGGACCCCATATGGGCGGGGAGGCGGACGAGGAGGCCGGCGACGAGGTGCGGCTGGATGCCGTGGAGCGGCGCCATATCCTCAGGGTGCTGAGCCTGGAGGCGGGGAACAAGTCCTCGACGGCGCGCCGGCTCGGCATCGCCCGCAAGACCCTGGAACGCAAGCTGAAGGAGTGGGGCGAGTTTTGAGCATCGCCCCTCCTGGAAGGAGGGACTGAGGCGCTGTGATGGGACTCCTGGGACGGATCTACGACTCGGTGCGCAGCACCCTGCGCTACAAGCTCCTGGCGCTCGGTCTGCTCCCGATCCTGCTGTTGATGCCCGTGGCCCTCGCCCTGGCGGTATGGTGGGGGAGCCGGTTCACCTATGAACAGTTGTACATCAAGGTGAACACGGACCTCAGTGTGGCCCACGATGCCTTCGAACGGGCCCGCCAGGACTATCTGGCCCGCCTCGAGCGTCTGGGGGAGAGCTACCGCTTCCAGACCAGCCTCGAGATCGGCAACAGTGCGGCCATCGCCCGCCAGCTCGACGAGATCCGCAGGGCCGTCGATTTCTCCTATCTGGCGGTGACCGACCTGGGGGGCACCCTGTTGCACACGTCCACCCCGGGCCATACGCGCAGCTCGTCGCTGCGCATCGAGGCGACCCAGGGGCATCCGGTGGCCGGGGTGGAGATCTTCACCGCCCAGGACCTGGCCGCGACCTCTCCGGACCTGCCCGAACGGGTGCGCCTGCCGCTCCTGGAGACCCCCAGGGCGCGTCCCACCCGACGCACCGAGTAGAGCCGGGGGATGATGATCCGGGCCATCTACCCGGTGCGGGACTCCGGCGGCGGGGTGATCGCCCTGCTCGACGGCGGGGTGTTGCTCAACCGCAACTTCGCCTTCGTCGATGGCATCCGGGACCTGGTCTACGGACCGGGGAGCCTGCCCGAGGGCAGTATCGGCACGGTGACGGTCTTCCTGGACGACGTGCGCATCAGTACCAACGTCCCCCTGCGTCCGGGGGAGCGGGCCCTGGGGACCCGGGTCTCGGACGAGGTGCGCACCGAGGTGCTGGACCGCGGGCGGACCTGGCTCGACCGCGCCTTCGTGGTCAACGACTGGTACATCTCCGCCTATGAGCCCATCGTGGACGTCGACGGGGGGCGGGTGGGCATGCTCTATGCCGGCTATCTGGAGGCCCCCTACCGCTCGGCCCTGCTCAGCGCCCTGTCGGTCCTCGTCCTGCTGTTCCTGGTCCTGATGGGGCTGTCCGCCCTGCTCGCCATCCGCGGCGCGAAATCCATATTCAGCCCCGTGGAGGCCATGAGCCGGGTGATCCGCGCGACCCGTGCCGGGGAGGATCAGCGCATCGGTCCCGTGCACTCGCTGGACGAGCTGGGCGAGCTCGCCCGCGAGTTCGATGCCATGCTCGATCTCCTCAAGGAGAAGAACCGCGCCATCCAGCAGGCCTCCGACGAGCTGGAGCTGAAGGTGGCCCGGCGCACCGCGGAACTCAGCCGGCGCAACGCCGATCTCAGCCACACGATCCGGGTCCTGCGCCAGACCCGGCAGCAGCTGGTCATGGCCGAGAAGCTGGCGGCCCTGGGGGAGCTGACGGCCGGTGTCGCCCACGAGATCAACAACCCCACGGCGGTGATGCTCGGCAACCTGGACAACGTGATCGCCGAGCTCGGCCCGGCGGCCGAACCGGTGCGCGAGGAGCTGGAACTAGTCGTGGAACAGATCTACCGGATCAAGGAGATCATCGACAACCTGCTGCAGTATGCCCGCCCGGACCAGTATGCCGGATATCTGTCCGAGGTGGACGTGAACCGGGTGGCGCGGCGCACGGTGAAGCTGGTGCAGCACCTGCGCAAGCGGCACAGCTTCGAGCTCGTCCTGGGTCTGGAGGCGGTCACGACCGTAGAGGTGAGCGAACACGAGCTGCAGCAGGTCCTGATCAATCTGCTGGTCAACGCGATCCATGCCCTGCCCGAGGAGGGGGGACGGATCGATCTGCTCACCCGGGACTGGGACGGGCGGGGGGTCGTCATTCAGGTCAGGGACAACGGCCATGGCATCCCGGCCGATCGCCTGGACCAGGTCTTCAATCCCTTCTTCAGTACCAAGGGCCCGGGGGAGGGCTCGGGGTTGGGACTGTCGGTGAGCTATGGTCTGGTGCGTCGTTATGGCGGGACGATCACCGTGAGATCGGCGCCGGGGGAGGGGAGTGAGTTCTCGGTCTATCTGCTGTGCACCCCGGAGCTCCACGAGGACGAGGAGACCATCGCCGAGCAGCTCAGTGCCGTAGAGCAGGGGCTGGCGGGGCCGTCGCCCGATCGCTCGCGTGGCTCACGACACCCACCGGGGAGCCCGTCCGAGTCATGACGAACCGGCTGCGCAGGCGGCAGCCGGGCGCCGCACCAGTCCTTACTCCGCCCCAGTCCTTACTCCGCCCCATGGCACCCGCCACATGCGGGTCGGGGGAGGGAATGTGCCTCTTGGCCCTGAGCCCGACAGGCTCCTAGGTGATCTCGACCACCTCGAGCTGCGAGTCGTCCACCTGTGCGCGCTCCCCGCCCACCTGCATGGAGGGACGCGGCATCTCCACCGTGTCCTCATGGGGCCGCTGCTCCTTGACGAAGCACAAGCGGTGGTTGCCGATCTTCAGGATCTCCCCGTGGCTGAGCAGGTATCTCTTGACCCGCTTGGTGTTGACGTTGACCTCTTCATAGGCCTGGGCGGCACCATTGTCCCACTTCGTGCATTTCTCCATCCGTCTGGAGAGGACATGGGTGCCGTTGGTGCTGTTCAGGTCCTCCAGATAGGTGTTGCCCTCCGCCGTGACGATCAGCGCGTGATGACGGCTCACGGTTTTACCCCCAACCTGAGGTCATTGGTCGAGCCTCGCCCGATCAGGGTGCGCGCCTTCCTGAGCTCAAAGGTCTTTGGCTTTTCACCTCTTCTCAACAACAGCAGCTTGTTCATCGGATCCTTCCGCGGCAGTGTGTATTGTTCGGGCGCCTGTGCCGGGCCTCCGTGTCATGGCCGGAAGTTAAGCACATCGTCCCGCGGGCTTGAGTGATTCCGGTCACGCAAGTCCGCAACCGCCCCGCACCGCCGTGCGAGGCTGTGAGACGCGCCGCACGGGCCCGCAGGCGCATCGGTGTGTGACGGGGTGGATGGATAAGCTGGCCCCGACCCGCCATTGGGTATAGCGCAGACGTACCCGGAGGGCGCCATACCTCAAGGGGCGTCCGTTTTGACCAGATCGGATCGCCAGATCATAATCGGGAGAATCCATGCAGGCCGTGCTAGCCAGATTCTGCCTATTCCGGGTAGCATACGCGTCTCTCTAACCCACTTTATGTGTCTTCAAACTAACACGAAGGGGTGATTTATGGATATTTTATCCGGCGTCACAGCGTTCTCTCATATACTATAGATACCTTGTTTTGAACTGAAGTCGCTCCTACAAAAACGGATCAGTGATGCAGCTCAGAGACCCGTTTGTCGTCGTACCAGTCGGTCATCTCATCGTACATCTCACCCTTGAACAGGTAGTATGGCGACTTGAAATAGATCTTCACATCATGGAACGGGTCGGTCAGGATCTTGGTAAACCATACCAGCCCTGACTGAACACCCATGATGAAAAACAGGTGCACGGTCCTGAATACCAGTGCACCACCGCCGACGATCAGCCAGAGGATAGCGGTGTTATACAGGTAATCACGGGTATCGGTGTATGCTTCCAGGAGGCCGAAGTACGAAGGTGTGAAATAGAGTGCTACAGGGATAGATATCCAGACAGAGAGAAGGACGACCTTTCGACGCAGGTTGTAGCCGACCTTCACACTCTCCTTGTACTCATGTGAGGCATCGTTGACCTCATCGTAGGTTTTGGGCTCAAAGACGAAATGACCGACCTGTCGCAATACCATCGCTATCAGCCAGCCGACCATGACGGCTGTGACCGGATCGGTGAAGATCAGCACGTAACTCGCCAGGAAACTCAGCGCACTCATCAGGTGAAGCGACTGGTTGACGCGGTTGTGATGATAGTAGCGGTGGTCATCCCATCTCTGTTGTCTCAGTTCTTCGAAAAACTTCATTTTCTTCCTCGCCTTTGTGGATAATCTGTACTGGATAAGTAATGCCCGATAGTGAATCTACCTGAGACAGAGCAAGGGCTGCCCCATTCTTATACCCTGCCCACCGGTGACACCCGGCCGTAATGCATAGCGGTCTGTCGCAAACAGGATGATCGTTGAACCATGCTGGAAGTAACCGAGCTCGTCTCCCTTTCTGTACGCCGCATCACAGTCGATACGATTCGGTCCCGCATATTTCAGGTCGAGATCGGTATGCAGGCAGTTGAAACGCATACTGGCGACGAGGATCGCGGCGACAGGTACCAGGGTGATGTTTTCTTCCTCATTGTCGGTATGAAGCTGCATGACCGCGCGCTCATTCTTGCAATAAAGCTTCTCTATCCTCTTCAACGCGACCGGGTTCACATTCCATGTGTCACCTGAAATATAATTGACGTGTTTAACGCTGCAGTCGACCGGCGCATGGAAGCGGTGATACATAGATGACTTGAGTCGCAGCGTGACATAGATACCATCGCGGTATTTATCCTGCAGGTGTCTGTCGGGGATTAGGTCACCCAGCTCATAGGGATATCCCTTGGCCTGGTAGACCGTCGTGCCTTCGATGCGCCCGCACGCCCCGATGATCGCATCACAGGGACTTATCACCACCGATGCGTCCCGGTCGATCCTGCGGGCACCGTCTTTGAGCTCCCGGATAAAACAGTCATGCAGGCTTTTGAACCTGGTCTTCTTGGCTTCAGACAGGTCCAGGTCATCGGCAAACAGCCTCCACACGAAGATCGAGACAGCCGTTATCAGCGGGTTCTCGATCTTGCTGAACCAGGCCATGAAGCGGGTCAGCGCGCGTCGTGGCACTCGGTTGGTGAGCAGGAAATTCAGCTGTTCCTGTTGACTCAGGGCTCTTACGGGATTGACCAAGTCTCTGTTACCAGCCGGAACAGTCGTATCGTGGATCAGGCTACTGAAAGTTGTTCGAAAGTTTTGACGACCGTCATATCATCGGGTCCGCCATCTATATCGGCAAGACCCAGGTCGCGCATGAACTGGTTCATGATCGGTTCCGCCTGGAATTCTGCAGATCGCGCCATCGCGTTACGCTTCATCTGCTCACGGTCGGTATCCGACGAGAAGAAAGCAATGATGCTCTCCGCCATGCCATCGATATCTTCAGCCAGGTAACCGCTCGTACCATGCCGGATGATGTCCTTCGGCCCCTTGCAGTTATACGAGATCGCCGGCATTCCATAGACGTTGGCCTCGAGTATGACGTTACCGAAGGTATCGAATCTGGATGGGAACACGAACAGGTCGAGGCCGCTATAGAGACTTGCCAGCTGACGTTTGTCCACCCAGCCGGTGAAGTGCGCATTCGGCAGCGCCTGCCTGAGCTCGTCCTGAGCCGGACCGGTGCCGGCGATCACCAGTTTTATGTCCGGCAGCTGCTGCCTCACCTTGTCCATGATGGCCGGCAGGTCGAAGATCCCTTTCTCCTTGCTGATCCGACCGGCGAACAGCATCACCGGCGTATCCGTTGTCGCATCTTCAAACAGGCCGGGCTTGTCGACTGCGACGATGGATTCATCACGTTCACGTGTATGGTGCGCCGTCAGATGCACCTTGTCTTCGTTGAGAGTCATGTCGTAACCGGTGAGCCAGTCACGGTGATCGCTGTTGAGCACGAAGACCCCGTCATATAGTTTGTAGAATACGCGCAGTGCACGACGGATCCGGTCCAGCTCATGCGCATTGAGCTCGGTCGTGTGCCTGATAAAATCCAGCCAGTCGGTATGCATGAAGAAAAAGGCCGGCACATTGAACATGTGCTTGATGAACTGCGACACCACCGCCATCGGTCCCTCGGTGGAACAGACGATCCGGTCATAGCTGCCCTCATAGAAGACCTTGGCAATCTGCATAAGGTCAGGGATGCGGAACGTCTGCTCACCGAACTGTGGGAACGAGAACGAGGTGACCGGACGCACGACATGGAGGTGCGGCTCCGCTTCGGCATCTTCGTGGCATATCAGGAAATCCACCGGCATGTCCACGTCCTGTATATGCCTGAGTTTGGCAGACAGCGAGTTGGATACGCCGTTCTTGTCACGTAATGTATCGGTCAGGTACAGCGCGCGTTTCGGGTGTCTGTTCCTGTTTATACGATTAGAGAAATCATTCAGGAACTGACGGTTCTGGTACAGCAGCCGCGTACTGCCGAGCGTGATACCGGTCAGGATGATGGTGATCATCACCGGGAAGGTGAGGCTGTCGAGTAGCTTGCTGAGACTGGCACTGCTCATATCGGAGGGGGTCTTGCCTCCCTTGAATAGCTTTGTCAGCTGCAGCGGAACCTCGAATTTCCTGGTGATCTCTTCGGTAGAGAACGAGGCCAGCGGTGTTCCTGTGCGGCTCTCGAGATGCTTCGTGACACGCTTGACGATGAGATGGTTCAGGTCTGTATAAAGTGCAGAGACCGCACTGTTGACGGTATTGATAAACTGTTCCGGCGTGCAGTGGTTACGCGCATCGGCGATGCGCTCAAGCTGTCTGATACAGAAGCAGTAATCTTTCTTGATCTTCCATTTCACCAGCTTGTTCGGCTTCTTGCCTGCCAGGGCATCGTGCACGAACCTGAAGAACTTCTGCGTGTTCTTGTGTTTCTGCATCTCCAGCAGGAGGTTACCGATGAAGAAGGTCATGACCTTGTCCGATACTTCGCCACGGTGGAAAAACAGGCGCAGCAGGCCCGGGTCCTCGATCTTCGTCGCAACCTGTGCGAAATAGTCGAGCAGTGCGATGGTCAGTTTCTGGTTTTCGGCCACCTGGCCGAACGGCACGATGTCGCCCTGCCTGATTGCTTCCAGTGCAAGCTCGGATGGCATCATGTCGCTCAGCTTGCGCTGCAGATCCGGTACATGGAGATATGATCCACACTGACCTGCAAAGATGCCCATATGGCAGTCGGAACCGCCGGTCAGTACTTTGGGCTTGTAAGGATCAACGCCGAAGTCATCAGGATCTAGCCCGTGCTTTGCAGCATAACCCAGGATCTTCTGTGGCGTCAGGCTCTGAACCCAGTTCAGGGTCAGGACGCTCTGCCAGGTATCGCGCTGGCCATTGAGTACTTCGAATCGCTCGAACATGACAGCGAGCTTCTCGAACAGCGCGAGGTCGATCCTGTCGTTACGGGTATAGAAGTAAAGCGGGTGTGGTAGGATCAGCGGGATGTCCTGCTCCGCTGCATAGCGCACGAACTCGTAGATATCATGCCGCTTCTCATTCAGTATGTCCTCTTGTTCCCTGGTGAATCCATAGGTGAGTACGTGCACGAAAAGATTGTACTCGTTGAAGTAGCAGGTGAACTCGGCCGCGACCAGTACGTCCACACCCATGTCCTTCAGCTCCCAACATGAACGTGCGTTGTTATGATTGGTGACAGTCAGCACGTCGGACCCGTGTCCGTATAACACTTTTGCGAGCGTCTTCGTCTTCAGCCATGTCTCGGGCAGGCGCAGCAGGCGCCCCCATAACTCATCAGGAACATCACTGTTGTGATCATGGCAATGCAGATCGATCCTGAGGCAGTTCTCCAGGTCCAGCGCGGCCTGCGCCTGCCGGAGATACTGATCGAATTCGGCACGAAGCTTTCCGCGGAAGCCGTCTCTCGCCACACCTCCATCATTGACATCGAAGAAGCTCTCTATCATTGTTCCTGTGCCTCGTTAGCCTGCCGAGGACCGCAGACCTGCTCCTGGCCATCCAGCAGTTTTTTGAATACCGGGAACCGGGCCTGGAGCATATCTTTCAACATCTGACGCTTGATCGATCGGTTACTCAATCCTGCTGACTGCCACCACCATCCATCTGCTTTCATCGCCTGTGCTGCACGCAGAAAACGATGCTTCACTTCTGCAAAATCATCATCGCTGTAGTTAAGGCTCATGATGAAGCGGCCGCTGCCGACCCAGCCCAGTTCGAGACCTTCCGCGCGCAGATAGAACTGCAGCATCCAGTTATAACGCGATGGCAGCGTATAGGTGATAGTCCATATCGAGTGCAGGTTGACCACATGGACCGGCAGATTACTCCGCTCCAGATCGGTATTCAGCTCTGCCACCCGCGAGTTCCACGTCGCATCGGCCTGCTGGTAGATCGCCTGGTATTCGGCCTGCTCTATGCGCTTGAGGAATTCGTTCATCGACGCCATCACATAAGGGTGAGAGTTGAATGTGCCGCGAGCAAACAAGATGTTAGCCGGCTGGTCATCCCGAAAGCGTTTCATCAGCTCATGCCGGCCGCAGACGACACCGACCGGTAGGCCGCCGCCCAGGGTCTTTCCGTAAGTGACGATATCCGCCTCGACGCCGTAGTACTCCTGTGCACCGCGGTAGGCGAGACGGAAACCACAGAACACCTCGTCCATGATGAACACGATTCCTCGCTCGGCGCATACCTCTCTGAGCTGTTTCAACCAGCGCGAATAGGCTCCTCGGTCGAAATGTGCAGTCCTTGTGCTCGCCACCAGTGAAGCATCGCTGGAAGCATCGGCATTCGGATGCAGCCCCTGCAGCGGGTTGATCAGCACACAGGCGATATCGTCACGGCTACGCAGTACGCGCAGTGATTTCGCACTCATATCGGACAGGGTGTAGACATCGTTCGTCCTGCGCTGGTTGCCGATACCTGGTTGCACCCCGTCCCACCAGCCGTGATAGGCGCCGCAGAAACGGACTAGGTGTGTTCGACCGGTGTGGTAGCGTGCGAGTCGGACGGCCTGCATGACGGCCTCGGTGCCGGACATGTGGAAGGAGACCTCATCGAGGCCCGAGATCGACCTGAGCCTGTCGACGTTCTCGCGTATCAGCGGATGATATGGCCCGAGAACAGGGCCGAGTTTTTTCACTTTCTCGAGGCCATCTTCCATGCACGATTTATAGAAATCGTAACCGAACACGTTGACGCCGTAGGAACCGAATACATCATAACGCCAGTTACCGTCTATATCTTTTACCCTGACGCCATCGGTCTCATCGACGATCGAGCCGCTCCTGAATTCGCAGGCGAGATGTCTGCGGAAAGGGAATGGCACACGGTAAGCATTGGTAAAGCGTACATCCGAGATGCTGTCTTCCAATGATTCACTGAATGCCTGGGACCCGGGCGATGTTTGCCCGATACGGCGGCGTAGTTGGTCTATACCGTCTCGGCGTTGCCTGGCAATCTCTACGGGCGCACCGTCACTGCAGAAGAAACGGTCTTCACCGTACTCGAAATAGGGGACCAGTTTCGCGATGCGTCGTGACCACTTCGAGTGTCCACGCAGGGAAGGATGTTTGGCTTGCGATAAGTGAAGACGGATGTATGCCTTTCGCAGCAGAAGGCAACCTGCAATCACCGCAATGATGTACAGCAGAAAAGCCTCGTTCATGCAGAACGTACCGTTGTGTTTTGCGGATAATAGCAACGCGAAATGACAGGAATGTGTCGATAATAACAATTTTATATGAAGCCACATTCATCCCGCTGTAACACCCGATCGGATTGGCGCTGGTCTTTTGGGCGCTCGGTAGCCAAAAAAGTGTAGAGGATCTATACCTTACAGGTCGTGTACTCGGTGCCGAAAGGAGAGAGGAGATGAGATCTGCGAAACCTAGAATGTGCACCATCATACTGATTTGCATATCCCTGCCGATGGTCAGTGCCCATGGTGGGGGGAGGGATTTCGACAATGCCAAGCCGAACCAGGTGCCCAATGGATGGCGTTGTGGTGTGACTGGAAAGGGGCACCCGAAATGGATCGTTGTCAGGGATGATACGGCACCGAGTCGGCCGAATGTACTGAGCCGGTCAGGCTATGGGACGTTTCCCTGGTGCGTGTTTCCCGCGGCGTCCCCGTGGGATGGATACGTGGAGGGGAAATTCAAGCCGGTATCGGAGAGGATCAATCAGGCGGGGGTGTGGCGCTTTAAGAGCGGGGACCAGTACTACGTGGCGAGGGCGAATGGATTGGAAAACAGCGTTTCCGTGTACTCTGTGCAGAAAGGCAGGCGCAAGACGATAAGGTATGTGGATGCGCCGGTGCCCCGCAACGAATGGAATACCCTCAGGGTGGGATTCGCGGGAGACAGGATCAAGGTCCGCCTCAACGGTAAGCGGTATTTGGCTCTGAGGAACCGGAATATTTCGGGCGCCGGTGCGGTAGGTGTCTGGACCAAGGCGGACAGCAAGACGTTGTTCGACGATTTTGTCTTTGACTGAGGGGCCTGGGCGCGGCGGCCCGCTCACTGCGAGTGCCTCTTGGAGCAACCCGGCAGGGTGATGCTCAGGCGCAGTCCGCCGAGGCTTGCGGTTCCCACGGCGATGGTGCCTCCATAGGCCGTGACGATGTCGTGGACCATGGCCAGGCCGATGCCGTAGCCGGGGGCGGTCTCGTCTAGACGGACCCCGCGCCCGGCGATGCGTGCCGCCTGGGTGGGATCCAGGCCCGGGCCATCGTCCTCTACAGTCAGCTGCAGGGCGTCGCCCTCACAGCGGGCGCGGACCGCGACCCGCCGTGCACACCACTTGTAGGCGTTGTCGAGCACGTTGCCGATCAGTTCCAGGAGGTCGCCCTCCGGCCCGCGGAAGGCGGCCCCGGCGGGGATGTCGATCGAGACCTCGACCGCCCTTGCGGCGTGGACCTTGTCCAGGCTGGTCTTGAGTCGGTCGACGACCGGTCGAATGGGGCGGGGGGCACTGAGGGCCGGTGTCCCGACGGTGGCGGCGCGCTGCAGCTGGTGCTGGACGATGCGGTCCATGTGTCCCACCTGTTCCTCGACACCGGCCGCCAGATCCTTACCCGGTGTGGAGGCCAGCCCCCTGAGTACGGCGAGCGGGGTCTTCAGGCTGTGGGCCAGGTCGGCCAGGGCCTTGCGATAGCGCTCGCGCTGGGTCCGTTCGCTGCGGATCAGGGCATTGAGATTGACCGTCAGGGGCTGCAGCTCCCTGGGATAGCTGCGTCTGAGGGTCGTCTGCCTTCCGGCCTCGATACGCGCGACCTCCTCGGCCGCCTCACGCAGGGGCCGCAGCCCCCAGCGCAGCACCAGGTACTGCAGCGCCAGAAGCAAGATCGCCATCGCCCCCAGCCAGCTCCACAGGCTGGCGCGATAGTGCCGGATCTGGGCCTGGAAGGGGCGCAGGTCCTCGGCCACGTCGAAACTCAAGGGGATCTCCTGGTCGCCCGCCTCCCAGCCCACGCCCATGGCGGCGAGGAAGAACGGGGTCGCACCCCGTGCCTCGGACCTGAAGGTGCGGGCCCCGACGGGCAGGGCGGGCAGCTCGGGTGGGTCGGCACCCAGGGTGGACGGCGATCGCCACAGCACGGTGCCGTTCGCGCCGCGGATGGCCGCATAGAGACCCGAGGCCGGGAGATTCAGCCGTGGCTCGACCAGCCGTTCGGGCATGGTGACCCGGCCCTGCTCGTCCACCTCGGCCGCGGCCATGAGCAGATAGAGCTGGGCGAACAGGCGTTCCTCCATGGCTCTGCGCGCGCTCTCCCGGAAGGCGCGCTCCAGGGCGGCTGCGGTGAGGACGAGGAAGATCACCAGCACCACTCCGGCGCCGGCGCTGACCCGGGCGCTGAGGGAGCTCAAGGCCCCAGCTCGAAGCGGTAGCCCCGCCCGCGCAGGGTGGCGATGGGGCGGAGTTCGCTGTCCGGATCCAGCTTGCGGCGCAGACGCCCGATCAGGACCTCGATCACATTGCTGTCCGGGTCCTCGTCGTGGGGGTACAGATAGTCCGCCAGCTCGGCCTTGGAGATCACCCTGCCGGCGTGGCGCACCAGGTACTCGAGGAGCCGGTACTCGTAGGCCGACAGGGCCAGGGTATGGCCGTGCATCGATACCACCTGTCGGGAGAGGTCCAGGTCGAGCGGGCCCACGTGGAGGATGTTGGCGGCACCCCCGGCCGCACGGCGCAACAGGACCCGGACCCGGGCCACGAGTTCCTCCATGTGGAAGGGCTTGACCAGGTAGTCGTCGGCCCCGGCCTCCAGCCCCTTGACCTTGTCCTCCCACCTGCCGCGGGCGGTCAGGATCAGGCTGGGCAGCGCCTTGCCCTGCGCCCGCAGCCGCTCGATCACGGTCAGGCCACCGAGCCCCGGCAGACCCAGATCGACGATGGCCAGATCGAAGGGGAACTCGCGGGCCAGGTAGAGGCCTTCCTGACCGTCGCCGCTGCCCTGCGCCGAGAAGCCCTCCTGCTCCAGGCGCTCATGGATCAGGCGCTGAAGCTCGGCGTCGTCCTCGATCAGCAACAGGCGCATGGGCGTCCCCTCAGCGGCCCCCGGCGTCGACCGAGTAGGTGCGCACGCGCTGCCCCTGGGTCAGCACCTTGATCCTGTAGACCGTCCTGCCGTTCTTGTGCACGGTGCGGGTGGACAGGATGCGCCCTCCGGTCCGATGCCGGATCCGCCGCACCGCCTGTTCCAGGGTGATTCCACCGCCCCTGTGCGACTCCCTTTCGCCGTGGTGAGACGGCCCCGCCGCCGCCCACGAGGGCGGAGACGCCACCGAGACAGGCGGCATCAGGGCCAGGATCAGGGCTGGAACGATGAGCAGGCGCATCATGGCTGGAGATATCTCTTCGGTTGCAGATGCCCATAGCATATACCAGTTTTGCCGGGGTCCCGGAGTGACGGTGGCGGCGGTATCGACAATGGACCGGGGTGGATCGTCTCCCGGTGACAGGGCCGGCCCGCAGTCCCTTGCAGGCCCCGCCTGGGGCTCAGCCGCCCGGTCCGCCGTTGGAGCGCCGAGACGGCTCAACGATGGGCTGGGGTCACCGTCACTCGCACCGGCAGGCGGGCGCCTGGATCGTGGTCCATCCGTCTCACCAGGGTGTGTCCCCGGTAGCGGTAGGTGACCCGGTAGCCGACCACGCGCTCGGAGCGCTCGTAGTCCTCGAAGACGCGGCACCGCCGCTCCACATCCGTGGCGGGACGGACCGACTCCCGTCCCACCGAGTGCCCGACCACGGCACCGAGCAGGGAACCGGCCACGGCGGCCACCGGGCGCGCATCCCCATGGGTGATGCCGTAGCCGGCGAGACCCCCGATCACCGTCCCGGTCACCATGGCGGCGCCCGGATCGATACCGTAGCGGGCGCGCTCGATCTCCTCGGTCCAGCACTCACGGTGTTCGCGCGGGATCCGAACCACATCGACGATCGGTTCCACCCTCACCACCCTGGCCTGGTCGCGGAAGCTGTCGCCGCCCCTGTCGATGCCATGGGGATAGCCGGCGAAGGCAGCCGGGCCGGTCAGGGTGAGGGCAAGGCCCAGCAGGACTGATGTGCGTGTGTTCATCTCAACCTCCTGTCTGTCTGGCTGCAATACCCGGCGCTCAATCGTAGTCATAGTCATAGATCAGGCGCAGATGGAGTCGGTCACGATCCGTATACCGGGAGTGACTCGAATGGTGCCCTTCGTCGTAGTCGTAGCTGCGATGCCGGTTCAGGTATCCGTGACCACCGTAGTGAGGCGCCCTGCGGAACTTCCGGTGACCGTAGCGCGGCGCCTCGCAATAGCGCCCCCCGTACCCATAGGACCTGTAGTCCACCTGGATGGTGGAGGACCCTTCATATCCACGGTCCTTGTGATGGGCGAAAGAGGTCAGCGGGATCAGGCTCAGGAGCGCCGCGCCACCGAGTGCTGCCATAAGGGATCTGTTCATCATCGTTGTGCTCCTTTGATTCAGGTCTGTTTGACACGCCTGTAGTCTAGGAGGGTGACGCTGAACGGCCGCTGAACGCCTGAGGGACGCGTGTGGACACGCCCCTGGCGCCTTCAGGTGCGACGGGTGTGGGGCTCAGGGAGTGGGCTGACGGTGGGGTGCCGCAGGGGGTGCGGGACGGCCGGCGCAGCTGCCCGGGCAGGCCGGGGAGAGCGGGACTGCGGCGGGGCCGTGGCGGGTCGGCCCCAGGCCGAGTTCCTCGAGCAATATCACGATTCGATGCTCCCCTCTCAGCGCAAGGCGCTGGCCGCCATGAAGACGTGCCGCACTTCGGCAAGTCCCGTGATGCTGGCGCAATGTACCGAGTGCG
>Ga0114931_10001740_pt1 | contig 27662 bp, 23 predicted proteins | sample 2SBtaG_FD_89579 | JGI IMG/M metagenome (GOLD analysis project Ga0114931, IMG submission 89579) | Deep subsurface microbial communities from Kolumbo volcano to uncover new lineages of life (NeLLi) - 2SBTROV14_V59a metaG | ecosystem: Environmental > Aquatic > Marine > Volcanic | place: Kolumbo... | reverse complement strand
TTTGCTACGGGATTGAAACTGTTAATTTTCATATTGTACCTCATATCATCTTAAATTATTAAATTACTAATTCGGTCTTTATAATCTTATATCTCTTTCTTTCTCACCCTTTCCATTGCTAAATGAAAAGGTAAATCGCTAAAATTATTTACTTTTGCTTAATTTCCGTTTGTATCTTACTAAAAGCTGTCCGCAGATCGATTAACAAGTCATCAATGTGCTCTACCCCCACAGATAACCTTATCAAACCGTAACTTATACCGTATTTCTCCCTGATTTCTTTGGGAATAGAAGCATGAGTCATCGATGCCGGATGATTTATAAGCGATTCCACTCCCCCCAATGATTCCGCTAAGATAAAAATTTCGGTCGACATGACGAAATTTTTTACCGTTTCAAAATCAGCATCGATATGGAAAGAAACCATTCCTCCGGGAAGCTTCATTTTATTGGGAATTGTCTGGCCATTATACCCGGGATAATAAATTTTATCCACCAGAGGTGCCGTTTCCAAATATTCTACTATTTTCTGGGCGTTAAAAGAATGCCGTTCCATACGCAGGTGCAAGGTTTTGATGCCTCGAAGAATTAACCAAGATTCAAAAGGACCTAATATCCCCCCCATCGCATATTGATTAAAACGAATCTGCTCCGCTAATTTATCATCACTGACTATAATGGCACCGGCGATAACATCGCAATGCCCCCCCAGATATTTGGAAGCGGAGTGTAACACGATATCGGCACCTAATCCCAAAGGCTTTTGAAGATAGGGAGTGGCAAAAGTATTGTCGACACCTGTCAGAATGCCATATTTTCGGGCAATAGTGGCAACAGCTTTAATATCAACAAGTTTTAACAAGGGATTGGTGGGTGTCTCTATCCAAAATAGTTTGGTGTTCTTATTTACTGCCTTTTCAAAATTGGCGGGGTCACTACCATCGACATAGCTAAAAGTTACATTGAATTTACTCATTAATCTTTCAAATTGGCGATGTGTTCCACCGTATAAATCATCAACCGCAACCACATGGTCGCCCGCTTTCAATAAATTCAAAACGGCATTCAAAGCCGCCAGTCCGGAAGAAAAGGCGTAGGCATATTTTCCGTTTTCCAAAGCGGCCAAAGTGTCTTCCAAAGCCGCTCGAGTGGGATTTGACCAGCGTGAATATACATAACCGCTTTCATCGCCGGGGAAATTTACCCGATATGTACTACTGGGAAAAATGGGAGTAGTTACCGAACCGGTATGGTCTTCGGGAATCTGCCCAAGATGGATAGCTTTTGTTTCAAATCGTTTATTTTTCATTTAACTTTCCTTTTTTTATTCAAGAAATCCTTTTTCTCGCATCCAGTTATCATTAAAAATTTTACTGATATATTTCATCCCTCCATCGGGAAGAATAACTACCACAACTTTATCGGAAGAAAGGTTTTTGGCATGTTTTAAAGCAACACTTACCGCCGCCCCCGAAGATCCACCGACAAAAACTCCTTCTTTGCGGGTTAAATCTCGGGCGGTCAAAAAGCTTTCTTTGTCGGAGACCTGATAGATTTTATCAATTATCGAGAAATTAATAGTGGGACAGAGCATATCCTCGCCAATTCCTTCGACATAATAAGTATGGGGTTCAATCAAAGTTTTATCTTTATGATATTGATAATAGACCGAACCGATAGGGTCGACGGCAACTATCTCAATGTGCGGGTTTTTTTCTTTAAGATAGCGAGCAATTCCCGAAATCGTTCCGCCGGTACCGATACCACCCACCAGAACATCGATATGACCTTTTGTCTGTTGCCAAATCTCCGGACCGGTTATGCGATAATGAGCCTCAATATTGTCGAGATTAAAATATTGTCCGATAAAATAAGAATTAGGTGTTTCTCGATGAATTCTTTTAGCCGTTTCATAGTAGCTCTCGGGAGCATCAGCCGGTACCGCGGTCGGGCAAATATGAACTTCCGCCCCAAAAGCCTTCAAAGTATTAACCTTTTCTTCGGACATTTTATCGGGAATAGTAAGAATTGCCTTGTATCCATAAGCGGCGGCAAACATCGCCACAGCCGCTCCGGTATTTCCCGAAGTAGCTTCTATAATCGTTGCTCCCGGTGTCAATTCTCCTCTTTGAATCGCTTGTTTAAGCAAATAAACAACCATACGGTCTTTGATAGAACCGCTGGGGTTCATATACTCCGGTTTTACCAACACGGTTGCTTTGATTGATTGCTCGGCAGTTAATTTCCGAAGCTTTATTAATGGTATATTTCCAACGGATTCAGTAATATTATTCAAATAAAAGCTGTTAGTTTTTTGTAGAAAAACCTCGTTATTTTTAAATCCTGTCTTTTTCATCATCTCTCCTTTAATTTGGATGCAAAAAAAAATCCACCTGATTTTATCTGGTGGACCGAAAGTAATTGCTATATTGCAGCTAAAAATTAAGACATATTTCGGCCCTTATTTTTAATACAACAACAACAATTATTTACGATTACTAAATTCATAATATTACCTTTAACGGTCTATGAAAGTATAATAAGAAATCAAAAAAAGTCAAGACTTTTTTTACTCCATATGTCTTTCTTCTCTACTCTATTTAGAAAATGTTCAATTTTTAAACAGCTAAAATAATTTCTATTTAACCTAAAATATTTTGAAAAAGGTTGACAGTTATTATGTTAAAAATTAAGATATTCAATATAGAATCGATATAAATGGGAAAAAATTTTAGATGTTTATCAATTTAGAGACTACCAAATAATTCATGGAGACTAAAAAATAAATGTTTTGCGCTCAATGTTGTGAAAAAATATTAAGCGATTCCATCAAGCAGGGCGACGATTGTTTTTGTTCGGTTGCCTGTGCCAATCTGGCGGCGGGGTATGATCCCGAAGATGATATCGATTATTACGAAGATAATGATAATTTAATCAAAGAATTATTCAGCGAAGAGGGCATATCTCTCGAATATGATGAATAATTTCTTTTTAAGGTTTAAAAGAAATAAGCTATTCCCGCGAAATTTTTAAAATTTCATATTTAATTGTTCCCGCCGGAACTTCAACCTCTACTTTATCCCCAACCTTTTTACCCAAAAGAGCGGCACCAATAGGCGATTTAACCGAGATAATATCATTATCCACATCAACCTCGTCCGGCGGTGCTATGGTATACAATATTTCTTCTTCGTCATCCAAATCTTTAATCAACACTTTGGCAAAGAGATAAACTTTATCATTGGAAATGTTTTCGGTTTCAATTTCACGGAGACGGGATAATTTATCTTGAAGCTCGGCAATTTTTCTTTCGATATGGGTTTGAGCTTCTTTAGCGGCGTGATACTCGGCATTTTCGGAAAGGTCGCCCATTTCCATAGCGCGTTTTATTTCGGCAACAATTTTAGGACGCTCTTCATATTTTAACTGTTTCAGTTGTGCCTCTAACTTTAGACGCCCTTCTTTGGTAACATAAATTGGTTCGCGCATAACAAATAATAATATAGTCTAAATATTATTTTTTGGCAACGGTCAATTTCTCTTTATTTTTTGAAAACAATAAAAACAAGATAACTGATACAACTAACCCGGGAAATATGGGCTCAATTCTAAACCAATAACTATTATCCCCCGTGTAAAATTTGGACAGATACCATATCAAAGAAAGCGACCCGCTAAAAACAATTGAGAAAAAAGCTATACGGGAAGGTAGTTTCTTTTTGCCCACGAAGGAAAAAAAGACCGGGACCAAAAGAGCCGGCGTCCCCACCGACCCAAAGACATGCCAGATATCAACCACCGATTTAAAAAAGAAGATGGGGATTACTGCCAAAATAGTGGTTACCACCAAACCCAAACGGGTATAAAAAGTAGTTTGATGTTCATCAATTTTGAAAATCCTCATAACAATATCACGGCTAAATGTGGAAGCGGCGATAAAGGAATAAGAATCAATGGTGGACATAATCGTAGCCAAAAGCGACAAAGCAAACAAGCCCAGCAACCCTGCCGGTAGAACGCGTATTGCCAACGCCGGATAAGAGCCAACCGGGTTTTGTAAATTTGGCAGTATCGCCCGAGCATACAAACCGCAAGTGGTCGTCAAAAAATCAAAAATCATCCAAAAAATAATGGAAATAAATATTCCATTACGAGCCACCTTAACATTTTTAGCGGCATAGCAACGTTGATAAAAAGCAGGTTCGATTAGTGTCGCCAAAGCGATAACGTACCAAAGGGCAATATACCAACCGGAGTTACCGCCATTCCACGTGAAAAGAGTATGGGGGACATTTTTGCTTAAAAAAGAGAAACCGCCATAGTTAAAATAAAGAATCACCAGCAACATAACAAAACCGATAAACATGAGAACAAATTGAAATATATCGGTTCTTACCACCGATTTAAAACCTCCCGTATAGACATAAACGACAGAAAAAAGAGTCCCGGCCAAAACTCCTCCCCACAAAGGCCATCCAAACAGATACTGTCCCAAGACACCAATCATCAAGACATAAGCGGCGGGGACGGTCATCAGAAAAATGATTATCGACCCTGCCACGGCTGTTTTATTATCATACTTTGCCGCTAACCGGTCAGGAATAGTGAAAGCTTCGGACTTACGAGCTTTTTTGGCTAAAAACACCGCGAATAAAATAGCCGCCAAATAATACGGTACCCCAAATACCAGCCAATTGGATAACCCATACCTAAAGCTATATTCCCCCACCCCGAGAATACCGCCATACCAAGTGGATACCAAAGAAGCTACAAATCCGGGCAAAGTTAAGGCTCTGCCGCCGACAATAATTTCACCGGCAGAGCTGTTTTTTTTTAATTTATCAAGCGAACCCAGAATTAATAACAATACCAGATATAGAATAATCAGGCTGTAATCGATAAAATGCATCTATATTAAAAGAACTCCATTTTCAATTGACCATAAAAAGTCCGCTCCGCCGCTACAAAATATTCCGCTTCATGAATTAACGATACCGGTTGATTGATACCATCAGCCATTCCATAAGTCCAGCCATAACCGGAAGTCTTATATTTTTTATCAAAAAGATTATTAACTCGCAACATAAAAGTGACATTACCCACCTTAAGAAAATTCTCAAGTTTATAAGAAGCCGATACCGAAGCAACCGTATAAGGGTCGATAGCTAAAGAATCGATATTATAAAGCTCCATATACTGTTTGCCAATCACACGCAAACGCATTGTTGCTTGCCAGTGATTATCATTATAATCAACCATCAAGTTAGTCAGATAATCGGGAAATCCGGCTATTTTTTTGTCTTTATAGTTAACCGATAAACGATAGGAAGACCAATCGGGGAGATAAACATCAATCCCGCCCGTATAATCTTTTATGCGATTATAGTTGTAGGCAAAATTTCCACTGAAGGTAATATATTTATATGGCTTATAACTTGAGGTCAGCTCTACTCCGGCATGAACGGAACGGTCAGCATTAATAGTAATAGGAATTCCATTATCGTCAATACCTCCATAAGGGATAATTTCGTTTCTAAATTCCATCCAGTAAAGATTTACCCCGGCGGTGATATTTTTCTGCCGTAAATTGACCCCCAGTTCCATATCATAAACCCGCTCGGATTTTGCTGTCGGGTCACCAAATTCATATAAAGAATCACCAATGTTGGAAATAACTTGCAAAGAAGGAAAGGCATCGGGATGACTGGCGTCATAAATGGCGTCGTCAGCCGGTGTACGGGAAGCGATGGAAAAATTCGTATAAAAATTCAAAGCCTCATTGGTGGTATAATTAAAACCAATCCGCGGAGAGAAAAACAACCAGTCCAAATTGTAAATATATCCCTTGAAAGCTCCTATTTTATCCTGATTAAAAGCATATCTTTGATATCGCAGTTGAGCGGTTATTTGAGTGCTCAAGCGGTCGGTCAATTTATAATATTCCTGACTAAAGATTGAACTCACCAGTTTTTTACCATAGTGCTGATAATAATGATGACGCGGTTCTAAAGGACCGTTTAGATGTTGCGCCCATACAACCTGACCCCAATGTTTGGAGTCAAAAAAGTAAAATGAACCGCCCAAAGAGTGCTTGCCATGGCTATGCTCAATGTCAAGCCGAGTATTTAAACCGGTCTGGTCTTTCACCACCCATTTCTGCCGCACCAGATTACCGGAATTATATGGTATGGAATCGGTAGGATTAATATCTATCAAAGAAGAGTTAATATTATAATCCGAAAAATCCTGACTATTTTTAAATTGCTCATAATAACCGCTTCCGTGAATATAATAAAGAGTGTTAAAAAGAGTGGTTTTGTCATGAAAATGGTAAATATTACGCAACATATAATGCGGTTGATTAAAATTATCGGTTTGATTGTCATAGGTCATAGGATTGGCGCGACGGTCTTTCTTAATTTCCGATTCGGGGACTCCATCATAAGCAAGATGCATGCGCATCGGACCACCATAAATAAAAAGCTCGGTGCTCATGTGAGGATCAAGACGTCCGACGGAAAAATAATAAGCCCAGCCGTTATACCAGCTGTTATGACGATAACCACCCGTTTTCTGCTTGGAAAAACGTCCCGCAAAAGACCATTTCCCATTCACTAACCCCGAAGTATAATCAAATGTTTTTTTATAAATGTCACTAACTACTTTTCCATCGGAAGTATACTCTCCATAACCGGCGGTAAAACCGGCACTTCTTTTTTGATTAAAACTGCTGGTGACTATATTTATCGCCCCTCCGAAAGAAGCATCCCCATAAAGGGAATTACCCACTCCGCGCTGTACTTGGATATCGGATACATTGGAAGCAAAATCGGGCAAATCGACAAAATAAGTAGCGTGGTCTTCGGGATCATTGAGAGGAACGCCATTGATATAGGTTACAATGCGTTTGTCGTCGAAGCCCCGGATTTTAGTATAGCTATAGCCCAAATCTCCGCCACCATCGGAATAAGAATACAAATTGGGTGTCGTTTGTAAAAGCAAAGGAAATTCTTCCACCGTATAGTCACGTTTAATATCTTTTTGCGACACATTGCTAAAAGCAATCGGTGTTATTCCCTTCTCCGCTCGGTTGGCGCTGACCAAAATATCTCCTCCGCGATAATAAACTCCCTTTAAGACAATTTTGGTCGGGAGATTTTCTACTTTAAACTGCTGTGATTCGTAACCCACCGAGGAGAAGGTGATTCTGGTAATTCCCGCCGTCCTTTTAAGAGTAAACTCTCCGCTGGTATCGGTAAATGTTCCAACCTCCGGGATATTGGTAATTACCGAAACGCCCACCAACGGTTTTCCGTCGGCATCAACTACCTTACCCTTGAGCAGTTGGGCTGGACTTGCAACCGCTGACATTAGTAAAAATATCAGGGTCATAATTACGATGTGTTTCATGACAGTAACCTCGCTTTAAACGTTAATGGTTTATCAAGATTCCGTCCTGATTCAATAGGTTTGCCAAATAATGGCAAGGGGGGATGTGAAACGACATCTCCGTTTTCCTACGCCGGCATTATCCGGATCAGGTTAGGGGGTATATTCTCAGGCGGACTTTTACGCCACCCCCAACGGAATATTTTCAATACATAATTAATTACATATTAATTCGTTATTTGGCAAGCACTTTAATAAAAAATTGAGAAATACGAACACAATATGTTCTTCCGCTGTAACCGATAGAAAAATCCATAGGCTACCCTATCAATTATTTCAAGCAATTGACGAAAGCTATTTCAAATCAAAACCATTTACCCTAAAAGGCCAAAGGCTATTTTTTGCTAACTTTGTCTTTTGATAATACGGAGAACAATTCGTTAAAAACAAAATCTTTCGGCTTGGTCGGAAAAGGACCGAGCTTAAAATTGTCTTTTAATCCTTTAATATCTTGACGCACAAAAACAGATTGTCCGTTCTCATTTTCCACTCTCATCACAACGGGCATTTGGAAATCTTGGGAAACACCTTTGGTTGTAACTTGTCCATTGATATAAAATCCTTGGGCTTCCTTAGATATTTTATATGTAACATTATATTTCGGATATCCGAAATCATAGAGCCACTCGTTAAAAAACCAATCCAACGGTTGTCCGTAGTATTTCTCGGCTAATTTCTCAATATCGGTATTGGTAAACTTCTTCAAATTGGTAAGTTGAGAGAGATTATAAAAAAACTTGTAAAACTTAGCATCGCTTTGATTTTTCAAATCAAACATCATAAATCTCAGCATATGCAGCAACCATACTCCTTTATTCCCTTTGATGACACTACTAACCCTTTCACCGGTTGCCAGTGGTCGGTCGCGATCATTTTCCCGAAGGGTGTACAAAGAATCACGACGGTTAAGAAGATTGGCAAAATAGGCTGTTCCATCACCGCTATTTTGAATAAATAACATCGACAGATATTGCGAAGCGGCATCTTTTATCCAACTTTCTCTTTCGGTAGCGGGTTCCATCACACAACCAAACCACTGCTTAGCAACGGAGTATCCGCTAAAAATATTAAATCCTCCCAAATCACTTAGACTTCCTTCGGTATAACAGAGAATCTGGGGAATTTCCACCATCCCCGGCATGCTGTAATAAAAATGAGGAAAAACAAAAACTTCAAAAGTTCCTATGGGATTAGCCATATGACCACTCATAAAGTTAAAAGCATCCATCACAGAGCTTTGATAAAGCTGGTCGGGGATATAACAATCCATTCTCTTGGTCAAGTAGTGTGACTTCAAAAAATTAACGGTGATACCAATATCGGACACAACCGGAATCGTATCATATCCCGAAGCGTATCCTTGAAAATAAAATTTATCATAGGGATGTTGAGGATTAACTTCGAACCGCATTTTGTTTTTACCATCCGTTTGAATTTCTCCCATCCCCGGCATGAGGTAATTATATCCCTTGGGAACAATAAAGGTAAAGGAGTGTTTGGTCGGAGTGGGATCTTCAACATAGGGCAAAGCATAATCAAAATTTACTCCATTATAAAAGAAAGTTAAATCCAAAGTATCCCCTTTATAACGATACTTGGGAAGAATAATGCCAATAAAAGTAAAATCTCTGCGGCGATAATAATCCACCGGCTTTTCCTGATAATAGATAGAATCAACTTTGAGATTGAAATGAAGAAAAGTGGAAAGATATTTCAAACTGTCAACATTAATAACCAGTTTCATGTCGGTTTGAGCGTTATCTAATTTAGCACCGTCAATACCACCCATTTCCAATGTTGCCTTTTTGCTAACCGCGGTAGTGGGGTAAACGATGTCTGACATCATAGAATCATCATAAACAGCTCGTGCCTTGTTTTGAAATACGGATGCTTCGGTAGGAATATAATCATTTCTTTGAAATTCATAAGATACAATCACTTGTTCGGGGCGATTGGGATCATAGGTGAAATTATAACGATTAAAATCAATCCAAAAATAACCATCGACACCACGTTCGTATAACGAACGCAGAAGTTGGAAATAATTATCGTACTTATATTGTATCACCGGTTTAAAATATGTTTCACTCTGCGCTTGTTTAATTTTGGTATAATCTTTCCATTTCAATGTTTTTTCTTTAAGGGAAAATTTTTCTTTCACCTTCAAATCAAAATCATCAGCCATACGAATAAGACAAATAGTGAAATCTTCATCAATAACACTATCTTTGGTAACACTTAATAACGACTGTTTTTCCACGTGCGGAGGAATTTTAATTTTAGCATTCCCCTTACCGAAAAATATCGCCGTAGTGGGACGGCCATCCATATAACGTAGAAAATATATAGTGCCTTCCTTAAAGGTAAAGGTCGCCACATCCTTTTGATAGACGAAATTCTTCACTTGAGCTATTTCGCCGGTACTATTCAAAAGATCGGCACCTAAAGAACTATAATCTTTCTTGAATTTTTTAAAAAAAGGCGTTTCGGCTTTAATCTGGATAAAACCAAAACATAAGACAATGAAGAAAAAATATTTAAATCGCATCATTTTAACCACCCCGACTTTAATTATTTCTATAACCAAATAGACGTATAACTTTCATATATATTTATTACTTAATAAATATTAATAATATTCAATAGGCAACTTACAAATTTATTAAACTTAATATCCAAATCCGTTTCTGCCTTTATAAAATAATAATGAGGATGTTTTTGCCACACTTGTTTTAACTTTTCTTCGATAATCAGGGCGTCGGTGATACTTTCTTTTCTTATATCGTCACCGATATAGTATGCTTTCCCCAATGCCGCGGTAGTGCCCAATTGGATGACAGCATCATAACGTCGGTATTCTTTTTCCAAAGTGGTTTTAACGTCCTCAATAGTATGAGGATGAAAAGCGAAAGCATCAACCGTTCCCCTATCGGTGATAAAAGATTTTTCACGCGCAGCCTGTTCTCTTGCTACCTGTTTTTGATAAATTTCTCGATGCCATAAGCGAGGGTTATTTCGATATTCGGGATGCTCTTCAAGTAGTTGACGCGCTAACTCGCTAAAGAAAATAAAACCGGCAAATGGGGGATAACTTTTGAGCCGCTCTATAAATTCTGTTTTAGCCGCCGCTGGCGCACCGGTTAGGACAATTCTAAAAGGCATCTTATAAAATAATAAAATATCATTTAGCTTGTTGTCAATAATGAGGATAAAAAGATTTATCAGTTTTTTGTAAAACTTAGAACAAAATATTTATAAAACACCCGCTAATTGTCTTAAAAATTGGAGATTATGCACTTCAATGTGAGAGCCATTCACAGAAATTATTTTGTCTTTCGTTAATTTGGCAAAAGAGCGTGATAATGTTTCCGGTATGGTACCCAATTGCGACGCTAACACCAACTTTTTTTCCGAAAGAGTTAACTTTATCGGTTCTTCGAAGATTTGTTTTTCTTCGATAAGTTGCACCAGATAATATGCCAATCTGGTCGTGATATCGGTAAGTGATAAATCTTCCACCAAGCGGTTGAGTTTATGCAGCAAAGTGGCTAAACGAGCAATTAAATTCAAAGCAATATGGGGGTTGCGTTCAACCAATCCGACAAAACGGTCACGATTAAAAACGACTACGGTGGAATCTTCCAAAGCTTGAGCGGAAGCCGGATATTTCCCCACCGCAAACAAAGCCGCTTCGGCAAAGGAATCTCCGGGATTGGCAATCATTAAGATTTGTTCTTTTCCTTCCGGAGAGAGTTTAAACACTTTCACTTTACCGGAGCCAACGATATAAAACGAAGTAGCGATATCTTTTTCATAAAATATTATTTCATCTTTGGCAACTATCTTTTTCGATGCCGAAAGCAGAACTTCTTCAAGTGATTGGTCATCAAACCCGGAAAAAAGCTGTGAATTCTTTAATATCTGGCGCAAATTTATCCTATTTCCAAAAATCAAATGTTATTTAATTTTAATTATATTAAAAAAAGGGGGTGAGTGCAAATTTTTTGTATTAAAGTAAGGAATTGAGGAGCTTTTCAATATCGGACATCATAAATGGTTTGGCTAAAAAACCATCCGGTTTTATCTTATTATCTTCAAGTCCACCATTATCAACGGAATAACCGGAGATTAATACTACCGGTAATTTCGGATGTTTTTCTTTTATTTTTTCCAATAATTCCAGTCCGGTCATATTGGGCATGCGCATATCGGTGATGACCATAGAAAATTTACCACTTTCCATTTTTTCCAAAGCATCCTGTCCATCGGAAGCGCGTACCGATTCATAATCAAATACTTCAAGCATCTCCACCAAAAGAGACGACATATTCGGGTTATCATCTACAATAAGAATTGATTTCGCCATAAATTTCTACCTCTTTTATTCTTATCGTCTTATAATCAAAAAATATTTAGCCTTTAAAATCAGTTTTTTTGCTTTTGACAGAGATGGGAATAAGCAATGATTTCCGACTGTAAGGCGTTAATACCCTGACGAAATTTTGCTGAGATATAAAATGTTTTATCATTGTTATTATTTTCGGGATAAAATCCGTCACAGGAATCTATCTTATTGTATACCAATAAGTAAGGTATTGTTGAAGCCTCAATCTCCGAAAGCACTTGATGAGTATACGCTATTCTTTGTTGATAATTAGGCTGAGAACTGTCAACCACCAACAGAAGTAAATCTGCTAAACTTACTTCCTCCAGAGTTGATTTAAAAGACGCCACCAATTGATGGGGTAATTTTTTAATAAATACCACCGTATAGGAAAATACAATTGTGTACGGATAACCCGAAGACATTACCCTGGTGGTAGAATCAAGGGTAGTAAACAGTTTATCCATAGTGCTCACTTGTGATTTGGTGAGTAGGTTAAACAAAGTGGATTTGCCGGCATTGGTATAACCGACTAAAGCTATTTTAAACAGATTCTGTCTTTTTTTGCGTTGGATAGAACGTTGGTTACTTAATTTTTTCAGCTTTTCCTTAAGATGAGCTATCCTGGTTCTTATTTGCCGCCGATCAATTTCCAGCTGCGTTTCACCGGGACCTTTGGCTCCAATGCCTCCGTATTGGCGGGAGAAATGAACCCAAGCACCGGTCAAGCGAGGCAGGGTGTATTCCAATTGCGCCAACTCCACCTGTAATTTTGCCGCTTTTGTCCTGGCACGAGTGGCAAAGATATCCAATATCAAAATAGGCCTATCAATTACTTTGACTTTTAGCTCTTTCTCAAGATTTCTCTGCTGAGCGGGGCTGAGGGCATCATCAAAGACAACGCAGTTGCCGTCTTTTTCAACCAAGGCTTCTTTTAGCTTGGCGACTAATCCGCTACCAATATAAAATGCCGGATTCGGCTTGAGTCTTATCTGAATAAATTGTCCGACCACTTCCGCACCTGCGGAAAAAGTTAATCGAGCAAGTTCTTCCAAAGATGTTTCCACTTCTTGGCGTTGACGTGAATTTTTAGCCAAACCGATTAAAAAGACTTTTTCTGTGTCCGGTTTTCCCCATTCTATAACCATATATGTAATATAAATACTATTTCATATTTTTCAAACCTTAGGAATATAAATTTTCTTCAAACCTCCGATATATCAATTATGGCATCAATAGAAAAAATAGTGTATACCAAAGGCCATTTAATTGATTCTGGGTTAATGCGTCAAATTTTTGATACTATCATCGGCGATGGCGGTTCTTTTGAAATTCTCGATTTTACCATCGGTAAAACCAATGATGAATTTTCCCAAGCGCAGATAAAAATCTTTGCCAATGATATGGTAACAATGAACACCATTTTGCTGAAACTATCAAATATCGGCTGCCACATTAGTAAAGAAGAAACAGTTGAGCTTGGTGATGCTCCCGCAGACGGAGTGGTGCCATCGAATTTTTACAGCACTACCAATCACGAAACTTTTGTCAGAATTAATGGAAACTGGATCAAAGTTGAAAATATGCGCATGGATGGTGTAATAGTCATTGATGGTCACAAAGCTACGGTAAAAAAATTCCGTGATGTCAAAAAAAGGGATAAAGTTGTTCTGGGCATTTCGGGTATTAAAGTACAACCGGAGTTTGCCGAGAGAGATCGCGAAGATTTCACTTTTATGTCCGGAGCCGTTTCTACGGAGCGAAAAGTCCGTCTGTTTGTCAAACGCACCGCAGAAATGATAAAAGAAAAGAAAAAGAAAGTCGTCGTGGTAGCCGGACCGGTGGTTGTCCATACCGGCGGAGCACCGGCTTTGGCAAAACTCATCGAAAATGGCTATGTCCAAGCCCTTTTATCGGGAAATGCTTTAGCCGTTCATGATATCGAATCCAATCTCTACGGCACCTCTTTGGGAATAGATTTGTCATCCGGCAAACCGGTCGAATTGGGACATCGCAATCATCTGCGCGCCATAAACGAGGTGCGCCGCGCAGGCTCTATTGCCAATTTGTTTAAAGAAGGAAAGCTTTCCTCGGGAATTATGCATGCCGTCATAAAAAAAGGCATCCCTTTTTCATTGGCCGGTTCTCTTCGCGATGATGGTCCTCTACCGGAAACTATAACCGACATGAACAAAGCCCAAGATGATTATTTTCGCCTTCTTAAAGGTGCTGATATGGTGCTGATGTTGTCATCTATGTTGCACTCTATCGCCGTAGGCAATATGATTCCGGCAAAAGTATTAACGGTCTGTGTTGATATAAACCCGGCGGTAATCACCAAGCTAAAAGACCGCGGGTCATTGCAAACTATCGGCTTGGTCACCGATGTCGGCTTGTTTTTGCACCTTTTAGCAGAACAGCTAATTAACTAATAACAACGAACTATTATCCCCCGTTATTTGTAAAAAAATATTGCCCTTCCGACAACTTTTCTCTAATTTAGCGTTATGTATAACGAAACGGTTATGGAGCATTTTAAAAATCCCCGTAATACCGGTGAAATTTCCAATCCCGACGGAGTGGGAAAAGTAGGTAATCCCGCTTGCGGAGATGTGATGATTTTATATATCAAAGTCGCCGAGGGTAAACTCGTTGACGTTAAATACAAAACTTTCGGTTGTGCCGCCGCTATTGCCACCAGTTCGATGGCTTCGGAATTAGTATACGGCAAGTCTTTAGAAGAAGCCGCTCAACTCACCCGGGAGGACGTTGCGAAAGCATTGAAAGGATTACCGGCTGAAAAAATGGCTTGTTCCAATTTGGCGCCCGATGCTATCCGTGCCGCTATTGAAGATTACCGTATCCGCAACAAAGATTGATATTCGAGTTACCATTGATAATTTCTCAAGTTGAATAATTCTTTATCATAAAAGTATATATTATCAAAGAACCTTTTGCATTATGGAGAAATGACAATGAACAATTTTAATTACCGCTGCCCCAAATGTGCCAATACTACTTATGAAGTTGGAGAGATTCGCGTAACGGGAGGGTTCTGGAGTAAAATCTTTGATGTTCAGGGTTCCAAATTTACGCGGATTACTTGTACCAAATGCAAATACACCGAACTATACAAAGGAGATTCCAGCATACTGGGGAATATTTTTGATTTCTTTACTAATTAATGTCATAAAAAAGATAAGAAATATTTTTATATTAATTTTTGCTACATCATATAATAATAACCTGGTTGATAATAATCATTACGATACCCGTCAACCGGTTTCAATTGATCTAACCAACGAGCGGAATCATCACGATGGCAAACCAAAAGACGCTGTTCATCTTTTTGATGTTTGGCGCGATGATACTTCAAGTATATATATTTCTTATCTACGCCGATAATTTCAATTTTCCCCGATTCATGTGACATAATATATTTAAGACTTTTAGCCAGGCCTGAACAATGTTTTTTGGCTTCTTCAATCCGACGATAAGCTTCCACAATGGGCAAAGAATATAAATCATTACCTGCTGTCGGACGACACTGAAAAACATAGTATTGCTGCACTCCCATAAATGACAACTCATTCCATAAATCCGCCATCACCTGCGGATCATCGGAAATACCTCTAATGATAGGATTCTGATTGACACAAACCACCCCGGCTTTTAACAAAATATCAACCGCTTGACGAGCTTCTGCGGTTAATTCGCGAGGGTGATCAAAATGACAAACCATATAAATACGCCTATCGGGAAGAGAATATTCTTTAAACATCTCTATCAAGGCAGGATCATTTATAAATCGAAATGGATTAAAAGCCGGCATCTTGGAACCGATACGGACAATACGCACGTGGTTGATATCTCTCAAATCTTTGATAATTTTTTCCAGTTTCGGCGTGGAGAGAATCATTGGGTCGCCACCGGTTAAAAGAACATTATTCACTTCCGGATGCTGACGGATATATTCGATGCCGGGCTTGATATCATAAGAAACCTCATCGTTTCCGTTCATAAACAATCTTTTGCGGAAACAATAACGGCAAAAAGCGGCACATACTTCATTAACCAAAAGTAACACCGTAGAGCCATATTTATGTTGCACACCTTTACGAACCGTGATAGAACGTTCTTTAGAAGCATCCAATTCTCCCAATTGATTAAGTTCATTTTCATGGGGAATAATCAAACGGCGGATGGGATCATGGGGGTCATGCCAATTGATTAAACTCAAATAATAGTCATTGGCTCGGAAAGGATAGATTTCAGCTACTTCTTTTAATCGTTTCTTTTCCTCATCGGATAACTGGCGAATCTTATCAATATTAAAAATAAATTGGACGCGCTTTTTCTTGCCGGAAGAACTCCTTTTATTTTTTGACTCCATTCCAAATCTCCTTTCTTCAGTGGACTAACACCCATCAAAGATGAAATTCATATGGGAGTTAATATTATTGCTTAAAGCTAGTGAGCTAGTGTATTAAAACGCTAAATCAATTACTCGGGAAAACGTTTTAAATTTGGCAGCAATTATTAGTCTTTATATTTATATAATACAAAATTTTATACAATTTGACAAGAAAATAGTTATAAAATTGATCAAATGATTCCTTTAACTTATTGGTGATAAAGAAAATAAGATGATATTCAATAGCTTGGACTTTTCCTCATAACCAAAAATACCCCCGACAAAATCATCAAAGTTCCCAAAAATATCAGCCATGAAAGAGATTCGCCAAATAAAACAACACCGATAAAAATAGCCACAAGGGGAGTTATAAAAGCTATGAGAGAAACAGCTACCGCATCTATACGAGCAAGTAACCAATAATAACCGACAAAAGCAACCACGGTTCCCAAAACACTTAAATACAAAATAGACCCTACCGATTGCCATGTAATTAAAAAACTGCTTATATGTTCAAAAATTATCGCTGAAAACAAAAGAGGAATTCCACCTAAAGTCATCTGCACCGCTATGGAGACATAAATATTGTCCCGAGCAAAATGCTTTTTGTGTATAACCACCCCCAAAGCCGCCAAAAAAGAACCCCCCAAAGCCAATATTGTGCCCCAGAAAATATGCTCCGATGTTTGTAAAGAATCATAAGAAATAACAACAATTCCGACAAAACCTAAAATTAATCCCAACCATGCTATTATTTTTTGTTTTTCTTCTTTCAAAATGCCCATAGATAAAAGAGCCACAAACAACGGGAAAGACGCAAACAAAACCGCTGTCAGTGACGAATTGATATATTGTTCCGCCAAATAAATCAGAGCATAACTCCCTCCATACATATAAATACCGGGATAACCCAGATAAAAAAAACGCTTCAAAGTTTTGGGTAGGGAATATTTCTTCACAAAAATAATAGCATATAAAATTATTATGGATATTACGAAACGAAAAGAAGAGGCATATAACGGCGGAGCATCATTTAAACCTAACTTGATAGCTATCCATGTTGACCCCCAAATGAAACACAAAAGAATAAATACAATTATCGTCATGGCTTCTTAGATAAAATATATCCTTCATCCTGTCAATGAGGATTTCGGATAAATTCGTTTTCTTCTTAGAACAATAACCACAAAATACTCAAAAGCCCATATAAATCCTTGACAATATTGATTAATCCTCTTTTAATTGCTTTCATCTATTTAGGAGAAAATACTAATGGAATTCCATGAAGGCTTGATTAAAAATACCGAATTCTTTACCACTGCCGAACTGGCTGAAAAATTAAAAATGAATGTTCAAGTTATCACTCGCAAAGTTCAAGCAGGTGAAATAGAAGCTTTTAAAATCGGCAAAGATTGGCGTATCCCGGAACAATCCGTTTATCTATGGCTTCAAAAACATTCCAACAAAACATTTTTAACCGAAAACCAAAAAAATGACAAAAAAACCATCAAACAAACTGACAGTAAACAGATAATGCATAAGTTCAGTAACAGAAAATATTTGTTGGAATATATTCTCGCTCAGTTTAAACCCAACACAGATTATAGTGAGGAAGAAGTAAATATAATAATCAGCCGCCATAACAAAGACGCCAATTCCATTCGCCACCAATTTCTTACCGAAAAAATGATGGATAACATCAATGGCAAATACCGTCGCTCGGCAACATATTGTCTTTCAGATTAAAACCTTGTCGAATTATAATAACAAAGCTCTCCATATAAAATATATGAAGAGCTTTTTTATGAAAGGGTATGAGGATTAATTACTTTGCGGAGGAGGGCTCTTGGAATTGCCGATGCCCAATATCTGTTGCAATAAAGGATCCTTTAGATTTATTTTATACTCAGCAAATTTTTGTGCCGCTGAACGAATATCCTGATATTTCCCGTTTCGGGATAAAACCGTAATAAGCTTACGGAAAGCATAATTACTATTGGGATTGGCATCAAACGCTTGCCACAACAAATCAATCCCCTCATCAATCATCGCTTGGTTTTTCTCCCGTTTTCCCAACTCGGTTTTCACCAAGCCCAAATCTTGTTCATAAAACAGATTTTCCGGGTTGCTGGCGGCAAAAGCGGCTAAAGTATCATTAAGTTGCTGGTATAGATGTGTTGCTTTGGCGATGTCACCTTCTTTTTCATACCTATCCGATAAGACAATATAAGTCTGCCAGTATTCGGGGTAGACCTTTATCATCTTTTCCGCTAAGTTCTTTGCTCTGGTTGAATCTTTAAGTTTATTTAATTCATCCATTAAGCGCACGGCGTTAACACCAACGCCAATAAACACTCCGGTGGCATTTTCATCCCGATAGACTTGGGAATTTTCAAAACCGCCATACCGAAAAACATTCATAAAGAGGTCATAACCCTTATCCACATCTATAAAATCAGAGGGCGGTTTTTTATCCAAACGATATACCAAACCAACTGCGGTGGCATGTTCACGAAGATTTAACGGAGATTCTCCATAAGGAGGTGAACTGAAACAAATAGGTCGTTTCCAATTGTTCTCAATTACTATTTCATCAACCATCATATCCTGTACTTTGACCACCCGACCACCAAAAGCACTAGGCTGTAAATAGGTCATCCGTTTTCGAGGTCGGTCATAGAATCGCTTATGAGGTCTACTAGCCATCAGTCCCGGTCTAACTTCGTACGGATACCACAATATTTGCTCATCGCTCAACGAAATGGGCAAGTGATAACGGTTTTTCATTTGTTCCACATACCAATCCGTATTCAACAAAGACAAATTAACCACCGTCACATCCTTACGATAGTCGTAGACCTCCTGAATAGCCCATACGGGAAAAGTATCATTGTCGCCGGATGTAAATAGAATGGCATTCTTCGGACAAGAATCCAATAAATTAGCGGCATAATTATAAGGTATATAATTTTTAGAACGATCGTTAGCATGGTAATTATGTGCCAAAGACACTATGGGTAATAAAACCAAAAGGGATGAAACCGCCACAGCCAATTTCTGCTTGGAGTAGTTTGCCCCTCCTATCTTATCTTTGAGGTACATCATCACAGCCGAAATTCCCATACCCATGGCAATTCCAAAAAAGACAAATGCCGGCGTGAAGAAATAATCTCAGTCACGGACTTCCAAATAAGCATCGCCGGTATTAAGATCATACTTGGTGCCATCGGCGAAATTCATATACAAAATCAAACCCACCGAACATAACAAAAATAAAGTTAAAAAGGGCAAGCCCAATTCCAATCTTTTTCTTATGGCGGTAACGATTCCAATTAAACCCAAAATAAAGAAGGGGATAAAGGTGGTACCCCCTTTAGAGTACTTCTCTTCGAAGTACGACCAAAATCCCATATGAGCATGACGTCCGAATTGATTTATCCATTTTCCACGACGATGAAACATACGGTCAACCATCGACTCTTGTCCATATTGTTTGCGGTCTAAAAAGTACACAAAGGTACGCCAACTCCGTGAGGGATTATTTTCGTCGATACGGGGATTGAGTTCGGAACGGATGGGAATGAAGAAATGAACGGAAATACCGATAAAACCGATTATCAATACTGTCAATGCCGATTTCCACTTAAGATGCCAATCATATTTATTGGATAAAATACCCAACACAATTAAAATAGCTAAGGCAAAAGGTGTCATCCAAAAATAATCGTTAAAAGCCTCCATTACCATACTAATGGAACCAAAAGCAATCAATATCGTCCAATTAATTTTCTTATATAATAAGATGATCAAAACAAGACCTAAAACTCCAGTAAATAGATAAAACATGCTACTACCACCACGTCCGTTGGAAAAGAGAATAATCAATAATAATTCCGCAATGATAAATCCACAAACCATCAGCCAGTCACGAACCGTATCCTCTTTTTTCAAAATAAAAAACAAAATACAAGTGGGCATAACCAAATATACGGTCATATGCACCCCGATACCAAGCATAGCGAGAAAAGAAACCAAAACCATAATCTTGGTGGCGCTCAAAGACCCCCGTTTTTCAAAATAAATGGTTGTCAACCAGACAATCATCACCGAAAGGGCTAAAGCTAAACCATAGACTTCAGCTTCAATAGAGTTACCCCAGTTGGTACGAGAAAAAGCAACGAAAAAACCACCTGCTACACCGCCAATATAGGCAATATAACGATTAAGGGTGCTGTTTTTATCTTTTTTAAAGAAATAACGAACGAAACGCACCGTCAGCAAATAACTGAACATTGCCGTTAATGAAGAGGTAATAACAGAAATATAATTTATCCGATAAGAGATATCACCGACAAAAGGAATAACAGAAAATATACGGCCAATAAGAACAAAAAGCGGTGAGCCCGGTGGGTGAGGAATTCCCAAAATCCGAGAACAGGCGACAAACTCACCACAATCCCAGAAAGATATTGACCGTTGTACTGTCAAAGAATAAACGATAAAAGCTACGACATAGACAACCCCCGCGATAATGGCGTTGGTTTTATCAAAAGGTTCTTTTTGATTGTGATTCATTACAGACATAAACTCCTTATAAAGCCATTATCAATTATACCGATAATTTACTAATAGTATCGATTTTTATAGAAATCGAAAAGAAAAATATAATGATTATCAATGGAATTACAACCTTTTATTTTTTCGCTTTAACAAGAAATAAAACGGAGGGATAACAATGTTTATTTGGTGTAGTTTATTATTCTTGCTGGGGATTTTAGCCTTTCTAGACTCAATTTTTAACATGGGTGAAATATTTAGACAAATCAATTCGGTTTTGTTTATGTTAATTTCCTTAGCTCTTTTAATCAGAACCACGACTAAAATGAAAGCTCGTAAAATCGAGAATTACGAAAATCGGATATTTAATTTGGAACAACAGGTGAAAATTCTCGAAAACGGCAAAGAAAAAATAGGTGAATTTTAAGCGGAACCTTGATTGGCTTCCAACTCACGCAATTTTTTACGCACTTCGGTGATAAAAGGATAATTGGGATATTTCCCCAAAAGCTCTTTGTAAATATTTTTTGCCTTGGCAATCTCATCTTGTTTTTGAGTTGACAAAAGAATATCCGCTTTTTCCTTCAATCCGTAGGGCAAATAATATGATTGCGGGAATGTAGTTGTTAGTTGGTCAACATATTCCAAAGTTTGTGTTGTGTCCGCTTGTTTCAAACTTATTTTAGATAATTTAAACAAAGCGATATCAGCCAAAACCTGACTTTTATCATTAGCAATCAATTTAAGTTTGGCGATAGCGGAATCAATCATGTTCCGTTGTTCGAATAATAAAGTATTGGAATAATCATATAAAATTTGAGAAAAACCCTGAGCTTCATCCATAATAAACATCAAACTTAAAGCATCATTCACATAAAACCCTCGCGGGAAATCGACCAACAGTTTATTAAAAACCGCCTTGCTGGAATCTATATTTTTTTCCAAAAAGAAAATCAAGCCGATATTATAAGTTACCTCTTCCTTTATATTATCATTTATATGAGTATTCAACAATTGCTGAAACTGAGTTTGAGCTTTTTTCAAATCACCCTTTTTCAAATAACAATAGGCAATATCTTTTAAGATATTGGTATAGCTCAATCCGTTGCTGAAATTATATCTGATAGAATCGAAATAAACTAACGCCCGGTCATATTGATTCAAATCATCTCGATATATCTTACCAATTTGGTACAAAGCGGTTGCTTTATCACGTTGATAAATAGAACCGGCGAAGATAGTATCATAGACAGCCACCGCTTCCACATACCTTCCCATTTGTTGCAACACCTGAGCATAAATAAAATGAGCTTCTGACATAATGGGATTGTTTTGATAATGCCGAGAGATATAATCTCCCATCGACAGCGCTTGGGGATACAATTTTCTTTCCGCACAATTATTCATATAGGCAACCAAAGAGTTCCCCTTAAAACCATCAAGAGAATCTCGGGCTATGGTAAACTCAAAAGCTTTTTTATACTGTGCTGTTTGTAAATAATAGGTGGATAAAATTTTGACCGCTCGTTTATTTTTAAGCAGATGCTTCTGATTCAATAGTGTTTTTTCCACTTCTTTGGCGGAATCATCAAAGCTCAACATCGCCAACAACTTTTTTTCCGCTTCATTGCCCAAACGAGTGGTATCCGGTAAAAGTGAATAAAACTCTAAAGTGGCATCAGTATATTTTTTTTGTTTTTGAAATATAGAGCCTCTTTGTAAAGCAAACAAAATTTTATCAGCTGTCTTTTTCCTGAGATTATCAATCAAAGACAGAGCTTTATCATCCATATTATGAGTAACCATACTTTGCACAATTAATTGCCAGCGAACGATATTATTATTATCAATAAGCGCTCCGGCTTTATCATAAGCCTTACCCGCTTGTTCAAACTTTGCCTGATCGGCAAGAGTCTCAGCATACAAAAGCCAATAACCGAAATTGTCCGGATGTTTTTTCAAATAACGGCTAATAAGTTGTTCCGCCTTCTCGTTGAGTTGTAAATTTTCATAACACTTTCTCAAAAGATTTATAACCACAACATTGTCCGGATTCTGCTCGTAGATTGTTTCCAACAATGCCGCCGCATCGATAAATCGTCTTTGACGAATTAATTGGCGGCATAGCATTATCTTTGTGTTGGTATCGTTTTCATTAACCTGTACGGGATGTTTGTTTATGCCTCGCGGCATCTTAGAGATATTTTCCCCATACGCCGCAAAGCTACTTAAAATTATAATGAGAGATAATATTACCGTTTTTTTAACAAAAATCTTTATCACTTTGATAAGGAATCCCCAGGATTTATTTGATTGTTTTGGTTTTGTAGATTTACGCTTTCTTGGAGCAGAGCCTTAAAATAAGCTCTAATCTGTTCTTCATATTGAGGAGGATAACTATCACCAAGATAATTATGCAAGCGGTCTTCGATATTTATTTTATCATTTAGCAACTCCGAAGAAAGCGCTTTGGGGATATAAAAGGCATTGGTGGTTGCCGACTGCGACTGACGTTTTTGAGAAAAATCCCGTCGATAAAGAGAACGGGAAGCTTCCAGCATCCGAGAATATATCTTCAGTTGTTGTTCTGTCACATCCGAACCAACTTCACCGGAAGAAAGAGCTTCCTCGACTTTCTTCATTTCTTTGGCAATATCGTCAAGCCGTCCTAAAATCTGATGAGAATTACCAAACTCTTGATTTAGTTGCTCAAGTGATTTGCGAATAGAGCCCTGCTCGCCGGCTAACCGTTGGAGCGCCTCGCGGTCATATTTACCGCTTCCCGGCTTCATATTATTCCCCGGTTTATTACACTGACTCTGGGTTTGTTGATTCAAATTATTCTGTCTATTGCACAATGACATCAACTGTGCCGTATTTTTATTACACTGACCGCCCTTGTTACATTGACTCTGTTGATTCAAAGATTCCATCAGTCGAATCGACGCCTTGTTAAGATCAACCATAGCGTCTTGCTGATTTTTGGCCGCTTGGCGTCCCCTTTTGGCATCAAGGTTTTGTTTCGCCAAATTCATGTTATTGGTGGCATTGTTAACAAGATTTTCCAGTTCGGCGGCAACAAACGGTGATTGCCGTCCTAACTCGCTTATTCTATTTTTTAAACCCTGACAAGCACTCATCAAATCCTGCTGCTTACCGGCCATATCGCGAAGAATCATTGACTGAAAGCTCAAAGCGGCATCTTTTTTCAAAATTTCTTCCTGCTGTTGAGATAAATAATTGGCATCATCCATCGCCATACGCATTGCCTTTTTAACGGCATCATCTTGATTCCCTTTCATTGCCATTAATTGTTGCTGCATGGTATTGAGCATATCCATCAATTTACGGTGAGCCTTCTTTCCTTGTTGAGATGCTTCTGTTTTTTGCTTATTACTCAAAGCCTGACTCATTTGCGACATATTTTGGTCGGCATCACTTTTTTTAAGCGCCTCGGTAAATTTTTCAAATTCCGGTGTGTTTTTCTGCTTTGCTTCCTCGGCAATCTTATTAAGGTCATCCACTTTGTTTTTAAGTTTATTCAGACTTTCTTTGTTTTTATTTTCCTGAGGGCTCAGCTTGGGTAAATTCGATTTGGAGCTGGAATCGGTGGTTTTATTTATCTCTTCTTGTTTTTTTGCCAGTTGTTCTATCTGTCTGATAAGGGCTTCCATATTCTCTTGCAACTGTAATTTTTTTAGCAACGCCAATGTGCGGTCAAGACGTTTTAACATCTCTTCTTGAGACATTTGAAAATTTTTCAAAGCATCTTGCAGTTCGTTGGGATCCATCTTTTTTAATGCTTCCATCAGTCTTTTCTGGGCCGCTTTCATTTCCGGTGTTGCCACTTCTTCGAAAAGTTTTTGTATTTGCGCCAGTTTTTCCAAAACTTCCCGGCTCAACAATGCTTTTTGATTCAATTGGTCAACAGACTTCTCCATTTGCTGGGCGGCTTTTTCAATCTGCTTTATCATCTCTTCGTTCTTGCCAACGATTGATTTCAACTCTTTTTGTTTTTGCCAGTCTCCTTGTTTTAAGCTCCTATTTTCCGCTTTGAGCTTACGGCTGACATTTTTCAATCGTTCCGCAAGGTCTTTGCCGGTGTGCAGGAGGTTCTCGGTATTTTCAATGCGTTGGGTGCTTTCGTTTTCCGTCTCCGCCACTATTTCATCAAGAGAAGGAAGACGGGCGATATATTTGCGGGTACGAGTTATTTTGGGACCGGATATTTTATCGTTATCGGCAATCTCGAAATAATAACTGACATAATCGCCGGGGAAAAGATTTAACTTATCCATATCCCAGTTGAATTCAACCTCTCCCTCAGTTTTAATACGGTCAGAGAAATGAAGCACTGCCACATTTTCTTGCGATGACCTCCCTTGCGAAAAAACCGTATACTTTAACACTAACGAGGAAAAACCATAATCATCAAAAATACGCACTTTGAGTGGCAGCATCATTTCATCATTAAGGTTGACATCGAAACCGGGACGGATAACATCGATGGACGGATATTCATCGGGAACAGCGGTAATATAATACTCAATAGGATCGGGATTTTTCTCTCCCAAGCGGTCAAGAAGTTGAATATAATAAGACTGCGACTTGTTTACCACTAAGGCTACCTCGGCCTTTTTACCGTTGACTTTCAAAGGAGTGCGACTGGAATCATCAAAAATCAGCATCGCTTGCTCTATCGGTAAATTAGTGGCAACAGCCATATTTACCCGGGTACCGACAACCGCCGAAAAAGACCCGTTATTCTCGTCAATTATAACCGGTGACAATTTGGTGTAATCGGGATAGAACAAAGAGAGCTTGATACCCGTAACGCGCGGACGATCGACAACATCGATTTTTTGAATATCCGTTTTAACCCGTCCCGCTTTGACGTAATAATCAAAGGATTTATTGACCTGTCGCAAAGTAATAGCAAAAGACAACGAATCCCCCAAAGCATAAGTATGTCTCTGCTCATTTTGTAAATCGACATCGCTTTCCTGCCAATTTCCTCCGGCATAACGGTAGAAAATTTTTGCTTTCTCGGGAAGCCTATCACCAAAAAGGGAAGCGCCGATTTTTATATCTCGATATTTTATCCACTGGGAAGATGCCGGTTGAGCCACCACTTGATAACCCAAAGGAGGAGCCACGACTTCCAAAGGATGGGAATATACCTCAAGAGGATAACTAAAAAACCCGGGTATAAAAAATAAAAGTAGAAGGGCTAAAAAAGTCGCTCCGACTAAAAGACGACCATTTTTAAGAAGAGGATAAAAACTCAATGATTCGTTAAAATTTATTCGTTGAGCTTTTTTTATGGCTTGTTCTTCCGTTTGTAAAATCAAATCTGCCGAATAGCCGGGATTTTTTTTCATGCGGACAAACTCAATTGCCGCTATCAAACGGCCTTTTAATTCCGGATACCGGTTCTCAATTCTTACGGCCATCGTTTCTATGTCACCGCTAAAAAAGCGTGCCAAAGCATACTTACTCAAAAAGAATAGGGTTACCAAGCCGGACAAAACGAGCAAACCAATTTTGACCGTAACCGGCAAGATTATAAAGGATGCCAATAATGACAATAAAATCGAAGTCAAAACTACCACCACAACGGTGATTAATATCCCCGCCGTAAAAAATATTAATCTCTGTTTGATAAGAACCTGTTGTAACTTTTTTATAAGTAACAAATGATTTTTTTTATCGCTCATAAGGATTACCTCGGCTTTTTATTGACTTTTTTCACCTAATATCACTCCATAGAAGGATGAATCGGTAATTAATATAACAAAGCATAAGTCAAAAGGTTGACGCCCATCTTAAAGGCTTCGAGCCGTTTCTCTTCGGGGTCGTTATGCACCTGCTGGTCTTCCCATCCGTCACCGATATCGGATTCTATCAGAAAATAAATGACTACGCGCCCGTTAATAATAACAGCATACCCGCGGGGTGGTTTCCCGTCATGCTTGTGGATTTTCGGCGGTCCGTGTTGAAAATCATAAAAACAGTGGTATATCGGGTGGTCAAAAGGCACATCGACAATTTCTCTCTCGGGGAAAATTTTTGCCATTTCCTTGGGAAAAGTATGTTTCATCCCGTAAGAATCGTTAACAAACAAAAAACCGCCCCCCAGAAGATATTTGCGCAACCGCTCTCTTTCTTCTGCTGAAAACTTCATAATACCGTGACCGGTAGCAAACAAAAAAGGATATTTAAAAAGGTCGGGATCCATTATGGTAACATCGTGCTCTAACGTATCTACCGGAAAATCGGTATTTTCTCTGATAAAATGTAACAAATTGGGAACCGACGACCTCCCCCAGTACCAATCACCGCCGCCGTAATAATGCAGACGAGCAACTTTAATAGCTGAAGGGTCAATAGATTGCGGAGTATTTTGTGCAAAATTATTTAAGGTCAAAAAATCATTCGTCTGACCTCTTTGCGCAAAACTACCGGTTGCAAATAATGCCACTAAGACAAAAATTGCCGCTAAGTTAAAAACAATTCGAGACATAGAGTAATTATAATCCTAACTTATCCAATGTTCATAAGGTCAATTTTCATAAAGTAATATAAATCACACCTTATATATAATATACAACAAAACTGGTTTTTTTGATGAAAAAAAGATAAAATACCTTTCAAAATTACCATCTTCTCCTCTTTTCAGCAAAAACTAACTTGAACTTATCCATATATTAATTTTTTCGTAAAAAAATGGTTTTTTACCATATACAATTTATTTGACAATAATAGACTTTATTTATCTATTTAATTTATTATTTTGTTTAAATAAGAAAACTTTGAAAAGAATGTATCCCTTTGAGTAAAAAGGGAACCTGAGGCAGA
>Ga0114931_10001739_pt1 | contig 27674 bp, 24 predicted proteins | sample 2SBtaG_FD_89579 | JGI IMG/M metagenome (GOLD analysis project Ga0114931, IMG submission 89579) | Deep subsurface microbial communities from Kolumbo volcano to uncover new lineages of life (NeLLi) - 2SBTROV14_V59a metaG | ecosystem: Environmental > Aquatic > Marine > Volcanic | place: Kolumbo... | reverse complement strand
GAATCAAGAGGATTCCTTGCTTCTATTGAACCGGGCTTTATTTCAGCAACTAAATTGAGTTATATTTTATTTGGCTTCCTATCAGGTCTTCTTGGTTTTGGAATAGGGAAATTGAGATCATTGATAAAATAATTATAAAAATAGAATAACATTGAAATTGATAATAAAAGTTTATACTTTTTGTATATTCATCAAGCCTTTTATTAGAAATAAATTATATAGATTTTAAAAAATGAATAAAACAGAAAAAGCTTTAGAAAGTTTTAAGAAGGATTATACCGGTTTACTTGAATTTCTTAAGGCAAGGTATCCCCTGTTCCATCGCTCTAATTTTTTCTTTAGAGATTTTCAATTTGGGATACAAAAATATCTTGAAAAAAAGGAAATTTATATTTCTTCTTTTGATGCAAATCTAATTGCACAAAAATTGGGTAAATATCTTGAAGGCAAAGGTATTTTCCAAAAAATAAACAATAAAACTTGGAAGGTTAATAAACCCGAATTTCAAACTAACACTCCGGGTGATCCTTTCTAAATTTCTAAATATAAATTATGATCTGAGGAAAAATGATGACAGAAACAAAAATAGAAACAGATATACAAATATCTGAAAAAGCAGCTAACGAAATTAATAGAATTATGTCAGAAAACAATATACCTAATGATTACGGACTTAGAGTAGGTGTAAAAGGTGGCGGCTGTTCAGGACTAACCTACTCACTTGGTTTCGATGCAAAAGCTAACGAAGGTGATTCAACATTTGAATTACAAGGTGTAAAATTATTTATTGACGGCAAAAGCTTATTTTATCTTTCTGGAACTACACTAGATTTTACAGATGGACTTAATGGTAAGGGTTTTGTATTTGACAATCCAAATGCAACCAAGACTTGCGGATGCGGCGAATCTTTCGGAGTTTGAATATTTAGGTTTTCAATATTATAACAGAAATTTAATTAATTATATAAATAAAGGAGAAAAAACATGTCTAGTTTTTCATTACCAGAACTTTCATATTCTTATGATGCGTTAGAACCATATATCGATAAAATGACTATGGAAATTCATCACACTAAACACCATAACGGATATGTAACAAAACTTAATGCTGCAGTTGACGGAACTGGATTAGAAGGAAAAACATTAGAAGAATTAATGGCTGATGTTTCTTCCTACTCTCCAGCTGTAAGAAATAACGGAGGTGGACATTATAATCATTCGTTATTTTGGTCTGTGATGAAAGCAGGAGGTAGCACCCCAAGTGGTGAAATTTCTGACGCCCTCAATTCTACTTTTGGCTCATTTGATTCCTTTAAAGATAATTTTAGTAAAGCTGCTGCAACTCGTTTCGGATCCGGATGGGCCTGGTTAATTGTTTCAGATGGTAGTCTTGCAATTACTTCAACACCAAATCAGGATAATCCTTTAATGGATGTAGTTGAAAAGAAAGGTACTCCAATTTTAGGTTTGGATGTTTGGGAACATGCTTATTACTTAAAGTATCAAAATAGGAGACCGGAATATATTGATAATTGGTTTAATGTTATTAATTGGGATGAAGTAGCAAATAGATACGCAGTTGCAAAATAAATCCAATTGTAAAGCGATTCGCTGAATCGCTTATTAAATAGAGATGATTTTACGAGTAAATCATCACTTCTTTATGTAATGTAAACATTTCGCACAAAAGCATATAACAAAGCTGTGTATATAAATTTATATGCAGCTTTTGTTTTAAAATCTCAAGCAAACGGCTCGCTTTACAAATATATTCTTCGTAGATCAGACCTGTCGATAGGTAGGTTTCATCACTCCCCTTTCTTTGTACTTGCTAAAATTAGATTAAGAAAAGTTCCTCTGTTCTTTTCCATCCATCCTAAATTGATTGCTTTTATATACAGCAATATTTAATTTATTTATTTACAAGTAAATTACAATAAAGGTTTTAAAAACATTTTTTCTAACCAACAATATTCAATAACAATATCCGGGGAAAAATATTATGAAAATATTTAAACTTTTCGTATTCTCTTTTCTTGTTTATTCCCTGATCGGCATAAATCTTTATGCCCAACAAAAGCCAAACAAGAAACAAAAAGGACCAAAGAATGGTCCTAAAACTTATAGTGATGTTATCACTAAAGATGCAATAACCAGTCAAGGATTATTTACAGTACATAAAGTAAAAAACAAATATTATTTTGAAATACCTTTAAAAGAATTTGATAAAGATTTCTTACTCGTTACTACTCAGGCTGAAACACAGGCAGGAGTGGGCTACCAGGGTGATGCAGTAAATCATCAGGTGGTAAGATGGGAAAGAATGGAGAATAAAATTTTATTAAGAAATGAAATGTTTTCTGCAACAGCTGCCGATTCTTTGCCTGTATCATATTCTGTAAAGCGGGCTAATCAGCCACCGATAATAATGGCTTTTAATATTGAAGCTTTTAAGAATGACAGTTCAGCAATTGTTATTGACGTTACAAAGTTGTTCTCTACAGATATTGCCGAACTTGGTATGAACAGATTTGCCCGGGAACGATATAAAGTAAAAAGGCTAGATACAAAAAGGTCATTCATAAATTATATTAAAGCATTTCCTGATAACCTTGAGATTGAAGCAACTATGACTTATAACGCTACCAAAGTACCTGGCTCACGTTCACTTAACACCATTACTTTAACTATTCACAATTCAATGGTGCACTTACCTAAAAATCCAATGTTAGCACGTCTAAAAGATAAACGGGTAGGCTATTTTACAGTAAGTCTTTATGATTATGGTTTTCCGGGGCATCGTACCGAAAAGAGGACTTTTATTACCAAATGGAGGCTGGAACCAAAAGACACTGCTGCATTTTTAAAAGACGAACTTGTTGAACCCGTTAAACCGATAGTTTTTTACATAGGCAGAGGAGTACCGGATAAATGGCGTCCATGGCTGCATAAAGCAGTTGAAGACTGGAATGTTGCTTTTGAAAAAGCAGGATTTAAACACGCAATTGTTGCAAAAGATCCTCCATCTGAAAAAGAAGACCCTTACTGGAGTTCAGATGATGCAAGATATTCTGTGATCAGGTGGCTTCCTTCTAACGTAGAAAATGCTTACGGACCTCATATAAGTGATCCCCGTACCGGAGAAATACTTGATGCGGATATAGGTATATATAATAACGTAATGAACCTTATTAGGGATTGGTACTTTATTCAAGCAAGCCCAAATGATCCAACTGCTCAAAAGCTTCCATTGCCGGATTCATTGATTGGAAGAATGCTGGAATATGTAGTCACTCACGAAGTCGGACATTCACTTGGTTTTCCACATAATATGAAAGCAAGTTCTCAGTACCCGGTTGACAGTTTAAGAAGTGCGACTTTTACTGCTAAATACGGAGACGAGTCTTCTATTATGGATTATGGAAGATTTAATTATGTAGCTCAACCAGGTGATAATGCCCGCTTAATTCCTATTATCGGTCCTTATGATAAATTTGCAGTGGAATGGGGATACAGACCAATAATTGGGGCTAAAACTCCTGAAGAAGAAAAACCTGCTCTGAACAAAATTGTTGCAAGACAGGAAACCGAGCCTTATTTAAGATTCGGATCTGCAGACGGGATTGATCCTACTGCTCAGACTGAAGACCTTGGCAATGATGCTATTGCAGCTACTAAATATGGAATGAAAAATCTGAAACGTGTTATGGATTACCTGATAAAAGCAACTACTCAACCGGGACAAGACTACAGTAATCTTAAAGAAATATATAACCAGGTATATTCGCAGAAAAATAGAGAACTGGGACATGTTGCAAATTATATAGGTGGAGTAGTTACTACTCAAAGATATGCCGGCGATAAAGGAAAAATATATAAGGCTTTATCAAAAAGAAAACAGAAAGAAGCTATGGCATATTTACAAAAAATAGCATTCCATGCACCAAAAGATTTGATTAGGCCAGAAATACTTGCCTTAATTGAACCTGATGGAAACACAGGAAGAGTTCTGCAGGGTCAGAGGCAGATATTAAATATTTTACTTAATAACGACAGACTTACCAGGTTAATTAATACTGCCTCAATTCATCCAGGGGAATATACACTTGAACAAATGTTAACTGAACTCCAGAATGGTATATGGAGTGAATTAAAAGCTTCAAGAATCTCAATCAATATCTACAGGAGAAATTTACAACGTGATTACCTGGATGTAATAAATAGTAAATTGAACCCCAAACCGAAAAGTGTACCATCTCCTACATCACGATTCTTTAGAAGAAGACCACAAGCGCCTCTTCCCAGCGAAGCTGAATCTTTAATGAGAGCTAAACTAAAAAATTTAAATTCCATGCTTAAGAAATCATTATTAAGAAGGGCTAACGTTGAAACAAAGGCTCAGATACGATTCTCTATAGATAAAATTCAACAAATTTTATATCCAGGTAAAAAATAGTTGATGTATTCACAATAGGAACCGTCCTAAAATAGCTGACAGTTTTAATGATAAAACCCTCGTTAATTTTTAACGAGGGTTTTATTTTATGACCTATAGTGTACTTGATCCGTAGTTAACATTGAACAACTTAAATGTGAGCTTTTTGAGTTACAGAATTCCAAGACTTCTTTAAGTGCTTTTTTAGGAGTAAATAAAAATTACTTTCCTTTTCCAGGATTTATTCCGATAAATAATCAAATAGCAGCCTGACCCCAAACCCTGTCATATATTTTTTTGTATAGTTGTTAAAATCATTTGCCATTGCTGGACCTGCAATATCCAAATGAACCCAAGGTATATTTTTATCTACAAATATTTCTAAAAATTTGGCAGCGGTAATGGCTCCTCCCCATCTTCCTCCAACATTCTTAACATCTGCAACATCACTTTTTATTAAATAATTGTAATCATCCCACAAAGGCATTGGCCATACTCTATCGTATGTTTTTAACCCTGAAGAATATAACCTATTTTTTAAGTTTTCATCCTTTGTAAACATACCCGCTGCTATTTCACCAAGAGCAACAACACAGGCACCGGTTAAAGTTGCAAGATCAAATATCATTTGTGGCTTTTCTTTTGAAGCGTAATGAAGTGCATCGGCTAGTACCATTCTTCCTTCTGCATCCGTGTTATCAACTTCAATGCTTTTGCCCGAAGAAGTTGTAACTACATCTCCGGGTCTCATTGAAGAACCTGAAGGCATATTTTCTGCCGATGCTATAATTCCTATTAACTTAACAGGAAGTTTTGCTCGCTCAGCTGCAAGTAATAATCCTGCGACTACACCTGCACCTGACATATCGGCTTTCATTTCTCCCATACCGCTTGAGGGTTTTATAGATATACCACCGCTGTCAAAGGTAATTCCTTTGCCAACAAATGCAATAGGTTTTGTATTACTTACCTTTCCCTTTAAACCATTGTATCTTATAACAATAAATCTTGGGGGATTTTTGCTGCCCATACCTACTGCAAGAAGTCCGCCCATTTTTCTTTTCTTAATTTCCTTCTCATTCATCACTGTTACTTTTACTGAAGTTCCCTTAAATTTTGAAGTTATTCTTTTTGCAAATTCATTGGGAGTTAAAGTAATGCCGGGTTCGTTTTGTAAATCTTTTGTAAAATTCACTCCTTCTGAAACAAACCTTGCATTGTTAACCGCTTTTCTAAGCAAGGATAAATTATCAGAATTAAAAATAATATTTAATTTGACTTGTGCCTTTTTATCTGACAGATATTTATCAAATTTATAGCTACCTAAAACAAAACCTTCGACAAATGTTTGATAAAAATATGATTCATCATTAAAATATTTTTTGTATGTATTATATTGAGGTAAAGTGATATGAACTTCTCTTATTTTTTCATTTTTTATTTTACTTATTAAACCGGCACAGTAATTTCTAAAATAATCTGCATTAAATTTTTCATCAATTTTTACTTTGTGGAATAGAATTTCATCCGGTTTTCCGTTTAGTTTTGCTACTCTAATTTCATTTATATCTTTAGAAAGTAAATTTTCTTTTTGAAGTTTAGAAAGTTTAATATTAAAAATTTTGTCTAATTTATTAACATTCTTATTTAAACTTTTATCATTTATTAAAAAATTGATATTTAGTGAAAGAGAATTAAATTTTACTCTTTTACTGTCCACAGCCTTAAAATTTAATTTTAGCATTCTGTCTCCGTATTTATAAATAACTTTTTGTTCGTTTTAAGATTACTTCAATTTGTTCGTCTAACTTTTGATTAAATATTCTAGTCCCCGCAGCGTTTTTATGTCCGCCTCCCCCAAATTCCTCTGCAAGTCTGTTAACAGGAATCTCCCCCTTTGACCTAAAGCTGACTTTAAATCCATTCTTAAGTTCTATAAAAAGCAACCCAATTTTTATTCCTCTTATAGATAATGAAAAATTAACAAATCCGTCTGTATCAGATTCATCTACGTGACAAGTTTCAAAATCTTTTTGATAAAGTTTCATAAAGCATATTTCTTTAGCTTTTCCAAATATTTGAATTGATTCTAAAGCTGTTCCAAGCAGCTTTACTTTACCAAATCTACTTTGATCATATATACTATCATATATATACGTAGGGGAAACTCCCTTTTCCAATAAATCAGCTACAATTATATGTAATTCAGAATTTGTTCTTTCAAATCTAAAAGAGCCAGTATCTGTCATTATAGCTGCATAAAGGTTATCTGCTATATCTTTATTAATTTTTACAAGGTTTGTTTCTTTTATAAACTGATAGATAATATGCCCTGTTGAGCTATAGTTTACATCAACAAATCTATATTCAAAAAAATCTTGGGGGTCTTCGTGGTGGTCAATACATATTTTAGTTTTATCGGAATTCAAGAAACTCTCTTCCATACTTACCATTCTGTTAGAACGATTAAAATCAAGTGCAACTAAAACATCAACTTCATCAAATAAACTTTTATGTTTTTCGCTTACATATTTTTGCACTACATTTTCTTTATCAAGAAAGACAAGGTTGTAAGGCGTTTGACTGTTATTGATAATATATGCTCCTTTCCCTATTTCTTTTAGCATTAAATAAAATGCCAATTCAGAACCGATAGCATCAGCATCAGGGTTTACATGTGTTGTTAAAAGGAATGAATTATTATTATCAATTATTTTTTTAAGTTTTTTAAAATCTATCATATACGTTAATATCAAAATAAAAGGACTTGATATCTCAAGTCCTAAAAATAAAGTAGTAATAAAAATTTATTATTACTTAATTAACTTCCCAAGTATTTCCACTGAAAAGAAGATCTTTTAATTTGCCTTCTCCTTCTTTTTTAATTACATCTTTTATTTGTTGGTGTAAGTCTTGTTCATAAGAAGGTTTATCAATATGTCTAAATACGCCTATTGGAGTAGGTAGATGTTCAAACTCAGCAAATTGTGTAAGTATATGAGCCCTAGAAGCGTGTGTATCATGTTCATCGTGAATCCAAAGATCATCAAGTGAATGTTTTCCGTCAGTTAAACTTACAACTCTTGGAGTAAAACCATCTAAAATAATACCCTTGTTGTTTTCTTTTCCAAAGACCATAGGTTTATCATGTTCCAATATAAGCACAGTATCAGATTTTGTTTCTTTATCTGTTAATGGAAAATATGCTCCATCATTAAAGATGTTACAATTCTGATAAACTTCTATGAAAGCAGTTCCTGAATGTTTACCAGCACGTCTAATCATTTCTTTTAAATGAGCAGGATGTCTGTCAATAGAACGTGCAACAAAAGTAGCATCAGAACCAATTGCCAAAGCGGTTGGATTAAATGGATAATCTATACTTCCGTATGGACTACTTTTAGTAATTTTACCTTTTTCAGAAGTTGGTGAATATTGTCCTTTAGTTAATCCATAAATTCTGTTGTTAAATAAAATGATTTTTAGCCCTATATTTCTTCTGCAAGCATGAATAAAGTGATTTCCTCCAATACTTAAAGAATCACCATCACCAGTTGCTACCCAAACTGAAAGTTCAGGGTTCTGAATTTTTACACCTGTTGCAATAGCTGCTGCTCTTCCATGGATTCCATGCATACCAAATGTATCCATATAATAAGGAAATCTTGATGAACAACCGATCCCGGATATCCATACATAATTTTCTTTTTTTATTCCAAGTTCTGGAGATACCCTTTGGATTTGGGCAAGTATTGAATAATCACCGCATCCGGGGCACCATCTAACATCTTGTGATGAAGAAAAGTCTTTGGGTTTTAATTTTACTTCTTCTATTGTTATATTATCAGCCATTGTTCATACCTCCTAACACTGCTTTTATTTTATCTTCTATTTCAGAAGATTTAAATGGTTGCCCTTGAATTTTTGTAAATGGATCTATTTCAATTAAAAAACGTCCTTTTAACAAAAATGATAATTGTCCCATATTAATCTCTGGACAAATTATATATTTATATTTTCTGAGAACTTCTTCAGTATTTTTAGGAAATGGATTTAAATATCTGAAGTGAGCCTGAGCTACTTTGTAACCTTGTTCATTTACATTATGAACAGCATCAGTTATTGCACCATAGGTACCGCCCCACCCTATTACTAAAACGTCAGAATCGGGACTACCCTCAACCTTTAATTCCGGAATATCATTCTCTATATTTTTAACTTTTTCAGCTCTAAGTCTAACCATATATTCATGATTTTCAGGGTCATAATTTACATTTCCTGTAAGGTTTTCTTTTTCCAAACCACCAAGTCTATGTTCTAATCCCGGTGTGCCTGGAACTGCCCAAGGTCTTGCAAGGTTTTCATCTCTGGAATATGGTTGAAATTTTTCCGGATCAGTTTTGAATTTAACTTTCATTTCCGGTATACTATCCGGCTCAGGTATTTTCCAAGGTTCTGAACCATTAGCAATATAACCGTCAGTCATATATAAAACAGGCACCATATACTTAGTAGCTAATCTTGCTGCCTCTAAAGATACATCAAAACAATCCGTAGGAGTGCTTGCTGAGATAATAACAACAGGAGCTTCACCGCTTCTTCCGTACATAGCTTGGAGAAGGTCTGATTGCTCTGTTTTTGTAGGAAGACCTGTACTGGGACCTCCTCTTTGTACATCAACGATAATCAGCGGTAACTCTGTCATCACTGCTAGTCCAACAGCCTCAGTTTTAAGAGCTAAGCCAGGTCCGCTTGTTGTAGTAACAGCTAAAGCTCCGGTAAAAGAAGCACCTATTGCCGAACTAACAGCAGCAATTTCATCTTCTGCTTGAAATGTACGGACACCAAATTTTTTGTGTTTACTAAGCTCATGTAAAATAGTTGATGCAGGTGTTATAGGATAAGAACCTAAATATAATGGTAACCCTGTTTTTACAGAAGCAGTAACTAATCCAAGTGCTAAAGCTTCATTACCTTCAATACTTCTGTAAGTACCTTTTGGTAGCTTTGCAGGATTTACTTTATATCTTGTTGAAAACAATGTTGTATTATCACCAAAATAATATCCTGCTTCAAGAGCCTTTTTATTAGCACTAGCTATTTCCGGTTTTTTCTTAAATTTATCCTCAATCCATTTTATTGTTGGCTCGATGGGTCTGCTGTAAATCCAATACATTAACCCTAAAGCAAAAAAGTTTTTAGACCTTGCAACATCTTTAGGTGAAAGTCCACTATCTTTTAAAGCTTCAGCAGTCATTTTTGTTAAAGGAACTTCAACAACATGATAACCACTCAAGCTTCCGTCTTTTAATGGATTACTTTCGTAATGGCAAAGCTTAAAATTCTTTTCATCAAAAGAATTTATGTTTACAATAATTGTTGCACCTGGTTTTAAGTCTTTTAAATTTACTTTTAACGAAGCCGGATTCATTGCAACTAAAACATCGGGCGCATCACCTGGAGTATGTATATCACTACTACTAAAATGCATTTGGAATCCGCTAACACCATATGTTGTACCAATAGGTGCACGAATTTCTGCAGGGTAATCAGGTAATGTACTAACATCATTACCAGCCAGTGCAGATGTATTACTAAATTGAGTGCCTGTAAGCTGCATACCATCACCGGAATCACCGGCAAATCTAACAGTAACTTCACTAAGTTCTCTAATATTTTTTTTCATTATTATTTACTCTTTGTTTATTATTTATTTTATATTTTATTACACCTTTTCCATAAAATATAAGGTATAACTTTTATTCATATTGCGTAGAGATATTTGTGGGAGTGATGGGGATAATCTCAGGACAGAATAAATTTTATTAGCATACGGATCGGGATTCTTTAACAATATTTTATCTAATTAAATTATTTTTTAAAATTTATTGTTCAAAATTAAATAAGTACTAAGTGATAGTCAACAACATAATTCCGACAGAAAATCATACTATTATATAACTTTACCTTACAGCATCTAAATATTTAGAAAATTCTTCAGGAGAGACAAAACCAGTAATTCTTTTTACTTCATTTCCCTTTGAATCAAGAATTAACAATGTTGGCACACCAATAATTTTATATTTATTTCTTATCTTTTCTACATCTGGTGAAAGTGTATGTGTCATATCTGCTTTGTAGTTATCAAATCTTTTTGATATCTCAACTACTTTGGAATCTGGAAAAGTTGAGTGGTCAAGTTCTTTACATGGTATGCACCAGTCAGCGTAAAAATCAACAAGCACTGGTTTACCAATACTTTTGCTTTCTAATAATCCTGCTTCCGAAAATTCTTTCCAACTAATTGTCTTTTCGTTAGACGGTAATAATTGAAAAACTCCAATAATTAGAATTAATATTGAAAAAATAATTTTAAAAATTCTAAATCCTTTAATATTATTTGCAAGTTTATCGACAAATAAAATGTAAATAGCAGATATAAATAAGAATACTGGAATTACATAACCTGAAATAGATTTTGGAAGAAGTGGAAGAAGAAAATAAAGTGCCACTCCAAATAATATCAAACCAAAAATATGTTTTACAGCATCCATCCATTCCCCTGCTCTCGGTAATTGTTTTATTTTACCTGAAAAGATAGCCAAGAACAAATAAGGTAAACCCAACCCAAGAGAAAGAACAAAAAACATTGAGAATCCGTATAAAGGGTCACCTTTTGCAGCTACGAGAGTAACTAAGCCAATTACAAACGGTCCGATACAAGGTGCAGCAACAATTCCCATTGTCAGTCCCATAAAAAATGCTCCATACACTCCGCCTTTTGCTCCACCTGCTTTTGCAACTAATTTATCGGGTAACTTAAATTCATAAACCCCAAACATACCCAACGACATTACTATAAAAACAAAAACGACAAATAAAATAACGTAAGTATTCTGCAGTAAAGAACCGAACACGGCACCTGTTAAGGACGTAACAACCCCAATAATCGAATAGGTAATTGACATCCCCAAAACAAACAACAGACCCATTAAGAATAATCTTTTAGTATTCCCTTCACTCTGACCGCCAAAGTAACCAATTGTAATTGGAATTAATGGATAAACACAAGGAGTTAAATTAAGAGCAAGCCCTCCTATAAAAACGAATAAAAATCCCAATAATAATCCTTTGTCCTTAAACATATTGGAAACGGAATCATTGTTACTATCACTCTTAACTTTAGGATCTATTTTTAAATTAATAGTATTAAAAATAGTTTGATTTATTTTATTGGAAGGTATTGTATTGTTAACTATTTCAATTTCTAAAGTATCTACTATATTATTCGGAGCCAGACAAGTGTTGTTATTGCAAGCCTGATAATCAAAATTTATAATTAAATTATATTTACCCGGTTTTACATTATTCTTTAATTTTATTTTAGCACCAATTACTGCTTCTCCTTGCCACACAGATAATGGAATTTCAGAGAATGCAAGTTTGATATCTTCTGGTTCAGGATATAATATTTTTTCTTCTTTATCAATAATTCCGTCATTAGATAAGATACTCAGTTTAGAGGGCACTAAATAATCTTCATTAGGTGTATTGGAATTTATATGCCAGCCTTCTTCTACATTAATTTTTACCGCTAACAAAAATTCACTATTTTGATAAATTTTATCGAAAGATTGATAAGTTTTTATTTGTACAACATCTTTATTAAATAATTGTCCGTATAAATTAATTACTGCAAATAATAATAATACTGTTATTTTCATCATAAAATTTTTCATAAATTATTTTTTTAATTGAAATTAAATTTTATTTATTTCTTTCTCCAACCCTGCACTATTGGAAATCTTCTTCCATAACCAAATGCTTTAGTAGATACTCTTAATGCTGGAGCTGCTTGTCTTCTTTTATATTCGTTTTTATCAACAATATTCAAAATACTACAAACATCTTTTGCATTTCCAAGTATTGATCTTATTTCTTCACATTCTTTGTTTTCTTCAAGATACATTTTTAGTACTTTATCTAAAAACTCATAAGGAGGTAATGTATCCTCATCTTTTTGATTTTCTTTTAACTCGGCCGAAGGTTCTTTATTTATTATTTCATTCGGAATTATTTCTTTGTCTTTATTTATATACTTAGCTATAGAATATATTTCTGATTTATATAAATCACCAATAATAGATAAACCTCCGGACATATCACCATACAAAGTGCAATAGCCCATAGCTAATTCTGATTTATTTCCTGTAGCCAAAAGTAGATAATTAAACTTATTAGAAACAGCCATTAAATATATACATCTAATTCGTGCTTGCAGATTTTCTTCTGCTATATTTTGAGGAGTACCTTTAAATATAGGTTCTAAATTATCCAATGCTTTTTCAAATAAAGGTTGAATAGGAATTACATCCGATTTAATATTTAGATTATTAATTAATTTTTCAGAATCTGTTACACTACCTTTACTTGAATAAACAGAAGGCATCATTATTACTTTTACATTTTCTTCCCCCAAAGCTTGCATTGCAAAATAAGTAACTAGTGCCGAATCAATCCCCCCACTTAGTCCAATTAATACTTTTTTAAAACCTAACTTTTTACAATACTCTTTTAAACCGAATGTAATTGCATCAATAATTTCTTCCTCAAAACATCTTTCAACGGTTTCAACTGCCGGATAATCCTCATTTGAATCAAAGACAAAATAATCTTCTTTATAAAACTTACCCATTTTTACCAAATCACCGTTTGAATTAAAACACATACTTGCACCGTCAAAAATCAGTTCTGTTTGCCCGCCGACATAACAAACATATAAAAGCGGTATATGATTCCCTTTGGTAAGTACGGATAACATTTCCCTTCTATCCTTTCTTTTTCTAAAAGCATACGGACTAGCCGAAATATTCAGCAAAATTGTAGCGCCTTTTTCAATCAATTTTTTAACAGGATCATCACTGTATCTTCTACTGCACCAGTAATCAGCATCATTCCAAATATCTTCGCAAATTGAAATACCTAATTTTTCATCTTTAAATTCAAAAATGTCTACATTTTTAGCAGGGTCAAAATAACGCATCTCATCAAAGACATCGTAATTAGGTATTAAAGTTTTATTTTGAACAAATTGAATTTTTCCGTCAAAACATAACAAGGCTGAATTATGAACGTCAGTACCGATTTGGTCGTTATCTTCAGTAATTGAACCAAAAAGTAAACCTATTCCACTAGTTTGTGCAGCAATTTCATCAGCTACTTGTTTTACGCTGTTCCTAAATTCTTTTTTTTCAATTAAATCAAGAGGCGGATAACCTAATAAAGCCAATTCCGGAAATACTACAAGGTCTACATTATCTTTTATACCTTGTTTGTAGCCTGCTAGTATTTTTGATTTATTGCCTTTGATATCACCAACAATAGTATCAATTTGACAAACGGATATTTTCATTTAATTCTTATCAATTAATTTAAAATTATTTATTACAAATTTAAAAATTGTATAATAAGTAAATATATACAAGTTTTACATTAAGTGATTTTAAGAGTTCGAAAAATAAGTAAAAAAATTTATGCTTTATAGAAATAGGGAAAAAATAAGTTCATAATCTATCAATTTTGAGAATTAGTGGTCAAAAAAAGTCTATTTTCAAACAATATTGATGGTATGTTTTTTGTCTTTTGAAGAATGATCAATTTTTTTTACTTATTATTAAGACACTCAACAATATAGTGATTTAATGATATTTTCTTCTAAAATATAAGGAAATAAGCTATTATGATTGAAATTAGAGGTCATGCCAGAGGCGGTCAGGGAATGGTTACCGCATTTGAGATTCTCGCAAAAATTTTTAGCAAAATTGGTGATTATCAAGTACAAGCATTTCCTGCGTTCGGAGTTGAAAGAACGGGCGCGCCAATTCAAGCATTTCTAAGAGTATCAAAAGATCAAATTTATAATAGAAGCAACATTTATAAACCACATTTAGTTGTTGTATTTGATGAATCTTTAATTTCTCAAGTACCGGTTTTAAATGGACTTAGAAAAGACGGCGCAATTTTATTAAACACAAATTCTAATATTAAAGATCTACAAATAAATACGAAAAACATTTACACAGTACCCGCAACAAATATTTCTCTGAAAAAGGGTTTGGGTACAAAAGCGCTACCGATTGTTAATGCAGCAATGATTGGTGCAATAATTAAAATTTTGGATGCAGATATAGAAATTGCATCTAAAATTGTTTCGGAAAATGTTCCAACCAAACCGGAAGAAAATGCAGAATCAGCAAAATTAGCTTCAAAAAGTTTAATTCATTCTTCGGATTACACTGATAATTTAACTCAATATTTGAAAAAAAATGATTTTAGTGAAGAAATAAAGATAGAAGTAAAATCAGGAAACAAACAACTTCCTATATTAGATTTTCCCTCTTGGGACAAACCAATGTCAGTTAATAAAACAGGCAATTGGAGAGTTTTAAAACCTAAGTATGAAGAAAAGCCTGCACCTTGTTCCACAAATTGTCCAGCAGGTACAGATGTTAGATTATTTGTAAAACAAACCTCAGAGGGAAATTTTGTTGATGCTTTCAATACTATCTACAAATTCAATCCATTTGCTTCAACTTGCGGAAGAGTTTGTCCTCATTTCTGTCAGCAGAATTGTAATAGAATACAATTGGATGGAGGTTTGAATATTGGTGCAATTGAAAGATTTTTGGGCGACAAAGGAATTGAAAGAAAATTAAGTGCATCGTCTATAAAACATACTGAAAAAATTGCTGTTATCGGTTCAGGACCGTCTGGTTTAACCGCTGCCTTACGATTGAGACAAAAAGGTTATGAGGTAACTGTATTTGAAGCTCTTGCCTATTCCGGCGGAATGATGAGAACAGGTATTCCCGAATTCAGACTGCCTCAAGATATACTTGACAAAGAAATTAAAGCAATAGAATCACAAGGCGTTGTAATAAAATTAAATTCAAAAGTAACGATTAAAGAATTAGAAAAAAACCACGATATCATTATCTCGGCTGTGGGTTCGCATAAAAGTAGTAAAATGAAAATACCGGGAGAAGAATTATCCACGGACGGAATAAAATTTTTACGTGAATTTAAGTTAGAAGGAAATAAATACGATGTTAAAGTAGGAGATGATGTTGCTATAATAGGTGGAGGTAATACAGCTATAGATGTTTCAAGGACAACACTAAGACTCGGTGCAAAACCAACTATTTATTATAGAAGATCAAAAAATGAAATGCCTGCCATTCCACATGAAGTAGAGGAAGCAATTGATGAAGGAGTTGATATTAAATTTTTAACTACACCAATTAGTTATAATAAAAATGGAAACGGCAAAATTGACATCACTTTTATTGATATGAAACTTGGCGAACCGGATGAATCAGGCAGAAGACGTCCCATAAAAATTGAAGGATCGGAAAAAGTTAATACAGTTGATAAAGTATTTTCCGCAATCGGACAATCTTTTGATGAATATGTATTTGAAGAAAATAGTGTAAAGCCCAAACAAGGTAGAATTGAATTTAATTCTGATAAACCTGTATTCTGTTGCGGTGATATGGCTTGGGGCGGAACTGTTACGGAAGCTATTGGCAGTGGAAACCACGTTGCTGATGAAGTTTATGCTTACTTAATGAATATAGAATATAAAGAAGAACATAATACTTCAAATGTTGTTTTACCCGATGATATTAATTATAATTATTATTTACCGACTGCAAGACACGAAAACCCTGTTGTTGAATTAAAGTCATTCACAGGTAATTTTACCGAAGTAGTTAAGGGTTTACACGAAGATGAAATATTAGAAGAATCTAAAAGATGTCTGCACTGCGGTGATTGTTACAGCTGTGGTAATTGTTATAACTATTGTCCCGATGCTGCGGTTCATATTGATGAACGAGGCAGATTAAGAATTGATTATGATTACTGTAAAGGCTGTGGTATTTGTTTTAACGAATGTCCCTGTTCTGCAATAAGTTTAAAAATGGATGAGGTTGAAAATGAGTGAAATATTAGCTGAAAACAAAAAAGAAAAAGTTTTACAAAAATTTCCCAGGCATTATAAGAAAGTTCTTAAAGGAAATTATGCTGCCTCTGAAGGTGCTGCACTTTGTCATGCAAGCGTAATACCTGCATATCCAATAACTCCCCAAACATCTATTATAGAAGAGTTATCTGTACGAGTCGCAGCAAATAAATTGGATGCAACCTTTATAAATATGGATAGTGAGCATTCTGTTTTTGCAGCAGCAATGGGAGCAGCAATGGCAGGAGAAAGAGTATTTACTGCAACAAGTGGACAAGGTCTATTTTATGCACACGAAGTATTACACGCTATCGCTCATTTTAGATTGCCGATTGTAATATGTAATGTAGGCAGACCTTCAATCCCATGGAATATTTGGTCGGACCAAACAGATTCTGTCTCTCAAAGAGATACCGGCTGGATTCAATTTTATGGAGAAAGTTCACAGGAAGTTTTAGACGGCATAATTCAGGCATACAGAATTTCAGAAGAACTTAATTTACCTGTAATGATGGTACTTGATGCATTTTATCAAAGTCATACAAGTGAAAACATTTGGGTGCCCGATGCTGATTTAGTTAACGAATTTCTTCCCCCTAAAAAATTAAACGGAAGTGAAATTGATGTTAATAACCCAAAATCATTTGGCGGGCTTGTTCCACCGGACAGTTACGGTAATTTTAATCATGGTTACTGGAAAGATGTAATAAAAGTAGAAGATCTTACAAACAAAATAGGCGCTGAATTTAATGAGCATTTTGGAAGAGATTACGGGACAATTGAAGCAGTAAATATTAATAAAGATACTAAACAAATATTGGTAACGATGGCTACCATAACTACTACAGTAAGGGGAGTTATAAGATCTCATCCAGATGTAGGTTTATTAAAAATAAGACTTTTTAAACCATTCCCACGAAAATCAGTTTTAAAAGCTTTAACAAATTCTAATGTTGATAAAGATAATTGTAAAATAATTACTATAGATCGAAATTTTCTTGGTGACAGTGAAGGTGCATTAATGCAGGAAATGAGACGTGCACTTTATGGTGAGAATTACAAATTACAGGGTATATATGCAGGTTTAGGTGGTAGAGATGTACCGCCTACTACTATTGAAAACATTATTGAAACAAGTAAGAAAAGCAAAGATGATATTATTTGGATTGATTCATAGAATGAAAGATAGAATTTTAAATTATTTATGAGAGGAATATAATGGGACAAGTTAATCTTAATTTTTTAATAAAAAACGAAGAAGTTTTTTCCGGAGCTTTAAGTTGTAGAGGTTGCGGTTGGTCACTTTTAACAAGACACTTATCAAGCATACTTGGTGAAAATACAGTTTACGTTGTTCCTGCTTCTTGCTTTTCTATAATAGCTGGGCCATACCCTTTAAATGAACTAAAAGGAAATGTTGTACATACAGTCTTTGCTGCTGCCCCTGCAACTGCTACTGGAATAAGAGCAGCGTTGGACAGACAGGGAAAAACGGATACTAATGTTGTTGTTCTTGCAGGTGACGGAGGAACTTTTGATATCGGAATTCAATCACTTTCCGGTGCTGCAACAAGAGGAGAAAATATACTTTACATTTGCAATAATAACGGCGCTTACATGAATACAGTCATCCAATCCAGCACTGCCACACCTTTTGGTGCAGCTACAACAACAAACCCGGGTACTAACTTTAGACAAACTTGGCCGAAAGATTTAATCGGAATTATTGCTGCCCATAACATACCTTTTGTTGCAACTGCATCTTTAGCATATTTAAAAGATTACAGAGAAAAAATTGAAAAAGCAATCTCATTTAAAGGCTTTAAATTAATTATGGTTGATGGCCCCTGCCCCCCAGGACACAGAACAGATCCTTCCCAATCTATTGAAGAAACGCGTTTAGCAGTTGAAAGCAATCTTTTTCCTCTTTACGAAGTTGAGCACGGCAAATACAAAATAAATCATTTCCCGAAAGAAAAGGTGCAGGTTGAAGAATGTTTAAAACTTCAGGGGAGATTTAAGCATTTGTTTAAAGATGAAAATAAAACAGTAATTAGTCAAATTCAAAATAGAATTGACTATAACTGGAAAAGATTAAAATTTCTTGAAAAAATGAATGCTGATTTAGTGAATTGATTTAACTCTATCTAAATATTCTTTGGGCTAAAGCCCGTGTTTTTGTGTTTGCTATTCCTCCGCCTTAAAAGACGGAGTGATTAGTACAGAAAGGGCTTCAGCCCCATAAAAACATAATAAGGAAATAATATCGAATAAAATTATTCATAGTGTGTCCACATCCGTAAAACTTTTATCAATTTTTCATCTTCAATTACTTCATAAACCAATCTATGTTGTTTATTTATCCTTCTTGAAATAAACCCTGTAAGTTTACCCGTAAGAAATTCAAAAGATGGTGGAAATGAATAAGGTTTTTTTTCTATTATTTCTAATAATTTTTCAACTTTTGGCTTTAGATTTGATGAAGCTATTTTCTTTGCATCCTTTTGAACTTGTGGTGAAAAAATAAGTTTATACATTACCAATCAAGGTTTTCAGTATACTTACTTCTATCAATTTTTGACTCTTTTACTATAGATTCAGTCATACCGGGAATTTTATCTAAGTATTCCGTATCACTAAGCTCGCCCTTATCAGCACGCAATTTAATTGATTTTGCATACTGCAAAATAGTTGCTCTAAATTTTGGGGGAATTTTTGTAATTATATTATTTAATTCAATTTCTACCTGTAACATAAATATCTCATTTCTTTTTATATTTTAATTTAATTGTTTTAGTCTTTGTAATCAAATGCAATATGCCTTCTTTAAAAAACATTCATTATAGGTAAAATTCAAAATATGATAGACTATAATCGGAAGAAACTGAAACTCCTTGAAAAGATGAATTCTGATTTGGAGAAATAATTTAATTTTAAACAAACCTTCTTTGGGCTAAAGCCCCTGTCCATTTTGCTAGTAATGCCTCCGCCCTAAAGAGCGGAGTTATAAAATTTTAATTAGAATAAGATTTATAACCTCGTTATTCTTCCCAACCGTGAAGTAGGTAGGTATGTCAGGTAATTGAAGAATGAATGAGCTTATAACTTCGTCTTTTCCGGCTTGGCCCTGTCTCGACTTGACAGTATAGCCAAAGAGGACGAGCCAAGACGCGAAGGACGGGGCCTTTAGTCTACATACAACATTTTGGACAAATGTGATTTTTTATTTTATTTATTCTCCATCAATCTAACCATTTACCCAAATGTGTATATAAATTACCCTTTATAACAAAATAATAGATTCATAACATTATCTTTTTATTTTGCTAATTGAAAAATAGAATACTTTTGCAGAGGAGTTAAAATGCAGAAAAAATGGTATCGTTCCAGAAATGACAGAATGATTGGCGGGGTTGCCGGCGGTATTGCAGAATACTTTGAAATTGACCCGGTAATTGTTAGAATAATTTTTGTTTGTGCTTTATTTTTTGGTGCAGGTATTCTTGCATATATTCTTCTTTGGATAATAATCCCTGAAGAACCATTTACAATTATCAACAATTCAGATTCAACTTCTACTTCTGAACAGAAGACTACATCTGAAAATGGTGAAGAAAACAGTGAACAGATATCAAATAACAGGACAAGGACATCATATATATTTGGAGGTATTCTTGTAGTGCTAGGTGTAATATTATTATTTAATAATTTTATTTCTTTTGATGCATTTTGGCCTTTAGTTTTTATTGCTCTTGGTGTTGCTTTAATATTTAAATCCAGGAATAACTAAGATGAAAACAAAATCAATATTTTGGGGTGCCTTTTTTATAACATTAGGTTTGCTTATTCTCTTAAATAATTTTGGATCTTTAAATTATGAGTTTTATAATCTATGGAAGTTTTGGCCTGTATTTATTGTTTTAATTGGGTTAGCACTACTGGTAAAAGGTGCTGTTTTTAAAAGTTTCTTCAGTGGATTAGCTGCCATTATTTTAGCACTTACTATTTTTGCAGGATTCAGCTCTGCAAAATATTTTTTTACAAATGATTATAACTGGGATGAAACAGATAGTGACTTTGTTCTTGATAGCGGACATAATTTTTCAACTTTTTCAGAAGATTATAATCCTAAACTTGAAAAAGTAAAGCTGTATTTTAATTCCGGTGCTGGTGCTTTTAAGATAGATCAAACTACAAAAAAATTATTTTTTGTCAATTCAGAAGGCACAAAATATAATTATAGTTTTAAAACCGAGGACGACAATTTTGCAATTATAAATTTTTGGGGTAAACAAAACTCAGTTAGATGGTTTAAGAAAAATTTTAGAAACAGAACTGCAATTGAATTAAATACTAATCCGGTTTGGATTTTGGATTTTGATTTAGGCGCTAGTGCAATGGATTTTGATTTAACACCATTTAATATCTCAAAATTAAATGTTGATATGGGAGCTGCTTCATTACATCTAAAATTAGGTATCCCACAAAATGAAACAAGAATTATTATTGATGCTGGTGCTTCATCTATGGATATTTCTATACCGGAAACAGTAGGCTGTGAAATTGAAGCGGATATAAGTTTGTCATCAAAAAAATTCAGCGGATTCAATAAAATTAAAAGCGGTTTATATAGAACTCCTAATTTTAATGAAACGACAAAACGAATATATTTTAATATAGACTCAGGAGTGTCTTCTATAAATATTTCCAGATATTAGGATAATTATTTTTGCTTTCGCGGTATCCATAAATATTTTTCTAATATTACACAACCGTTATTATCAAATTCAATCCCTTCGGATCTTAAAAGATCCTCCATAATAGATATTTCACCGAAATGTAATTTACCGGTTAACGCTCCAAATCTGTTAACAACTCTGTGACAAGGTAAACCCGATTCTTTTGCTCCGTTTAATGCCCAACCAACTGTTCTGGCTGCTGCACGTGTCCCGCAAGCTTCTGCAATATCACCGTATGTTGTTACTTTTCCGTAAGGGATTTTTTCAACTACTTTGTAGACTTTGTCGAAAAAATTATTACTCTTTTTTAATTTCATATTTCAAATATTAAGCTTAATAGAACGCAGATATCGCTGATCAAGCAGATAACCGCGAATTCAATCTGCGAAAATCCGCTTAATCTGTGTTCATCCGTGTTCTATGTTAATTGTTGTTAAATTTTAATAAATATGATTTTATAAATTTATTTATATCCCCATCCATTACTTTTTGAATGTCCGAAGTTTCTTCATTTGTACGGTGGTCTTTAACCATATTATATGGATGAAAAACATAAGATCTTATCTGACTGCCCCACTCTATTTTCATTTTACTTTTTTCAACTTCATCTAATTCGGCTTCCTGCTTTTCTAATTCCAATTTATAAAGTTTAGATTTTAGCATCTTCATCGCATTCGTTCGGTTTTGTAATTGAGACCTTTCGTTTTGGCAAGCTGCTACAGTATTTGTAGGAATATGTGTAATTCTAACTGCTGTTTCAACTTTATTTACATTCTGTCCGCCCTTCCCACCGGAACGATAAGTATCAATACGTAAGTCGGCAGGGTTAATTTCAATTTCTATTGTATCATCAACTTCAGGAATAACAAAAACAGATGCGAAAGAAGTATGTCTTCTTTTATTGGAATCAAAAGGAGATATTCTAACCAAGCGATGGACACCATTTTCAGCTTTCAAATAACCGTATGCAAATTTGCCTTCCACTTCGATTGAGGCACTTTTAATTCCGGCACTTTCTCCATCAAGTATGTCAAGCAAAGATATTTTATAATTGTTTTGTTCACCCCAGCGAAGATACATTCTCATTAACATATCAGCCCAATCCTGTGCCTCTGTACCGCCTGCACCGGAGTGAATTGTTAATATGCAGTTTCTCCAATCGTCTTTTCCGCTAAGCATATTTTTAAATTCTGCATCTTCAATTTCATTAAGTAATTCATGTATATCGGAATCTACCTCCTGTGAAAGAGATTCATCTTCTTCAAGTTGGGCTAATTGTATAAACTCTATTAGGTTTTCACATTTGTTGTGTAATCCTTTCCAAAGGAGTACCCACTCTTCAAGTGATTTTATTTTTTGTAGAATTTTCTGAGCTTCTTTTTGATCATCCCAAAATCCTTCAGCAGTAGTTTGAGATTGGAGAGTTTTTATCTTTGATTCTTTTTCATCAATGTCAAAGATAACCTCGTAGTTTATCGATTCGTAATTTATAATTTTCTAAAGTTTTTAGTTCTTCGTCGTACATAATGTTAATTTGTTAAATTTTTATCATTGTTAAAATATTTAATTACTCTACTTCCAGTTCCATTCTTAATAAAGCAGCTGCTAAAGTTTTACCTTGTGCATCGTGTTTTAACGATACAGTGCCGCCGCCGCCGAGTGTATTATGAAGTAAAAAATTTAATGCTCTTAGATTTGGCAGTTCATATCTTTCAACATCGCCAAAGCAAATACCTTCAAAATGATTTTTAACCCTGTCGGCGGTAACGTATTTATCAATTATTTTATAACCTTCGTCATCAAAAGCTATAAGACCGACATTAGCAGCATCCCCTTTGTCTCCACTTCTTCCGTGCGCAATATCTTTTAATTTTATTTTCATTATTTAAGCTCCAGAATTTTCACTTTAGGTGTAACTAATTTTTTGGGTATTAAGGCAGGCCAGTAAGCTACTACTTCACTTGGTTTCGGTCTACCACCGGCAAAGCCTGTAACACTGGGTGGACCCGTTAAAATAAGAGGTGCTATTTCCTGTCCGAATCTTTTAACTGATTCTCTATCGTGTGAACGAACAGCAAAACGTAAAACAATTTCGTTAATATTATCTTCGTCTATTTTTTTTGCAAGTGTTTCGTGCGTTGCATTATAACCTACATATTCAGACCTTATTTCATCAAATTGAAGGTTAAGATTCTCCAATCTTTTTCTCAATATTTTATCGGCTGCTTTTGCTTTTGTTAATGCCTGAGGCCAAGAATAAGTTAAAGTGCCTACAGCCGAATAGCCGTCATAATAAGAGCAAGATACTTTATAAAATTCGGTTTCAGGCTTTCCTTTTACATCAAATAATTTTACTCTATCATTGCCCAGGTCTTCCAATTTGATTGAGGTAAAATCAGCGACACAATCCGGTGTTATATAATTTTTAGGGTCTCCTATTTCATAAACTAATTGCTCGGCTACAGTGTCAAAATTAACTTTACCGCCGGTGTTATTATGCTTTGTTATAATCACATCACCATTTGGATATGCTTCTGCAATAGGGAATCCTATCTCCGCCAAATTATCAACAGATTGCCAGTCGCCTAAAAAATTACCGCCGGTTGATTGTCCTCCGCACTCAAGTATATGCCCTGCAATAGTGCCCAAAGACAGGTGATTATAATCATCTTTTTTCCATCCGAATTCATAAATCATTGGTGCTAAGGTTAAGCCTGTGTCTGTCGTTCTACCGGTAATTACAATATCTGCATCATTTTCCAATGCTTCAACAATGGGAAAAGCTCCGAAGTAAACATTAGCACTCAGAATTTTGTCTTGAATTGATTTAATTGATTCTCCGGTTTCCATATTAGTTAGTTCATTTTCGGAAGCAACTATTACATCTAAACAGCCTTTAATATCATCACCCAAAACCACTGCAATTTTTATTTTTTCAATTCCTAGCTCAACTGCATTTTCCAAAATTGCATCAGCACAAGCAACAGGATTTACACCACCGCCATTTGTAATTACCTTTATCTTTTTTTCAACAATAATTGGTAATATTTTTTTCATAAGAATCGGCAGGTCACGTGCATAACCGTGTTTTGGGTTTCTGTTTTTTTGTTTCTGCAATATTGACATCGTGACTTCTGCGAGATAGTCCATTACTAAATAATCAATTTCGCCTTTAGTTACTTGCTGAACTGGTGCATCGAGTAAATCACCCCAAAAACCTTGACCGGATGCAATTTTAATTTTTTCTTTCAATTAATAAATCTCCGAAATTATATTATAATATTAATCAAATTTATAATGCTATAAATTTTTAAGAACCAAGGAATGCTAAATGAAAAGATATACCTCAGTTGTCACTAATGAATAGTAAAATTATACACACAAATAAATCAGCACAAAATTATTCAACTATTAAAGATATAATTTACTAAAACAAAAGTTAACATTTGAACTGCTAAATTACAATTGCCTTATAACCATAACAATGTAAACCTGAAACCCCTTCATCCTGAATTTTCCTAAAAACGAGCTTCACTTTTTTACCTATTGCAACGTCATCTAAATTAGTATCAGCAATCATTGCCATTAACTTTGCACCTTCTGTAGTTTCGATAATTGCAACTGCGTAAGGAGTTTCACGACTAAATATAGCTGAGGCTACTCTGATTACAGTATAAGTTAAAATTTTACCTTTATCACTTAAAGTTATAGTTTCAAATTCACGCGATTTACACGATGGGCAAATAAGTCTTGGAGGAAAATTAATTTTACCGCACGTTTTACATTTTGATGCTTCAAGACGATAACGCTGAGGAACTTCTCTTACATATCTTGGACTAATCATAATGCCTCCAATATATTAATTGTACAACTTGCACCGGAACCACCCATATTTTGAGCCATACCTATATGAGCATTTTTTACCTGCCTTTTTCCGGCTTGTTCTGTAAGTTGTTCATAAAGTTCAATAACCTGTGCAATACCTGTTGCTCCCACAGGGTGACCTTTGGATTTTAATCCACCACTTGTATTGATAGGAATTTCACCTGTCTCAATTGATGTTTTACCTTCCTGAACAGCAAAGCCGCCCTTCCCTTTATTAAAGAATCCCAGGTCTTCACTTACAATTATTTCCGAAATCGTAAAGCAATCGTGTACTTCAGCAAAATCAATATCCGATGGTTTTAAATTTGCTTGTTTGTAAGCTTTCTCAGCAGCTTTTACAACTGCTTTTATAGAAGTAAAACTTTCTCTTTCATAAAGTGATATTGTACCGGAGGCTTGAGTAGAAGCAATAATTTTTACAGCTTTATCCGTAAAGTTCTTTGCCATATCCAATGGGCAAAGTATTACGGCTGCTCCACCATCGGTAACAGGGGAACAATCTAATAAGTGCAAAGGGTCTGCAACTAAAGTAGAATTAAGGACTGTATCAATTGTAATCTCACTTCTAAATTGTGCATTCGGATTATTAAAACCGTTATGATGATTTTTAACAGCGACAGCAGCAAGCTGTTCTGGTGTAGTTTTAAAATCGTGCATATGTGCATTTGCCATCATTGCATACAAACCAGGAAAAGTTATCCCATTATAAACTTCATATTCCTGATCAGCTGCTGTAGCAAGCACAGCAGTAGCATCAGCACCATCATTCATTTTTTCAACACCTGCAGCAAGAACTATTTCACTATTACCTGATGCAACATCAAGATATGCCTGACGAAAAGCCATACCTCCGGATGCACAAGCAGATTCTACATGGGTTGAAGGCACAGGACCCATACCAAGATAGTCGGCCATAACTGCAGCAATATGTTCTTGTCCAACAAATAATCCGCTAGACATAGCACCAACATACATTGAGTCTATGTGATCAACTCCTGCATTATCAATTGCTTTTAGAGAAGCTTCCACAAAAATATCTTTGATAGATTTATTCCAGAGCTCCCCAAATTTTGTCATTCCGATTCCTATTACAGCAACATCTTTCATAATTTTATCCTCTGTTACTCGTTTAGAATTATTTTTTCTCTGAATTTTGCATACCCGCCATAGTCCAGATATATCTTATTATTATCTAACATTTCTCTTACTTTAGGCGCTTTATCTTGAACTTCAAGAATTTTATCCGTTACATTAAAAATAAAGCCGTCACTACCAGCCCCTGAACCAAATGAAACCATAAATATTTTATTGCCAGGTTTAGCTTCATCTAATACAGCAGACAAACCTGTAGGTGAAGAACCAGAGTAAGTATTGCCCATCCAAGGAGCAATCCAACCTGTTTCCATTTGCTTTTCTGTAAAACCTAATTTCTTACCCGCTACTTGCGGAAACTTACCATTGGGCATATGAAACACAGCAAAGTCAAAATCTTCTGGTTTCATATCAGATTTTTCTAAAAGTAGTTTACCTGCACTAACTACATGTCTAAAATAAGCAGGCTCACCTGTAAATCTTCCCGCATGTCTCGGATAAAATTCGCGTTCTCTGCGCCAAAAATCGGGTGTGTCGGAAGTATAAGAATTGCTAAAGAGAATTTCTGCTATAACATTCTCTTGACCGATAATAAACGCAGAGCCTCCTGCTGATGCCGAATATTCAAGTGCATCTCCCGGTGCTCCTTGCGATGTATCTGCCCCGATAGCAAGAGCGTATTTTACTTCACCGGATTTTACTAAACTGTTCGCAACAAACATCGCTTCAGTTCCGGCTTTACAAGCAAACTCATAACTTGCTACGTGAACGTCGGGACCTATTCCAAGGGCATCAATCAATATTGTACCACTTGGTTTTACTGCGTATGGATGAGATTCAGAGCCAATATAAACAGCTCCAATTTCCTTTGGATTTATTTGAGCACGTTTAAGCGCATTCTTAGCAGCTTGAACAGAAATAGTTATTGTATCTTCATCTAATCCTGGAACAGTTTTTTCGAAAAGTTTTAATCCTTTTTTAATAGATTCAGGATCTGAGCCCCATTCTTTGGCGATATCTTCCACTTTAATTCTATAGCGTGGAAGGTAGGAACCATAACCAATTATACCAATCATATCAATCCCCGGTTTGTTGGATAAAATCGGATTTATTTTTTAGAAATATTTATGTTAATAATTCTAAAAAAACCTTATTCAAATATATCTAATTTTATAGAATTATGAAATTCAGAGTTTACTAGCATTTAAAATCTTTTCTGATATCTCATCTAAATTATTCTCCTTATCAATATCAACCCAGGTTGTTTTATGATCTGCCCTAAACCAAGTTAACTGTCTTTTTGCAAATCTGCGGGTATTTCTTTTTATCAGTTCAATTGCTCTTTCTAAAGAAATTTCTCCGTCTAAGTAAGCTATAATTTCTTTATACCCAACTGTGTTTAATGAGTTTAATTTTTTGGAGTATCCCAGTTCTAATATATTTTTAGTTTCTTCCACTAAGCTAAGTTCAATCATTTTATCAACACGCTTTTCAATATTCT